>Ga0066639_10000556_pt1 | contig 32640 bp, 22 predicted proteins | sample CryGeyCG2114_010_2_FD_59504 | JGI IMG/M metagenome (GOLD analysis project Ga0066639, IMG submission 59504) | Groundwater microbial communities from aquifer - Crystal Geyser CG10_big_fil_rev_8/21/14_0.10 | ecosystem: Environmental > Aquatic > Deep subsurface > Groundwater | place: USA: Utah...
TACAAGATGATGTGCAAACTAAATATACTGGAGGGACAGTGCTCCATGCGTTTATTGGAGAAGCTCTTCCTTCGTCAGAAGCAGTAAAGAAGATGGTGCAAAAGATTTCAAAAAATTATAAACTGCCGTACTTTACCTTGACCCCGACATTTTCTATTTGTCCAAAGCATGGATATTTGGTTGGTGAACATCAGTATTGTCCAAAATGCGATAAGGAAATTGGCTATATAGGAGAAGAAAGCGAAGAAATAACTTCAACAGAAGATGATTTAAATATTGAAAGAAATATTATAGAAGCTTTGGCATAGTTGTCGCTTTTCGTCTCCATTGTGAATGAAGCACATACAAATTATCAAGTTAAAATAAATAAAAATAAAATTTTAGCCTAAATATCTCAAAAATGTTATATTTAGCTAAGAACAAAAATATGAGTCCAATAAAAACAAGGAGACAAGAGTGTGAAGTTTATAGCCGAGTTTGCGGTTATTTGAGACCGGTCCAACAGTGGAATGACGGCAAACAGTCAGAATACACTCAAAGAAAAACCTTCAAAAGCAAAGAAGTCTAAACATTTGTTATAAAATAAAGTAATGTTGATTGGTGGCCTGCAAAAATTTAGCTTACTTGATTATCCAGGATATGTTTCAGCAATTGTTTTTACTCAAGGTTGCAATTTCAGGTGCCACTTCTGCTACAACCCTATGCTTGTCTGGCCCTCCTCCGTTAAAACTACGGAGGGCAAGCCCGAAGAGGTCGGCAAGGTTAAAAATATTTCGTCGCAAGATGAAAACCAAAAAGGACATTCTCTTATTAGTGAGGATGACCTTTTTGTTTTTTTGGAACATCGATTAGACAAACTGGATGCAGTGGTTGTGACTGGCGGAGAACCCACCATACATAAAGATTTGCCTGAATTTTTAGAAAAAATAAGATATCTGGGGTATCAAATTAAGCTAGACACAAACGGGACTAACCCCGAAATGTTAGAAGGGTTGATTAAAAAAAGTTTAGTTGACTATATTGCCATGGATTTGAAAGCTCCTTTTGAAAAATATGATGTAGTAGCTGGAGTTCAGCCTGATTTGAGTAAAATCAAGAAAAGTATTAAAATAATAAAAAAGGGCAAAATTCCTTATGAATTTAGAACCACTGTAGTTCCTGACTTGATTCAAAAAGAAGATATAAAAAAAATGGGGGAACAGATCAATGGGGGGGATAGATGGTTTTTACAAAAATTTAAGTCTGATGGTGCTTTAGTGAACAAGAGTTTTCAAGAAGCAGAAGTTTATAGTGATGAAGATATGGAAGAATTAAGAAAAATTGCTTCAAAATATGTGAAGCTTTGCGAGGTGAGATAAAAAGTAAAAAGTTAAAAGTTCTAAAGTTTATAAAGTAATTTAAAAACATATGGAAAACGACATTTCAAAAGATATTCAAAGTTTAACTCAAACCGAAAAACCAGCTAGCCCTGATTCACAATTGGAAGAGTTGCTCAAAAAAAATTTGGAATTGACCCAGGAAATATACGAGATGACAAAAAAGATAAAAAAATATATAAATTTACAAAGGATTTTTAGCATAATTTACATTTTAATCATTGTAATACCGATTGTTTTGAGCATTATTTATTTGCCGCCTTTACTTAAGGGTATGTTCAGTCCATATATGGAGCTTTTGGGCAATGAAAAAAATGGAGTTAACATAAACAACTTTAGTCTTGATGAGTTGGAAAAACTTTTTAAGTAAAAACTTATAAAGTAAAAGGCTTTTATGACAGAATTTGAAAAAAATGTTTTAGAAGTAATTAAAAAAATCCCAAAAGGAAAAGTTGCTACTTATAGTGAAATTGCGAAAAAACTGGGTCGACCAAATGCTTCGCGAGCCGTGGGAAATGCGCTTAACAAAAATCCTCATGCGCCCCAAATTCCGTGCCATAGAGTAGTAAAAGCTAATGGGGAAATAGGGGAATATGCCAAAGGAATAACCACTAAAATTAAAATATTAAAAAAAGAGAAAATAGAGATAAAAAATAATAAAATAGTAAATTTTAGAAGAAAATTGTACAAATTTGCGTAATAATATAAATAGGTGTTATAAACGACTTTAATTAGTTGTTTTTTATTGAAAAATATTTGATAAATTTATAATATTTATTTTTTAATAATTAATTTACTCCGCTTAGGCGGAACAAAAAAATATGGAAAACAAAAAATATTTTTTTATTTCAATTTTAGTGTTGTCAATAATTTTAAGCTCAATTTTTGGTGCAGCCGCTGGTTTTTTGGCCGGAAATAAGTCTAATTTTAGTTTTTTTAAAAATGGATCTCAAAAAAATTCGGAAAATACAGAAACCAATAAAGTAGTAAAGGTGGAAGAAGAATCAGCTGTTATAGATGCCGTAGAAAAAGTTTCTCCATCTGTAGTAAGTATAATTGTTTCCAAAGATTTGCCAGTTATTGAAAAATATTATTCGGAGCCTTCTCAGGGGAACGATTTTTTTAGGCAATTTTTTGGAGATAATTTTGATGAGTTTTTTGGAGTCCCTCAATATAGACAAAATGGGACCGAAAAGAAAGAAGTAGGTGGAGGCACTGGCTTTATAGTTTCATCTGACGGGTATGTTATAACCAATCGGCACGTGGTATTGGATGAGACGGCAGAATATACTGTGCTTATGAATAATGAATCAAAGTATGAAGCAAAAGTTTTGGCTCGAGACACCTATAATGATGTTGCTATTTTAAAAATAGATGGAGAAAATTTACCTTATGTTGAACTTGGAGATAGTAGTAATCTGAAAGTTGGACAAACCGTGATTGCGATCGGTAATGCTCTTGGTGAATTTCGAAATACAGTTTCTACGGGCGTAATCTCCGGTTTGGCTCGTTCAGTGACAGCCGGAGGATATGGTATGGGAAGCGAACAATTGGTTGGTGTGATTCAAACAGATGCCTCAATCAACCCAGGAAACTCAGGCGGTCCTCTTTTGAATTTGTCAGGCCAAGTTATAGGGATGAATACAGCCATGGCGTCAGGCGCAGAAAACATCGGCTTTACGATTCCTATCAATGAAGTAAAAAGCATTTATGATAATGTAAAAGAAAATGGCAAAATTGTTCGACCATGGCTGGGTGTTCGCTATGTTCAGCTCAATGAGCAAATAGCGGAAGCAAATAATCTAGATATCAAAGAAGGTGCTTTGATTGTCAGGGGCGACCAAAGAACAGATTTGGCTGTGATTCCCGGATCTCCAGCAGATAAAGCTGGTTTAGTTGAAAATGATATAATTATGGAAATTAACGGAGAAAAAGTGACAGGAGATAATCCTCTGGCAAAAATTGTTGGCAAATATAAGATAGGAGATGAAATAACTTTGAAGATTTTCCACAAAGGGGAGGATAAGGAAATTAAAGTTAAGTTGGAAGAAATGAAATAGACTAGAATTATGAGCTAGGATTTACGAATTAAGAATATAAAAAATAAAAAATCCCAAGGTTCTTATTGGGATTTTTTGACAGATTTATAATTTTTAAGGTAGTATTTAGATATACAGCCCGCCTGTACAAAGATTTATGAGCAAACAAAAAATATGGAAAATTTATTAAAAGATATTGAAATTTTGAGAGAGCGCCTCCTAAATACATGGAGGCTTCTTGATATAGATGGTCAAACTTCAGAAAGCAGAGAACTAAAAAAACAAATGAATAAGTCTGATTTTTGGGAAAATCAAGAGAGGGCCGTAGAGATTAGTAAAAGAGTAGAAGATTTAGATTCAGAGATAAACAGGTGGGAAGAATTGAAAAAAGAAATTACAGATTTAGAAGAGTTAGTAGCTCTTCGGCAAACTCAGGACGAACAGGTGGAAGAAAAAGAAGAAAATTTTGATGACTATGCTCGAAAAGAATTTGAGGAATTAAAAAAGAAATTTGAAAAATTGGAATTTTTTGTTTTGTTTTCGGGCAAATATGACCAAAGAAATGCCATACTTTCAATTCATGCTGGCACTGGCGGAGTAGATGCTCAGGATTGGGCGCAGATTTTGGAGCGTATGTTTTTTAGGTTTTGCGAAAAAAATAATTGGAAAACAGAAATAGTTGATCGCACTATTGGCAATGAAGCTGGCATCAAAAGCGTAATTATAAATATAAAAGGCCGATGGGCTTATGGATATTTGAAGAGCGAGTCGGGCGTTCATAGGTTGGTGCGGATTTCACCCTTTGATGCCGAAGCTATGCGCCACACATCTTTTGCTTTAGTAGAAGTGATTCCAGAATTGCCGGAAACAGAAGATATTGAAATCAAAGATGAAGATTTGCGAATTGATGTATTTAGATCTTCTGGTCCAGGCGGTCAAAGCGTAAATACTACTGATTCAGCTGTGCGGATAGTGCATGAGCCGACTGGCATAGTTGTCACTTGCCAGACAGAGAGATCCCAACATCAAAACAGAGAAACAGCTATAAAAATTCTCAAATCAAAATTGCATAAATTAAAAATTGAAGAACAAGAAAAAGAAGAAAGAAAATTGAAGGGAGAAGCGCAAAAAGCAGAATGGGGGAAGCAAATTAGATCTTATGTGATGCAGCCATACAAAATGGTCAAAGATCACAGAACAGAGCATGAAACCCAAAATATAGATGGAGTTTTGGATGGAGATTTAGAAGGATTTATGGAAAGTTATTTAAGGTGGCAAAAGAACAATGCTTAAAGACTTATCTAAATCAAAAATATTTTTGTATGGTTGTTTTGTTTTTATTTTGGGCGTTGGCATAGTCTCATTTTTACCAACTCAAGCATTGAAATACGATATTTATTTTTTTATCTGCTTGGTTGGATGTTTAATAATAGTAATATTATTTTGGAAAAACAAAAGAATAACTTTAGTAGCCCTTATGGGGGCTATTTTATTTTTGGCTTTTTGGCGATATTCGGTAAATTTAAATATCAATTCGCCAGATAAAATTTGGTACTACAACGGACAGACCATTGCTTTCCGGGGAATTGTGAATGATGAGCCAGATATTCGAGAGAATAATGTGAAGTTAGAAATTTTAGTTGAAAAACTGACCCCACCCCGTCCCTCCCCTTATGAAGGGGAGGGAGAAATTGAAATTAGTGGGAAGGTTTTAATAACAACTGATTTATATCCTAAATATAATTATGGAGATGAATTGAAAATTGTTTGCCGGTTAGAAGCGCCTGAAGAATTTCAGGGGTTCGCTTATGATAAATATTTAGCCAGATTTGATATTTATTCTGTTTGCTATTATCCAAAAATAGAATTATTAAATTTTGGGCAAGGAAATATTATTTATGATAATATTTTTAGATTCAAAGATAATCTTAGAATTATAATTAACCATGGGTTAACCGAACCAGAGGCAAGTTTAGCGCGAGCTGTTATGCTTGGAGATAAAAGGGCGATTTCCGATGATTTGCGTGACGTATTTTCAAAAATAGGCATTAGTCATATTGTAGCAATTTCCGGAATGCATATCAGTATTTTGTCAGCTGGGGTGATGTATTTATTTTTGGGAATAGGGTTGTCAAAAAAAAAGTCTTTTTATTTAGCTTGTGTTTTTTTGATTTTTTACATAATCATGATTGGCGCACCAGCCAGCGCAGTGCGAGCTGGGTTGATGGGATTTTTGATTCTTTTGGCTTTAAATTCTGGACGTTTAAGTAATACCACGAATTCTTTATTTTTTGTGTCCGCTTTATTACTTATTATAAACCCTCGCCTTTTTCGAGATGATATTGGATTTCAGCTTTCTTTTTTGGCTGTCGGGGGTATTGTTTATTTTTTTCCGATCATTGATGACTATCTAGAAAAAATCAAAATTCCTAAATTATGGGGAATTAGAAGCGTTATAGTTATAACTATTTCAGCGCAAATTACGACTTTGCCCATTATAGTAAAAAATTTTTCTATAGTTTCTATTGTCTCTCCTGTCTCTAATTTATTTATACTTTGGACATTGCCATTTCTTATGGTAGCCATAATTTTCGGCATAGCTTTGAGCTCAATTTTTTCCAGTTTATCCCCAGTATTTTTTCTTCCCACAAGGTTATTATTGGATTATATAATAAAAGTTTCTCAATTTTTTATGAGAGTTCCTCATAGTTATTTTGAAGTAAATTATATCTGGTTGGGATGGATTTTGTTTTATTATTTTTTTCTTTTTTATTTGTATAAAAAATTGTCCAGCCGAAGAAAAAGTGGTACAATAAAGGCAAGATAATTAAAATTTACTATGAAGAAAAAGTATTTTATATTTTTTATTTGCTTGGGATTATTTTTTTTCTCCAACCTTTTTGTTTTTGGATTAAATAAAGCGCAAGCAGCAGATGGGATTGATATATCTGTAGAAGAGATTATCGTAAGCAATAGCGAACCAGATTTATTTGAAAATGTTACTATTACCGTAAAAGTAAAAAACAATGACACTGATACATTTAGAGATTCTGAAGGATTTTATAATTTTTCTACTAGCTTTAATAATTTTGACCAATCTTTTCAGTCGTTTGCATATCCTTCAGCATCAAACCCGCTTGAGCCGGGAGAATATATCAATTACACTTTTAGCGGACAATTTAGCGCCCTAGGAAGCCAGAGCATAAAGTTTACCATTGACAATGGAAATAGATTGCAAGAATCAGATGAAGCCAATAATTCAAAAACCATATCAGTTTCGGTCAAGGGATATGATCTGAAAGCAGATTCAATAACAGTTGTTCCAACAAATCCAGCTCAAAATCAAGATTGTGTAATAACAGTAAAAATAAAAAATGCTGGCACTTACAATTTGTATTCTTCTTTCGGTATGGATTCTTTTTCATATAATATTGATAATTTTCAAATAAGCAATTTCAAATATACTTACCCAACCCTGGGGGATCTTATGGCTCCAAATGGATTTATGGAGTTCAAATTTTATGGCCAGTTTACAAAACAAAATAGTCAAAACATAGAATTTTCAATAGACACAGAAGATGTCATGGAAGAAGCTTTTGAGGATAATAATTCAATCACGAAAAATGTAACTGTAGTTGATCCCGATGATATAGATATTTCTGTAAGTTCTATAACTTTGAGCAAGGCCAAGCCAATAGCGAACCAAGACATGGAAATTGTAGTTAATATCAAAAATGAAGGAGAGACGAGCATTATTGAAGAGTATGGTTTGCGCTATGATGATATGCAAATAAATTTTAGTCAATTTATAATTTCTGAAAAAACCCATGGCCCATATCCCAGCCTAGAAAATCCGCTTGAGCCAGGCGAGACATTCAGTTATACTTTTGATGGGTTTTTTAACATTGTTGGCAGCTATGTTTTGTCATTTATGGCTGATAAAGATGATTTATTTGGCGATATAGACAGGACAAATAATGTGGGCAGCAAAGCGGTCACAGTTTATATTTCTGAAGAAGCAGCCAATGAATTTCAAATTATTGATTACAGCATCAATCATATTAGCTCTTCATCGGTAATAGTTAATTGGGAAACCGACAAGGAAACTTCCGGAAAGTTGATTTATAGAGAAGATTACTATGATTCGCCAGAAACTACAAAATCTACAAGTGGCAAAACAAAAAAACATTCTGTTACTTTGACAGGTTTGAAATCGGGCACGGGCTATGTTTATTATATAGTTTCAACCTTGGAAGATTTAATTAAGGAAACCCAGCCAAAAATATTTACTACTCTTTTAAATAACAATATTAATATTACGGAAGGTCCGAAGTTGCTTGTAAATAATACCAACGGTTCAGCCACTATAACTTGGGAGACAAACATCATGACTGCGGGAGTAGTTTATTATAGAAAAATTACAGATGAAAATTTTCTAGACGTGGACAAGAGTATATGGGATACGTATCACAATATAGAGATTGTTAACTTGAAACCAGGAGATTATGAAGTATATGCTCAATCAAAAAGCGATGCGGGCACAATAAAAAAATCATCAATTTTGCCTTTTTCTATTAAAGCAGTAGATGAAAACAAAGAAGAAAATGAAAAAGTATATGATGGAAGCGAAGAAATTGAAAACGAAAGCTACAAAAAAGTTGCCAATGACAATTTGTACAATAATGTAAAAGGTAAAATTATATTGAAAGTTGAAGCCAATGGAGAAGCATATTATGTGCATCCGAAAAGCAAAAATATGTATTTTCTAGGTCGTCCCGCTGATGCTTTTGATATTATGCGCGGTCAAGGTGTGGGAATTACTAATGAAAATTTAGAAAAAATTCCTGTGGGTCTTGGAAATATTTCGGGAGAAGATAGCGATGGAGATGGGCTCACTGATTTGATTGAGGACGCACTTGGAACTGATAAAAACAAAAAGGATACAGATGGCGATACGTTCAGTGATAAAGAAGAAGTTGAAAATAACTACAATTCGGTTGGCAACGGAAAATTAAATATTGATTCTAGCTTTGCGACCAATCAAAAAGGCATGATATTTTTACAAGTAGAAAGTCATGGTGAAGCTTGGTATGTAAATCCAGCTGATTCAAAAAGATATTTTCTTGGGCGTCCCGCCGACGCTTTTAATGTCATGAGATTTTTAGGTCTAGGGATAAGTAATGCTAATTTTGATTCTTTGTAATTTTCATAAATAATTAATAAATATTTGTTATAATATAATTAGATCATTAAAATATGGGTAAGTAATTTGTCCATCAAAAAAGCTTCACCAAAGGTAATTCTAAGTTTTGGATCAAATTGTAAATATTGGCTTTCCGGGTCTCTAATCTTTGAGGAGAAAAGAGCAGGAAAAAATGGTTAAATCTGACTAATTCATAGCTGATAGATAAGTATCTATTGGGAGTTTGAATCAGAGCAGACTGTTAAAATTTAACAGAACCTATTGTTTATAAGCCAATTCTTAGTTATCTTTTTTATCCCGCTTTGTAAATGGCGGGACAAATGGTGAAGCTTTTTTGGTTGCCAAAATTATATTTATTTATTAGTATTAGAAGTAATGCGGGGTGTAGTATAGTGGTAGTACGCGAGGCTGGGGGCCTTGTAGCGGAGGTTCGATTCCTCTCGTCCCGACAATTAATACTTGGATAGCTTTGCCAAGCGTTTCCGCCCGAGGCGGACCAGTCTTGGGATGGCAATTCCCGGCACCCCGACAATTAAATAATATAAAAAGCACCCTTTGGGGTGTTTTTTTATTTTTGATAGACTGTAAATATTGATAGTGTCGCCCCCGAAAGGCGACAAACAATCACCACTCCGGAAAAAGGAGAAATACATGATGCGACAAACGCACGGACCGCCCAGCCACCACAACCGAATCGCCATGACCGCGAAGAGCCAGGACGTGATCACCACGACGCGCGTACGACACGCTCGGGAATAACAGATTCCACGAGAGTAGTCTGAAGACGCATCTGAGAAAATGGGCGGGGGAAGCTTACGAGCAACCCCGCCCTCCACAACTTTTTCTAGAATCCTAGTTTTTTGAAACTAGGTTTTTTGTTTGGAAAAAGTTTATAAAAATGTTATTATATAAATATGATTTTAAACAAACATGCTTCAAAAATAATTTTAGTTATTTTGTTTTTTGCTTGTTTTTTTATTTTGATTAAAAAAACAGAGGCTCAATATGCAGGTAATCCATTTGGTACTTTTGTGACTCCTGATGCCGGATGTCTTGAAGGGTTAGCCCCCTGCGATTCGTTTGACTATGCTTTTGAGATGGGTATTGGTAGGGCAAGAATGATAAGTCCATATAACGCTAATTGGTGTAACATTGAGGATCCTGACAATCCAGGAGTATATGATTATAGCTCAATTGAAAAGTTTCTTACAAAAACAGAAGATTCAGGTCTTGATGTTCTATTGATGATAAAAGCTATGTATAGTGATTTTTCTGAAGGTTCAGAGGGAGACAGGGTGTGCGATTGGGTAGAATCTGGACATCTCAATCCATTTTGTATAAATGTAGGAGGAGAGTCAGCGCCACCAAAAGATTATCAGAAATGGTATGATTTTGTATATAACATAGCCTTGAATTATAGGAATAGGATCACTTATTATCAGACTCAATCAGAATCCGATAATTGTGTTTACTGGACTAGCGTGCCTGAAAAATTTTTTAATGTTGAGGGAGTAACATCAAGGTTCTGTCTTGATAGGTACCCAAAGAATAACTGTGAAGGTCCAGAAGATATACAGGATTACCCCGCAGCTTTACTTCCTGTTTTTTATAGAGCAATCCATGATGGAAATCCAAACGCAGTAGTTGTTGGGGGTGGGATTACTTGGATGGATTTTTATGACAACAATGACAATCTAGTAATGGGAGAATATGCAGACGCTCTTTTTAAAAATCAAGATTATTATGATCAACTAGATTTCCATTACGACAGATATGATGTTGATGACAATTATTTTGATTTGTTTAAAGAGCTACTTGATTATTTCTATGAACAGATGGATGTGAATGGAGTTGATCGGCCAGTAGCGCTAACAGAGCAGATATATCAAGAAGTGAGGACTGATTGGTGTTATGATGGAAATTTATTTGAGCCGTGTCAGGATTGCAAGACAGAAACTCTTGAAAAATTTTCTGAAAGCCTTTTTAAACAAATAATATATGCTTTTTCTAAAGGAAACGCTGATAGAAGAGTAGTATGGTATTCTCAATTCCCTTATTCTTCCGGAGACAATCATTATTGTAATGGCATGGGGGCATTGGGAGTAGGAATTTTAGCCTACAAAATGGATGGAGAATACAATGATCACCCAGCTGGAGAGACCTATCGATTTTTGATAGATCTTTTTGGAGAAATCCAAGATTTTGAATTTGTTGACAAGATTATTTCTGGTAATACAGAGCTTTATCATTATATCAAGAACACTGGCGAGCATTTTGTCGGCGCATGGTGCAATGGAAGCGGTTGCAGTCAAAGTGTACCACTTGGCAGCTTATTTAATATCAGCGAAGGTACTCAAGCTAGGGTTTATAGTCACCGATATAAAGAAGGAGATTCTCCTCTTGCCACACTTACTGGGCCAAATTTTAATTATACAGTAAGAGAAAGAACGCCAGTTGTAGTAAGATGGACACCAGCCATCTCTACTTGCATTGATAATGATAATGATACTTATGGGCAAGGATGTTCAATTGGCCCTGATTGCAACGATAACAACGCTAGTATACATCCCGGAGCAATAGAAATTTGTTCAGACGGAATAGATCAGAATTGTTCAGGCAGTGATCAAACATGTTCTAATTGTACAATTGGATCAGTAATAAGTAGCCGATGTTTATGTGCCGGAACGGTTAGAACTTCAGGCTATTGCTGTGCCAACGGTTATCAAACTACAGTTTGTGTTACAGACAATGAGCCTCCTCGTGGTTCTGTTGCCATCAATAATTATGATCAATATACAAAATCTCAAAATGTGATACTCAGCATTATTGCAAACGATGATTCAGGATTAGACGAGATGGCCATATCAAATACCAATGATTTTTCTACGGCCGTAGTTTATGCATATGAAATAATAAAGAACTGGATTATTTCTCCAGCAGATGGTCTCAAGACTGTATATATTTGGTTCAAGGATACAGTAGAAAATTGGAACACCTCGTCTTTTTCAGATACCATTACTCTTGATACTACATTTCCAACCATATCAAATGTTTTAGTTAGCAAAACTACTAATTCAGCCACTATTACCTGGTCAACCTATGAAGCCACCAAACATGAATTAAAATACGGTCTCTCAACTAGCTATGGACAAACTATCGTTCAACCTACCTATATAACCGATCATTCCATTGTTATTTCCAATCTCTCAGATAACACGACTTATCATTATCAAATTATTATTACAGACAGAGCAGGCAACATTACCCAATCTCTAGATAGAACATTTATTACAAACCAAGCTATTATTCCAGATACAACAGCGCCATCAGCTGTCAGTAATCTCACATCAAGCAGCATTACTCAAACTTCAGTTGATTTGTCATGGACAGCTCCAGGAGATGATGGAAATATTGGTACAGCCCAAAGTTATGATCTTAGGTATTCTACCTCAGCGATTACAGCTAGCAATTGGGCGAACGCTACTCAACTAACTGGTGAACCTACTCCGGCTAACTCAGGGGCACAAGCAAGCTATACAGTAATCGGTCTAAATCCATCCTCTGCTTATTATTTCGCCATTAAAACCAGTGATGAAGTGCCCAATTGGTCAAATATATCCAACATAGTGTCTATTACTACTCTAGCGCCTGACCCAGTTGTTTGTACTAGTTTTACCTATTCTGGCTGGGGAGCTTGTCAGGAAGACAATACTCAAGTTAGAACAATTAGTGCTAGAACCCCAACTGGTTGTATTGGTGGAAACCCAATATTATCACAAGGTTGTATATATATCCCGCCAACCTGTTTTGATTTTACCTATTCTAGCTGGGGAGTTTGTCAGGAAGACAATGCTCAAACTAGAGCCATAGAGACGAGAACTCCGTCAGGTTGTATAGGAGGCAATCCAATATTAAATCAAGATTGTATATATACTCCTCTTCCAGGAACAACTTGCACCGGTTTTACCTATTCTGGCTGGGGAGTTTGTCAGGAAGACAATACTCAAGTCAGAACAATTAGTACTAGAACTCCAACTGGTTGTACGGGCGGAAATCCAAATTTGTCTCAAGACTGTACCTATACACCTCCGGCTTGTACTAGTTTTACTTATTCAAGCTGGGGAGCTTGTCAAGATGACAATCATAAAAGAAGAGGCGTAGATACTAGAATTCCTGCAGGTTGTATAGGAGGAGACCCTATTCTCGCAGAGAGCTGCACTCAAACCGGAGGCTCAGGGGGGGGATCACCAAATACATATGTAGATTCTACTCCGCCAGCTACCCCCACCAAGTTTATTGCCATAGCCGGAGACTCGCAAATTTTTCTTTCCTGGAAAAATCCCACAGATGATGACTTTGTCAGAGTGCTTGTGGTAAGAAAAATAGGCAGTTATCCCAAATCAATTACTGACGGCACATTAGTCTACGAAGGCAAAGCTGAGAGTTATACGGATATCAAGTTAGATAATAGTATTACATATTATTATGCAATTTTTGCTCATGACAAAAAGCCAAACTATACCGAAGCCGCAACCGCAAGCGCCAAGACAATTGCTGGCAAAGACTCTATTGAAGGATCAAATAAAGAGCAAGAACAGACAGAACTAAAATCCACTGAAACAAATATTAATCAAACAACTCAATCCAAGCTAGAAATATACAGAGCCTACTTTGGTCAAACCAAGGATTCAGACAATGACGGCATTCCAGATGATAAGGAAATAAATATCTACAAAACAGATCCCAATAAGTCTGATACCGACAGAGATGGTTATCCTGACGGAGAAGAAGTCTATAATTTTTATTCTCCTCTAAAAATATCTTTAGACAAAAACCTAGCCAATAGATTAAAAGGCAAAATTCTCCTCCAAGCTCAAGAGCACGGCGAGGCCTGGTATATCTACCCAAAAGATATAAAAAGGTATTATTTGGGACGCCCCAATGATGCATTTGATATCATGAGATATTTAGGATTGGGCATCAAGCACGATGAACTAAGTAATTATTTAAACAGCTCTTTTCCAGCCAGATTATCAGGTATAATAATGCTAGATGTAGAGCAAAACGGCGAGGCCTATTATGTTTACCCTGAAGACATGAAAGGATATTATCTAGGCAGACCAGATGACGCATTTGGTATTATGAGAAACCTAGGGCTTGGCATTACGTTTAATGATTTGGTTAAAATTGAAAAGAATTAGCTAGTTAAGCAATTAAGCAACCCGATTCCTGTTAGGGATCGGGTTGCTGTTTATTTTTTTGGGATTTAATAAAAAATATGTTATAATAAATGTATAGATGCGGAAAAAATTATACTGTCACTTGGAACTCGGAATAAGTAATAAGTAATAAAACAATAGTTATATATAATTTTTAAATAGTAATCAGAAATTTGTAATTGGAAGTTTGGAAAATATAAAAATAATAAGATAAAATATTAATAATTATTTTAAATAATAAAATAAATCTTATGGCCAAGCCCAAAAGAGCCATTGATCAAAACATAGATAATGTTCAAAAATGGCTGTCAACAAAATTAATTTTTATAAATAAAACCAGAATAAAATCCTGGCAAGGTTTATTTATCATTGCCTTTATAGCCGGAGTTTTAGCTACCTTGATTTGGTCAATTCCAAGCGGGTATCAACAAAAAAGCATGGCAGCAGGTGAGGAAGGAGTTTTGCTGAATACAACTTTTGATTGTCCAGAGAGGACTATAACCTCAACTGGACAAAATATATGCGATGGACTTGATGTGATAGACAGATATTCTGCCAATGGCACTCATGATACACAAATTACTTCTGCAGCAAACAATCCTTCTGGACAGGGCGGACGTGGCTATCGACATTGGATCGGTACAACAGTAAATAATCATTCAAGCGCATTTCGAGCTGATTTTTCAGAAGGGCAGGATGAGCTTTGGGTCAGGTGGTATGCCCGTTATCAGGAAGGGTTTTCATGGGCAGGCATAGCATCTCATAAGGTCTTATACTATTGGGGGAGTAGTGCTCAGTGGTATTATCTTCTTTATCCACACGAAGAGCTTACCCATGATTTGGATACGATTGGTATTCAGATCAACGGTCTTTCGGGTCCTGTGAGCTATAGTTATCGAACAAAGACAAATGGATGGGCAACAACCCAAGGGGGCAGAACTGCTGATGGAAATTGGGACTCTTATGAAGCTTATACAAAGATAAACTCTCAAGCTGGTGTCGCTGACGGTATATTGAGGATTTGGATAAATGGGATATTGGTTCTTGAAAATGAAGCTGTAGATTATAGAACTTCTTCTGCGCCAGCAGATGGATTAGTAAGAAATATTGATATAGGGCAAAACCATAATGTGGCAGCTAATCCCACCCCTTATTATGAAGATTTTGATGATATTAAAATCGTCAATGAAGATTATAATAGCTTTGTTCAGGACGCTGAGGGCAATTTAATGATAGGGACTATTAATGTATCTGAGTGCGTTGAAAATCAAACTCAAACTTGCTCAACCGGCCAATTAGGTATTTGTTCAGCCGGAATACAGACTTGCACGAACGGAGCTTGGAGCACATGCACAAGAACATTAAACCCTACCACTGAAATTTGTGGAAATAACATCGATGAAGACTGTAATGGATCTGATTTGGCTTGCCCGGCATGCTCGCAAGGGCAAATAGTATCAAGATGTACGTGCGGATCAACTGTTTATTCAACGGGTTATTGTTGTAATAATGTTTGGAGTTCTAGCGCTTGTGTGTGTACTCCTAGCTGGCAGTGTACAACCTGGAGCGCATGTTTGAATAATATTCAAACCAGAACTTGCACCGATGTCAATAATTGCGGAGTTTCTACCGACAAGCCGGCTGAATTGCAAAGCTGCTCATCCAGTTCCGGAGACACTAACATTTTCAGCGATACCCTCAAGTCAGGCGCAACTATACCTAGTGGGGAGATGCAAATTTCTACAGAAAGTCCATATCAAGGAACAGCTTCTTTGAAAATCATTGGTACAGGAAGTTGGAAAAATAGCCGTATTCAAAATTTAAATATCAGCGGATTAAGTTGGTCTGATTTATATTTGGAGTTTTCATTAAAATTTCCTGTCTCTATCGGTTATGCTGAAATACATCTTTGGGTGGATGGCGTCCAGAGAACTAAAGATTTTTCAGTCAGTCCGGGAGCCTATCAAACATTCAAGTTTCCTTTGACAGATTTTGCTAGTACCGGCAGTTCTATTTCTCAATTAATGATCGGCGCAAATTGGGGCAGTTCAACCGTTTATCTGGACGAAATTAAAATTATCTCTGTTTCAACTACCAACCACCCCCCAACTTTCACCTCAACCGTCATTCCAGAACTAACTCTGTCTATGCCTGCCTCAACAAACTCAGAGTACATAAGGGCTACAGATCCAGACGCAGGAGATACAGTCACTATCACTATTGAAAACAAACCAAGTTGGCTAAATATTGTAAATACTCAAACAGGCAACCCAGCTAGTTTGGAAGTTAGCTACAATCTGGATGCCGACGATGTCGGCGACTATAATTTCACGGTCGTAGCCACAGATAGCCATAGAGAGAGGACTGAACATGCTATGCTCGTCCATCTGGTAGCTCAAGCGCCAGCGCCGGCTCAGCCAGTTATCACCAATATTCAAAAACTATCTACCTATTATTACAACATCAGCTGGGAACAAACAGCTGATACTACTCATTACGAATTATATGAATTAGGCCCCTGGGACGGTGATATGTCAAATGGTTCTGACTGGGTAAAAATAGCTACTATTGATAATTCAACCCAAACTAGTTATTCAGTTACCAGAAACCAAGAAGGCGCTTACTTCTATTTTGTGGCTGCTTATAATGGCGATCCTAATTCTGACGGAGCGCCCAGTGAATTTAGCTGGGATAAAGTAGCTACCTATTCACATATTATCTCGCCTGACAAAGAGTTAAATGAGCCAACTCTCAATATTACCCCCAATCCAGGCAGTAATGAAGTCACTATTGGCTGGCAGGATTATGGTACAGATAGTTATAATCCTCTCTATCTGGTATTAGCCTATGGGCCAGTCGGGAAAGAGACACCCATGAATCAATACCAATGGTCTAGTACTAATAGCGCGTCATTCAATTTAAACACCGAAGGCATATATTATTTTGCAGTTAAAGTATTTATGGGTTTCCCTGATAATTTTGGTGGCCTAGAGGATGGTTATGGTGATGCAGTCACTTCTGAATGGGGCGACAAGATATATTCCAATATATTAAATGCCACCAGACCAGCTACTCCGCAAGTCAGCTATCAACAGGTATCAGGCAGTAGCTATCAAATATCATTTACTAATGTAGCTACTCCAATAATGCAACCTATTTATTTAGCCAAACATACCACCCCCGGAGGTAATATTAGTTATGAGTGGTTATTTAACCATCAGAATTACAATGTTTCATTGACTGAAACAGGCCAGCACACTATCAGTGTTCAGGCCTGGAAAGCTTGGCCTGATTATTCTGATAGTGAGGCAGTATCTAGCGAGTGGGGGGAGGTAAATATTAGTAGATGATGAAGCAAAAAATATAGATATTTTACTATTAATAACATTAATAAAAAATATGGAGAAAAATGAATTAAAATTGAATGTTTCAAAAGAAACTAGATTAGCCATTATATTGATTTCCGTCCTTTTGTTAATTGGAGTATTCTCAATTATTTATTATTTTGGTTTTTATGATACTATTCCAAATGATTATGAAAATGCTCAAATGCCAGACAAAAAAAAGTTGGCAGATCCTAAAAATGCAATAGCCAATCCCATAAATCCAGATGATTTAGTTGATATGGATGAATTAACCAATGATTTGAAGAACAAATTAACACCTGATAATGTAAGTAATAATAAGTTGTTTAGCGAGTAATTTTTTTGATTTGTGAATAATAGAAAAAGCCACCAATTGGTATTTGGTGGCTTTTTATCTATTTTGTCAATTTTATTAATTATGATATCATAAATATACCAAATTTATGCAAATAATATTCGCCTCAAAAAATAAAGGGAAGATTCATGAAATGAAAGAAATTTTATCAGACTTTGATATTATTAGTTCAGATGAGGCTGGGGTCAAGGAAGACGTAGAAGAGGACGGAAAGACTTTTGAAGAAAATGCTTTGAAAAAAGCAAGATATGTTGCCCAAAAAACTGGATTGTGGAGTATGGCCGATGACTCAGGTCTTTGTATAGAGGCTTTGAATAATGAACCAGGAATTTATACAGCACGTTGGGCAGGAGAAGGAGCCAGTGGAGATGATTTGGTCCAACATACTTTGAAGAAAATGAAAGAAATACCAGAAGAAAAAAGACAAGCTTTTTTTGAAAGCGATGTAGCTCTAGTGTCTTTGGAAGGAAAAGAATATATATTTAAAGGTAGAGTTAACGGAAAGATTGCTGAGAAGCCATCAGGAGAAGCTTTGCCAAAATTACCTTATGATGTATTGTTTATACCAAAGGGATATAGCAAGACTTTTGCAGAGATGACAAGCGAGGAAAAAAATCAGATCAGCCACAGAGGATTAGCTTTTCAGAAATTGAAAGAATTTTTAGAAAATTTATAAAATAATATAAAAATATGAAAAACATTAAATTATTATTAATTTTGTTTTGTTTTGTAGTTTTAGTGAGTGGATGTTATGCTGGCATCGGAGGAGAGGCGACAGACTCTAGCCATGATGAAGAGATTTCTATAGATGACGACAACAATGAAGAAGGCGAGAGGGCGGATATGGAGCTAGAACCAGAAGTATTAGAAATAGATGTAGATGATGACGGTACCGGGGATATTAATAATCCAGAATCAATGACCGAAGATGATTACAAAGACATTGCAAAAGCTGCTAATGAACTTTTTGAAGATGTGACAGGTGAAAATAATGGAAAAACAAAAGGTTCATGTAATGCCATTCCGGCAAAAAGTACATGCGTAGATTATCTTGGGTCATATTGGGAAAATTATGATTATCTAAAATTAAACTGTGAGGGTCCTGAAACTACACCTTCACAAAATACCTGTCCATATAATGCAGTTGGGGGCTGTAAAACAGGCGCAGGTACTATAATGGAAATGATTATTTGGGAATACTGTTCAGGGGGCACACCTGTCTGCGGTGAAAGTATTAAGTATGCGCAGATGGCATGCGATGCTAATCCTATGAGTTTTTGGGTAGCTCAACCATAGTATTTTATTATTACTTAGAATATTTTTTAAAAAGTAATCTTTCAATTTTAGAAATTTGAGGGATTGTTTTTTGTTATTTAAAAAAGCATAGGCAGGGAATGGAAATTGGGGGCCTGCCTATGCTCAATCTTCTCAGGATTGTTTTGAGGGGAGGGTTATAGAAAAAAAACAACCCAGAGTTCGCATTTACCTGAATTTCAGGTATATGCTAAGATTGTATAAAAACAATAACACTTAAAAATTAAAATTAAATTAAAAAATAAAAAAATTTATCAAATTATGCTTTTGACATTTTATTTAATTTAGGCTAAAATAGCCTTATAATTAATAAAATTTTTTATAAATATGTCTGGACAAAATAAAAAAGAAAAGCAAAAGAAAAATATTTATTCAGCCATGGAAGATCAGATTTTGAGTTTTTGGGAGAAGAGTAAAACTTTTGAAAAATCTGTTGAAAAAGAAGCCCCGAATGGTGACTATGTTTTTTATGATGGCCCCCCATTTGCTACGGGCACCCCACATTATGGACATATTGTAGCTAGTGTGATGAAAGATGCTGTGCCTAGGTATTGGACCATGAAAGGATATCGAGTTGAGAGAAAGTGGGGTTGGGATTGTCATGGTTTACCAGTTGAAAATTTGGCAGAAAAAGAACTGGAATTGAAAGATAAAACCGATATAGAAAAGATGGGCGTAGAAAAATTTAATGATTATTGTCAAAGTATAGTTCTTCGGTATGCTCTTGAGTGGAAAAAAATCATCAAACGAATGGGTCGCTGGGTAGATATGGAAACAGACTACAAAACCATGGACGCTGATTATATGGAATCAATTTGGTGGGTTTTTAAAAGTTTATGGGAGAAAGATTTGATTTATAAAGGACACAAGGCAATGCATATTTGTCCGCGTTGTGGCACCACGCTTTCAAATTTTGAAGTGACTCAAGGATATAAAGACATAAAAGACTTATCTTGTATAGCAAAATTTGAATTAGTTGATGAGCCTGGTACTTTTATTTTAGCTTGGACTACTACTCCTTGGACTTTGATTGGTAATGTGGCTTTGGCAGTTGGTGAAAAAATTGATTATGTATTAGTAGAAATTGAAAAAGAAAAATTTATTTTGGCAAAAGAAAAAATAGAAGAAGTTTTCAAAGATAAACAATACAATATTATAAAAGAACTAAAAGGCAAAGACTTGGTTAATAAAGAATACAAACCACTTTTTGATTATTATGCTAATGACGAAAAATTAGAGAATAGAGAAAATGGCTGGAAGGTGTATGCATCTGATTTTGTTTCTACCGAAGAGGGTGTAGGAATAGTTCATATTGCTCCAGGCTTTGGTGAAGACGATATGAATATGGGTAGAGAATATAAACTGCCGTTTGTTCAACACGTTGATTCAAATGGAAGGTTCAAAGATGAAGTAAAAGATTTTGCAGGGCTAGAGGTAAAACCGAAAGATAATCATCAAAAGACAGATATAGAAATTATTAAATATCTTGCTCATAACAATTTACTTTTTCATAAAGAAAAATACGAACATAGCTATCCGCATTGTTGGCGATGTGATACGCCCCTTCTGAATTATGCAACTGAGTCTTGGTTTGTAGAGGTCACAAAAATAAAAGATGATTTGATAAAAAATAACAAGGAAGTTCATTGGGTACCAGGGCATATCAAGGACGGTAGATTTGGAAAATGGCTTGAACAGGCCAAGGACTGGGCAATCAGCCGAAATAGATATTGGGGAGCACCGCTTCCGGTTTGGATTTGCGAAAGTTGTAATGAACAAAAAGTAATTGGTTCAAGAAAAGAATTAGAGATGCATAGCGATGAATCTGTGCAAGATTTACATAAACAATTTGTAGATAAAATTGAAATCAAGTGTAAATGTGGTGGAGTCATGAAACGCATTCCAGAGGTACTTGATTGTTGGTTTGAATCTGGTTCTATGCCATATGCTCAGGATCATTATCCTTTTGAAAATAAAGAAAAATTTGAAAAAGGTTTTCCGGCCAATTTTATAGCTGAAGGAGTAGACCAAACTCGTGGATGGTTTTATACTCTACATGTTTTGGCAACCGCCTTGAAAATTAATAATAAAAATACAACATCATTTCAAAATGTAATTGTGAATGGCATAGTTCTTGCTGAAGATGGTCAAAAAATGGCCAAAAGATTGAGTAACTACCCTGATCCAGCTGAACTTTTTGAAAGACACAGTGCAGATGCGATGAGATATTATCTTCTTTCTTCATCAGTTTTACTCGCTGAGAATTTAAATTTTTCTGAAGAAGGTGTGAAGCTGGTTTTACAAAAAGTGGAAATGCTTCTTCTGAATGTATATAAGTTTTATGAAATGTTTAGTGAAGACTTTGAAATATCTGAAAAAGAACCAAAGAGTAAAAATGTTTTAGATGAGTGGATTTTGGCTAGGCTCAATCAGTTGATTGAAACCACAACAAAAAATATGGATGAGTATAACATACCAAAAGCAGTTCGTCCGATAGAAGAATTTATAAGTGATTTATCAACTTGGTATGTGAGAAGATCAAGAGACAGATTTAAAGGTGATGATAAAAAAGATAGAGAGTCAGCCTTAGAAACAACTGGCTATGTTCTTCTTCAGCTGTCAAAAGTGATGGCGCCGTTTATGCCATTTATGGCAGAACAGATTTGGCAAAAAGTTACTGGCAATGATTTCAAAGATGAGAACAAGAGTGTACATCTTGAGGCTTGGATAGAGGCAGGAAAAGTTGATGGAAAAATTATCAAAGAAATGGAAATGATCAGAAAAATTGTGGAGCTTGGGTTAGCCAAGAGAGATGAAGCGAATATTAAAGTTAGACAACCACTTAAAGAGTTAAAAGTTAAAAGTCCCTCCAATTCGGCGGGCAAGCAAAAGTTAAAAGTTGAGGATAAATATATTGATTTAATTAAAGATGAGGTAAATGTAAAAGCAGTTATTTTTGAAGGTAATAAAGAGGAATTAAAAGTTGAGCTTAACACAGAACTTACAGATGAACTTAAGCAAGAAGGAATCAAGAGAGAAATTGTTCGGTTTATAAATGCTCTTCGTAAGCAAGCAAAATTAACCATCAAAGATAGTGTTCAGGTTTATTGGCAAACCAAAGATGAGAACACACAAAAAGCTATCTCAGAAAACCTTGAAGATATTCAGAAAGATACTTTGGCAGGTGAAATGAAGAACGAAAAAAGTGAGGATATTGATTTGGAAAAAGAAGTAAATGTGAATGGCGCTAAAGTTTGGCTAGGAATCAAAAAAATTTAAGATTTATCAGCTTGCAACGTTCGTTTGCGGTAGAAGATTCTGATGAAGACGGTGATAAATTAAGTGAGCAAAATATTGAAAAATATATTGATGCACTTAAAAATAATCTCGAAGTAAATTGATTTGAAGTTTTTATGCAAAAAGTAATTCCGATACTTTTAATCGAAATTTATTATCAGGTAAGATACATAAATATGGAAAATAAAACCAAGGACAATACAAGCAGTAAACAAACAGAAATCTTGACCAAGAAATCGATTATCAAATTGATATCATGTGCAGGCCTTTCTCTTTTTTGGGTTGTTTTTATTTGGAATTTTTGGGATAAAGGGATATATGCACTAGGGCTAAATGCGTTTTTCTTTTTATTATTATTTACAGGGTTATTTATTTGGATACTTCACAAAAAAGGAAGACTTTTTAAAAATGATTTAATTTGGATTATTCCACTTAGTTTGATTATTTTAAGTTTTTTAATTTATGATAACCCATTTTTAAAAGTTGTTAGTATGTTAGTATTCCCAGTTTCGTTTACCATTTTCTACAACTATGCTTTTCTGGATGATAAAAAAACGAGACATTGGGATTTCTATTTTTTTTCAAAAACACTCGCAAGAATTTTTTCTTTTTTGAGCAAAATAGGCGAATCAATAACGTCATATATTGAATTGATGATCCCGGCTGGTAAGACCAAGAGAAAAGTTATCGTCAAGATTATATCTGGTATAATTTTATTTTTAATAATAGCTTTGACCGTATTTATCCCCCTACTATCATCGGCTGATACTGTATTTGCCGATAAAATGCAAGTTATTTATGATTGGATTAAAGAAGTATTTTCTATCCCAGTTGTATATAAAATAATAATTTTTATTATTTTTTCAGTTCTTATATCCTCGATGCTTTTTGCTTGGGGGAAGAGATTTGATTACGAAGAAAAAGAAGAGAGCAAAAAGAAGATAGACTCAATTGTTTCGGGGATCGTGCTTGGCGGAGTTCTAATTTTGTATTTGCTTTTTCTGTGGGTGCAGATTGAGCGTTTATGGGTAGGCACACTACCATTTGATTTTAAAGAAACAGAGAATTTGGTTAAAAGCGGTTTTTGGCAACTATTTTTTTTGTCGATAATTAATATTGTTATTTATTTTTTTACCTACAGAAAAACCAACCCAATAGTACAATGGGTGCTGACTGGATTTACAGCAACTTCATTATTATTACTTTCGTCCGCAGGTTATCGCATGGGACTTTATACTACATATTACGGATTCAGTTATGAAAAGTTTTTTGCGTCATACACAGTGCTTTATTGCGCGATACTATTTATATGGTTGATATCAAGATTGTTTATTAAAAAAAGATCCAATATTGTGAAATTTTTAGTATTATTGTTTCTTTGGATGTATGCAGTCATAACAGTATTGCCAGTAGAGCAATTTATACTTCGCGCGAATATCAATCTTGCTAAACTTGAACAATCAAGAATTAGATTATTTGAACTAACAATGCTGTCCCCGGATGTTCTTTTATTAGTTAAAAAAAATAAAAGCCAAGGATTGCTTAAAGAAAATAACAATTATCTCGCTCGTGAAGACTCAGAAAAAACAGAAGAACAGTTTGACTGGGATCCTTGGATAGAAAGACAAGAGAAAAAAGTGATGGACAAAAAATGGTACGAGAGGAATATTATAAATAGTATTTATTTGATTAAATAGTTGTATAAGCGCATATTTTAAAGAGCTAAATAAAAAAATGCCTTGTAAAACAAAAGCATTAGTATTATTATCAGGAGGACTGGATTCAATGCTGGCAGTGAAGTTATTACAACTTCAAGGAGTTGAAGTTGTTGGTATTTGCTTTGAAAGCAATTTTTTCAATGCCGATAAGGCTCGTATCGCGGCAGAAAAACTTGGGATAGAAATCAAAGTTGAAGATATCAGAGAAGATGAATTAGAGCTTGTAAAAAATCCACCTAATGGATATGGAAAAAATCTTAATCCATGTATTGATTGTCATGGACTTATGATTAGAAAAACAAACGAGATATTAGAAAAAGAAGGTTTTGATATTATTGCGACAGGAGAAGTATCAGGACAAAGACCATTTTCACAAAACAAAAATAACCTGGATTTAGTTCAGAAAATCGCTGGAGTTGAAGTCTTGAGACCGCTTTCTGCAAAAAATTTAGAAGAAACTGAATATGAGAAGAAAGGTTTAGTAGATAGAAAAAAATTATTAGACATAAATGGAAGGTCAAGAGAAAGACAAATGGAGCTAGCCAAAAAATATGGAATAAAAGATTATCCAACTCCAGCTGGAGGATGTATTTTGACTGATCCAGAGTTTTCGCAAAGGCTTCTCAAAATGCTTGAATATTGGCCGGATTGCACCCCCCTAGACGCAGAATTATTAAAACATGGAAGAGTTTTTTGGCTGAAATTAAAAGATAACAAGAATATTTTGTTAGTTATTGGGCGGCATGAAGAAGATAACAAGGCGCTTGAAAGGCTAGCGCAAAAGGGTGATATTATGTTAGAATTAAAAGAGAAAACAGGACCGCTGGCTGTTGTCAGAATTTCTAATTTTCGCCCCTATGCCGAGGCTTCGGTGGGCAGGCAATTCCCAATTTTAAATAATAATTATTTAGAAATTAATATTCCAGAAAGATTAAAAATGAGTGAATTAAATTTAGGGGAAGAAAAAGAATTTGAAGAAATTTTGAATATAGCATGTTTGTTCACAGGGTATTATTCTACAAAAGCGCGAGGTAAAAAAGAAAAGGTTATATTAAATAATATATAAAAAAGAATAGAATTTTACAAAGGAAAACTGGTATAAAAAAATTTTAAAAAAGAGGCGATTGAGTTGACTAAGTAGATATAATTTATTATTATAATTAAAATAAAAATTTATGGGTATTTGGTTTGTATTTTTATTGATTTTTGTTTGTGGTATTGCTGGTTTAATAATATACAGCAAATTAAGTTAATAATTTAGTGATTTAATATTTTAAGGTATTAAATTACAGAAAAATTATGGAATTAGCAAGTATTTCATTAATTGTACTTGTTGTTATTGTCGTCTTAGCGATAGCAATAATAATCATGTACAATTCTTTAATTAGACTCAAGAATCGAGTCGAAGAAGCTTGGAGCGATATTGATGTTCAGCTAAAACGCCGTTATGATTTAATCCCAAATTTAGTAGAAACCGTAAAGGGTTATGCATCTCACGAAAAAGAAACTCTGGAGAAAGTAGTTCAAGCTCGTAATGTTGCCATGCAAGCTCAGTCAGCAGGAGACACCAAACAATCAGCTCAAGCTGAAAATGCTTTGTCATCTACCTTGAAATCAATTTTTGCTTTGAGTGAAAATTATCCAGATTTGAAAGCAAATCAAAATTTTCTTGAATTGCAAAGAGAGCTGTCTGACACAGAAAACAAGCTTCAAGCTTCAAGAAGGTTTTATAATGGAAATGTAAAAGACTTCAATACTAAATTGCAAATTTTTCCTACCAATATTTTTGGCAGAATGCTTGGCTTCAAAAATAGGGATTATTTTGAAGTAGAAGATGTCAAGGAAAGAGAAGCAGTGAAAGTTAAATTTTAGAATTATTCAACACATATTATATAGCTTGTAACAACCATATGCTATAGGTTGTGTGTTGCATGTTATATGTCGACTTTATATACTCATTCAGATTCAAACAAAAGAAAAACCTGGTTTCTGATAACCGGATTTTTTGTATTTATAATTTTGGTAGGATATATTTTTTCTCAAGCCATGGGAGATAGTATGATTCTTTATCTTGCTGTAATTGTGAGCGTTGCCATGTCTTTTGGAAGCTACTGGTGGAGCGATAAAATGGTTTTAGCAATGAGTAGCGCCAAGGAAGTGAAGTTTGAAGATGACAAAGAATTATATAGATTGGTAGAAAATCTTTGTATTACGGCCGGACTGCCTCTGCCAAAAATATATATTATAGATGATACAGCTCCGAACGCATTTGCGACCGGACGTGATCCAGAACATGCTGTAGTGGCTGTCACTAAAGGACTTTTGCAGAAGCTAGAAAGATCAGAGCTGGAAGGCGTGATAGCTCATGAATTATCGCATATTGGCAATAGGGATATTCTTATTTCTACGGTAGTGACGGTTTTGGTGGGTATGATAGTGCTTTTAGCTGATTGGTTTAGACGTTGGACTTTTTGGGGAGGCAGCAAAAGGAGAAGTAGTGAAAAATCCGGACAAATTCAGGTGATTATTATGATCGTCGCCATAGCACTTTCTATTTTAGCTCCAATTTTTGCTTATTTGATGCAGTTTGCTGTTTCTCGGAAAAGAGAGTTTGTAGCTGATGCCGATGGAGCGCTTTTGACTCGTTATCCAGAGGGATTGGCTCGAGCTCTAGAAAAAATATCAGCTGACCAAGAGCCATTAGAAGTGGCTAACCGTGCAACTGCGCATTTATATATAGCATCACCATTCAAAGGCGAAAAGAAAGCAGGTTTTTTTGTCAAAGCATTTATGACGCATCCGCCAGTTGAAGAACGCATAGCTGCGTTGAGAGGGAGAGAAATGTAGTCAATTTTAAATCATGAATTACTAATTTAAATTTTGTAAATATATGGCCAAGAAAGATTACAAAAAATTAGAGAAGGAGTTAACTATACAAAAAAAGAATTGTTGGGATGTTTGGAGTGAATCTATAAAGAAAAAATCTTTTCAGTTTGCTGAAGACTACAAGAAGTTTTTAAATGTTTGTAAAACAGAAAGAGAAACTGTAAAAGAAGCTATAAAAATAGCTCGGAAAAACGGCTTCAAGGATATCAGCGAAGTCAAAGGACTAAAACCAGGAAGCAAAGTTTATTTCAATCAACAAAACAAGAGTTTGATTTTGGCGCGAATTGGCAAAAAAAGTTTATTGGAAGGTTTGAGAATCGTAATGTCGCATATTGATTCAAACCATCTTGACTTGAAAGTGAACCCGCTTTACGAAGATGAAGGCATGGCATTTTTCAAAACCCATTACTATGGCGGAATCAAGAAATACCAGTGGCCCACTATAGCGCTGGCTCTTCACGGAATAGTCTATCTGGAAAATGGAAAAGAAGTGGAAATAGAAATCGGAGAAAAAGAAAATGAACCGATTTTTATGGTGACAGATTTGCTTCCTCATCTGGATAGGTCGGGCGGTCCGGGAGGCGAAATAAAGAAACGGGAAGTTCAGGGAGAAGACCTGAATTTAGTTGTTGGTTCCATTCCCGTGAAAGATGAAAAAGTAAAAGAAAAAATAAAGTTAGCCATTCTAGAATATTTAAACAAAGAATATGGAATGAAAGAAGAAGATTTTTCTTCTGCTGAACTTCAGGCGGTTCCAAGTGAAAAGGCGCGTGACCTTGGCTTTGATAGAAGTTTGATTTCTGCCTATGGGCATGATGATAGAATTTGCGCATATTCTTCAATACAGTCTTTTTTGGATGCAAAAAATATTGATCAGACCCAGCTTTGCATCATGGTAGACAGGGAGGAGATAGGTTCGGAAGGAGCAACAGGAGCTCAGTCAATTTTTATTGAGAGTTTTGTGGCTCATATTTTGGAATTAAGCGAGCAAGAAGAAAAAATTAGCAATGTTTATAAAATATTTTCAAAAAGCAAAGCAATTTCTTCTGATGTGACAGCGGCTATAGACCCAGATTACAAAGATGTGCATGATCCAAGAAATGCGCACAGGATTGGCTACGGGGTAGCTATGGAGAAGTATACTGGGGCCGGAGGAAAATATAGTACTTCTGAAGCATCAGGTAGGTTTGTTCAAGAATTAAGAATAGTATTGAAGAAAAATAAAAACATTATTTATCAATTGGGTGGTGGTTTGGGAAAAGTAGATATGGGCGGAGGTGGAACAATCGCTAAATATTTGGCAAACAGGAATATGGATGTCGTAGATATGGGCGTGGCTATGTTAAATATGCATGCACCATTGGAAATCGCTTCAAAGGCTGATTTATATTGCGCTTATTTGGCTTATAAAGAGTTTTATAATAATTAGAAAATATTATTTTGTCATTCCCGCGAAAGATGGGATCTCGGAGAAATATAAAAAAATACCAAGATTCCCGTTTTTGCGGGAATGACAGAGTTGAGAATTCCACTTAAGTATCTTTGAGTGGAATTTTATTTTGAATTATTGTATAATATAGATATGGATTTAGAATTAGAAAGAAAGATACAAGTCAATATATGGCTACCAAAAGCAAGGTGGCTGTATATTTTTGGTTTGGTTATTCTTGGCATTTTAACCAACTTTGTAAGTCAAGGAGAATATGGCTTTCCATGGGACTTAATGATTATCCTTTTTATTCTAGGAACATCTATTAATTTGATAATTTATTATTGGGCTTTAAAAATAAAAGAATCTGAAAAAAAATCTTCATTAGAATTGAAAATTTTGAGCTATATTCAATTAGCTTTTGAAATTAGCGTTTTGATATCAATACTTCATTTAGCAGGCACGCTTGAGAGCATGGTTTTTATTTTTCTTGTCTTGCCTATTGTTTCCGCATCTGTTCTTTTCGGACCCAGAGGTTCTATAGTTACTTCTATCGTTGTTTCATTTTCAGTTTGGGGACTTATTTACCTTGAACATGAAGAAATTATTTCACATATCAATAGATATGGCGTGACAACTATTTTTTATACAAATTTTTCTATTGTTGTTACCAATGCTTTAGACATTGCTCTTTTTTATATAATACTTGGAATTTTTTCAGGATATGTTTCCAAGCTTTTGATCGTCCGTGAGGAGCTTTTAAAAGACAAAACAAATAAATTAATTTTGGAAAAAGAGTATAGAGAAAATGAACTGCATCAATTAGACAAAACCACCAAGCTATTAGTCAAGAGAGATTTGGAATTAACTGCTCTTAATAAAAAGCTAGATAGAAGGTTGAATGAGCAAAAGATGGTAGAAAAATCAATGTTCAAAGCATTTTCTGATTTAAAGACAGAAAGGAAGAGAGTAGAAGATGAGCGTAATAAGACAGTTGCTATTATAAATAATTTTATTGATCCAATTATTGTGATAGATATATATGGAAAATTAAATCTATTTAATCCAGCCGCAGAGCAAATTTTTGGTCTTATAAACGGTGATCTTGGTAAAAAAATCATAAAAGACAATAATTATTCGATGGAAAATTTTAAAAGTATTATTAAAAAAGATTACAAAGTAAGAGGAAGTAAAGAGTTAAAATCTAATGATCCAAGCGAAGAAGAGGCTATTGTAGAATGTATGGGTCAGGAATTAACCTACAAAGTAATCACCGCAGAAGTAGTAGATAACCAGAATAAATCTCTCGGCATGATGAAAATTTTCTATAATCTAACTAGAGAAAAAATGATTGATCAAATGAAGTCAGAATTTATTTCCATTGCTGCCCATCAGCTCCGTACCCCGTTATCTGCCATAAAGTGGGCTATAAAAATGATATTAGACGGAGATATGGGAAAATTAAACGATGATCAATCCAAGCTTTTGTTTAAAGGATATAGAAGTAATGAGAGAATAATAAATTTGGTAAATGATATGTTAAACGTATCGCGCATAGAAGAGGGAAGATTTGGATATTCATTTGGAAGAGAAAATTTTGAAGAAGCATTAAAGATAGTTATTGATAATCTGGAAAATCAAATAAAAGAAAAAAAGCTTGATCTAAAGATTAAAAAACCAAAAAAAGTGCCTTTAGTTTATATGGACAAGCAAAAAATGGTTTTGGTGCTTCAAAATTTGATAGAAAATTCAGTCAAATATACCCCAGAAAATGGAAAAATAGAAATAAGCATTGAGGCGGGCAAAAGATTTTTGAACGTTTCGGTCAAAGATAATGGTGTGGGCATACCAGAGAAAGATCGGTCGAAATTATTTTCAAAATTTTTCCGGGCAGAAAATGTTGTTAGAATGCAGACTGAAGGATCGGGACTAGGTCTTTTCATGGTAAAGAATATTATAGAAAAGCACGGCGGAGATATAAGCGTAAAAAGCAAGGAAGGGGAAGGAACGGAAATAAATTTCACCCTGCCTTTTGATGGAACGAAGGAAGAAAAATCGTAATAAAAAATTTATGATAGATTCAAAAGAGATAAATTTAAAAGAAGAAGTGAGCAGGTTATTAAATATGAAAGGAAAAGAAAGAGGAGCAGATTATAAATATTTAGTTGATTATGTTGTATCTAAAGAAAGAGAAAGTGGCTTTAAAAAAATTAAAAAAGAATTAGAAAAGATAAATTACAACCTTCCAGATGAAAAAAAAATTGATAATATGGATTGGTTGCCGATAAGTTTGACAAATATATTTCTTGTAGCAACAGTAAAGGTTTTTAACTGGCAAGAAAAAGATATAATTAATATTGGCAGAGGAGTAGTTCCCTCATCTCCCTTGGTAAAATTTTTTATAAAGCATTTCTTGTCTCCGCAAAAAACAATAAAAAAAGCCACGGAAAATGCTTGGAGTAAGCATTATAGTAAAGGAAAAATTGAAATGAAAAAATTTGATAAAAAGAAAAAAGAAATTATTTTGAAAATTTCTGATATGGATTGGCACCCGCTTACCTGTATTTATCATATTGGTTCCTTGGGGGGGATAGTAGAGCTTATCGTAGGCAAAAAAATTAAAGGAGAGGAAACAAAATGCATATACAAAGGAAATAAATATCATGAATTTAAATTTAATTGGGAATGAACATTATGAAAAAGAGAGACAAAAAGATTTCATTCAAAAGAGCCTCAGAAGATGTTCGAGAGCTAGAGAGATACATAAAAGAATTTTCGACTTTTTTGCCTTTGCCGGTTTGTTTGATAAATAGCAGTAAAGTTATTATTGATGTTAATAGCGCATTTTTAGAATTTTCAAGCTATCTTGAGGGCGAGATAATGGGGCAGAAAGTAGAGAAATTATTTGCAAAAAATAAAATAATAAATATTTTTTTAAAAAAATTATTTAAAGAAAAAAAAATTTTGAGGAAAGAAATAGAATTTTTAAATAAAAACAATGAATCTTTTATAGTTAATCTTTTTGCTTCTCCTAGAAAAAATTATCAAAATAAAATAGTGGGTTATTTTTTGGCCGTGTCTGATATAGATGAATTAAAGAAGCTTCAAAATAATTTGGAAGGTAAGGTTAAGGAGAGAACAAAAGAATTGCAAAAAACTCATGACGCCTTGCTTCAAACTCTTGAAGAAGTAAATGTCGCAAAAGCTGAAATTGAAAAAGAACAGAGAAGAACAGGGGCTATTCTTTCAAATTTTTTAGATCCGGTTGTCGTAGTTGATAATGATTATAAAATTATATTTTTGAACCCGGCGTCTGAAAAAATATTTGGACCCGCAAAAGAAACGCTAGGGAAAAAGTTGAAATCAAAAAATAAAAGATTTTCTTTTCAAGATTTTCAAGGAATTGTAAACCAGAAATTTGACGTAAGAGAGGTAGAGCTTGACAAGAATCAACACCCAGCAGTTGAAGAAGTGATTATTTATTCTGATGAAGAGAAGGAAGAAGAGAGCCCTTTTAGCGCCAGTTTATCAAAAAAAGAAAAAGAAAATATTGTTTATAAAGTTCTTACTGCCACTGTCTGTGATGAAAAAAATATTTGTTTCGGTCGAATGAAACTATTTTATGATTTGACTAGGGAAAAAATGATAGACAAAATGAAAACTGAGTTTATTTCTATAGCGGCTCATCAACTTCGTACTCCGCTTTCCGCGACAAAGTGGGCCATAAGAATGGTTGTGGACGGAGATGTTGGAGAAGTCACAGAGAACCAGAAAGAAATTTTAATGAAAGGCTATATAAGTAATGAAAGAGTAATAGGGCTCATAAATGATATGCTTTACGTATCAAAGATAGAAGAGGGTCGCTTCGGTTATGTTTTTGGTATAGGTGATATTGGTGAAATTTTGGATAAAATTTTCAACGAACAGAGAGAAGAAATAAAAAACAAAAGTATTAATTTAAAAATAAAAAAACCAGATGTTATCCAAAAAATTTCTTTAGATAAAGAAAAACTTGAATTAGCTCTTAGAAATATAATAGAAAACTCAATTCGTTATACCCCAGAAAATGGGAAGGTTGAAATAACAGTAAAAGAGAAAAATAAAGAATTGAAAATATCCATAAAAGATAATGGTGTAGGCATACCTGAGGATGAGCAAAAAAAATTATTTACAAAATTTTTCCGGGGAGAAAATGTAGTGCGCATGCAAACCGAAGGATCGGGCCTTGGATTATTTATAGTAAAAAATATTATAGAAAAGCATAATGGAAAAATTGAGATAAAAAGCGAAGAAGGAAATGGCACTGAAGTAATTTTAACCCTGCCTCTAATAAAAAAGTAAATTTGACTTTAGTTAAAAAAAGGATTAATCTAAAATAGTAATTAGTTTTTAACAGTAGGTAAACCACTAGTTTTACTAGTGTGACTTGAAAAGGCTCT
>Ga0066639_10000559_pt1 | contig 32565 bp, 21 predicted proteins | sample CryGeyCG2114_010_2_FD_59504 | JGI IMG/M metagenome (GOLD analysis project Ga0066639, IMG submission 59504) | Groundwater microbial communities from aquifer - Crystal Geyser CG10_big_fil_rev_8/21/14_0.10 | ecosystem: Environmental > Aquatic > Deep subsurface > Groundwater | place: USA: Utah...
GCAATTTTTCTTACGTGAACATATACCGAAGCATACAACAAGGCATCAAAGGCCAGCTGGTCGTTGAACAGGCGAAGGGTACGACGTATACGGATCAAGGGCTCACAAATGGGCAGGAGTACTACTATATCATTCAGCCGGTGAGCAAGGGCGGCGTTGTATATGAAGAGAGCGCGCAGGTTCACGCATCGGCAAAGGTCAGCTCAAAAAACGCACCGCCTCCGCCGATCGCCCGCCTTCGCGCGCAGGATCAAGGTGATGGCACAAGCATATTGCTCACCTGGATATTGCCGAACGCGAACACGTTCCGCCAGGTGAAAATCTACCGCAGCACTGATCGCGATGCGCGAGGCGATGTTATTGCCTCAGGGCTCAAGGGCACGCGATACACGGATACGGGCCTTGAAAGCGATACGCGTTATTTCTATACGGTTGTTACAGTTGATGCGAACGGTGTTGAAACTGCTGCACAGCGTTCTGTGGGATCAATCGCGACACTCGCGCTACTGGGCGAAGACGGCACCAACGATACCGACGGCGATGGTTTGCCTGACACCTGGGAGCGGGATCATGGGTTTCATCCGCGCGCGCGGGATAATCTCGAGGTTGACGATGATGAGGACGGGCTCGCGCTCCGTGATGAGTATCGTTACGGAACAGACCCGTGGGATAGTGATTCGGACGAGGATGGCTTTAACGACGGCACCGAGACAGCGAACGGTTTTGATCCGGCAGTTGCCAGTGCGCGGCTCAAACGCGAGACTGCTACACCAGTTGAGGCAGGATCGTTTGCGTATGGCAAAAAACGCCTTTCTAATATTACCGAAGAACAGAGTTTGGCAACGCGGTTGCGGACAGAACTTGAAAATATATTCGGCAGAGGGCGTATTCCTAATCCGCGGGCACATTGGCCGGCGCTGGTGAACGCGTATGTGTACGGCGGGTATACTGCCGGCGAAATAGCCGATACGCTGCGCTTTGGTCCGGGGAAAGTGCATCCATCTGTCCCTGCGGCTGCATGGCGCACTAGCGACGAGTATAAAAAGAGATAGTTTTTTTACCAAATTTTATTATGTATAAACACAAAGCACAGCGCGTCGGCGTATTCGTCGATGTGCAGAACATGTACTATTCAGCAAAGAATCTTTTTGACGCGAAGGTCAATTTTGCAAAAATACTTGATGAGGCCGTGGCCGGGCGACAGCTTGTCCGCGCATTTGCGTATGTTGTCACGGGTCCTCAGTCCGGAGATGACAATTTTTTTACCGCACTCGAGAAGATCGGATTTGAGGTTAAGACGCGCGACCTGCAAGTATTTTTAGGCGGCAACAAAAAAGGGGACTGGGACGTCGGCATTTGCATGGATGCCATTCGCGTCGCGCAGAATCTCGATGTTGTTGTTCTGGTTTCGGGCGATGGCGATTTTGTTCCCTTGGTATCGTACCTTAAATTCAGCCAGGGGTGCATGGTCGAAGTGATGGCCTTCAGCAGAACGGCATCAAGCAAGCTGCGGGACGAGGCTGACGAATTCACAGATCTTTCGGACAAGAGAAAATATCTGATGCGATAACAATAATAATTGAACACTATTAATTAACTACGGAAGCACGGGCAAAGCATTTTTGGGTTTATTGAGTATGGGCATCCTCATGCTCATGCTCAATAAACTCCGCTTTTCCTCGGGGGCTTCCGGGAAGGAGTCATATATGACTGAAGAGAAAAAGTATACGGCAACCATAGGCGACAAGGAGATCGTATTTTCCACGGGCCGGCTTGCCCTGCAGGCTAACGCGTCTGTTTTGGCCCGCCTCGGCGGAACAGAGGTCCTTGCGACTGTTGTCATGTCAAGCGCGCCGCGAGAAGATATTGGATATTTCCCGCTCATGGTTGACTATGAAGAGAAGCTCTATGCGGCAGGAAAAATAAAAGGATCGCGTTTTGTAAAGCATGAAGGAAAGCCGACCGACGAAGCGGTGCTTTCTGGCCGCATGATTGATCGGTCTATCAGACCGCTGTTCCCGAAATGGCTGAAGAACGACGTGCAGGTAATTTTGACGGTGTTGTCATTCGATAAGGAGAACGATCCTGACATGGTCGGACTGAATGCGGCGGTTGCTGCGCTCACTATTTCTGATGTTCCGTGGGATGGGCCGATCGCCGGAATTCGAGTGGCGCATAACGAAGGCGCGTGGATTGTTAATCCAAGTTACGAGGTCCGCGCGCAGTCTGAGGCAAATATTGTTGTTGCGGGCTTTCCAGACAAAACGCTCATGATCGAAACTGACGCGCGTGAGGCAAATGAGGACATGGTGTACGAAGGAGTTCTGCTCGCGCAGAAAGCATTTTCCCCGCTGATTGATCTATTTAAGACCATGCGGGATGAGTTGGGACAGGAAAAATACTCGCTCGCAGAAGCGAAAGAATCAGAAGAGGATGAGGAAGCGGAGCCAGCGACTACGGTGGATCACTTGAAAGAGGCGAAGCGATTTGTCGAGGAGCATATTGGAACAAGCCTGTTCACCGGATCAAAGGTATCAAAATCGTCTCGCAAGCAAGCGGTGTATGACATGCTTGGTGAGCTTGATGAACATCTCAAAGAGTTGCAACTTGGCAAGGATAAACGCAAGGACGCGCGCGCTGTTGCGGAAAAAGCCGTGGAGGAAGCGGTGACGAACGCCATTCTCAATGAAGACAGGCGCGTTGATGGCAGAGCGCTGACTGAGATCAGGCCGCTGAAATTTGATGTTGGAATTCTGGCAAGAACACATGGATCAGGATTGTTTTCTCGAGGTGAGACGCAGGTACTTTCCGTAGTGACGCTTGATTCACCGGGCGCGGAGCAGATCCTTGATACGCTCGAAGAGGATGATACTAAAAAGCGATATATCCACCACTACAATTTTCCGCCGTTTTCGGTCGGAGAAGCGGGCCCGCTTCGCGGTCCGGGCAGACGCGATATCGGGCACGGCGCGCTTGCCGAAAAAGCGCTAGTGCCGATGTTGCCGAGCAAGGAAGATTTTCCGTATACGGTTCGAGTTGTTTCAGAGGTGCTTGGTTCGAACGGTTCTTCATCAATGGCATCGGTGTGCGGCTCGACGCTCGCATTGCTTGACGCTGGTGTGCCGATCAAAAAGCCGGTTGCCGGCATTGCTATGGGGCTTGCGTCGAATGAAGATGGGGAGTATAAAATTTTGACAGATTTGCAGGATCTCGAAGATGGAGCCGGCGGCATGGATTTCAAAGTTGCGGGTACGAGAGACGGCGTTACCGCAATCCAGCTTGATACTAAGACAAAAGGACTTTCGAACGAACTTATCAAAGAGACGCTTGCGCGTGCGAAGACTGCGCGTTTTGAGATTCTTGATAAGATAGAGGAACTCATTCCCGAGCCGAAGGAGCTGTCAGAGTATGCGCCACGTATTACAAGCATGCACATTGAACCTGACAAGATCCGTGTTGTTATCGGTTCAGGCGGAAAGACCATCAACGAAATCATCGCGGAGACCGGCGTTGATATTGATATTGATGATGATGGCTTGGTGATGATCACGTCCGCGAGCGCCGAAGGAGCTCTGCGCGCGCGTGAATGGATAGAGCGTCTGACCAAAGATGTGGAAGCGGGACAAGAGTACAAAGGCAAGGTAACACGCATCATGGACTTTGGTGCATTCGTCGAGGTTCTTCCCGGCAAAGAAGGGCTGGTGCATATCTCGAAACTTTCAAACGAACGAGTGGAGAAAGTGGAAGACGTGGTCAAGGTTGGCGACATGGTTGATGTTGATGTAACCGAGATCGACGACATGGGACGCATCAATCTCAAGATGCATGGCGTGACGGGTTCACCGCGTCCGGAGCGAGGGGGCGGGCATGGTCATGGAGGACCACGGCGCGATTCCGGCCGCGACAGAGGCCCTCGCCGTCCTCGTAATTAGTTAGACATAAAAAGCAGTTCGATCATTTGATCGGACTGTTTTTTATTTTTTGGAAACAGCATGCTATGATAGCGTTATGAAGATAGGGAACCAAAGAACAAATCAGCATTCTCGGCCGAACAAAGAAATTGAACAGATGTTTTTGGGCGCGCGCCTTAGTTCAGGTGTTGTTTTCAGCAGGCCGAGACGAAGTTTGCGCGTTGTTTTTTTTGTTGTCATCGCCTTTCTTGTTGTCTCAACGATCGCAGCGGTGTTGTGGTTTATGCATCCAACGCCTGTCCTTCTTTCTGAGATGCCTGACGATGCCGCATGGTATGTATCGATCTCAACTCCGCACCAAAAGAGATGGTATGACATAATCTTGTTTTGGGAGTCGGGTAGCATGCTTCAGTCTTCGAGCGCACGGTTGTATCAAGCAATTGATATTGTGAGCTGGGACGACGATTCTTTTGCTCAAAATATCCTTCCTCTTTTTTCCGGAATGATAGAAATTGGTGAGGTAAAAAATTCCGTTGTACTACGGGTTCATCTGCGTGATGCTGGACAGTGGCTTGCGATGCGCGGAATGAATGCGGGCTTGTATGACGGGTCTGTTGAGCCTGTTTCAATTTCGGGGCAGACGCTCCTAGCCCAAACATCAGGAACAACTGACTTCTATTGGCAGGTGCGTGATGGGGCTTTGTACCTGTCAAATGATCCTGATTTCAGCAATGTCCTTGTTAGCGAGTCGACAAGAAGCATGTCTTTTTCAATTCCGTATACCGGTGTTTTGGGCAGTGGAATCGCCAGCGCGTACATTGCTGATAAAACAGCATTGCGGCACCCATTTGACGCGTTTAACCAGTGGCTTCCACAGGGGGTTGCTTATCCGCTTGCTTTGGCAATCAAAAGTCGGGGTTCCAGTTGGGAGTGGCAATTATATCATAGCGGGGGCGAGAACAGTGACAAAACAAGGCTTATCACGTATCCGATACTGAGATCAGATACATATTTCGCCTCATTTCAGTTCTCGAGCGCCTCTTCACTGCTTGAGGCATGGCGATCTCTTTCGTCCTCGTCGTCGTATGCAGAGAACAGTGCTGCCATTGAATCAATCGCAAGCGGTTTGTATGGGCTTGACAGTGATGCTTTTGCCGAACATGTCGGCGCGCGAGACATATCGCTTGCTGTATATACTCCTGATGAAGATGGGGCGTATCAGTGGTTTTATCGGATATCTGCTACAGATACAGAACCTGACCAAACAATACTTGATGACCTCAAAAAAATAGGGGCATCGCAGTTTGCCATCAGCCACCCGATTCGAGTTGAGCGCACATTAAGCGACAAGACAATCATGGTTGAAATGCGGGCAGAGAAAGATGATCTTCTATGGGAGCAAGTTGACTGGAATTCAAATGGTAGATCGTTCCCGCTTTACGCGTTGCGGGGCAACGGTGAAGAACAGGGTCAATTTGTAGGTTATGTAGCCGGCGTTGGATATGTTGGAGGAACATCACTCAGTGTTTTAGACCGAGAATTGAGCCATATCCAAGAGCTTTCGGTATCCGATAAGGGAGAAGAGGTGTGTGCGGCCAAATATCCGGTAAGTAACTATGCTTCTCTCTCTGGTGCCATGCTTTTTTCAGATCCGTTTATGGTCAATGTTGTAAAAGATATAGAGATCGCGTCTCGTGAGAATGGAGAACTTGTTGGGTGCGTTCTGTTTTAAAAAATAACGTATTTTTTTTCTTGACATCGCGTTTTTTAAACAAAAATGTGTTTTTTGTACATTGACTTTTGTCGTTAGGTGTGCTACAATTGACATACGTAAGTTTCAATACGTCTTGAACATTAACAATTTATAGAAAGAAGCGTGCACAGGAGATAGACTTCTCTGAGGAATTGAAATGGACATTCCTTGAAGAGGCCTGTCTCCACTCTCCATCACGTTCGAGACCGACCTCGAACACAAAAAAACAAAAACAAAAAATATACCAGGTGTCTGGAAGGGAAACAAAAACAAAGTTTAAATCGGCGACATTGAATCTCTATACAGGGAGATCGGGTCAGCCATCAGGATGGTGGGGGCATAAATGCCGTAAGTCGGATCGGTATGCACGATACTGTTTGACACACAGTGCTGTCTCTCGACAGGCCTTTGGTAGCCAGAAGTGGCTGGCAGGGGCCTGTCGGGTACAGCTGCGCCAAGCAGTCTAGGGCGCGGATGTCCCCATAATTAAATTTTATCGGGGCGCACACCGCGCCCTTCTTTATTTCCAGGATAACGTATGTTACACTGTTTGTATGACAGAGCCTGACACTACAAAAATGTTTCTCAATGAACAGAAAAAGCGGCTATTCCAAGAAAAAGCGCGCCTTGAAGGCGAGCTGTCAAAACGTGCCACAAAAAAAATACACGGAACGGACGAGTATGAAACGACCTATCAGGATTATGGAACGGACGAGGAGTCAAATGCAGCTGAATATGCCCAGCATGAAACAAACCTTTCAGTCGACGATGAGCTTGAACAAGGACTTGTCAGGGTGAACAACGCACTTGAACGGATTGAGAAGGGAACCTATGGCCTCGATGTTGAGACCGGAAAGCCGATCAACAGAAAGCGTCTCGAAGTATATCCTGCTGCTGAAAAGGATATTGCACATGAAGATTAGTCGTTCGTACCTCCTACTCGTGTTAATAGGTGGCACAGCGGAACTCTGCGCGCGTACGTTATTGCTGAATGTCCCTCCGGGATCACGGAGGGATTTTGATTTGCTCCCGGGGTTTGGTGTTGGCGTTTATTTGAATACTGGTTCTGTTTTTGGTTTTGCTATACCAAACAATATAATGATCGCGGTGATGGCGATGGCGCTTGTCGGCATTCTATTCTACTGGAGGCGCCGCACGCTTGTCGCGAACGAGGCGGGAGCATTGCTGCTTATTGCGGTTGGCGCTATTTTGAATATCTCAAATCGCATACTCTACGGCGGCGTGGTGGATTATATTCATATTCCGTTCGGCGGCGTTATCAATCTTGCGGATGTTATGATTGCTCTCGGCGCCGCCTCGTTAGTCTTTAAGGCAGAGACTCGCTACGCTAAATAAAAAATATGCTTGCCCAGCTTACATCATGCGCCATACTTGGCCTTGACGGACAGCAGATAACCGTGGAGGTCGACGTCTCTCCGGGCCAGCCCAATTTTGTATTGGTTGGTCTTCCCGATAAGTCGGTTGACGAGTGCCGCCAGCGTGTTCCGACCGCAATCCGCAATGCAGGTTTTTTTTACCCGTACGCAAAAAAAGTTGTGGCAAATCTCGGACCTGCGGATTTGCGCAAAGAAGGCGCGTCGTTCGACCTTCCTATCGCGCTCGGAATATTGATATCAACCGAACAACTTGATCCCGCGAGCATGCCTCACGCGGTATTTGTCGGAGAACTGGCGCTCGATGGTTCATTGCGCGCTACGCGCGGCGTGCTGCCCGCGACCATATGGGCGCGCGAACGCGGTTATGAATTTATATGCGTCCCGTCCGCAAATGCTACTGAGGCATCGGTTGTTGAGGGGATATCAGTTGTTGGGTGTCCATCGCTCGGCTCTGTGGTTGAGCGGATTATGTCAGGACGATTGAATGAACACATTGCGAAAACGCGTCCTCCTGATGTAGTGGCCCGATATACAACAGACATGTCCTCCATTGCCGGACAAGAGCATGCCAAACGGGCCATTGAGGTTGCGGCAGCCGGCGGGCACAACATCAGCCTTTCTGGCCCGCCTGGGAGCGGCAAGACTCTTATTGCGCGCGCAGTACCATCTATTCTTCCTGATATGGCGCTTTCTGAGCAGCTTGAAGTCACTAAGATATATAGCATTGCCGGGTTGCTTACCAAAGAACGGCCTATGGTGATTGAACGTCCATTTAGATCGCCTCACCATACATCCTCGGGCGTGGCGCTCGTCGGCGGCGGAACAATCCCCCGTCCTGGAGAGATCAGCCTCGCGCATAGGGGTGTTTTGTTTTTGGATGAATTTCCCGAATTCTCAAGAGCTGTTCTGGAAAATCTACGGCAGCCGCTTGAAGATGGAGTTGTGACTGTCTCGCGTGCGCAGGGAAGCTTTACATTTCCGGCTCGATTCATCCTCATAGCGGCACAGAATCCGTGCCCTTGCGGGTACTATGGAGATTCGGAACGAGCATGCACCTGTTCGCAATCGTCTATTATAAAATACCAGAATAAGGTATCCGGCCCAATCAACGACCGGATTGATCTGCATGTGCATGTGCCTCGTCTTCCGTTTGAAAAACTGGAAAGCACCGAGGCGCGGGAGTCGTCCGCTGATATTCGTCGCCGGGTCAATCGAGCGAGAGAGGCGCAGCGTGGAAGGTTTAAGAAATATGGTATACTGACAAACAGTGAAATGCCTCCTAATGTCGTCAGCGAGGTGTGTATTCTTGATACTGAATCTCGTGGGCTGATACGACAAGCGGTAACCACACTGCAGTTGTCCGGCCGATCATTTCACCGTGTTTTGAAAGTTGCACGAACCATCGCGGATCTCGAAGGATCTGATAATATACGCTCTTCGTACATTGCGGAGGCGCTTCAATACAGGCCACATTAAAATTATGCCTTCGCTTACCATCGCATCATTGAACATACGTCATGGGCAGGGCCCTTTTTTACGCAGAGGAGAGCGTGATTTTCATATTATATTTCCAAGAAAATTTGCGTATGAAAAAGCGGACGTACTGGGAAGCTACATAGCGGAAATGGATCCGCGGCCTGACGTGTTGTGTCTCCAAGAAGCAAATGCCGGCGGTGTTTATTTGCCTCGACTGGTGAGTCGTATACAAAAGTGCGCGGGCTATGCCTATGCAGCAACGCCAAGCGAATGGTTCTTGCCGCATGACAATGCGATATTGAGCGATAGGCCCCTCATTGGTGTAATCTCAGAGGAGTTTAGAAAAATGCACATGGTGCGCCGGTATGGGTTGGCAAGCCTTTGGTCGTCGCCCAACAGGGGTTTTATCATGGCAAATTGGGACAATAAAGGATTTATCGTCAATACACATATCAATCCATTTGGCGGACGAGTCAATGCCGCGGTGCGCAAGTTGCAGCTTTCGCCGCTTCTTGAATTGCTTGATGAAAAACCAGTGATTGCTCTCGCGGGTGATTTCAACATTCATCGTGCTGATGAACCGGTCATTGCCATGTTGAACAGATCAGGCTACATGACAAAACCTGAGCCTACTGCACGCCATTATCAGGTTCACGCGACGTGGCCGGTCGGGAAAGCGTCAATTGTAAGACCGCGCCATCGTTTTGATTATATCTTTTCAGGCCCCAACGCACGAGTGATCTCATCGCATCTCTTTGATACAAAAGTTACGGACCACCTGGGTGTTTTCTCAGAAGTGAGTTACTGATCGGCTTTAGAGGTAATCAAGCGGGTTTACTTTATTTCCATTGATGCGAACCTCAAAATGGAGGTGTGGACCCGTTGATCGGCCGGTCGATCCAATGGCGCCGATGACGTCGCCTTTTTTCACACGGTCGCCTTTTTTCACACCAAGCTTGCTTGCATGTCCGTATAGCGTATGGATGCCGTTTCCATGGTCAATAATGATGTAGTTGCCGTACCCGCTGCTGTTCCACCCTGCGGTGATGACCACTCCGTCGTCAGCGGCGTATATTGGATTACCGAGTGGCAATCCAATATCAATACCGGTATGCCGCCATCCGCGGAAATACTGGGTAATGCGCTTGCTCGCTGTTGGCCAGTTGAATTTTCCGGCAACAGGTTGCGCCGGCTTAAAGATATCCCGCAAATTGGCCAGGCCGCTTGACGGAGCCGCAATAGGCGTTGGAGGCGGGGGCGGTATGCCGTCGGGAATAATGATTTTCTTACCAACTTGCAGCTCTGAGGCGTCAGCAAGGTGATTGACCTCAAGTATATCCTCTGTTTTTGCTTTGTAGCGCGCGGCAATAGCGTTCAGTGTTTCGCCTCGTTTGACGGTATGCGAAACTCCGGATACTGGAAGGATGACCAGCTCCTGTCCCGGTTTTATGAAATCTCGGGGTCCGATCTGATTTTCCCAGAGGAGTGTGTTGGTGTTGATCTGAAATGTTTCAGCTATCTCCGAAATGGTATCGCCTTCTTTCACTACATAGGTGATAATGCCGTCTCGCGGCTGTGGCGTGATATCTGTTGCGGTTATCTCTGGCTTGATAAGTGCGTTGCCGGTTTGCGTCATTGTCCCAAAACTGTCATCTGGCGCATCGCCGATCGGCTTGATCGCGCTTTGCACGCCGACTTGCGCGAGGGATTTGCTGTTTTGAATACTGTCACTGCTTGCTGGCGTATCACTCGCTTCTTCTTCAACAAAATCAGATTCGTTCCCACTGCCAAGCACCACATACAGGCTCGAAGACCGGCCAACCTCTTCAGGTCGCAATTCGCGAGCTTTTATATTTGAGGCTGTGCCGAATAAGAGTAATGCCATTATGCTTCCGTATAGAATTGTGTTTCGACTGAAATTCGTTCCAAACTGTCGCTGGACGAATTGATAGTTGTGGCGTGACTTGAGCTTGATTGACGTACTACCGCGATACATTGGCAATACCATATATTTGACGATGGTCAGATATATGTGTTTGATTACCCATCGCGAGGCAATGAGTATAAGCGCAATGATTTTGAACACTAGCGAAAAAAGCCCGCCAACAAGGGTGAGTATCTGTATACCGGTTTTTTTGGCAAGTATGACGTTTTTATTCTGGCGCGTATATCTTGTACGCCCAGAGGGTGCCGATTTTCTGGTAAATTCCATAAGTATAGTATAACGTACTTATGTGTTTTATGTTACGTTTTTCTGTGCGTAAGTTGATTTTTTAGCCAAAAAACGATATAATTCTCCCATTATCACGTATGGCATACGACCATAAAGCAATTGAAAAGAAATGGCAGGAACGCTGGGCAAAAGAGCGCATTTTTGAGGTGGGCGCGAGCGCGCCTAAAGACAAGAAAAGATATGTGTTAGACATGTTTCCATATCCGTCAGGCGCGGGACTGCATGTCGGACACCCCGAGGGATACACTGCGACAGATATCTATTCTCGATATTTGCGCATGAAAGGATTCTCAGTACTGCACCCCATGGGCTGGGATGCGTTTGGTCTTCCTGCTGAGAATTATGCAATCAAAACCGGCGTGCACCCGAAAGAGAGTATTGAGAAGAACATTAAAACATTCAGGCGCCAGATTAATTCACTTGGGTTCAGTTACGACTGGTCGCGAGAGATAAACACCGCATCGCCGGATTATTACCGTTGGACACAGTGGCTGTTCTTGCAATTGTATAAAGCAGGGCTCGCCTATAAAAAGAATGCTCCGGTCAACTGGTGTGATGGTTGCCAGACTGTGCTCGCTAATGAGCAGGTGGTTCTTGGCGCGTGCGAACGGTGCGGCCACGTCGTTGTTCAGAAAGACCTTGAACAGTGGTTCTTCAAGATAACCGGCAATTTGGAAGATAACGAGACCTATCCGGAACGCTTGATCAATAATCTCGACGGGCTCGACTGGCCAGAACCCATCAAACACATGCAGCGAAACTGGATAGGGAAGAGCGAAGGAGCTGAAATACAATTTCAAATTTCAGATGTCAAAGGCAAAATGAATGACAAAATCAAAATGCCAAATTTTGTTTTGTTGCATGGGTACCAAGGAAGTCCGGACAGTAATTTTAAGCCATGGCTGAAGAAAGAACTGGAAGCGCGTGGATATAATGTACAGGCGCCCGCACTCCCGAATCCGGACGAACCCAGAGTGATGGAGCAAGTACAGTATGTACTCGATAATGTTGAGTTTGACGAGAACACTGTTCTCCTGGGCCATAGTCTCGGCGCACCGGTCGCGTTGAAAGTGGTCGAGGCATTGGATCATCCGATCAAGAAGCTGATCTCGGCAGCGGGGTTTATCGAGCCAGACTTTTCCGATCATGAACGGCCATTTGCCAAAACATTTGACTGGCGGTTTGATTTTAAAAGAATAAAAAAGAATGCTCGTTCGATCGTATATCTCCGCGCAAAGAACGACACGGCCGTGCCGGGCATCCAAACAGACAGGATGCGTGAAAAGCTTGGCGGCAGGATCGTTGATTTTGAGGCTGCGGACGATCATATCTGCGGAGAAATTGAGCCTGAAACGCTTGCGGCGTGCGTACCGATTGTTCGTGTTTTTACCACGCGTCCTGATACGCTGTATGGCGCAACCTATATAGTGCTTTCACCAGAACACAGCCTGCTTTCCGAACTGAAAGATTTAATTGAGAACTGGAAAGAGATTGAAAAATATCAGAAACAAGCCTCCGGAAAGAGTGCGTTGGAGCGCACTGATCTCACAAAAGAGAAGACTGGCGTGGAATTAAAAGGAGTCATGGCGGTGAACCCGGCAACCAATGAAGAGATCCCGATTTGGATAGCGGATTATGTACTGTCGAATTATGGTACTGGCGCGATCATGGCAGTGCCGGCGCACGATGAGCGAGACTTCAGATTTGCGAAGAAGTTTGATTTGCCGATCAGGCAAGTTATTGCTCCTGAAACCGGAACAACACGTGAGCAGGAAGAAATTCGGAATGGCGGCTGCGGGATCGTATTTGATCCAAAGACACAGATGTACGCGGTTGCACGCTGGAATGTGCCGCGCGAGAAGGGAAGTGGGCCGTGGTATGGGCTTTTTTCAGGAGGTGTCGAAGGCGGTGAAGATATGAAGGACGGGGTATTGCGTGAGATAGAGGAGGAGAGTGGTCTTTTTGATTTTCAGCATGTTGAGGAGATCGAAACCGCGTTTGCGCACTATCGCAACAATCAACGTAACGTGAATCGAGTGGCGCGGGCAACGTGCTATTTGGTTGTATTGGGATCAACGCAGACAAAAGAGAGGAAACTTGAGGATCATGAGGATTTTGAAGTTGCATGGATGTCCGGGCAGGATTTGCTTGATCACTGGGGAACAATAAACAAGGATGGCGATGTAGAGCACTGGATCCGTTTTCTGAAGCAGGCGATCGGACGCGCATTGGATCTTGGATTCGACACGACGAGTAATCCGCATGTGTTCGTCCCCGACGCGCATATTGACCGCGGGATTCTTATCGGCTCCGGCGAATTTGATGGAATGGGCAGCGAAGAAGCGAAATGGAAGATCACCGAGAAGGTCGGCGGCAGAAAATCGATTCAGTATAAATTGCGCGACTGGCTGATCTCGCGCCAACGCTATTGGGGCGCGCCTATTCCGATCATCTATTGCGACAAATGCGGTGAGCAGCCAGTTCCTGAGGATGATCTGCCGGTTGTTCTTCCTGATGATGTTGATTTTCGTCCTAAAGGGGAATCTCCTCTTGCGCGTTCAAAATCTTTTCACAGCGTGAAATGTCCGAAATGCAAAAACGAGGCGCGCCGCGAGTCAGACACCATGGACACATTCGTTGATTCCTCGTGGTATTTTTTGCGCTATACCGACTCACAGAACAAAAAAGAATTTGCGTCAGAGAAAGCGATCAAAACATGGATGCCGGTTGACGTTTATGTGGGCGGCGCGGAGCATGCGGTTTTGCACCTTATGTATGCGCGATTCATCACAATGGCTTTGAATGATCTGGGACACGTCGATTTTGAAGAACCATTCTTGAAGTTGCGCAATCAGGGGCTTATTATGGGTGAGGATGGGTACAAAATGTCAAAGAATCGTGGAAATGTTATTAATCCGGATGACGTGGTTTCGCAGTTCGGCGCTGATACAATGCGCATGTATGAGATGTTCATGGGTCCGCTCGAGGACGCGAAGCCCTGGAGCACTGACGGCATGATAGGAATACGGCGTTTTTTGGATCGGGTCTGGAATATGCAGGAGTTCATCGGGGCAGGGTCAGGCAATAAACAAACAGTCGAGCAAGAGCTGCACAGAACCATACAAAAAACAGAAGCTGATATTGAGTCATTCGGCTTTAACACCGCGATCGCGCAATGCATGATTTTTGTGAACGCGGCGTATAAAGAGCGAGCAATCGAAAAAGATTCTTTTGAAACATTTTTGAAAGTATTGCATCCGTTCGCGCCACACATAACAAATGAACTCTGGGAACACATTGGCAACAAGACATTGCTTGAAAAGGAGCCATGGCCTTCTTATGATCCTGCTCTGCTCGAGAGCGATGATGTCGTGTATGCCGTTCAGATAAACGGGAAAGTTCGAGGACAGATTTCTCTCGATCGCAGCGCGCCTGAGGAAGACGTGGTGCCAGCCGCCCGTGAGTGTGCGGCTAAATACCTTGAAGGCAAGAAGGTTATCAAGCATATTTTTGTAAAAGAAAGGCTTGTGAACTTTGTCGTTGCAGAATGACAGAGAACGTCAAACCTCAAAGAGTATTGGCGCCGGCGGGCTAGGGCTGGCGCATAATTAACGAATGAGTTGACATATATCTTCGCCTTTGGATTTTATATTTGAAATTGTATGCAGGTAGTTGCTAAAGACAATATTGATTATCAGAAAATTCGTGGGATACTGATTTCTGGCGGTACTATCATATATCCCACCGATACTGCGTACGCGCTGGGGTGCGATGCGGGCTCAGATCGCGGTGTTGAGTCTATTTTTCGTATAAAACAGAGAACCTTGGATATGGCGCTGCCGCTCATTGCATCAGATTGTGCCATGGTTGAGCAGTACGCTGTGTTGAATGACCGCGCGCGAGAACTTGTCGACCGTTACTGGCCTGGTCCGTTAACGCTTGTGCTGCCTGCCCGCGGAAAACGACTTTGCGCGAGCGTGTTGCTTGATGACACCATTGCGGTGCGCGTTCCGAATAGCGTTATCGCCCGCGATATCGCTCGATCAACGGGCGGGCCCATTGTCTCAACATCAGCGAATATGTCGGGTGGTAATACTCCCTATTCCTTGAAAGATGTACAAGATTCACTAGGTGAGGCTTTTGAAGAAGTTGCCATAGTTATTGATGGGGGCACTTTGCCCGCGGGGCCTGTTTCTACGATTGTAAAAGTATGTGATACTATGAGTACAGTTATCAGAAAGGGTACTATTGCGATCGATCAGTAATATAATGAATACGCATAATGCATCAACGAGATTTCTATAGATCGATCAAGGCGCTATTTGCCACCAAACTGACCCGCCAAGTGCGCGAACTCTACCTTTCGTCGTCTCTCATGACATTCGCGGTTGCCATGGTGTCGATTTTTGAGCCTATCTATCTTTACCAAAACGGTTTTAGCATAAACAAGATATTATATTTTTATCTTGGGGTTTATGCTTTATATCTTTTTGGGATACCGCTCGGTGCGAAATTTGCCCGGCGATTCGGATATGAAAAAGCCATACTGCTGGGCAGCCCATTTTTGGCGTTGTACTATATCGCACTCTATCTCATTCCGAGCAATGGCTTGTATGTGTTTATTGCGATAGTTTCGCTCATGCTCCAAAAGACATTTTATTGGCCTGGCTACCACGCTGATTTTGCGCGGTTCGGCCGGAATAAGGAACGGGGCAGGGAAGTGGGAAATCTCATCATTCTGAGTTCTCTCGTATATGTTGCTGGTCCGCTTATTGGTGGTATTTTGATCAGCGTCTGGGGATTTAAGATGCTTTTTACGGTTGCAACTATTTTGATTATTGCATCAAATCTTCCGCTGTTGTCGACGCCGGAAAGATTCAAGCCGGTACCGTTTTCTTACAGGCACGCGTTCACTCGCTTGTTTGCGCGAGAAAATAGGAGGAACCTTTTTGGCTTCATTGGCTTTGGCGAGGAATTTTTGGTTATGGTTATTTGGCCGATTTTTATTTTTACCGTTATTAAGAATTTTTTTGAGATTGGGTCTCTCATCGCGCTTGCAACACTGGCCACGACGCTGGTTGTTCTGTTTGTTGGTAAAATGGTTGATGGAGACTTGGAACATCGGCGTTCGGTATTAAAGACAGGGTCCATATTCAGCTCGGGAGCGTGGTTTCTGCGGCTTTTGGTTTCCGGCGGGCTTGGTGTGTTTTTGGTCGATTCGTTGTCGCGCATTACAAAGAACGTGATTGTTGTTCCGATGATGGCCATGACCTATCAGCGTGCGAGCGAGACAAGCGTTATGAAAACCATAATCTTTTTTGAGCAGTCGCTCATTGTTGGAAAACTGATCGCGATCATTCTCTCGCTTGTTTTACTTTCATTCGTGCCGAATTCGTTTACTATTATGTTTGTGATTGGAGCGCTCATGACGCTCTTTTATTCTCTGATAGCATATGAGCCTATTCATTTGAGAAAATAACATGGCTTTGGCTAAACATGAAACCATTCAGAAGCTTGCCCGTTCTGTGGGGCTAAAAGTATCACCGCGGCGTGGGCAGAATTTTTTGATCGACTATGACGTGCTCGAGGATATTGTTTCCGCGGCGCATCTTCGGCGTGAGGATCGGATCGTTGAGATCGGTCCTGGTTTTGGAATATTGACCGAGCGGCTCGCGCAGGGGTCTTCGCATGTACTTGCCATAGAACTGGACACCACATTATACACATACCTTTCCGATCGTTTTGGTCAAAATGAGAATATAACTATTGTGAATAGGGATGTGATGAGCATTTCTAATGAGGAAATCGCAACCATGTGCGGTCCAGACGAGGCGTACAGGGTCATTGCCAATATTCCGTACCAGATAACAGGAAAAATAGTAAAAAAATTCGTATCCGATACGTATCCGAAGCCGAAAGATATGCTAATATTGGTACAAAAGGAAGTTGCTGAGAGAATTTGTTCACTACCTGGAAAAATGTCGTTACTTGCTCTTTCTGTTCAGCTTTTTGCAGACCCGCGCATAGTAAGAGACGTTCCGCGGCATTGTTTTTGGCCTGAGCCGAATGTAGACTCCTCGTTGCTGTATATTCGAGCCATACAAGAGAAACCTCGCTACCCGATACGTGATCTGGGCGCGTTCTGGCGTTTATTGCGGGTAGGTTTTTCTTCTCCCCGCAAGACATTGTATAATAATTTGGCATCCGGATTTCAAAAAGACGCGGAAACTGTCATGCATATTTTATCAAAGGCGGGAATTCACGAAAAAGCCCGTGCTCAAGAGCTGTCAATTGATCAGTGGGTAGCTCTTTTTGACAGATTATAGACTGTCCACATGCATCGTTTTTATATCACCGCATCTCGTTGTGTAAAGACGATGTTTTGTGATATAATCGTGTCATAGATTTCTTTAAATAAAGTACATGGACCGTTTTCTAAAAGTCGGTTTCAGCGTGTTCGCACTTCTTGCTATACTTTTTGGGTTTGTCAGAATCGGACAAGGCATTAAGCTCACATTCAATGATTCGGGCAATAAGCAGACGTCCGACCAAACACAAGAAAACGTCGCTCTTGATGAGGCAAAGCTGCGAGTGAAAGATACGGATGGGGACGGACTTCTTGATTGGGATGAGCTGAATGTGCACGGCACCAGCCCCTATCTGGCAGACACTGACTCGGACGGGATCAGCGACAAGAGCGAAGTCGATAATGGTACTGACCCGAACTGTCCGGCCGGCAGAGATTGCGGCTCCACGCCTTCTGGTCAGGATACTGCTCTTCCAACGTCGCCTCTGGAAACGCTTATGTCCGGCGTTGACTTGCCTCAGGGAACAGACGCCTCGCCGCAGGATTTTTTCAGTACGTTGGAAGCGCAAGATCCTCCCACCCCTGACGAGATACGGAGTCTTCTTATACAGGGCGGCGTGAGCCCCGAACAGCTTGATGGCGTGTCTGACGAGGATCTGGTTGCTTTGTTTGATGAGATTTTGGCGCAACAGCAACAAGCCGCTAGCACACAATAGAATGATCGCTATCATTCATTGACATGATTTCTGAAAAAACAAAAAAATTGGTTGCGTCTTTTTTCCTCGTTCTTGCTGTGGCGAGCGGTTCGTCGTTATTGATCAACGTTCGGGCGGTGCATGCGGTGGCCGGCGTCGCAGACACTTCTGTCACTATCGGCGACATTCCGAGAACGATTTGGAATATCGTGAGCAAGGCATGGACTAAGTTCGGTTCGCGGGCGTTTCAGCAGGCTGTGCGCAGCGTGTCATATCAGCTCGCGCAGGAGTCTGCCGTCTGGATCGCATCCGGCGGCAAAGGGCAGAAGCCGTTATTGTTCTCAGATCCGGGCAAGGCAATAAAAGAAGCTGGCGATAAGATCGCGGGCAAGTTTATTGTGAACTTTTCAGCGGGCTGGCCAATTGATCTGTGCAGTCCTTCAAGCATCCAGTCAAAACTCTCTGTTACCATTGGTCTTAATTCATTGCTTAAGAACCCGCTTGATAAGTTCAGTGACTACAAAGTGAACAATGATCTTGGAAAGGGCGGGTGCAAACTGAGCGAGATCCAAAATAATTTTCAGCAGGCAGTTAAAAAGGATAATTTTCTTGTCAACGTCGGCGGCAGTTTTGAGGCTGGCGGCAATGAACTGTCGTCAATCGCGAAGATTTACGACAGTACAAAGCAGAAGCTGAAGGACGAGCTGGCGGCTGAAGCTCAGCGCAGGCTCGCACCGTCCGAAGAGAAGCCGGTGGTCGATCCTGTGACCGAGGCGCCTAAAACGACAAAACAGCAGATCAAGGATACTACCGGCAAAATTGCGAGCAAAGCGTTTGATGTCATAAATACCGGAGATATATTTGTTGATACGGCCTTCGTGTTCGCAAATACGCTTTCACAGGCATTTCTAAACAGGTTGATACTGGGCTATTATCCCGCACGGAAATCAACTGCTCCTGACAGCGAACTGTCCATTGAAGGCAGTCCGGCCTCGCGCAAGGCACTGCTTGCCGAGTTTGACTCTTTTTCGCCGTCGCGCGTTCTTAATGTGAATTCACCCGGAGAGATTGATCTGTTCGCCACCATGTCAACGTGTCTGGAGGATCGGCCTGAATATCAGACCACGTATCACTGTTTGTTGAATGACGGCATGCAGCGCGCGATCCAGAATCATTGGACCGTTCGGCAGGCGATCGACCAGAAGGCGATCCCCGGAGAGCTAGACTTTCCGCAATCACACATTAAAGGACAGCCGAATTTGTCGCTTGAAAATTTGCGCAAGCTCCGCTTCCTTCGTGTTATACCGATTGGGTGGGAGATAGCCGCTGAAAGGCTTCAGGGAAAGGATAATGTATCATTTAGCACCATTGTCAATTGTTTTGGCGACAAGACACCGTCTGACTGTTCAAGTTTGTACGGTTTGATTGATCCGAACTGGGTGCTCGAGCTGCCGCCGCAGTTTTGCCGCGCGCAAGGGTGGACAACAATCCCGACAGAGGTAAGCTCCCCGGCGCGGCAACAAAGCTGCGTTGATCTGCAAAGCTGTGTTTCTGAAGACCCGAACGGGAATTGCCAGGTCTATGGCTACTGCACCAGAGAGAAATCGGTCTGGGAGCTTTCAGGCACAGGATGTAAACCCCAGTTCGCGACCTGCAAGACGTTCACCCGTCCGGGCGGAGAATCAATCTCGCTTTTGGGAAGTGATGTCAGCTCACAGTCGTGCGATGCCGCGAACGCGGGATGCACCTGGTATGGCACACCGCAGACCAGTGGCAATTGGGATAGCGCGAGCCGTGTTTATCTTTCCGGCAAAGCGCAGTCGTGCTCGCCTAATGACGCTGGTTCGCGCGAGATTATACTGCTTGGTCCCGGGATCAATTTGGTCAAGAACAGCAGCTTTGACGATCAGCAACTTGCCCAAAATCCGTCAGTACAAGAAGGCGGATGGCAATTCAATGAAGGGAGCTATTCGTCCGCATATAGCAATGGAGGCATTGCTTCAGAAGGGGCAACCCAGCTCGTTGATATCAAGAAGAATACGTATTACACGCTTTCATTTGACGCGACCATAGGGCCGAACGGATCAACCACTGCTAAGGCAAGCGTGTTGTCGGCCGGCGTAAATGCAGGTCAATTTGTTCGAGATGTTTCATTCCCATTGACCATAGGCCCGAGCAAAACAGCATACCCGACTGGAGCGGAGGCGCAAGGTGTTGGTATAGAAATTGATTCTGTTCCGGCCGATAGTTTTGGGCGTTACGCCGCAACGTTCTTCTCTTCATCATCGGTTGGTACGGTGAGCATAGCCCTCTCGGGCGGCGCGTTATTCGACAACATACAACTTGAAGAGGTTGAGTTGAATATCGGTGCACATGCTGAGACTGTTGTTAATTCACATCGTAGTGACGGCATAGGATTGAATATTGTCCAGCCGCGCACCACAAACCAGGCGTCGCCGTCTTCGCCATATCGGTCATATGACGAGAATCCTCGTTTTGTGTTCGCGCACGCGGATATATGCCAAGAAGAGGAATCAACCAGCAGGCAATATCGCGCAGTGAATGGTCCAGAGGTGCGTATTGCCCAGCTTTTGCCTGATGGATTATGCGATCAGCAATGCAAGGGGCTTGATTCATATCTTTCAATGCCGACTTTGATCGATTCAATCGATTCAATTACAACGAATGATAACGCGCGCCGTGTTTCGTTCATACCGACAAGCGCCAAAAGCTGTTCCGCGCGATCCGTGGGGTGTGAAGAGTTCACTAATGTGGCAACTGATGGCGTCGAGCGAAGGGAGTATTACAGCAATGTGCAATCATGCGTTGTTCCTGAAAACGCCGGCGTGAGAACATTCTATACCTGGGAGGGAACCGACACTGCCGGATTCCAGCTGAAGTCGTGGCAGTTGCTTGCGGCTGATGACGGCAGTCCGTGTACGGATTTTGCGCAGGGGCGCGCGACTTCCTTTAATCCGGCGCAGGCTTCGTGTTCCCGAGCGACCAGTTGTGATCCGGCCATTGATTCGAGTTGCCGGATATTTATAGATGAAAACGGCCATGAATCGTTCCGAGATCAGACGAAGATTGTTACCGCTTCGAACGAGTGCACCTCCTTCCGCCGTACAAAGGATCAAACTGAATGGTATTTCATACCGGACGAAGCGAACCAATGTTCATCCACTGCCGCGCAGTGCCGCGAGTATAAAGGTTTGCGAGCCAATACATCACCCGTCATATTATCTCAAAATTTTGAAAGTGGAACCGGTGGGTGGGGAGAGGGATCTCTATCATCATCATCAGATGTCGCGGGAGGAGCATCGTACAAGATATCTGCGGGTAGCCAGGCCAGCCTTCCAAATGTTTCTTTACAGAGCCCTGTTGGTAAGGCATATATTCTGGAGTTTCGGGCAAAAAGCAGCGGCAATACCGGCAGGATCGACAGGGCCGGGTTTAGCATACAGCCGCAAGGACAGCAACAGAAAAGCAACCTCTTTCTTGATGGCAGCGTCGAATCCCCGCTCGCGATTACCAACAATTGGCAAGATTATAAGATAGGGCCTCTTGATTATGCTTCACTCGGTGAGGCATATGACAGCCTGAATCCGAATCTATTTATCCATGCGACCGAACAAAGCGAGATTTTTGTTGATAATATAAAACTGGTCGAAGCGCGCGATATACTTTATGCGCTTGCGCCGTCAACACTTGCTCAAAGCGCGGGAGGATCTCAGCCTAATGCCTGTTACGCGTCACCGCAGTATGCTACTCCGCTTTACAATCGGTGTACTGAGTATCGAGATGAAAAGAATAACACCTATTATGTTGCGCGATTCAATCGTTTATTCGACGAGTCCAGTTTGTTGTGCAAGCCGGTTATTGACACTGCGAATTCGGATTCGCCGTATAGTCGACAGTTTGAGCAGGAGAGCGGCTATACGTTTACTGTTCCTGCCGATGACCTGGTATACCGAAAGATCTCGCGAACCAACGCGCGCGGATTACAGGCGCTTGGGTGTACATCTCTTGGTGTTCCAAATGATCCAACCGCCCCAAGCGCGTGGGAGATTGCCTATAAGAAGGTTGATCCGGATACTGCGCAGACAACGTTCTGTACTGACGCGGCGCTTGGGTGTCAGGCCTTTAAGTCCGAGGCAGGTGAATATTATTTCCGCGACCCCGGCGCAAAGACATGCACCTGGAATGAATCTCTCAATATGTTCACAAAATCTGACGGCACGGCGTGTACGGCCAATGACCGCAACGGGGATTATGCGGCTCTTTGTGATCCTGACCAGAATTCGTGTACCGCATATTTGCCGACCGACCCGAATCTGGGTTCAACGCCCTTATTTTATAAGAAGAATTCAGTGGAAGCCACATGCACGGAAAATGATGTTTCGCTCGGATGTGTCGAGCTTATTGAAGGTTATACCAATGATACGGCTCGCAGAGACAAGCTTGATGCCGCACAGAACCGCCTGCTTAAAGTGACGCCTCAGCGCCAGTGCGCGGAATGGCTTGCTCCCACAACTATTTCCGTAGCAGGGGATCAGCGTTCACAGGCGGCGCGCGAGATTTCGTACAGTCTTGGTCGCTGTCTTGCCGCGGCTGTTGATGGCACATGCACCAAATGGGCAGATGCTTCAAGCCCTTCATATGCTGTGTATGGTTCAGGATCAAATCCGGGCAAGCTTAATACTGACGTGTATAAGGAACGAATGCTCTCTGGGGGTACTATTTTCAGCGGCATATGGGATTATTCCGGATACTCGATTCCAAACCAGTATCCTGTTGAACTGCTCAGTGAAAAAACAGAGGATAACATCTCTCGTCTTGCAATTGATGGAAGTGTGATCTCTGGAGAGAATCCAAGCGACTTCACGCTTTCGTGCCGAAGCTATCCGGAAGAGTACTCTCCGTTTCCGCGCGGCAGTGTTCCTGTTCGCGGCAGTGTTGATGATTCAAATGATTATACGGGCAACGACGCTTTGGCGCATTTGAATTTGTTTGAGGATGGCACAGTGGGCAATACATGCTCGTATAAGAAAGTTTCCGCTCCGGGTTCTAATTCTGAGACCGGCTCCGTATACTATAGTCTTGATTCGTTTCTGCGCCTGCCTGAGAATATGCGTTCGATCGAGGTTCGACGCGGCTGGCAGGGATACTGTGTTGAATATGATAAATCCACGATTGATCCGACAGGACAGCAGGCGTGTCTTGCGTGGCTTCCTATTGATGTTGTCCAAAACGCGGTTAATGTTTTTGACAATCATCCTGAGGCGGGCTTTACCAACACGACGCCGGTGTATCAGTGTGTTGATGCGGCGAGCAACCTGATCAAATACAGCGACTTTCGCACGGTCAACAGAAGATGCTCCCTTGGAACGCGGGACGGGCTCTCGTGCACGGCCGCGGCTGACTGTCCGGGCGCTGGGGCGTCCTGTATTCAGGCGGCCTCCCCGAATGCGTATGGCATTTCGCTTGTTGAATCAAAAGATAACAATTATGTGCTTGAGATAGCGCCTGGTGATGGAGCTGTTCGCGCGGCCGGGTTCGTGACCAATTTCAATGCATGTACCAGCCAGAACAAGTGGTGTGTTGTCGAAGGGAGGCCGGGACAAACAACGGCTTTCTCAGCAACTAAAGATTATTTTGATAATAATGCTGATAATCATATAGTCATGCCATTTGTTCCTAATATTGCGGGACAGTATCAAGGCCCGGAGGACGCAACCGGTTTGTTGCAGTTTAGCGTAAGATCGGATTCTCCGCTCGCAAAATTGCATGAGTATGACATTGAATCCATTAAATTCATTGTGCGCGAGCAGGAGCATGCCTCCTGGCCTGCCAATAACGAGGAATTTGTCTTGAATCGCGATGGATTTGCCGCAAGCGGCATCGGCATTCGACCCGATGTTGATGCTAAGAGCAGGTGGACCGCGCTGTGGTGCGGCGGGGGCGCCAGCGCGAGCTGTGATTTTGGCGGTGTGTATTCTTGGAATAAGTTTGTGCCGTTTATTACGGACTCAACAGACTGTAGCACGAGCCTCGATGGCGAGCACAAGACAAACCTCTTTGCGATCAAGGCGCGATTCGCGGAAGCTGACGGCAGTGTTGTCGGGTTTAACATTAACAACGCCGCTGTTGTCGACAATAACGGCGTTGGCGCGCCTCCCGATTTCCCGGCAGGCACAAGAGACCCGTACCAATTCCTTGGGTTTGAGGGCGGTCTTTGCGATAATACGGATAAGGAGGGCTGGGTTGACCTGCAGATGGTGCTCCAGTTGCGGGAGTGGTGTTCTGCGGTCGCTGAGGTTGCAACCATTGATGAGAATAAAGGCTGGACCGGCAGACTCAATAACAAGAGCCAGATCCCGTCAGGTACCTGCGTCGGCGGTGATCGCGCGGGCAGGCATTGTTATGCATATCCTGATGCCCCAAACCGTGACTGTAGTAGTGGCGGGGGTCAGTGCAAGATACTTTTCAATGTAGCGGATTCCGGCGCCGGCAAAACAGGATATTTAAGTAATTTTTTCATCGGTGATGATATAAATCCAGCATTACGATTCACCTATAACCAAGACAATAAGCCGTTCGGCATTGCAGTACCGCCGACAGAGACGCTGTTCACGCCGACTGAGTGGGATTCTCGAAAAGACACCCAGATTGTTGAAAGACTCGTGGGAAACCAGTCGGTGTCAGAAGAGCGGGCTCTTGAGCCTGGCAACCAGCCGCTCTACGTTGAAAAAGACCGTCAACAGGTCAGGGCAGGAACTCCTCTCGCGTGTAATCGGGGCGATGAGTGTATTCTTCCGCCAGCTTCAGATGGAAAGACAATCCCTCAGAGCGTGCATGACGGCATAGCGGGGGGTGTTGAATTATTGCGGAATCTGTTCGCCAAGATATACGGCTTCTGGCAGTGGAATTTTACGACCGCGTCGTATCAACAAAAATCCCAAGGCGATACAGATTTCGGATGGGAGTTCGCGGGCGGCGGGGATGCGGGCCAGTGCCCAATTGTGCAGTCCGTTGTTCAGACTAATGGCAGATTCAGCGTCTTGGGGCAGTTCGATCCGCTGGTGCCGACCAATTATTATAACCAATCAATATGGTTCACGCAGAATCCGAACTTGAGCAGTCATAATGGGGCGACCACGGGATTGAGTTGTCCGACGCCGCAGACCGGTTCAGTCGCGGGCGTCTTTGCGCAAGATGCTTCGCGCGCGGGACGGTATTCGATCAAGGGCCGCCCTGTCGACAACACTGCCGGCATAGTGAGTACTTCCGGATGGCCTCAATATGTGGCAATCGGAGAAGAAGTTCCGCTTCAATTCTATGCGTTCAATTACAATGGAGAGCAGCTTCCACTGAAAGAGATATACATAGACTGGAACGGCGACACATGGAAGAACAATGACAACAGCGAGCGAGCGACCATTAATCCGAATCATACAGAAGACGATACTATTGTCAGGGGCAATTTCAAGAACCATCGGCCCGACTGCTCGGCGAACGCCGCGAATTTTGGCCAAACAACTCAGGCGTGCGACAACAGTCCGTTCCAGTTCATACACGTGTATCAGAAGTCTGATTTTTATACTCCGGTGGTGCGTGTGACGGACAACTGGGGCAAAATGACCTACGCGTATTACAATGGAACAGTGATCGCCGTAGACAAGGGAGGGCCTCCACCAGCCGCGGAGTTGCCTAACCTAGTTGCCGTGGGCCCGAGCGCTACAATCGTTTTGCCGTTCAGAGAATCGTTCAACACGCGCATATCCGCGAACAGAGAGAACGTGCGCTTTTCCTATCGTGTGCTTGGGAAGAATCCGCCAACTGCACAGAATGTAGCCATAGCGCTCAACCCGACAACAGGCGCGTTCTCTGGCGCGAATGACAATCTCGCCGCAGTGGGAAACCATTCTATCGAGGTAACGGCCACAGACCCTGCGCACAATAACGAACAAGCAACTGTCACTGTCGGCATAGAAGCTCAAGCGCCGCCGTTTGAGAGTGGGTGGCTTGTGACATATTACAATACAGAGGGTAAATATCTTTCCCGACTGAACGATTTTAGAGAGCTGCGCAATCCTGTTGCGGTTCTGATAGAAACGCAAAATATTGATTTTTCGAATTTTGATGCATATAGAAATCACCTTCCGCGGAGCATGAACGATACTTTTGTTGCGATGAATTTTGTTGGAAGGTTGAATATTGGGCAAGCGGGAATCTATCGGTTCGGGCTTGGGTCAGACGATGGATCATACGTTATTATTGATGACGCGATCGTAGTGGATAACAGCGGCGATCACGCAACAACGTATAAGGAGGGTGGTGTTGCATTGAGCGAAGGGGCGCACAAAATCGAGATTGTCGACTGGAACAATAATGGTCCGGCGACGTTGACCCTGCAATGGGCATCGCCCGGTTCTGGATTCAATACGTTTCCGACATCGCGCATTGAACATTAGAGTCGTGTGAACCACAGCGACGTTGACGCGTAGCCATTCTTTTGGTATCCTGTGCATTATGATTTCACTCGGACAAATTAGAGTGGGCCAGACACTTATCTATAACGATGAGCCTTATTTGGTTACCTATTGCGCGCATCATAAAATGGGCAGAGGAGGCGCGGTTATGCGGACGAAGTTAAAGAATTTGAAAATCGGCAGCGTTTTTGAGGTCACGTTTCAGGGGAATGACAAGGTTGAGCTTGCGGACCTGGCTCGTAAAAAGTGCCAGTATCTCTATAAGGACGAAACAGGCGCTCATTTTATGGATGACCAGTATGAGCAGTTCTCATTGGATACGGAAACCATCGCAGATTCGCTTCAGTATCTGAAAGACGGTGAATCCATTGATGTTGCGTTCTGGGACGGGAAGCCAGTCACGCTTAATCTTCCGCCAAAGGTTGATTTGAAAGTTGTTGATGCTCCACCGGCGGTCAAGGGCGACACTGCGAACAACGCCAGTAAAAAAATAACTCTTGAGACCGGTCTTGAAGTTGACGCACCCCTTTTCATTGAAAGCGGAGACCTGGTCCGCGTCAATACTGAAACGGGAGAATATGTAGAGCGCGCGTAGGTATACAAAAAAATAACAGTATAGTATAATTGTCATATAAGATCTTCTCGCATGAAAAATAATTCAGGAAAAGTAGTATTGAATGTAGTTCTTTCTGTAATCATAGTTGCCGTACTGTTGACACTTGCGGGATGGCTTGGCTATAACGCTGGATTGAACGCGGCGGAGGGCCTATTACCATCAAGCGCTCAGGTTGAGCCTATAAAAAACGGAACTGATGTCGTATTGACGCCGATATCTCTTGCTGAAAATGTCGGGATGCAGGAAGCGTCCGGCATCGCGAAGATCGAGAAAGATAGCGGCCGCGCTCTTATTGATGTGGTTCTGCCCGACGGAGTGGCGCTTCCTGAGAACACGGTGCTTGAAGCATGGCTTATAGATGCGGGACTGCGGGGTGGGCTTGGTGTTGCTTCTGTTTCAGAGAATGATCAGTCCTATGGCACACCTTTTGCCAACAGTGAATTCAGCGCAAGCGTTGACTCTGCGCCGTTCGCGCACTCATTGGGGATGCTTATGTATGATGAAACGCGCGCGACGTACCATCTTTATGTAGATATACATAATAGCGCCGCGCCGTATGACGCGGTCATGATAACTGCGGAATCTGATACTAATGCCAATAACTATGATCCTCGCCCAGGGACGCCAGTCATGATTGGTGAGATATCTTTCTAGAAATATGGCTATAAAAATAGTAACATTTTTTCTTCTGTCGCTTGCGTTGGTGGGATGCACTCAGGAAAAAGACGATATTAAAAGCGCTGCCGGACAAGGCGATGCCTCAATACCCGTTGTAAGCGAGCCGCAAAACGATGGCACTTCTTTGATCAGACTCACCAGTCCACAGGAAAACCAAATTCTAAAATCGCCATTCCTTGTTGCCGGTGAAGCTGCAGTGCCGGATGATATGGTGTTTGTCCGAGTGAAAAAGCCGAATGGCGATATACTTATCACCGAACAAACGCGAATCAGCAAGACAAATGATGGTTTTTCCCCGTTTGGCATCCTTATTAATTTTCAGTTCCAGTCAACGGATAAGGGTTTTGTAGAAGTTTACACAAAGGGCTCGGATACCGGAGATGAACTTTCTTTGGTCTCGGTTCCGGTTAAATTCGACACATCAAGCCAGACAAGCGTGTCTCAATAATTCGCTTACATTAAGCAAAAAACCGTTGTTTGGCGGTTTTTTGTATTTTTGTGTTACGCACAATATGATACTATGGAAGTGAAAAATATTACCAATTAATCTAAGCGATATGGAAAATCAAAATGAGAAGCAGGTTATGAGTGCTCCGGAGCAGCATGATGTTGATGAGCCACAGGAGGTGATACCTGCTTCCGGGGAGCCTGCAATAAGCGCGAGCAGTGAAAAAAAATCACCATGGAAGCTGATTGTTCCGATTGTTCTTGTGGTTCTTGTGGTGGTACTCATCGTTATTCTCGCAGTATAAGTCCCGGCTTGTTCATAAAAGGCGCTTGGTGCGCCTTTTATCTTCCGTTTTTTACTCGTTCCCTCATTTGCATATGGGCGCGCTGTGTTTCTTCGAGGAGTCTGCTTTCGTCAACCAATAGGTGTTTTCTGTCTTTGATAATGAACTTTCCGTTTATCATGAGGTCGCGGACATAACGTCCTCCGTGTGTGATGATGTTGCCTAATAATGTTATTGGATTTGTTTCGTCGTAGGGAACGAATCCTCGATCTTTCAATTTCCAAAAACAGAGATCTGCCTTGTGTCCGTGAACAATTTTTCCGCGCAATGGCTCATGCAGTACCCGCGCGCCGTTTGTGGTCATCATCTTAAAGAGTGAGCTGAATTTGACCGTTCGGTCATATAAATGCGTAATGCGCGTTTGGTATGCTTCGGTGAGAATATCAAGCCTGCTTTTGCTGACCACACTGTCAGTGCCGAGCGAAAGATATGGTAGCGCGCCTGCTTCTTCGAATTTCCAGAATGCAAAGGTGCCGCTTTTATGAATGATGTTCGATGTCGGCAGGTGCGAGACACCAACATGTGATCGGGCAATCTTCTGAATATCATCGTCTGAGACATGAATCACATGCGAGACAACGGTATTTTCATTCAGTAGGCCGTGCTTCTCAAGCAGGTCGATCTCGTACATACCATGTTTTTCAAAACATTTTTCAGCCACCATTTCACTTTCAGCCAGGTGGCAGGTGAACAATATTCCGTACTGGTCGATCATTTTATATATCTGGTCGAGTACCGGCGCATCTGCCTTGTATAAGTAGTGCAATGAAGCGGCAACGATTGATGTAAAGCTATCGCGTTTTTCGAGCAGATCGTACATGAGGGCTGGTGTGTTTTCGGGGTGCGAGTTTGAAACCACACTGAGCGCGTTTACAATATTCTGCTGTGTCAGCGCGGCGGCATGCTCAATCGGCATAAACACGCCGTAGTGCGAGAGAGTTGCGGTTATCCCGTGCTTCTGTTCCTCGGTGATATCGCTAATCGCTGCAATGGTAAAGTGTTCATCTTCCATCGCGCGCTCCCATTTTGGCATAGCGGCAATGGTCTCATCCACTCCCTCGCCTTCATCAAGCATCATGGCGCTTCGCATTAAATACATAGGCGGGTGAGTGTGCGTATTCACCAGTCCCGGTGTCACGACAATACCGCCGCGCTTGCCGGCATCATAGACAAGATCAAAGTTCTTTTGATCGATTTTTTCAGCCGGCAGCACATCTGTGATGGTGCCGTCTTTGATCGCGATAGAATGATGCTCAAGGATCGTCGTGTGGTCTTGCTCGTTGCACGTGAATAGGAATGGAATGTTGTGGATCAGAACGGTCCGGTAATCACTGGTACGAGCGCTGTATCGACTGTGGTTATTCTCAAACGGCCGATCGATCAATATCGGTTGCAGTTGCTTGATGAGTTCTTCAATATTTGCCATAAGTCGCTACGTTATTATTCCCATTCAATGGTGCCGGGAGGCTTATTGGTGATATCATACAGTATATAATCTATAGGATACGTGTCTACGATGGTCTGCGCAAGCCTTGCAAGGAATTGCCTATCAAGCCGAGCAAAATGAGCTGTCATTGCTTCTTGTGAAACAACAGGCCGTAGGATAATTGATTCGAAATGGTCATAGCCAATTGGGGCGAGCACGACAGGACACTGCCAGAGCATTGTCTCATAACCGGCATCCACAATCTCTCGCATCACCAACGCATCGACATCTTGCAAAAGACGTATTCGGTCCAGGGTCAGGCTTTTGGTTTTGAGAGGCAGTGAAAATGTCCGTTCATTCGTTTCGTTGAGCAATAGGACGACGCGATTTATGTCTTTGCTGTTATTGGTTGTTTTGCTCGAAAACGCATCAAGTTCGCTCCAGCCATCATTATTCCAGACAACCAGCGGATGCGCATATGTTCGGTTGTCGCCCTGCACTCCGACTGAGCGAATGGGTAATACTGCAGCGTTTTTTTCCTTCCGCACGGGTGCTGTTGCGGACTTTTCTGTGTCGTGGCAGAGTATGCGAATTGCGAGTCCTGGTCCGGGGAAAGGGTGGCGGCTGATCATACGTTCCGGTAATCCCAAAAGGCGGCCCAGTTCACGAACTTCGTCTTTGTAGAATTCTGCAATAGGTTCAATCACTTTTCCTTCTTTGATCATTCGCTGAATTGCGTCAACCCGGTTATGATGCGTTTTAATGGTGTCCGCGTGCTGCGTGCCTCCTGTTTCGATTGTGTCCGGATAGATGGTTCCTTGGCCTAGCATCCATTCGTCGCCGTTGAGACCGGATCGTTCGGCAACGCCATCCTTTACGTCAATGAATGTTGCGCCGATGATCTTACGTTTTTCTTCTGGATCGCACACGTTGGATAGCCGCTCATAGAATATTTCATGCGCGTCAAAGGTGTGTATATTCTCAAAGCCGGCTGATTTGAAGTGTGCTTCAATTTCTTCTGATTCATCCTTGCGCATGAACCCGGTGTTGACATAAAGTCCATAGACACGGTTTGATCCGAGCGCTCGAGAGAGAAGGGCGAATGTAACGCTCGAATCAACGCCGCCTGATACGAGCACAAATACTTTTTTGTCCGCAGCTTTTTGTCGTATGTCTGCAATCAACAAATCAATTAGGTGTTCAATATTCCAGTTTTTCTCAGCGCCGCAGACCGCGAACACAAAATTGTTTAGCATGGTCATGCCATATTCCGAATGTTTCACTTCCGGATGGAACTGCAGGCCGTATAGTTTTTTTTCATCATTCGCCATCGCGGCAATCGGACAGTCTGCTGTAGCGCCGATTTTTTTGAATCCGTCGCCTAGCTTGGTGACGGCGTCGCCGTGGCTCATCCAAACCGTACTTTTCTCCGGCACGCTCCGCATGAGCACATTATCCTCACGCATGAGCTCCGCCCGCCCGTATTCTCGCACCGTACCCGGTTCAACAGCGCCGTTGGTATATTGTGCCATAAGCTGGTGGCCGTAGCACAGGCCAAGGACCGGTCTGCCACAAGAAAAAAGCGCAGGATCAATCTGCACTGAGCGCTCATCGTAGACAGACTGTGGTCCGCCGGAAAGAATGATGCCGATCGCATCCGCCGGCAAGGAGCCAGAGGTTGTGTTCGCGGGGTATATTTCCGAACGCACACCAAGTTCCCTGATTCTGCGCGCAATAAGGTGTGTATACTGTGAGCCGAAGTCTAGTATGGCAATGTGGTGCATAAAAGCAAGAAAGCAGTACATCATAAGCTGTAGCTTGAAATCTTACCGTTTATGGCGTACTGCTGAAATGTTTATCTTTACGAGTGATGATAATTACGCTAGTATGTAACCAATATACCCTAATCTCTTTCTGTTATGCAAGAAGGCCTTACATTTGACGACGTTCTCCTCGTCCCCCAATATTCGGAGATATTGCCGTCCGCGGCGAAGCTCGATACGCTGTTTTCGCGCAATGTCAGTCTGCGCATTCCTTTGGTGTCGGCTCCGATGGATACGGTTACTGAGCACAAACTTGCCATTGCGCTGGCGCTTGAAGGCGGTCTTGGCATAATCCATAAAAATTTGGAGATAGACGCACAAGCCGAGGAAGTTCTGCTTGTAAAGCGTTTTGAGAATGGGTTTATTGTGGACCCTGCTACTGTTGGGGCTGATGAAAAGGTAAGCGCCGTGCACCGCATCCGCCAGCAGACAGGTTATAAAAAAATGCCGGTAGTCAATAAGCGTGGACAGCTTGTTGGGCTCATAACTGATCTTGATTATTTTTGGCCTGATGACAGAAATAAGACCGTGCGCAGTGTGATGACCAAAGTAAAGGACATGGTGACTGCTCCGGGCAGCGTTACTTTGAAGCGCGCCAACGAGATCATTCGTAAAAAGAAACTTTCCATTCTCTGTGTTGTGTCAGCAAGCGGAAAACTTGAATCAATCGTCACGCGAAAAGATCTTGAGAAGAACGAGATATATCCGAATGCAAATAAGGATGGCGGCAAACGACTGAAGGTGGGAGCTGCTATAGGAGTGGGCCTAGACTCAATAAAACGCGCTCATGCGCTCGTTGAGGCTGATGCTGATGTCATTGTGGTGGATACGGCGCACGGACACTCAAAAGGCGTTATTGACATGGTAAAGGAACTGAAAAAAGACAAAAAAATCAGCGGCATAGATGTTGTTGCCGGAAACATCGCGACTAAGGAAGGTGCTCACGCGCTCGTTGAGGCGGGTGTTG
>Ga0066639_10000562_pt1 | contig 32535 bp, 33 predicted proteins | sample CryGeyCG2114_010_2_FD_59504 | JGI IMG/M metagenome (GOLD analysis project Ga0066639, IMG submission 59504) | Groundwater microbial communities from aquifer - Crystal Geyser CG10_big_fil_rev_8/21/14_0.10 | ecosystem: Environmental > Aquatic > Deep subsurface > Groundwater | place: USA: Utah...
GAAAGAGTGATACCGTTTGCAGAAACGGTGAGTGCAGTCCCGCCACCAGACACACTAATGAGTGTGCTGTCCCCCGCGCCTTTCAGCGTCAGGTTTGCCGTAGCTACGGTGACCGTCTCGCTGTACGTTCCCGCAGCAACCTGAACGGTATCTCCGATCGAAGCCGCAGTAACCGCCTCTTGGATGGTCGCGAAGCTGTCCGTCCCAAAGGACGTTGCCGAACCAGCCCCGTCGGGGTCATTCCCAGGCGTCGTTCCGACCCATGAAGCATCAACGTAGTACGTCGACGCAGCATAAGCCGTTGAGACTGCTACTAGCCCCATCGCCATGAAGGCAATAAAAGCAAGTGCAGTGACTAAGTGGCGCGGTCGCCATCTTTTTGTCAATTGCAATTCGTCATCCTAACAAAAAAACCCTGGATTACAAATTGTCTTACCTACATACGGTACCTCCCAAACGACTAATCCACAAACTGGATGAGTAACAGCGCAGCACATTCAAGAGTACGCTGGAATTGTATATCGTATTTTCAAAGTGCGTCTCATACACATAAGTGTAGAGGTAAAAACTGAACATCTCAGACCATCAGCACCTACCTTTCCGAAACAAGCATTGGTTTATTAAAGCAAAAGCCACAACCTGAGCTAATCAAACTATTCAGAACCTCCTTGCCAAGCTTTTAGACATATCCGTCCTAAACAGTAAGAAATTTATACCACAATTGAGGCTAATAATCAATTTGCTATAAGCTTCTTTTTTTTTCTAATATAAGATAAGATAATCAGTATTACAAGATGTGATTGTCGCGTTAAATCAATCTATTTAGACCAAGGCAAAGAGATATCACCCACCTTTTTTAACACTTTGTGATTATTCAAATTCCATAAAGTATATTTTTCTTGACAGGCATCAAAAAATATCTATATAATAACGTGATATTACGCAGAAAATAAAATAAGGACTAAAGCAAAAAGACGAGGCTCAATCGCAACCTTTCTAAAGCGCCTCTTGCGGATTAGTTTTTTTCGTCATGAATTTTTTACAATACATTACTTATTTCTTTGAAGAATTGCTTCTTATATTATCCTTTCCTTTTTCGGGACTTCTCTCTTATCTCATACATGAAAAGAGGGTAAAGAATAAAAAAAATAAAGGAAGTATTATTATCGTAAGACGATGGCTTTCGAGAAGCGCAATTTATGTTATTTGGAAAAATTATATTGAAAAACGGGGTTTTCGTGTATATCTTGTAAATCTTCCTCTCCAACAAGGATCTTTTCACGCGAGCGCTAGAAAGTTAAAAAACTACATAGACAAAAAAGGGCTACAAAAAATCACTCTTGTCGGAGTTAGCGCTGGAGCAATTACTTCACTTGTTTATTTGCAGGATTATTCTGGTTGGAAAAAAGTAGATAAATTTATTTCGCTAGGAGCACCATTCCACGGCACGCCAATGATGTATTTTCTCTTTCCGCTTTTTTCAGCTCATGAGCTTTTTCCAAATAGTCACTTTTTGAAAAAACTTTTTTCAAAAGAAATCAAAAATAAAGATAAAATTTATTGCATAAGAGCAAAATATGACGAGATGGTGCCCGCAAACAGTAGCTTTATTGACGGTGCTCACGGAATAACAATTACAACTTTTGGTCATAACAGACTCCATATGGGCTCAAAAAGAGCTTATGGTCAAATTATTTCTCTTGCCCGTTGATTTATTGATAAATTGATGTAAACTCTGACAACTATGCTGCTGAAAAAAATAAAGAACATTAATTTTAAAAAGTTACATCTCATGAGGACTTTTTATCACTCTTTTATCTTAGTTGGCATTTTATTTTTTTCTTATTTTGTTTTTGTTAAAAATCCAAATCTTATAAAAACTCCCGAAGGAATTCAAAACAACACTGAAGAAAAAGTCAACAAAATAAAACCAACTATTAGCCCCATAAAACTCGTTAAACCAACTGAAACCCACACCAACAATTCTGAGGATTTATGGGGAGTCGCGAGACAAATAGACGAACACACTTGGACACTCAGAATAGGTGAAGATTCGCGAATGACTACAAAAGAAGAACTTCTAGATGCTCTCAATAACTACCGTGGACTTCAAGGATCGAGAAGCCTTACGTGGGATAATAATCTCACAGCTTTTGCACAAGGTCGTGCAGATTATTTTAACAAAATAAAAAAACTTGACGGACACAAAGGATTTGAAGCGTACTTATCAAATGAAGATAATGTTCGAGCTCTCGGCTACTCAAGTTACGGTGAAAATTCAAGCTCTGGATATAAATTAATTGGTGTGCATTTAATCGAGTGGGTCTATGCAGCAGATAAAGATCATAACGATAATCAGCTTGATCCTTCCTGGACTCATGTAGGAATAGGAATAAACGGAACTGAAACCGATTTAATTTTCGCAAAAGACCGCATCTAAATGTCGCGCAATCTTTATGGTGCGCAGTATTAATACTGGCTGTTTAATTTATAGGGATTAACTCTTGACAAGGAATTGTACTTTCATTTATTATTAACTATGGAAGTCACAAAAACTTTTTTTCCTCAAGCTCTAACATTTAACGACATACTTTTACTTCCTAACTACTCTGATTTTGATAGGTCTGAAATAAATCTATCTACAAATCTAACTAAAAAGATTAAACTAAAAATCCCACTGATCTCCTCGCCAATGGATACAGTTACTGAAAGCGGGGTTGCAATAGAACTAGCAAGAATTGGCGGAATTGGAATAATACACCGTAATTTAAGTGTTGAAGCTCAGGTTAAAGAAATTTTGAAAGTTAAAAAACACAAACTTTTAGTTGGGGCTGCTGTTGGATCAAGTCAAGGATTTGAACAAAGAGTTCAAGCTCTATACAAAAACGGGGTTGATGTAATATTAATTGACTCCGCTCACGGGTTTTCAAAAACTGTCATCACGACTTTAAAATATATCAAAAAAACGTATCCCAAACTTGAAGTTATTGCAGGAAGTATTGCTACTTATGCGGCAGCAGAAAAATTGATTGAAGCAGGCGCTGATGCTCTTCGCGTTGGCATGGGTCCTGGTGCAATTTGTACAACCAGAATAATTAGCGGGATGGGTGTTCCTCAAGTTACCGCTCTAATTGAAGTGGCCAAAATTGCCAAGAAAAAAAATATTCCCGTTATTGCAGATGGGGGAATAAGTTATTCAGGAGATATGGTCAAAGCTCTCGCTCTTGGAGCATCAACTGTTATGATGGGGAGTTTTTTTGCATCCACAATGGAATCCCCCGGCAAAAAAATTACCCTTTCAGCAAATCAAGTACCAGCGCGTTTTAAAAGCATTTTTAATGGAACAAAAAAATTTGTTTTCAAGGAGTACCGCGGAATGGGATCAATGGGTGCGATGAAAAGCGGTGCTCAAGCAAAATCAGAAGATGAGTTTCATGGAAAAAATTATAAAGATCGCGTTTTGGTTGCAGAAGGCGTCGAAGGATTTGTTCCAATTAAAGGAACACTTCATGAAGTAGCAGAACAAGCTATTGGAGGAATAAAATCTGGAATGTACTATACAGGAGCCAAATCAATACCAAATCTTTGGGAAAAAGCTCGCTTTATACAAATTACACAAGCTTCCCTTGCCGAAAGCCACCCTCACGACATATTAGTCACAAATCCAGGCAAAAATTATGAGTAAGATGATTTATATTGTTGACTTCGGCTCTCAAACTTCTCACTTAATACAAAGAAGGATAAAAGATGCAGGAATCGAAACAAAATTTTTTCCACCAGAGAACATCCTTGATGAAATTTCCAAACAAAAACCCGCTGGAATAATTCTCTCAGGAGGACCATCCTCCGTGTACAATAAAAACGCCCCTACTCTTGAAGCCAAAGTGTACGAACTCGGTATTCCAATTCTTTCTATTTGCTATGGCTTTCAGCTTACTGCACGTATTCTCGGTGGGAAAGTCATCTCGGGACGAAAAGAATACGGACCTGCTCAAATCTCAATCACCAGTCATAAATCACCAATTTCGAATGATCTTTGCGAACAATCGACTGTTTGGATGAGTCATGGAGACGAAATAATAAAACTTCCCAAAGGATTCGAAGTAATTGGAGCAACAGAACATGTTCCTTTCGCATTTGCAAATGATACGAAAAGAAAAATTTTCGGTGTTTTATTTCATCCTGAAGTTGAACATACTGATGATGGACAAAAAGTATTGGAAAATTTTATTAAAATTTGCAATATAAAAGGCTCAATAAAAAAATTAAGCGTCTCAAATCTTATTCATGAAATAAAAAATACTGTCGAGGATGGGTACGTAATTGGTGCCATATCGGGAGGAGTTGACTCTACCGTTGCTGGAACATTAACTGCCAAAGCAATCGGAAAAAAATTCATTCCTGTTTATGTTGAGAACGGTCTAATGCGCGAGGGGGCTGAAAATCATGTTTTAAAAATTTTTAAAAAATTCGGAATAAGGCCAATTATTGTCCACGCCGAATCTGAAATGCTAAAAAGATTACAAGGCATTACAAACCCTGAAAAGAAAAGAACTATAATTGGAAATTTTTATATTGAACTTTTTGACAGAGAAGTTAAAAAATTAAAAGGTAAAAAAATAACCCATTTGCTCCAAGGCACAATATATTCAGATGTAATTGAAAGCAAAGGAACAAAAAATGCAGACAAAATTAAAAGTCACCATAATGTTGGAGGATTGCCAAAAGATATGAAATTAAAATTACTAGAACCTTTAAGAAATTTCTACAAAGACGAGGTTCGCCAAATAGGAAAAACGCTTGGTCTTCCAGATGACTTTGTGTGGAAGCAAGTTTTCCCAGGACCTGGATATGCTATTCGTATTCGTGGAGAAGTAACTGCAAACAGACTCGAAAAAATAAAAACAGCAGACAATATAATAAATGAGGAGTTAGAAAAAGTGAATTTATTAAAAAATATTTATATGTCTTTTCCAATCATGTCTGGCGCAAAGTCTGTTGCAGTAAAAGGCGATAGTAGATTCTTCGGTGAAGTTATTGCATTACGAATAATCGAATCAAAAGACGTTATGACTTCAACATGGGCAAAAATTCCTTATGATACTTTGCAAAAAATTTCATCGCGAATCGTAAATGAGGTACCTGATATTTCAAGAGTAGTGTATGATATAACCACCAAACCTCCCGCAACCATGGAGTGGGAATAATAATAACATTTAACATAAATGTCTATGATCGACTTTGAAGATTTTAAAAAAGTAGAACTTAGAATCGGCACAATTTTGACTGCTGATAAAGTTGAGGGTTCAGAAAAACTCCTGAACCTTAAAATTGATTTGGGAACAGAAACAAGACAAGTACTATCAGGCATAGCACAATGGTATTCAACAAAAAGCTTAATAGGCAAACAGGTCGTTGTCGTAGTTAATCTAAAGCCACGAAAAATGATGGGACAGATAAGTCAGGGGATGATTTTAGCGGTTGATGATGAAAAACCTATTCTCCTCAAACCATTTAAAAAAACGCCAAATGGTGCGGTGATTACATAATCTACCAAATACGCTTCAAAGACTCTTCTTTACCGAGAAAAGCTAGAAAATCAGGCAAAGGCAAACCATGTTTTTTACCCATAAAAATTTCGTAAAAAATTGGCATTTTTATATTTTTTTCGACCATTATTTCTTTAAAAATTTTAAAAATATTATCCTTGTTCCAACTTTTCTCATCTAGGCCTGATAATTTTGACTCAGCCTCAACAGCGACTTCCTTATTGTCCGATGGAAAATTTGCTTTAACAACCAGCTCTTTAAAGTCTGAGAGCCTACTCATTCTTTCACTGGCAAGAAAAATAATTGCATCAATATTACTGTTTCCAAAAATATTATCCATACTTCTATCTTTTTCATAAAATTTCACGAGTTGATTTTTCAGATCTTTTTTCGACTGATTCCTAATATATTCTCCGTTCATCCAGTCTAATTTTCTTACGTCAAAAATTGGACTTCCCGTATTCACGTCTTTCAAATCAAAAAGCTTAATCAACTCGTCCATGCTCATTATTTCGCGATCATCCCCGGGATTCCATCCAAGTAGTGCCATGAAATTAATTAAAGCTTCTTTTAAATAACCTTCCTCACGATAGTCCAAAGCCGACTTTGCTCCATGTCTTTTTGAAAGCTTTGTTTTGTCACTTCCCAAAATGACAGGGAGATGCGCAAATTGTGGCGCTTCCCATCCAAAACTTTCATACAAAAAAAGATGTTTTGGAGCTGAAGAAATCCACTCATCTCCACGTATTACATGAGTTATTTCCATCAGGTGATCATCAACAACGCTAGCAAAATGATACGTTGGAAATCCATCCGACTTCATGGCAACAAAATCTTCAACCGCATCAGAACTAAAACTAATCGACTTATTGCCAATTAAATCTGTCCACTCAAATTTTCTTTCTTTTGGAATTTTAATCTTAACAGCACCCTCATCTTTATATGCAACTCCTTTTTCAAGAAGAATTTGTATATGCTTTTCGTATTCATCTAGTCTCTCCGACTGCTTATAGGCTTCATCTGGCTTCATACCTAGCCAATCAAAAATCTCCAAAATAGCTTCTTGAGCTCCATCAACAGTTCTTTTCTGATCAGTATCTTCAATCCTTAAAATAAATTTTCCACCGCGATTTTTGGCAAACAAATAATTAAACAGGGCAGTTCTGGTATTCCCAATATGAGGAATTCCTGTCGGGCTTGGAGCAATTCTAACACGTACCATATTCTTGCATTTTATACTAAGTTTTGCCTATACTCAAGACATGGCTACACTTGCGCAGGTAACTAGGGAATCGAGATTTATATTAAAACTTTTAGGAATTACCTTTGGGGTAGTATTTGTAGTATTTATCTTGGCGCAAGGTAGTATTTTTATTAAAAATGCGCTTTTTCCATCGCCTCCACCACCACCTGAACAAAAATTTGGCAAACTTCCGGAAATAGATATTCCCAACCAAGACCTAAAAATAAAATTTAAAATCAACACGATTAATGGAGGCTTACCTCAATTTCCAGACAGAATGACTGTATATAAAACTGACGTTTCTGAGCCAAGATTAGCATCATTAAAAGACGCAAGAAGCAGAATTGCTAATTTAGGGCTTACATTAGACGAGACCAAACTTACTAATTCGCTATATCAATGGAGGGACAAAAACGGATCAATAATTCAGTACGATATTCTCACCAACAATTTTAATTTTTTACTTTATTCATTCAACTCAAATAGTGCACCAAGCGAAGAAAAATCAATATCAAGCGCCTTAACTTTCCTCTCAAGTCTTGGTGAAAATCTTGAAGACATTAATTTTGATAAAACATCTTATGATTTCTATATTTTTAGAAATGGCGGTCTTGAAAAAGTTACAAGCAGAGCTCAAGCAGAATATACTAGAGTCAATCTTTTCCAAAACGATATAGAAAAATATCCCGTGTATTACCCCGGGCCAGGCCGTTCCACAATGCATCTCACAGTGAATGGTGGAATGTCTATTGCTGAAGCAAACTTCAATCACCATACAATCGATTCTAATCAAAAATCTACTTATCCAATAATTGCAGCTGATGCGGCTTTCAAAAAACTCCAAGAAGGAGACGCTTTAATTTTCAATAACTCCAAAGAAATTCAAATAGATATTACGGATGTTTCTCTCGGATATTTAATAGGAGTAGAGAATCAAAAATATTTCCTTCCAATTGCTATTTTTTCAGGCAAGGATTTTCAATCTTATGTTTCACTCATTCCCGACTCTTCACTAATACAGGCTGGAAATTAAATTAACTCGCCTATTAATAAAAAATTAGCTTCACTCTTTTTATAATCTCTGAAATTATTTCTTTTGTGTCAAAAAAACGGTCACTGCTTTTTAAAACGACTGTAATAAACTTTTCTTTGCCACTCGTAAAAGATGTTACCAATACTCCGCCTGCTTCATTTGTAAAACCCGTTTTTATTCCATTTACTCCAGGCAGTGCTAAAAGTTCGTTAAGATTCACAAGCTCATGGCTTATCTCACCTGACATATCAGACACGGATATTTGTCTTGTCGAAACGATTTTTTTGAATTCTTCTTTTGTCATAGCGTATGCCGAAAGTCTTGCCAAATCCAATGCGGTCGTGTAATTATCATCGCTAAACCCTGCAGGATCAAAAAACTTTGTGTTCTCAAGTCTCAACTCCTTAGCCTTACTATTCATCTCTTTTACAAAACCTACTTCGCCACCAGGAAAATTTTCAGCAAGTACATGGGCGGCATCATTACCCGAAGGAAGAAGAAGCCCATAAAGTAAGTTTTCAACCGTCATCTCTTCATTTTCTACAAGATTCATTTTGGACCCCTCAAATCTATTTACGCCCACTGCTCTTAAGATTTGGATCAAAGAGTAATGCTCCAACACAATTATGGCAGTCATTATTTTTGCCGTTGAAGCAGGGGCAAAACGCAGATTTTCGTTTTTTCCAAAAACTACAACCCTAGATGAAGTTTCATATACAATCATTGCTCTTGCACTAAAGCTCAAATCTCCTTCAAAATATGGATATACATTTTCTTTAATATTGAAGGAAGTTAAATTCAAAGTAGCCTCTTTTTGAATTTTAAAAAGCATGAATGCAATAAAAACAGTTAGTAAAACAATCGTCACAATAAGAGGGTATAGAAAGTATCCGATTTTTATACGGGTTAACTTTTCTAAAAGCGGCGTTTTTTTAGACTTACTCTTTTCTTTTTTCTTGAATAGAAAACCTTTCATCTACTCTTTCCATGTCTCTTGGAAATAATGACGCCTCACGGACGTTTGATAACCCAAGAATATCTTTAGTTATCCTTTCCAGTCCCATCGCAAAACCACCTTCAGGAGGCATCCCATACTTAAATGCCTGAAGATAAATGTTAAAGTTTTCCACCCTACTGCCCCGTTTCTCCATATTCTCAACTAGCATTGCGTAATCATTTATTCTCTGCCCGCCAGTGACCCATTCCTCGTTTATCCCTAAAAGATCAAAGCTCAGAGTCAAATCAGGATTTTTAGGATCGGGCATTGTATAAAAAGGCCTTTTTTTTGTTGGATAAGAAGTAACAAATATAAATGGCGCACCTGTTTGTTCTCTTGCCCACTCACAAATTTCTTTTTCATCCGAAGGATCAAGATCGGGCTCTTGCCTATGATCAACCCCTGTCCTTTTATAAATTATCTCCTGTACTTCACTCAATTTTACTCTTGGCATAGGTTTTGTAATTTCTGGGAGTTCAATTTTAAAAATTTTCTCAAGCTCATATTTATTTTTTTCTTTTAACTCACTCAAGATATTTACGATTACATTCTCCGCTCTGTCCATAATTTCTTCCCATGAATTAATAAATCCCATTTCAGCATCTAAGGAAACGTATTCTGCTAAATGGCGCGTAGTTACAGATGGCTCTGCGCGATAAGCATGAGCAACTGTATAAACCCTTTCAAAAACCGAAACCATTATCTGCTTGTAGAGCTGAGGACTTTGCGCAAGAAAGGCCTTATGCCCATAATAGTAAACGGAGAAAACCTCCGCTCCTCCTTCAGTTGCAGACGGGACTATGGTCGGGACAAAAATCTCGGTGAAATTTTCATTACTTAAAGTCTTCCTAAAACTATTTACTATTGTTTCCTGTATTTTAAATATCGCAGATACTTTTGGTGACCGAAGAGTAAGTGCTCTGTTATCAAAAAGCGTTGGGAGCTCAAGGTTTAATTCGCGTCCCCCCATATCAAAAGGCATCTCGCTTGATTTTACAAGAATTTCAAGCTCTTTCAAACTGACCTCAACAGTGCCAGTTTGTGAATCTTTATTAATAAATCTTTCTTCCCGTTTCTTCACTGTCCCTTGAATTCTCACAACGTCTTGAGGAGAAAGATTGCCCACTTCTTGAGCGAGTTTTTCATTAAATGCGCCTATTTGAATTTCCCCCGATAAATCTTTTAAATCAAAAAATGCTATTTTCCCATGCGCTCTAACTCTCTGAACATACCCCTCAAGCAATACTTCTTTGCCGTCTAATTTTAAACATTCTATAATCAACTTTCTTTCCATAATTACTCTTTATCATACAGCTATTAACTTGACTTGACAAGCACTTTTGCATTTGCTAACATTGCATTTGATACGTAAAAATTCCTTGTTCTTTAAAAGAAATTTTCTTTTTTTACTAAAAGAAAAAGGAAATTTTACGAGAACAAAACAGTAAAAATTTCCAAGCTAATCAAATAACTCTTGGGATTTCTTTGGGCAAAAAATATGAGCGATCTAGAAAGACATTTTCCACGAGAAAACAAATTTTCTCCCCCTCCATTACCAGAGGGACTGCTAGGCGTGTGCACAAAATTTGAAGCGCCCGATGACGTAAAAGATGAAATCGTAAGAAGATTAGGCGGATTAATAGATGTGGGGGCAGTGCCCTTAAGCGCTGTTGAAGCGGCGATACTTGACACTATGGCAGAAAACAGTGGACTACCCGAGTGGAGCAATGTACAAAGCAGAGTTGGAGAAATAGCAAATGAAACTTATCATGAACTTAAAAATCCACATGAACCTTATTCCCCCAGCAGTAAAAAAAGGCGTCGCAAAAAATAACTTAAGCAATATTATAGTCTTTTATTTTGAGCTGTAATTCACTTTTTCCATTCCATACATTTTCATCAATTGAATAAGCAACATTAATTATATCTCCTTTTTTTAACTCAAAATTATCTCCAATCCCAAATAAAACTGCCATAATAGTTTTTCCGTCTTTTTCCAAAGTGATTTTTGCGTGCTCACTCTTTTTTCCCATAAGCTTTATCTCTCCTACGACTACTTTTTTTGTAGCGAATATAGGCTGGGGATTACCCATTCCAAATGGAGATAATTCTTGAATTGCACGGTAAAAAACAGGCGAAATACTTTTAAAATCCAAAAGCGCATCAATAGCAAGGCTCCTTGAAAGTATCTCGTCTGAAAGCAAACCTTTGGCTTTTACTTCAAGTGCTTTTTTAAACTCTACTATTCTATCAGTCTTCAAACTAAAACCTGCTGCCATTGGATGCCCGCCTACTTCAAGTAAAAAATCATCAAAAGTTCTTAAAAAGTCTATCACATTAAATCCTTTGATTGATCTTGCAGATCCTTTTGAAATTTCCTCCCCTACTGACATTACAAAACTTGGCTTGTAGTGAAGCTCGACCAATCTTGACGCAACCAATCCGACAACGCCCTGACTATAACTTTTATCGTAAACAATGATAATTTTTTCTTTTGTAGCAATTTTAAGAAAACCCTTTGCGTGCACAGTCATCTCCGCTGTTAAATCCTGTCTTGATTTATTTGTCTTATTTAAATCCCAAGCAATTTTTCTTGCCCGATCAGCATCTTTAGTGCAAACAAGCCTCAAACCGTCAATTGCGTGGCTTATACGACCTGCTGCATTAAGTCTTGGAGCAATTATGTGCCCTATTTCATAAGTACCTATTTTCTCTTTTTCAACCACTGCAACTCTTAAAAGAGCAAGTAGTCCTACTCTTTTCGTTTTTCTTAATTTTTCAAGGCCGAATTTTAAAAGAGTTCTGTTTGCTCCAATCAGAGGGACAAGGTCCGCAACAGTTGCTAAAGCCACTAGGTCAAGTCGTGAATCATCCTCTTTCAACTCGTTTTTTTCAAAGGCCAAAGCCAAAATCAAAGCAACTCCGGCGCCACATAATTTTGTTGTATGAACAGTGGCAAAGGAAGATATTGTTTTTTCCCCAACTACGTGGTGGTCAGTAACAACAACATCTATCCCCTTTTTTTTAGCATATTCTATCGCATCATATGCGACAATCCCATTATCAACGGTAATTATGAGCTTAATATTGGGATTGTCAATTAAAATATTATCTATTCCCTTAACAGACAGTCCATAACCCTCGCTCTCCCGATGAGGAATATAAGGAAGAACTTGATCGTATTTTTTATAAAGAGTTTCCCAAAGGATCGCGCTGGCACAAATCCCGTCCACATCATAGTCACCAAATATTATTATCTTTTCTTTTTTTTTAATTGATGAATTTATTCTATTAACAGCTTTGTCCAGTTCTTTTTTATCTATCCCAACACTTTCGTAATTTATCTCTTTAATGTTAGGAGTTAAAAATGATTCTATCTCTTTTTTTGTTTTTAAGCCTCGGTTAGCAAGAAGAATTTTTATTGCAGAATCTGCCTCAGAAATCTCCAAACTATTTAATATTTTCCACTTTTTCATGATATACTGGTTTCTATAATAGCATATGGAAAAAGTTATCACCCCTGAAGTTTTGCAAATTTATAAAAAGACCGAGCTAGCAGGATTTGAAGTTTTTTTTGTAGGAGGATGCGTTCGGGACTTTTTGATAGGTAAAAAAATAAAAGACTGGGACATGACAACCAATGCCACCCCAGAACAAATTCAAGAAATTTTCCCTGACTCATTCTATGAAAATAATTACGGAACCGTTGGAATACCATTTGAAAATAAAATTGAAGATGATGTTTTTGAAAAGAATTACGTAGAGATCACAACCTACAGGAAGGAGTCGGGTTATGGAAATTTCAGACACCCAGAAAATATTTCTTGGGGGAAGAATATTGAAGATGATTTGTCCAGACGCGATTTTACTGTAAATGCAATTGCAGCAAGACTACGAAATGGAAAAACAGAATACACTGACCCGTTTGATGGACAAAAAGATATTGAAAAAAAGATTATAAAAACCGTCGGAGATCCTGATTCTAGATTCTCCGAAGATGCATTAAGATTACTCAGGGCAATAAGGTTTTACGCTCAATTGGATTTTAAAATTGAAAAAAAAACTTGGGACGCTCTTTTAAAAAAAGCCTTTTTAATAGAGAAAATATCAAAAGAAAGAGTAAGAGATGAATTACTAAAAATTCTTGGAACCAAACGCTTTTATGAAGGGATTGAATTGTTTGATGAATCGGGAATGCTTGACATGGTTTTTCCAGAACTTGCTCAGGGCAAGGGTGTATCACAAGTGCGCCCTGGGAGACACCATACTTCCGATGTATTTACACACAACATTTTATCTTTAAAACATTGCCCTTCAAATGATCCTATTGTTAGACTTGCAACTTTTCTCCACGATGTAGGAAAACCATATGTAGCTAGCACTGATGAAGATGGGCATGTAATTTTTTATAACCATGAAGTGAAAGGAGCATTTGTTGCGCGCGAAATAGCTGACAGACTACGCTTGTCAAAAATACAAAAGGGGAAAATATTTACTCTAATCCGCTGGCACATGTTTACTGTTGATGAAAAAATAACCGATAGCGCAATTAGACGTTTCATAAGAAGAGTTGGGGTTGAAAATGTAGCTGACATGATGGATTTAAGAATTGGCGACAGGCTTGGAGGAGGAACACAAGTTGCAGAAAGCTGGAGACTTAAAAAATTTAAAGAAAGAGTGGGAAAAGAACTTAACCCTCCTTTTTCAATAAATGATTTAGCAATCGACGGAAATGATATTATGCATGAACTAAAATTAAGTCCCGGACCAAAAGTAGGCGAAATTCTTAAGAAATTATTTGAAGAAGTTGATGAGGATTTATCGAAAAACAATAAAGATTATTTATTAGGAAAAATAAAAGAAATACAAAAATAGGCCATTGGGACAATATACTAACAGCACCTAAAAACACTTACTCGTCCCTCGCTTACTTTTCTTCGTATTATTTGGGTGCTATAATCAAACTATGTTAAAAGACAAACTTCAAGAGGACTTAAAACAGGCAATGCTCGCACGAAATGAGCTTAAAAAATCCGTGCTTAGACTTCTTGTATCAGCTATTAGCTATCTTGAAACGCAAAAAGACGCTGGATATAAGGCTAATGATGAAGAAGTGCTCGAAACCATTTCTCGTGAAATAAAAAAAAGAAAAGAATCAGTTGAGGCATATAAAAACGGGAACAGACCCGAATTGGCCGAAAAAGAAGAAAGTGAAGCAAAAATACTCCAAGAATACCTACCTGAACAAATGAGTGAGGAAGAGATAAGATCAATAATTGAAAAAGGAATAAAAGAAACGGGAGCAAAAATAATGTCTGACATGGGAAAAGTAATGCAAGCCATTATGCCAAAACTCAAAGGGAAAGCTGACGGGAATTTAATAAGCCAAATAGTTAAAGATAAACTAACATAACAAAATGACTGAAGAAGGAGCAGAAACACCACAGGAAAGAAGCATACGCTTAGTAAATGCTGATGACAAGTTGCATTTTTATCTTCCCGAAGAAAAAGCTTTCTCTAGTAAAACTCACTTCATCCCCTCACTCGGAGAAATAGTTCTCAACGGAGAACTGCATGAACCTGACGACGTTCCGAGCTTAGCTCTCGTAGGAAATGAATTAATCGAAGAACAGGATAGACAATCATATGCAAGAGGGCTTGTGGAACTCGGAGTCGCCATAAGAGGAAGCAGCGCAGAAAATTTATTGTGTTCAATGAAACTTCCCGACGGCTCTACATTAAAATCGAAAATGAGATCTAGTATAGATACTGTCGAGAGGGACATTTTAAAAAAAGGTGCTACCGATACAGATGACTGGCAGAAAGAAGGGTCAGATTTGCGCTATAGAGTTTTCGTTCCTTCAGACCCAAAAGTTCTTAGCCAGCTAGAATTTTATTTTAATACTATTCCGGAATAATTATTTTTTCCTTTTCTTATCCCACTCGTACCATACGACAAGAAGCGGAGAAGCTGTAAAAATTGATGAATATGTTCCGCTTACTATTCCAATTAAAAGAGCGACCACAAACCACCTAATACTTCCGTTGGAAAATAGAAATAGCGCAAACAGCACCAAGACAACAGTAAGAGATGTGTTTAACGAACGGTTTATGGTTTCCATCACCGAATTATTTACGATTTTATAAAAATCAAATCCAGAGTTTTTTGTAAGATTCTCTCGAATTCTGTCAAAAACGACTATCGTATCATGCACTGAAAAACCCATAATCGTCAAAAGTGCAGTTATAAAAAGTGAATCTACTTCAACATTAAAAAAGTAACCTAAAATAGAGAATATTCCAACGGTTACGAGGATATCATGTATTAGGGCAATTATTGCAACAACACCAAACTTCCAGGAAGACACTGGATTTGAGACTTTTCTAAACACAAAAGCTATATAGATGGTTATAAAAAAGGATGCAATTAATACGGCTTGTATTGCCTTGGCTGCAGTTTCCTGCCCAATTATGGGACCCACCGAGTCAAAGCCCTTCTCTGTCAGAGAACTGTTCTCTTTTTTTAAGTCTTTTTCTATCTTTGTTTTTATATCAGGTCCTATCGGATTAGTTTTTATAACGACATTGTTTTTATTTATGATGACATCTTTCACACGAACATCACGATTTGTCTCCACGATATCTCTGACAGATTGTTTTGAAATATTTTGCGCATTTTCAAAAGACAGATTCAAAGTTGATCCTCCTGTAAAATCAATTGAAAACTTAAGGCCAAATAAAATCAGCGAAACAATACCCGGCACAATAACAATTGCCGATAATAAAAAGTATAGATTTTTGTGTCCTACTATATTCATATTTTTTCGCGGTCAAAAATAACTAACAAATTTCTTGTAACAATAATCGCTGAAAACATAGAAACAATAATACCAATAAAAAGCGTAACTGCAAATCCTTTTACAATGCTCGTTCCAAACTCATATAGAATAAATGTAGTGATAAGACTTGAGACATTAGAATCTCTTATCGAAGGCCACGCTCTTGTAAATCCAAGTTTTTGGGCAACTTTTTTGGATTTTCCCGCGCGCAATTCCTCTTTCATTCTCTCAAAGATCAATATGTTAGCATCAACTGCCATTCCCACAGACAAAATGAATCCCGCAATACCAGCAAGTGTCAAAGTTATTGGGATAGCTTTAAAAATGAATAATACGATAATCGCATATATTAAAAGTGCAATAGACGCTAAAAATCCTTCTTTCTTATAAAGAAGCAGCATAAATATTATGACCGTAATCAGCCCTAATATACCACCAATGAGGCTTTCTCTTAAGGATTGGATTCCCAAAGATGGTGGGACAGTTTTTTCAGCAATCAATATTAAAGGGGCAGGCAGAGCACCTGAATTCAACTGAATCTTTAAATTTTTTGCTTGCTCTGTTGTAAAATTCCCACTAATAACAGCGGTCCCGCCTAGAATCTCCTGTTGAACATTTGGTGCAGTAATAACTTCATTATCTAAAACTATCGCAACAGGCTTGCCTACATTCCTTTTTGTGATTTCGGCAAAAAGCTTTCCTCCTTTATCCGTAAAATTAAGACCGACCTCTGGAGTACCTTTACCAGAGCCAAACTCAACAGTTGCACTTTTTAAATCCTTTCCCGTTAAGGATGTTTTTATCGGCTTATTTTGAAAGAAAAACGAAAGCCCAAGAGGATACATCGAAGCCTCGCTTGTAGCGAATGTTTCATTCCCCTCCTCCCAGAAAGTCAACTGCGCCGTTTGCCCTATGAGATTTGCCGCACGAGCAACATCTGACGCCCCTGGAAGTTCTATTACAAACCTATACTCATTGGAAACTTTTAGTGATTGAATTATTGGCTCCGTAACCCCTAAAGGGTTAACTCTTTTTTCGATGATATTTCTCGCTGATTCAAAAGCTGCGTCTCTTTGGTCGCTTGGGACATCTTTCATTTCCACTTTGTACTCAAGTCTCGTTCCTCCTTCTAAGTCTAGTCCTAGTTTGTAATCAAAATTCTTTTTTATACCAAAAGGAATGTTAATACTAGACGGGTTGAAAACTATTTTTTGCTGCGCATTTTCAACTTTAATAAATGGTAGAGGAATACTTGGCAAAGAAAATTTTATTGAGAGGTCAATTAAAAATAAAAAAAATAACGTGATAGAGAATAAAATAATATAGATTCGTGATTTTTTCATAAAGAGGGGCTAGCTCAATAAATGCTCTTCATCTCCTATTAGCATAACTTTCGAACCATGAATTATACCCATAATAAAAGGGTCTACTCTTTTTTTCCTAAAAACAAATTCTTCTTCCGTCATAACAGTGTAATTAATTTCTTGCTTTCTTCTAGCCTCCTCCTCCCGAACAAGAAGGGCTAATTCCGGCAGAACAACATTCCCAACTACTAGAAGGTCTACCGCCTCAGGATTCTCATTAATTCTTCTGGCAAATTTTCCCGAAAGCATAGCGAATTTAATCTTGCCGAGTTTTATTTTATTCTTTATTATTTTATCGCCAAGATTCTTGCTTTTTGCATATATTTTTATTAAATCGATATAACAAGAATAGGTTTTATCAAGATAATAATACACCCTATTTGCCCGAGGTTCTTTTTTTAAAACACCTTTTTTCTCGAGATATATAAGCTCACGTCTAACCGCATTTATTTCCTCCTTCACTCTTCTAACTACTTCCCTGACATGAAACATGTCATCTGGATGATCAAGAAAAAGGAAAAGAAGTTTGGGCCTAGTTTTGGATGTAATAAGATCTTCTAACATAGAATCCTGCCTTCAAAATAATATCTTCATCTAATTTATAGACAAAGTGTCATTGCCTATAGCCACAATTTCAAACCAGATCCTTCCAGGATTAAAGCTAATTTCTTTCCCTCTAGCGTCTCTTATGATTGTTCTTGAAGTTCTTAGTTTTTTTGACCAGGTGCCGCTAATTTCTTCACCATCCATAAATATAGTGGCTTTGCCAGTCCCTTTGGTGCCATAAAGCATATGTAAATTTCCTTCATATCCATCATTTGCTCTGCCTTCTGTTTCATAGAGAAAGACTATGTTTTTGGCAGAAAGCTGTTTTTTACTTTCTAAGTCTGTGTGCTTTTCTCCGCCATTCGTTCTCAGATATTCATTGCTAGCCTTATCATATGTCCATTTAACAGAATAATCAGAATATCCACTCCAAAAATTAAAGCTAATTACTTGAGACTCAGGTCTTTCAGAAACAACAGCGTCATTTTTAAAGGTATATGGAACAAAATTATCATCCCAAGAATTTCCTTCTTCATCGACGTTGGTCAAACCTCTTTTGCTTGCTGCGTAATCCCAAAGCTTTGATACCGATGAATACATAGTGTGCTCTGTTGCAACTTCGTGTCCTATTCTTTCATAATCACGCCAAAAAGTAGGAAAGCCAATTGAAAATTGATTAAGATCATTGTATGATTGCCACCCATATTTTTCTATCTGGCTCAATGCATCAGCAGGACCCGAAGTGTTAGCTCCTCCCACATGAGCATATAGTGGGTTATCCCCATATTCAGAAATATAATCCAAAAAGTAAGTCCGTGCGGATCTTACGGGCCCTACTATTCCAGCATCCTGACAATAAAAAACAGCTAAAAAGCGGGTTATTCCTCCCTCTGCTACAGCCTCATAAATGATATCAGATCCCACCAAGCCAGATTGCGGGCGTGCTTCTTTGTGATTTTCTATCATGATTCCAAGCGGACTGTGAGACTCCCACCATTTTCTTTGTTGCTTTGAATACTTTACCCCATTAAGCGGGCAGCTTTCTGTCTTGGGAAGAGAGTCATCAAAAACAGACTTCCCTGATGCATCTTTAGTAGCTGACGGAACAGGAGATGTGATCGACCCTCCAATTCCTATACCTGCAAAAACAAGATAAGAAATTACGACAGAAAATAAATAAACAACCACCCCTAAAAATATATTTTTTTTATCCATAATTGATTTTATTATTTATCAGCTTCTTGAGCCAAGAAACGTGCTCCCTTCAACGCCTTTTCTTCTTCTTCTGACAAATCATACTCGACCCCTTTGCCCCTAGATATACCTTTTGAGTACCATCTCGTTCCAGTTCTCGTGTGAAGGCTTGATATTATAACTCCAGTATTCTCCGCATCAACTAGTGCCAAAATAAAGCTCTGATCCCCTCCAGTATCTTTAAAAGGATTAAATCTAACAAGGCCTATTTTTTGGATATGCGACCTTCCGTCTTTAACAAGTGTATCATATTTACGAGCTAACTCATCTATGTTTTTTTTATTAAGCTTTTCGTGTTCTATTAAATCTGAAAGCAAAGCTGGAAGAGATTCTTTTTTGCCTGATTTTATTAACTTCATATAATAAAAATAAAACCTCAAGAATAAAAAAGTTAGAACTAAAAGCCACAAAAAAGAGAGGAGAATAAGGATAAGTTCGGGGGATAGCGTCATATATATTATTCATTTTAGCCTCTTGACAGGCTCGTGTCAATATGATACTTTTTGTGTCATGAGTAAAAAGAGGAAAACCATGAAGCAAAAATTGAAACCCTCTGAAAAAAATGAATTTCAAATCAGCTTCCAAAAAATTGCTCTGCAAACAATTAGTCAAAAACAGATAAAAAACTCCATACCAAAATCGACCGAGCACGCCTCAACAAGCTACACATACGTTCTAACTGACTCTAGAAAAACGCTTTTTGTTGTTTCTGCATTGTTCTGTTTAAATATTATTTTCTTCATTTTTTGGAAAACAAACATGATAAGACTTTCGTTTTTAGGATTATAATTTGAGAGGAGGTGAATTAATCTATGACAACAATGTACTGCGTAAAATGTCGAGCAAAAAGGGACGACGATAATGCTGAAAAAGTTACTATGAAGAATGGTAAACCAGCAATGAAAGGAAAATGTCCAGTTTGCGGAACAGCAATGTTCAAAATTGGAGCAGCCTAAAGGCGCTTCTTTTTGCAAAATCAAAAGCCCGATTCGTTGTTTAGTTTAATTTAAACTTTTGAGTCGGGTTTTTTGTATTTTATAACTCTTATTATTCTTTAAAACGCTCTAGTTTGTATATTTTTAATACTGAAACGTCCCAAGAATCAACAATCTCTCCTCTTCCAAAACCTGAAATTTCCCACAATGAATGCCCCAAAGGATAACAAGGGTTCTCTTCACAAATGACAAACAATTGATCCATAACGGTTGTACGCTTAGGATCTACCTGTAGATTTTCAATTGTCACTGGCGGGCGTCCATTAACTTCAAAGATGTAACGATAAGCATGATCTGAATTACCTCCAGAAATAAGCGCAAAATTAAAAGGCTTATTATTGGTTTGTTTCAAAATAAACTCTGCGGCTGTCTTTACTTGCTTATACTGTTTGTTTGGCTCGTATCTAAATGGGTTAGCTTGAATATTGATATAAAAAAGTGATATGAAAATTAACAAGGATAAAGCTTTGAATATAAATCTTCTCTCATAAAGCCACCCCAACAAATTACCAACCAATAAAAATGGCAAAGGAAACATAAAGCCAAAATAATAATCGTATATAGGCTTTTTATAAAAACCAAACAAAAAGATACCAAACACCAGCCAAGTAACAAGCAGTAGATGTTGTAAAAATTTATCTCTATTTCCTTTTACAAAATTTTTATAAAGCTGGGAGACAAGAAGTACGACTGCAAAAAAAGCGAGAGCCAATACTCCTATCTGCCAAAATTGTATAGTTATTTTTGAAAATTTGTATACTTGCTCGGGAGGAGGAAAATTAGCAAGCAACCTGCTAAAAATTTTAAAAAACACGCTTGATATTATTTCGGTTGAGTTACTACTACCACTAACGCTGCCTGATTGAAAAATAAATCCTAAAATTGTTTTCGTATTTGGAAATCCATGCCTCAACTCAAACAGTAAAAACGGAGACAAGCCTGCTAAAAAACTAAAAAAGATTAACGCATAACTTTTGATTAATCCAAAAATAACCGTCTTGGTTTTTATATCTTTACTAAATCTTTGAAATAACGCATCAAACATAACAAAAAAGAAAATTATTGCACCAATAAAAATTGATAAATAATGAAGCTGCATTGATACACCCAAGAAGAACCCCGACAACGCCCAATAACGAGCTTTTGTGGTGCTTACGCCCTTATATGCGAAAAGCAGCGTTAAGATGGAAAAAAAGGGCATTATGTTTGGATTCCAGGAAGACCTTGAATAAGCAATTACTAATGGGGAAACTGCATACAGCGATGCTGCAAATAGCCCCGACTTTGTATCAAAAAAGCTTTTGCCCACTTTGAACACCAAAAAAATTGTTGCTATTCCAAAAAAAGCAACCATTACTGCTGGCCCTACAGGATTATAGTTTGCCAAAAAAAGAAAAGGAGCTATTAAATAATAATAAATTGGTCCTAAGAAAAAATCGCCAGCCGAAGCTCTCGGACCAAGTAAAGTAAAATGTCCCGCCAAAATATCTTTCGCCACCAACACATCTCTTCCCTCGTCACCTAAAAATGTCAAATAATCCTCAATTCTAAAAAGTCGTAAAAAAGCGCCCAGAAGAATTATTAACGATAAAAGAATAAAAGCTTTTTTTGAAAAAAAAGGATATTTTGAGAATCTTTGCAATGTCGCTCTAAACCGCATAGATGGAATTTACTTTTTCCTCCATATAAATTTCGAGTAAATCGAAAAGTTCCAAACTAATAGAAAAGCTGTGCCAATTACAAAATACAAACGATATAACTCTTCTCCAAACAACATATCACCTAATTGAATTGTTCCCGACTGTATCATAATCACGCCCACATTGGATGTTAGATAAAATTTTGCCATTTTTCCAAAATAGGAAAAGACTGTCTTGGATTTCTCTTTTTTAAATGTCCATAAATTATTTAAGTTGTAATTTGAGAATATTGCAAATTGCGCTGCAACTATATTGCTTAATGCAATTGGCATTTCTGTTGTGCTTACTAAAACCTCATATAGAGTTGCATTGATAATAAATCCTAGCCCTCCAACAACTAAAAATTTTCCAAACGAGCCATTTAATAATTCGATTATCCGCGCGCTTATCACATAATATAAAAGGTTTGCTATATAAGACATTGGCGCAATCTTAGAGTCACCTATATTTCTTTCTCCAAAATTAAAAGGCACTTCTGCTATTTTAAAACCGTCACGAAGAGCTTTATGGAGAAATGAAACTTGAAAAGTGTACCCTTTAAATTCTGTTAATTCTTCCTTTTCTTTCAAAAATACTTCTTTTTTTAAAGCCCGGTATCCGCCAGTCCAATCATGAACCGAAAAACGCATCATGATAGTTTTTACTAATAAATTTCCAGCAATTGAAAAAATTTTTCTTTGAATTGGCCATTTTTCCGGAATCGACCCACCACTACTATATCTTGTCCCAATTACCATATCGTATCCTTCGTCTATTTTTGTCAAAAACTGAGGAATTATTTTTGGATCATGCTGAAGATCAGCATCCATTTCGAATACAACATCAGCTCCCATTTTATTAATTGCAAAATCCATGCCCCTAACATAAGCTGCTCCTAAACCTTTTTTTTCACCTGCTGAAATCTGAATGTTTTTATATTCTTTTGCGAGTTTTTTTACAATATCCCCAGTCCCATCAGGAGAATTGTCATCAGCAACAAGTATTTCCATTTCATAATTTTTGATTTTAGGAAATGCCTCCTTCTCTATGATAGGTATAATTCTCTCAATGTTTCCTTTTTCATTATATGTAGGTATGATAATTACTGTTTTTTTCATATTTTTTCATTATTAGATCTAAAATATTCAATCGTTTTTATAATCCCTGCTTCTACTCCCACCTTTGGATCAAATCCCAAAAGAGTTTTTGCTTTTGTTATATCAGGCTTTCTTTTTGTTGGATCATCTTCGGGTAAAGCTTCATATACGATCTCAGACCTAGAACCAGTCAGTTTTTTGATCAAGGTTGCTATTTCTAGAATTGTCAATTCTACAGGATTACCTATGTTTATTACCTCGCCTGCAATTTTATCCTTCTCCATCATCTTGACTATTCCATCAACCAAATCACTTACATAACAAAAACTTCTCGTCTGGCTCCCATCTCCAAAAATCGTAAGCGGGCTTTGCTCAAGAGCTTGATTTATAAAGTTTGAGACCACTCTCCCATCATCTTTTTGCATTTTATCACCATATGTATTAAATATTCTTGCTATTCTCACGTCTAAATTAAATTTTCTAAAATAGGCCATGCATATCGCCTCACCAAACCTCTTCCCTTCGTCATATACAGACCTAATTCCGTTGGGATTAACATTTCCAAAATAAGTCTCTGGCTGTGGAGAAATAGCTGGATCACCATAAACTTCGGAAGTAGAAGCGTACAGAAATCTTGAATTATTTTCTCTTGCCAATTCTAATAAATTGTACGTTCCAACAGAGTTAACTCTCAAAGTTTCAATTGGATAAGAAATATAGCTTCTAGGACTTTTTTTGTTAGGTGACGCGGGGGACGCAAGATGCAAAATCGTATCTATATTTTCTTTTATATCGGGCAAGGGATTTATAATATCGTGTTCTATAAAAGAAAAGTTTGAATTTTTTAAAAATGGCTCGATGTTTTTTTTGGATCCAGTAATAAAATTATCTATGCAAATAACTTTGTTTCCATCTGAAAGTAATCTTTGACATATATGTGAGCCGATAAAACCAGCTCCACCGGCAATTAGATAAGTAAAATTATTTTTCATTACTATTGTCTTTATTTATTAATATCAATATTACGTTTTGCGGATGATTTTACATCCTAAAAACCAGCTCCACCGGCAACCAAGTAAGTTTTCATATTTTGATTTTACCTTAAAATAGGGAACAATGAAGCTCCCATGGAATTTTCCCATGATATCTTCTCCCCCAACTAAATTGAAATTTTAATCCTTCTGAGATAAATTTCCTCACATTCTCATAGAAGACTAAATCTCGTCTCAAAACGAATATTCGTGTACTCACGTTTGCATTCTTTACACAGATGAAAAAACTCTATGCATCGTTTTTCTTTTCGAACTCGACGTCAGCGTTAACCATTATTTTTACCAGATCTTTAAAACTTGTTTTTGGTTCCCACCCAAGAACTTTTTTCGCCTTAGAATAATCACCAATCAAATTATCTACTTCTGCAGGCCTCATATGCTCTGATTGATTTGAAACGACATACTTTTCCCAATCCTCTATTCCAACTGTTTTAAAAGCTTCTACAACAAACTCTTCAACGCTGTGTGATTCGCCAGTTGAAATAACATAATCGTCTGGACTTTCCTGCTGTAACATTCTCCACATCGCATCTACGTAATCTCCAGCAAACCCCCAATCTCTTTTAGAATCTAAATTTCCAAGCTCCAATTTATCCTGTTTACCAAGACTAATTCTAGCGACAGCATGACTAATTTTACGCGTCACAAATTCCAACCCACGTCTTGGCGATTCGTGATTAAAAAGAATCCCAGAACAAGCAAATAAATCAAAGCTCTCACGGTAATTAACAGTAATATAATGACCATAAACTTTTGCGACTCCGTAAGGGCTCCTTGGATAAAAACGCGTTGTTTCGCGCTGAGGAGTTTCAGTAACTTTGCCAAACATTTCGGATGAAGAAGCTTGATAAAATTTAATTTTACTCTTAACCGACCTTATAGACTCAAGCATTCTAGTCACTCCAATTGCAGTAAATTCTCCAGTCAAAACAGGTTGATTCCATGAGGTTTTTACAAATGACTGTGCAGCCAAATTATACACTTCGTCTGGCTCTGAATCTAAAATTGCAGATGTTAAAGAACTTTGATCAAGAAGATCACCCTGCAGCAACACTATTTTATCTTGAATATGTTTTATTCGCTCGTTATTAACAGTGCTTGTTCTTCGAGTTAATCCATATACTTTATAACCTTTTTCCAAAAGTAATTCGGCTAAATAAGATCCATCTTGTCCAGTTATCCCTGTAATTAATGCTTTTTTCATGATTTTATTGGTGTTTCAATATTTTAAACAATCTTCCTCCAATAGTCCAGAGTTCGCCTCAAAGTCTCCTCTATATTAACCTGCGCTTCCCATCCTGTCTCTTTTTTGATCTTTGAGCTATCACAGACCAGATTTGGAATATCGCTTGGGCGCAGTAAGTCTTTATCCACTTCTATTTTGGGCGCAATATTGGAAAATGAAAGTAGCATGTCTAAAATATCTGAAATCTTACATGATGTACCTGACCCAATATTATAGACCTCCCCAGGCTTACCCTTCTTCATGAGAATATCATATGCACGAACCACGTCACTAACATCCGTAAAATCACGTTTTGTATTCAAATTTCCTACTTTTAAAACTGGGGACATTTTGCCTTTTTCTATCATTGCGATTTTTTTGGCAAATGAAGAAACCACAAAGTTGCCAGTCTGTCTCGCCCCTATATGGTTAAATGGCCTAACCCTAATAATAGGCATTTCGTAAGCAATATTATACTGCAATCCCAAAAAATCCTGTGCGATTTTAGACACACCGTACGGATTGTCTGGCTTCAAGCTAGTCTCCTCATCTATTGGAAGGTCTTTTTCCTCAACTCGTCCATAAACCTCTGCTGATGAAACAATTAAAATTTTAGTCGAAAGCAAACTCGCGATTCGTAAGCTTTCTAAAATATTCAGTTGTGCGGAAATATTATTATTTATTGTTAAAAAGGGGTTTTTAAAACTGTCTCCCGCAGAAGACAATGCTGCCAAATGAAAAACGTAATCGGGCCTTAAATCTTCTATTAAAGAACTTACATCTTTATTATTAAGAAGGTCTAATTTTGAAAGCTTTATTTTGTCTTTACTATCAGAAAGATTATCTAAAGTTTGTTCGGAGAGATAAGTACCTGTAATATCGTATTCTTTTTTTAAGACTAAATAGTCGACAAGATGGCTTCCGGCAAACCCTGAAGCACCTGTGATCAATACTTTTTTCATTTTTGAGCTTTAGCGAAAAAATACCAAGAGTCTCTGGCAAGCGCAAAGCGCGCGCCAAGAGTTATTGGTATATATAAAATCTCTTTTCTTTTTCATTTTTGAGCAATTTACTGCGATAAAAAGAACCAAAAGCTATTGGTACAAATTCATCGTCCTACGCCTTTATATTCAAATCCCAGCGCCTCAAGATTATCCCTATCATAAACGTTTCGTGCATCAAGGATAACCGGATTTTTCATAAGACTTTTTATCTTTTTAAAATCAAGCTTTTTAAATTCATTCCATTCAGTCAAAAGAATTAGCAAGTCTGCATCTTTGGCTGCATTATATGGATCCGAAGCGAAGTCTATTTTATCTATAATTTTTTTTGCCTTTTCCATAGACTGTGGATCGTATGCACAAATCCTTGCTCCCTTTTCTTTTAACCAAGCAGTAATTTCAATTGAGGGCGCAAAACGCATATCATCTGTATTTGGCTTAAATGCCAATCCTAGTATGCCAATTTTTTTACCCTCTAAGCTTCCTAGTAATTTTTGAGCTTTTTCTACAATTGCTTTCTTCGCAGCATGATTCACCTCTTCGACCTCTTTCAAAAGCTTAAAATCATATCCATAGCCTTGAGCAATTGAGATCAAAGCTTTAACATCTTTTGGAAAACAACTTCCACCATACCCCGGACCAGGCTGTAAAAAATACGTTCCAATTCTCTTGTCAAAACCGATTCCCTCCAAAGCTCTTAGCGCATCTGCTCCTGTTAATTCCGAAAGCATAGCTATGGAATTTGCGAACGATATTTTCATGGCTAAAAACGAATTAGCAGCGTATTTAATCATTTCGGCAGTTTCCAAGTTGGTCAGTACATACGGACAATTTGTGCTTTCCGCAAGAGGTTTGTGTAATTCTACCAACATTTCCTGAGCCTTTTTCGATTCTGTTCCGATAACTATCCTGTCAGGATTCAAGGTATCAGAGATCGCAGAACCTTGTCTTAAAAACTCAGGACAAGATGCAACATCAAATTCCACTTTCGATCCCTTAACTTTTTCAATAATTGCTTTTATTTTTTTATTCGTACCAATAGGAACGGTGCTCTTAGTTACAACAACAGTGTATCCTGAAAGGTTCTCCCCAATCTTCTGCGCAACCTCCAATACAGTTGAAAGGTCTGCCTCACCGCTTTCTTTAGGTGGAGTTCCAACTGCCATAAAAACAATATCCGCATCTTTTACGCTATCATAATCAAGTACAAATCTGAGTCTTTTAGCTTTTATATTTTTGTTAACAAGCTCCGTCAACCCTGGTTCGTAGATATGAACGATCCCGTTATTTAAATTTTGCACAGTTGTAGGGGTGTGACCAATAACCGTTATGTCGTTTCCAAAATCCGCAAATATTGATGCGCTAACTAGCCCCACATATCCGTGTCCGATGAATGTTATTTTCATAAGTTATTGTGTAAAACTCTTCTTTTCATAATTTATTACTAAAAAAATTTCACTTAACTTTCCAATTGATTCTTAAGCTCATCTATCCCCTGAGAAAAAGTCTTCATTTCTACGCCAAGTTTTTGTATTTTATCATTTTTCAAAAATAATCGAAAGGGCCTCTGTGCTTTTCCTGCAAAATATTCTTCTCTTGTCGTTTTTGAAATCAGAGCTTGGTTTAAACCAAATTTTTCGGCAATTAGCATTGCTGCATCGTACGGACTAACGGAGCTGCTTCCAACAACATGATAAATACCTCTATCATCTTTTATAAATAGTGAATTAAGAGCAAGAGCTATGTCATCAACAAATGTGGGCGTCATAATGTGATCCGTAACTCCCTTTATGGACAGCCCCTCTTTAAGCCTTGATAACATTGCTCGTACAAAATCTTTCTTTTCAAATTCTGCACGATAAGGATAAGCAATTCTTGCAATAATAAAATTGCATCCCGAACCTTTTACCGCTTCCTCACCTTTATACTTGGTCATTCCATACCAATCTACTGGATTTGGCAAACCATCTTCATTATAAAACTCTTCTTTTCCGTCAAAAACAAAATCCGTTGATACATGAATAAGTTTTTTTCCAAACTCTTTGCACGCCAATGCAACGTTTTGAGCTCCTAATACATTTAACTTCCACGCTTCACCATCTACGCCCAAAGACTTATCTATCTCACTTCCATCAACATCAGCCTTGGCAGCCAAATTTAAAACAATATCAGGATTAAATTTTTTTATGGCGTCAAATATTGTGTCTCTTTTTGTGATATCAACTCCAGCGCTCAAACCTGTTTGAACAAATTCATGCTCATTTCCCAACAGCTCCAGAACTCTAGAACCTACAAGACCCGATAAACCCACTGCTGCTATTCTCATTTTTTTCCTCCATATTGCTTTTCATAGTACTCTTGATAGTCACCTTTCTTTATTTTTTCCCACCACTCTTTATTCTCAACATACCATTTGATTGTTTTATCAAGCCAAGTCTCAAAATCATACTTTGGCTCCCAACCTAATTCATGCTTAATTTTTGTCCAATCAACCATATACTTTCTATCATGTCCGGGTCTATCTTTGACAAATTCGATTTGATCTACGTTTTTGCCCAAGGCCTTAACGATTTTTTTTGCAATTTCAAGATTAGATATCTCTTCAGTCATACCACCTACTAAATAGGTCTCCCCAATTTTCCCTTTTTGCAAAACCATTTCTATTGCCCTAACATGATCTTCAACATACAACCAATCACGGACATAAAGACCATCCCCATAAACAGGAACTTTTTTTCCTTCTATAAGGTTTGAAATAGCCAATGGTATAAGTTTTTCAGGAAACTGATAAGGTCCAAAATTGTTTGAGCAATTAGTAATAGTAATAGGTAAATTATAAGTATGGTGGTATGCCCTAACTAAATGATCAGAACCAGCTTTACTGGCGGCATATGGACTTTTGGGGTCGTAATTTGTTCGTTCATTAAATTTACTCGTATCTTCCAGCTTAAGCGCCCCAAAAACTTCATCGGTGGAGATATGATGAAACCTTTTTACATTGTTTTTCAAAGCACTGTCAAGAAGTACTTGTGTACCAACTACATTTGTCATTATAAAGTCTGATGGACTGTGGATAGATCTGTCGACGTGGCTTTCAGCGGCAAAATGGACAACAATATCAATACCTCGCATTGCTTCATTAACCTGATCGACATTCGTTATGTCTCCTTGGATAAATTTATAATTTGGATTGTTCTGTATTGTCTTTAAATTCCCGAGGTTACCAGCATATGTTAATTTATCCAAATTCGTAATTTTATCTTCTGGATGATTTTCTATCCAGTATAAAATGAAGTTTGACCCAATGAATCCGGCGCCACCGGTTACGAGGATTCTCATATTTAAAAAGTGGTAATTTCTTTCTCTTTGTCTTCTCCAAGAATTTTCTTCGCCCAATAAACACTAGTCCTATAAAGGCTATCAAACGTCCCTGCATCAGACCAAAAACCAGAAAGCTCCGCCCAACTCATATCTCCTTCCTTAATGTATATGTTGTTTACATCTGTGATCTCAAGCTGACCTCGTGCTGAAGGATTTATGCTCTCTATGTGATGAAAGACTTCTCTATCATAAATATAAACACCTGTTACAGCAAGTTTGCTCTTGGGGTTTTGGGGCTTTTCTTCTATGCTTAAAATTTTGCTTTCGTCGTTTGGATCAAGCTCAGCTACACCAAAACGCTCAGGGTCAGGAACTTCCTTCAAAAATACTTTTGCTCCTTTTTCAAAATTTTTGACCTCCTCTGAAATATCAGCGTCGGTACAATTATCTCCTAGGATTACAGTTACAGAATCATTTGCTGCAAATTTTTCAGCAAGTTTTAAAGCATCCGCAATTCCTCCGTCTCCAGAATCTTGAAAAGCAAATTCCAAATGCTCAATACCAAAATCCTGACCATTTTTTAGTACTCTAATGAAATCACCCGCATGAGGACCGCCTACTACCACCAGTATATCTTTAATTCCAGCCGAAATCAGAGTCTTAATAGGATAATAAACCATCGGCTTGTCATATACTGGCAAAAGATGTTTATTGGTAGCATGAGTCAAGGGATATAGCCTTGTTCCTAAACCACCCGCTAAAATTATTCCTTTCATAATCAAAATATAAGCTACAATGAAAAACGTCCAATATTAACAAACACGAATGCAGCCAATATCACTGCGCTTACTAAAATATATTCTATCACAATCTTTTTGTGAAATGAATGATGCATCTTGTGATGTATTATTCCAAGAGCTATATAAAAAACGAGGAGTACAAGTAATAAAATCGTCTTTAATAAAAAACTTGGGAGCAGATAAATTACAACAAATCCAAAGAGCAACATCAAAAATTCGAGAAGATAATAAATACCGTGTCTTGTTTGCGACATTATAATATCCCCCCTCTTAAAGTCGCTATCAAGAAAATCAAGAATAAAGAAAAAATCATTATGTGGTCCATATTATGACCCACCAATCTTGGAATTTTTTTCCTTTCAACCATGACCATATCCACAACAAACGTCAAAAGCAAAGCTGTCATAATAATTCCAACCAACGCTTTCGAAAACGAATTTAAATCAATCATAGGACTGGAGATTATTGTTTTTGAAAATTGTGAATCCACAGCGCTCATAACATCAGCTGATGAAGAAGTGCTAATTAATTTTGTATCGATATTTTTTATGTTATTACTTTTTGCTGTAACATAAGTTTTAGAACCAAACATTTCAACTATCAATACTGTTTCTTCTCCCTTTAACTTTCCGCTTACAAAAGCAAAGCCAACGTCTTGAAATTTATCAGATAAAATATTATCTCTATGCGTTGATGATTGCATCCAAGCATCAACCACGCTATCTGAATATGTAAATCCTCTAGCCAAATTTTCCCCTGCATAGATATAATTATAGCCGGATTTTGCAATAAACTCCCAAGGCGTAGTTCCATTAGGTGCAAAATGACTCCAATAATCTTCCTGCAGCATATTTTGCGCTTTGGCAAAAGCCGCTTTCGACAATTGCTCATTGAGACTTAAAGGAGGCAAGTTATTTTGTTCTCGAATTTTGTTTGTAAGGGTAAGCATTTCATTCTCGCTAATTGAGTAAGAAATTCCCAGCACATCTGGTCTTACAGTTTTTGTTACGCTTGCCGCCAAAACTAAAGCAAAAAGGAAAAGAAAAAAAAATAAAAGCCCTGAATTGTGAAGTATTTTAGCCCTAAAATTATTGTGCTCGTGAGGAATAATCAGGTGCTTTAAAAAAGATTTCATATCTTTTAGTATACAGGAGTTTCTAGCTCGGACAAATCCTTATTATTAATTTTTTTTTGGATGGAAAAGGCCAGTGCGTTTGCAATTGCAACTCCAACTCTCAAACCTGTAAAAGACCCTGGGCCTCTTTCAACTCTCACCTCACTTATATCAAAAATTGACATCTTTTCTGACAAAAGAAGCTTTGAGATTAAATTAAGAACTGACTGGGCTCCTTTTTTACGACGAGTCGTCTGCTCATTTATTCTACTATCAACATTCAATGAGACAGTTGTTTTTTTATTATCCGAAGTGTCTATTTTTAAAATATTCATATTTTTATTGCCCCCTGCCTCACTACCTCAAAAGGAACAACTGTATAATTCACAATTGTCGAGGCCTCTTTTATTTTACATTCTCCATGCACTACAAAGTCAACTTGTTTAATTAGTTTTGAGTCAACATCCTCAAGTTTTTTTGGTGATTTTTCGTTCGAAAAATTTGCAGACGGAGCAACAATCGGTTTTCCAATCTTTCTTATTATTTCACGAAGCCTATCGTTATCAGGAATGCGAACCCCTAAAGTTTCGCCACCCGCTCGGACAATGCTAGGAACTTTAGCTTTATGACAATTTAAAATAATAGTTAGCGGACCAGGCCAGTATTTACCCGCTAAATCCCTTGATTCTGGCGTCGTAAAATCTACATACTGCCTAGCCATTTCCATATCGCTAGCAAGAACAAGCAGGGGCTTAGCTAAAGGCCTTTTTCTTATTTCAAATAATTTTTTTAAAGATTTTTTGTTGTCAATAACACACCCCACCCCAAAAAGTGTATCTGTTGGAAAAATTACAATTCCGCCTTTTTTAAAAATACCTACCGCCTTTTGTATTTCAACATCTTCTTTCATTGTTTAATTATGATTTCTCTTTGATTTTCTCCCAAATCCTTAAAATAAATCTTATATTTTTTGTATTTTGATAATAAATCCTCTGCTTTCTGCGCCCATTCTATAAAAACCACACAGCTCTCATCATCTAACATTTCCTCAATATCAACGCTGCCAATCTCATCCTCTTTTAATCTATAAAGATCCACGTGAAAAAGCTTACGAAGGTTTTTCTTTCTAATGTCATGACTTCTTGTAATTACAAAGGTCGGAGAAATAACTCTTTCCACAACGCCCAATCCTTTTGCTGCACCCTTTACGAAAGTTGTTTTTCCACCACCTAAATCTCCATAAAGACAAATAATTGCATGACTGCTTAAACTACGAGCAAAACTTTCTCCCAACTTTTCTGTCTGTTCATTTGATTTTGTTATATAAATCTTTTCCATAACTTATATTTTAAGACAAGAAGTATAGCACATATAGAGCTAAAAATTGCCCCTGACAGAAGAAACGGCAGTATAAAAGTTCTATTTT
>Ga0066639_10000564_pt1 | contig 32506 bp, 28 predicted proteins | sample CryGeyCG2114_010_2_FD_59504 | JGI IMG/M metagenome (GOLD analysis project Ga0066639, IMG submission 59504) | Groundwater microbial communities from aquifer - Crystal Geyser CG10_big_fil_rev_8/21/14_0.10 | ecosystem: Environmental > Aquatic > Deep subsurface > Groundwater | place: USA: Utah...
AAAAGCAGCGGTGAAATTCCGCTGAGAAACCGAGGGCTTTTAGCCCTCGGAGATTTATTACATAAACAATTATCATTCGTTCAGACGTGTTTAGTTGAGCAATCTGAAAATGCAAAGAATTTGTTTTTTTAAAAATTATGAAAATTGCTTTTTTTCATGAGCTCACGCCATTAAGCGGTGCAAGAAAAGTAGTTGAAGAGTATGGAAAGATTTTGAGAAAAGATCACTCCATAGATTTGTTTTATGTCGATGATATTGAAGATAAAAAGGTTAAAAAAATATTCAATAAAGTATATTATTTTAAATTTAAATTTAAAAAATATGAAGGAAATAATTGGAAAACACGCTTATACAAAGATTCAATAGAATTGTTAAAATTGTATTTTTTGCACAAAAAAATATCTAATATTATAAAAGGAAATAAATATGATTTTATATTCATAAATCCTTCAAAATTTACTCAAGCCCCATTCCTATTGAGATTTATAGAAAAGTCTGTTTATTTTTGCGAAGAACCATTAAGAATTGTTTATGATAATTTATTTGAATTTTCAAAAGATATTAATTCAATAAAAAAAATATATGAAAAATTAAATAGAAAAGTTAGAAAATTTATTGACAAGGATAATATAAAAAAAGCAAATATTGTTTTGGCAAACTCACAATTTACAAAAGATAATATAAATAAGGCTTATGGCATAAAGGCTTGCTTATGCTATTTAGGGGTAGCTCCAAAGAAATTTTTACCTCTTACCATAAAAAAAGAATATGATCTGCTTTTTATTGGAGAAAAAAATAACATTGAAGGATACGATTTATTAGAAGATGTTATTAAGCTATATAAGCAAGCGCCAAAGGTAATGATTGTCGTAAGAGACATAGATGGAAACGGGATTAGCGAAGAGAATTTAATAAAAGAATATAATAAGTCCAAGATCGTTCTTACTTTAAGTAAAAATGAACCATTTGGATTATCAATTATTGAAGCAATGGCTTGTGGCGTTCCTGTGATCGCATTAAATGAGGGTGGTTTCAAAGAATCAGTTGTAGATAATAAAACAGGATTTTTGATTAAAAGGAATCCCTATGATCTTAAAGCTAAGATTGATTTACTTTTAGAGGATGATAATTTAAGAGATAGGCTTGGAAAGGCAGGAAGAAATAGGGTACTAACAAATTTTACTTGGAAAATTAGCGTAAGTAATTTTCTTAAATTTATAAGAAATTTATGAAACCCATGACACTCTCCGTAATCATTGTGCATTATAAAGTTCAAGAGAAATTATTTAATTGTCTGGAATCAATTTTTAATTTAAAACCCAACGTAAATTTTGAAGTAGTCGTAGTTAATAACGATGAGAAAGATGGATTAAAAAAAAATCTAAAAAGAAAATTTCCATACGTAAATTACATAAAAGCAAAGAAAAATTTGGGTTATGGGGGAGGTAATAATCTAGGAGTAAAATACTCAAAGGGTGAATACCTTTTCTTTCTTAATCCTGATACAGAATTATTACCGGACGCATTAGAAAGTCTACTTGAATTTATAAAAAATAAAAATAATATAGGCGCTGTATCTCCTCTTCTTCTTGATGAAAACAATGAGCCTAATTATGTTCAGGGGTCTCAATTCGTAACTTCTTTAAGAGCAATTTTTGCTTTATCGATAATAAATAAGATATTTCCGAATAATATTGTTTCAAGGAAATTTTTTCTCAAAGATTGGGGGCAAAATAAACCACGTAGAGTAGATGTATTTCCCGGAACAGCATTTTTAATAAAAAAAACACTATTTGAAAAATTAGGAAAATTTGATGAAAAATATTTCTTGTTTTTCGAAGAAGCCGATTTAGCACGAAGAATAAAAAAAAATGGCTTAGATAATTATATTGTTCCTAAAGCTAAAATAATCCACTTTGGCGGAGTAAGCACAAAACAAAGAGTAGGCATAAAAGAAATTTATAACAAAAGTCAGTTTTATTATTTTAAAAAATGGTATGGATTACCGTGGGCGATTATTATTAATTTATTTACTTCTATTGGGAAATACGAAGTGTTATTGTTTTTTATTTTTACTCTTGCACTATTTTTACGTACGTTTAGATTAAACGAAACAATGATCTTTATTGGAGATCAAGGATGGTTCTATTTATCTGCAAGAGATATGCTCCTTACAGGTAAAATTCCTTTAGTTGGTATTACCTCAAGTCATATTTGGCTTCATCAAGGTCCATATTGGACTTATATTTTAGCCTTTCTTTTTAAATTTATCGGTTATAATCCGCTAATTCCTGGATATTTTACAGCCATTTTCGGAAGTCTATCTATTTTTATTGTTTATAAAATAATTAAAGAAATGTTTGGAAAAAAAATAGGCGTTATCTCTTCATTATTATATGCTACTTCACCCTTAATATTAATTAATGATCGATTTCCTTATCACACTTCATTGATTCCTATTTTTACTCTCTTGTACATTTTCTCTATTTACAAGTGGGTAAAGGGGGAAGTAAAGTATTTTATCTGTGCAATTATTTTACTTGGAATTCTTTATAATTTTGAGCTGGCCACATTTTCTTTAGGGGCGGTGTTGCTTATATTTTTATTTTTTGGATTACTTAAAAGAAAAAGCTGGGTTGTTAATATTCTTAATAGAAGAATAATTTTGTTTTCAATTGTCGGATTCACTGCCGTAATGTTTCCCGTTCTTATTTATGATATAAAAAACGGGTTTTTACAGACTTTTGGTTTCTTAATATGGATTTTATATAAAATAGTTAGGATCCCCTTAAACACATCGACTTCTGTTTTGGGAGGCAGTACAAATATATTTCATTTCTTGCTTGATAGGTATAAACTTCTTACATTTGCTAACAGCTTTTTATTATCTGTTTTATTTTTATTTTCAAGCTTTGTAATTTTTTTATACTTACTGAAAAAAGAAAAAACCATTTCTTTATTTATAGTAACTCTTTCATTTATAATCGTTATCTTCGGTTTCGTAATTAATAAAACCCCTTCAGATGCTTATCTTCCGATATTTTTTCCTATTGTTATTGTAATATCAGCAATTTTCTGGAATTTCATAATAAAAAAAACAAAAATATTTAGTTTAATAATGTTATTAATTTTTGCATTTATCAATAGTTATTACTTATTGAATTATTACTCAGATTTAGCAAAATCAGATTTAGCAAAAAGAAAAGAAGCAGTAAGTAGGATAAACGAAATTGTTTCAGGCAGAAAATATAATTTAATCGGAAAAGGAATAGGTAGTCAATTTGAAAGTTTTACCATGAATTATGAATATTTGCTGTGGCTCTATTATAAGAGCGAGCCAGCAAAAAAACCTGTTGAGCTTAAAGTATTTATTGAAGAAAAAAATGGAAAGATATTGGTAAATAAAAATGATTAGTGCAATTGTTCTTACGAAAAATGAAGAAAGGAATATCAAAGATTGTCTGGAAGCTCTTGAGTGGTGTGATGAAATTATAGTCATAAATGATAATTCAGACGATAAAACTGTTGAAGAAATTCAAAATTTAAAAATCAAAAGTCAAAAATTAAATTCAAAAGTAAAAATTTTTGAAAGACATTTAAGTGGAGATTTTGCTGCACAGAGAAATTACGGTTTATCAATAGCAAAAGGAGATTGGGTATTTTTCGTTGATGCAGATGAAAAGGTAACGACTTTGCTTCGTGAAGAAATAATAAAATTAATCAATAATCCAATTAACCAATATGATGGATATTATATAAAAAGAAGAGATTTTATGTGGGGGAAAGAGTTGAAATACGGAGAGGCTGGAATGATAAAACTTTTAAGATTAGCCAAAAAGGGAACAGGAGAATGGCAGGGAAAAGTACACGAAGAGTGGAATGTAAAAGGTAAAATTGGGGAATTGAAAAATCAATTACTTCATTATCCACATCCGACAATTAATGATTTCCTTAAAGAGGTTAATTTTTATACGAATGTTAAATCAGTGGAATTATTTAATACAGGTATACATGTATACTTGTGGCAGATCATGTTATATCCTTTAGGAAAGTTATTTTTAAATTATTTTTTTAAATTGGGATTTCTTGATGGAATACCTGGACTTATTTCTGCTATTATGATGAGTTTTCATTCATTTTTAACCCGCGGAAAATTATGGAATCTTTGGCAAAGAAAATAAAATTCCTTCAGCAATATAAAAATATAAAGCTTATTTTTATAATATCAATTATAAGTTTTTTGTATTTTTTGGCAATAGGGACAGATATTATTCCATATATTCGTGGCCCTGCGCCGTATCCCCCTGATTGGCGATGGGAATATTATTTCGTGAATACACTGTCTAGAATTTGGTTTCCATTATTTGTAATCGGATTAATATTTTTTTTATTTACAAAGATCACAAATTTTCACAAAAATAATAGTGAAAACAAATTGATTTTTATTTTAATACTACTTAACTTTTTACTACAGATGGCATTGCTCTATTATAGTAGATCTGGGATATCTGTTTTGCTTCATAGAATTATTAATCCTGATTTGAATGGATATTTTACCGCAGCACTTTCTATTGATAGCTTTTCTGGCTTTCTGCAAAATTTCAATAAAAATGTATTAAGCTTGCCAATGCATGCGCAGGGTCATCCTCCGGGAGCAATTATATTTTTTTGGTTAATCAACAAAATTGCCTATTTTCTTCCAAATACTGATTTTATTTTTAAAATTTTTGCTCCACATCATTCGGATGTCCGCAGCTTGTGGAATATGCTCCAATCTTATCAAAAATTAGGTGCTATTATTGCAGGCTTTCTAATACCTTTTCTATCTAGTATTACTCTTGTCCCTCTTTATTATGTAACTAAATATATCTATGGAAAAGAAGCAGGTATAAATAGTATATTTTTATATTCATTTATACCAAGCATCTTGCTTTTTATTCCAATAAACGATGTATTTCTTCCTCTTTTTTCAACAATATCTTTATTCCTTTTTTTAAAAGGGATAAATGAAAATAACAGAGTTTTAATTTTTTTTGGAGGATTAATACTTTCTTTTGGCATATTCTTTAGCTTATCTTTGCTTCCAATTATTTTTATGTTTTTTATTTTGTTTTTAATATCTTTTTATAGAAGAAAAATGTTGTTTACTTTAATTTCTTTATTGCTTGGTGGACAGTTTCTGCTTGGATTTTTAATTTTACCAATTCTACTTTTTGTTTTTTTCAAATTCAATTTTATTGAAGTAGGAATAACCATTACAAGTGGTTTGCCTCAATTTAGAGCATATAATATATGGGTATTATATAATTTATATGATTTCTTTGTTTTTTCAGGAGTGCCTATATTGATTATTTTTCAGGTAATGATGAAATATCTATTCGTAAATTTAATAAATTGGAGGTGGAGCAATATAGATGACTATTTTATAGCATTCTTATTTATGTTATGTATGCTGAATTTTTCAGGTGTTGTTCGAGGAGAAACTGCAAGAATATGGATACCCTTTGTGCCATTTCTGGTAGTGATAGTAGCTGGTTACATGACAAAATCACTTTACGTGAGAAATTATTATTTTATCTTTTTTCTTTTTCTACAAGCTATACAGATCCTTGTCATGCAAGAATTTTGGGTAACCCTTTGGTAAAATAGTTTTATCCCTAAACTTTAAATGATCAAAAAAAGACAACTTGTATATGGTATTTCGTCATTTGTAATCTTTCTGATTGCTTCTGTATATATTACTTTTCCTCTTGTTTTTCATTTAGGGAGTCTTGCGACGGGATTGGGAGATGAACTGGTTATAGCATGGATCCAAAATTGGGTTATACACAGTCTTACCACAAATCCATTTTCTCTTTTTGAAGCAAATATTTATTACCCATATCATAATAGCCTCGCTTTTTCTGATCTATTTTTAACATCTAGTATTTTGTCTTTGATACCGCTTAAAATAATCGGCGAACCGATTGTAACAGTTAATTTTACGTTAATTTCTTCTTTAGTGATGTTAGGATTTTTTACATATTTATTAATTTATTATTTAACTAAGGATTTTTGTATATCAGTATTAGGAGGTATGCTTATTATTTTTTCCCCTGCTGTTCTCGATAAAGTTGTTCATTTACAAATATTATCAATTCAGTGGGTGCCATTATCTATACTTTTTTTTATAATTTTTATTCGTACTCAAAAAACTCGTTATTTAATATTAAGCTTAATAGTCTTTCTTTTACAAACTTATAACAGTTTTTTGCCTGGATATTTTATTGCATTTTCTTTATTTATTATCTCTCTTTATAGCTGGTTTTATGATAAGAAAAAAACAAAAAAGCTTATTACAAAAAATAATATTTTATTTATCGTTTTATCTTTTATTTTATTAATCCCAATAGTCATTCCGTATTATTCCGTATCTAATGAGTTTGCTTATAAAAGAGACATTAGGGATGCTATTCATTTCGCTATTCAACCTGAAGATCTCTTATACCCTGGATCAAGTACCCGATTGAAAGATTACTTGTATTTTCTCCCATTTAATAAATTTTCACAAAATGGAGAATTTAAACCGGGATATTTAGGGTTTGTGTTAAGCCTGCTTTGTATTATCGCTTTATATTATTTCATAAAAAATTTTAAGAAGAACGGATTTTATATCAGGTCTTTTATTACTATTTCCTTGTTAGGTTTTATATTAAGCCTTGGCCCGGTTTTGCATTTGGGTAGGCAAACGATTCATAAACCATTTCTGATAGTTCTTCCCTATACGCTTTTTTACTATATTTTACCAGGATTTCAGGGTTTTCGTAATTCTTCAAGATGGGAAATGCTATTTATATTTGGCATTGTTGTTGTGGCTACTTTAATTCTTCATAACTTATTTAAACGCTATTCTTTTAAAAGAAAAGTCATTATTTATTTGTTGCTTTTTCTAGGAATCATTGCGGAATTTAGTTTTCCTATGCATTTTGAGGAAATCATTCAAAGGAAAGATTTTCCCCTAGTTTATTCCTGGTTAACAACAACACCAGGAGATACAAAGATAATTGAATTACCTATTTACAACTGGAATATGTGGCCAGGCACTCAAAATGAGCTTCTGAGACAGTATTACAGCACATTACATTTTAGAAAAATGGTGAATGGCTATACTGGTTTTTCTCCGCCTCCGTGGCAGAATCTGGTCGTAAATATATCAAAAGACTTTCCATCTGATGATATAACAAAATTACTTAAGCAGATAAATATCGATTACATAGTTATACATAAAAAAGAATATGATATTTTAAGCATTGATGATTGGGCTAAAGATAAAAATGGTATAGATATTGTAAATGTATTGTATAAAAATAAGTCTATAAGGTTGATTAAAAAGTTTGGAGATGATTACGTTTTTAACATTAACTGAAAAAATTATGTTTTCACTTGCCGTTTTTTACAATGTGATTAAGGAAATCAAACGGAAAAAATTCCTCACTAATTACATAAACGTTATTTTACATTACTTGTTTTTTGAGTTAATTTTATTGCTTGGAGCATTTTGCTACTATTTATTTTTTGCAAACAGAGGTATTGAGTTATTTGATGAGGGGTATTTCGTTCATGCAGCCGAAAGAATATTTCAAGGTGAGCAGCCTTATAGAGATTTTGCATTTCAATATACCCCTGCCTATTTTTACCTTCTCGCATTTTTATACAAAATTTTTGGTCCGTCAGTTTTAGCAGGAAGATTCTTGAGCCTATCTATCTGCATGCTAATTATTTGTTTTAATTTTCTTATCTTAAATAAACTTAAATTAACTTCATATAAGATTATTTTTCTTTCTTTTTTGGGAATTGTATCTTTCGGGTATCCGCTTATTAACATTCCTACACCTGTCTGGCCGATTGTTTTGATTTCGCTAGCGTTAATTTTAGCAAATATTTACTGGCTTAAATTAAATAGCTCAAAACATTATTTCTATCTTGTTATAATTGGTCTTCTGCTCGGTTTATCTCTGTCGTTAAGACAAAATTTAGGATTAGCTTTTATCTTGCTATGGAATTTTTTAATATTTTTTGAGAAAAGTAAGCCGTTGTTGCAGAGAATAAAAAATCTACTCGTAATAAATACCACTTGGTTTGTATTTACATTTTTTTGGGTATATTATTTTTTTTCCGGAGATAATATTGTCAGCCTAATTGAATTTATTAATTTTAGTAAAAAATTTTCAACTCAATTCGCTTTTACTTATCCGCCGATTTCATTTATTCTTAAGCCACTTGGTATATTTAAATTGCTGCCCTATTATTTACCTCTTATTTTTCTACTATTTGTAGTTAGATATCTGTTCGGTAAAAATAAAAATTGGAACATTATTTCATTTTCGTTAGTGTCGCTAACAGGGTTTATCATGTATGTCTATCCCAATAGTGAATTGTTGCATGTATATCCATTTTTAGGACCCATATTGGCTTCGGCGATTATTTTTTTTCTGGCGAATGAGGTGAAATTGATTGATCGAGGAAAATTAATTATTACATTTATTATAGTCCTAATGATAGGAATAGGGTTTTATCTTACATTATTTCGTGAATATTATCGTTACAACCCTCCATATAGACTCCAGAATACTTCCTTGAATATTCCAAGAGCTAGGGGGATTATGGTTGAAAAAACAATGGCTAATAATCTTACTTCTCTATCTAAATTTATGAACCAACGCACTTTAAAAAATAATTATATATTTTCATATCCATATTATCCCATGATATATTTTATTCTTAACAGGCGTAATCCTTCGAAAGATTTAATTTATGCTCTAAGATTGTGGCATCAATACGATGATAAAATAATTCTAGATGAAATAAAGAACAAAAAAGTAAAATATATAGTCACATCTTTCGGGTATGTTTTTGATTCAGATATTTCTCGTTTTATAGCAAAGCAAAAAGAAATTTTTAAAAACTCATATTTTAAAATATTTGAAATTGTTAATTCAAAATAAATATCGTATATAAGTAACATAGAATAGATATATGTTTGCACTTGCCATTTTAATTGGGATTTATTCATATTTAATACTTGCTTTTGGATTATTAGGACTGTTGTATAAACAAGTAATATTTTTATTGACTTTTGTTTATATTTTGGTATTAATATATTTTTTCAAAAATGAAATTGTAAGATCATTTCGCAAATTAAAATTATTATCCGTTGGTCTTAAGAAAAATAGGTTTGAATTATTACTAATTATATTATTAATTATTCAAGCAGTAGTTAATCTCGTTGGTGCTTTAGGGCCGGAATTTGGATTTGACGCTCTTTGGTATCATCTTACTTTGCCTAAAATATATTTACTTAATCATTCATTTGTTCATATTCCGGGTGGTCTTCTATACTATTCAGACATGCCGAAGCTCACAGAAATGTTATATACGGCATCTTTAGCATTCGGTAATGAGATGCTGGCAAAACTTGTTCATTTCTCATTTGGAATATTAACATGCATAGTATTATATCTTTTATCAAGAAAATTTCTTAATAATAAATTGTCTTTAATTGCTGTTGTTATTTTTTATTCTAATTTAGTTGTTGGTTGGCAATCAATAACAGCGTATATTGACTTAACCAGAACATTTTTTGAGCTGATGGTTTTGTGGGGGTTTATAAACTTTTGGGAAAAAGGAGATAAAAAATGGCTTATTGAATCAGGAATTATGCTCGGTCTTGCTATCTCAACAAAATTGTTGTCAATAGGTTCAATTTTTATTTTTGTTCCGCTAATATTTTTTTATCACACCTTTTATAAAAAAAATACAAAAAAACTGATTTTCAATATTATAACTTTCTTATTAATACCATTTATTATTCCACTTCCTTGGTTTATCTTCTCTTTTATTCATACAGGAAATCCGATATATCCCTTTTTCACAAATATATACGCAGTTAGTTTAAGCGCTAGTTTATTTAATCCAATCAATTTTATTAAAGAAATGTGGATTTTTTTTACAAATCTGTCTGATCCCATATCGCCTTTGTATATAATATTTTTGCCTCTCATTATTGTGTATTTTCGAAAATTCAGCACGTTTTTAAAAGTAATACTGGCTTATTCTGTTCTTGCTATTATCATATGGTATTTTACGCCCAGAACCGGAGGAGGACGATTTATCCTGCCATATTTACCTGCTTTTTCTATACTTGTTGCAGGAGCGATTAACGTATTTATAAAAAATAAATATCTTTATAAACTTTCAGTAATATTAGTAATTATTACAGCATTTTTATCAATTGGATATAGAGGAATTGCTAATTCTAAGTACATGTCTGTAATTTTAGGACAGCAATCAAAAACTAATTTCTTGGAGAACCATCTTAATTTTTCTTTTGGCGATTTTTATGATATTGATCGATATTTTAAGGAAAATATAAAAAAAACAGATACAGTACTTTTATACGGATTTCATAATCTCTATTATGTTGATTTTCCGTTTGTTGATTCATCATGGGTCAAAAAGGGTGACGTATTTAATTACATTGCAACTCAAAATACCATGCCTCCCAAAAGATTTTTCTACTGGAATCTTATTTACAGAAATCCAAAAACACATGTAAATCTATATACACTCGGAGGGCAAAAATGGGTTTATTAAAAATTTTATTTATTATCACTTTATTATCTATTTCGATTGGCGAGGTATTACGTTTTGAATTAATAATAGGAACGTCGATTAACCTTAGTAATATTGCAGTTGGAGCATTAGTTATTTATTGGTTAGCTTTACATTTATTTAAAAAAAGGAAAATTAATACCGGAAAATTATTAAAGCCAATTGCAATTTTCGTAGGAATAGGTATTATTTCTTTAGTTTTTAATTTAAAATTTTTAAATACACAAGAATTAGTAATATCTTTTTTATACCTTTTTAGATGGATTTTGTATGCATTTATTTATTTTATTGTTTTAGAGTTTGACAAAAACTTTCAGAAAAAAATTATTTACTTATTGTTGTTTATCGGCGGAATAATTGTGATTGGCGGATATATTCAGTATTTTTTTTATCCCAGTCTTAAAAATTTATATTATCTTGGTTGGGATGAGCATCTTTATCGAATGTTTTCAAGTTTTCTAGATCCGAATTTTGCCGGAGCATTTTTCTGTTTATATTTTTTCTTAATAGTTGGAATGATGAGAGATCTTATAAAGAAAAATGAAGTTTATATGATTATTCTATTTGGATTTTTAGGATTACTTACTTTTATAGCTATATTTTTAACGTATTCAAGAAGTGCAATTTTAATGCTCGTCGTTGGATGTGTAATTTTTCTCATTTTAAAGAAAAAATTATATATCATGGCTGTTCTGGCTCTTCTTGCAGTTAGTTTAGTATTATTTGCTCCTAAAGCATTTAAAACTGAAGGCACGGATTTATTTAGAAAGGTATCTTCAGAAGCAAGAATAAGCTCTGCTAAACAGGCGGTTACAATTTTTTCGAAAAATCCTGTATTTGGTATTGGATTTAATTCATATAAATTTGTTAGAGTCCGGTATGGATTTACCGGAAAGGATGATCCAAGCCATGCAGAAGGAGGAACTGATATCAGTTTGTTATTCGTGATGGTAACGACTGGTGTTATTGGGTTAATTTCTTACGTATATTTACTTAGCAAAGTTATTTTAATTGCATATAAAAAATATAAAAAAAACTTTATAGCCGGAGTATTGCTGATTTCCATAATGTCTTTTATAATTAACAGTTTTTTTATAAATAGTCTGTTTTACTCTTTTTTTATGCTGTGGATATGGATTTTGGTAGGGCTTACTGAGAGCGCGTGACTTTCAGTTGTTTTTCTGTTTTATTTCCAGATTGATCAATTGCCTCAATTCTTATTTGATTTTCTCCTTCATTTAAGTGTAGATTGTAAGAAAACTTATTATTTTCATCAATTATCGCCCAGAATCCATTTACAGTAATTCTTACATTGTCGTCTGTGGTGCCTAGTATCTCGAGGTTTTCTTGATCTTTGGAGAATGACTGACCGTCTGATGGGGAACTTATTTCAAGCATTGGCGGTTTGTTGTTTAAAATGATATTTATTATATTCGAATAGTCACTTTCCTTATCGTCTTTTTTGGCTTTTGTTTTTATTTCATTTTCACCCGGATTAAGTGTCGTTCGAAATATAAATTTTCCTTCGTTGTCAGCTTGAGTTTTATCAATATTACTGCCATTTATGTATAGGTCGATAGTATATTCTGAGGATGAAGTTCCTGAAATAATGATTTCTGCACTATTCGTAGCGCTTGGAGGTGTATTTATGACAGGAGCAGCAATAAAATCGGTTGTAGAATGATTTGCGGGCGAATTTGACGTCTTTGATCCGGATATGAATAAGCTGAAATTTACCAATATAGGTATTCCAAATTTAATTACAAGAAAAAAAACAATAATAATCCCTAAAATGCTTAAAAATAGGTTTCTTTTTGATTGATCCTCAAGTCTTCTTGATAGTCTTGATCTTGAAATTGATTTTTTCATGAGCCGATGGGAGGAATTGAACCTCCGACCTAATGTTTACCCGCCTGCGAAAGCCTGAGCCAACAGTTGGAATCGAACCAACGACCGGCTGTTTACGAAACAGCTGCTCTGCCACTGAGCTATGTTGGCGATGGCGGGCAGGCGAAATACTTGCTTTGCCACTGAGCTACATCGGCGAAGCCGAGTTTGACTCGGCGTGGGATTATTGTATGAAATTTCACTCAAAAGAGCAAATTTATTCAGTATTTAATCCTCTTGAAATGAGTAATCTATTGTAGTATATTGAGGAAGTAAAAATCTGCCTCATAAATTTATGCCAAACGTTGAACTATCAAGACATCTTGAATTGGGAGAAGCAGAGCCCCGAAAATTTAATGAAAAGCTTGAAAGATTACAGAAGAAGGTCGGACCTCTTTGTGTGGGACTAGATTCAGATTGGAGCAAGATTCCGGGAGAGTTTAAGGTCTTGGGAAGAGAAGAAGGCACTTTCCAGTTTAATAAAGCAATAATAGATAGTACCTATGATTTGGTATGTGCTTTTAAACCGAATATTGGTTTTTATGAAGATACTCCAGAAGGAGAAAAAGCTCTTGAGAGAACTGTTGAATATATTCATCAGAAATACATTTATATTCCAGTAATCGGAGATATAAAAAGAGGGGATATTGGAAATACGAACGTAGGATATATTCGAGCGGCATTTGATCGTTATAAATTTGATGCTGTAACTGTGAATCCATTGTTAGGACAAGCAGCGCTTCAGCCGTTCTTAGACAAGGAAGATAAGGGTATAATCAGTGTTGTAAAGACATCGAATCCCGGATCTGATGAGTTTCAGAATTTTCCGGTATCAATCAATAAAGTTGCTCAAGGCAGAGAACAGCTTCTGGAATTGTACGAAGCAGTAGGGGATACTGAAATGCCTTTCTATCTTGCTATGGCATGGAGAATTTCAAGATATTGGAATAAAAATAAAAATTGCTATATCGTGGTTGGGGCAACATATCCAGAAGAGCTTTCGTTGGTACGCAGAACTGTTCCTAATATGACTGTACTTCTTCCCGGTATAGGCGCGCAGGGTGCTGAAGTTCAGGCCACAGTTGTAAATGGTATGGATCAAAATACGCACGGAATGATTATTAATGCTTCACGAAGTGTTATATTTGCCAAAAGAGAGAAAGATGAGACTGTCGGAGCCGCAGCAAGACGGGAAGCAGGAAAATTAAAGAACGAAATCAATTATTATCGGGAAAATCCAGAAGGAATGACACAATCTCAAAAAGAACTAGCGGATGCATTATTTGAGATAGGAGCGATAAAATTTGGTGCTTTTAAATTAAAACTTCATGATAAAAACCCATCCGCTCCTCTGTCGCCAATTTTCATTGATCATAGGGTTCTAAGATCTGCTTCTCCGGAAGTCAAATTGCTTGCTTGTAGGGTTTATCAAGGACTAATGAAAGATTTGCAGTTTGACGTGTATGCTGATGTGCCAACGGCAATAACTCCCATAGTTTCTATACTATCTCAAATTACCGGAGTCCCAATGATTACATCCAGAACTGATAAGAAAACTCATGGTAGCGGGTCACAGATTGATGGAACATTTAGGGAAGGTGATACAGCAGTTTTAATAGATGATTTAATTACAGAAGGCGATAGTAAATTTCCAGCTATAGAAGTATTGGAAGGTAATGAAATAAATGTTAAAGATATTGTTTTTTTGGTAGATAGAGAGCAAGGCGGAGTTTCGCTACTTGAAAAAAAGGGATATAAATGTCATGCTGCATTTACCATTTCGAATCTTCTTAGATATTATTTAAGATCTGGTAAAATCGATCAGAGAAAATTTGACGAGGTAAGAAATTATCAAGTTAAAAATAGATAAATAATGAACGGAAAAGAAGCAATAAAGAAAATTATTATTCCAGGTAAACCTGAAGAAATTGATAGATCCAGAGTGCATGGTGATATTGGAAGTGAAATTAGATTTGAATTAAGTGGAGAGGAAGATTATTTTAAACAGCTTCCTGATGCTATTGATATGAAGCAATTCATGGAAAATGGCGGAAGAGTTTTTATTACGGAAAATGATGAATATTTATTAGTTGATCCTCAAAAAGGCGATAGTTAAATATTTTAATTAGGATTGTGGAGTGGTTGGGCGTTTTTTAATCTTACTTGCAACTCTAAGTTCAAGCACAGCTTTTATTAGTTCTGCCTGAGCGACTTTGAAATCTTTTTCAGTTGTTTTCTCCTGCATAAGCTTTTCTGCCCTTTTTTGCGCTTCCTGTGCACGTGCTATTTCTACATCCTCTGCTTTTATAGCATAATCAGCCAGAATACTTACATTATTATTATTAACTTCAAGAAATCCACCAGTTATTGCCAAAAGATATTGATTATTACCTTTTCTAATAATAAGCTCACCGGGAACGATTTTTGTTAAAAGACCGATATGATTTGGGAAAATACCTATCTGGCCGTTTACAGTTGGGGCAATTATTTCATCAGCCTCACTTTCATAAATTATTTTTTCAGGAGTGATTACTTCAAGATGAAGGTTCATATTAATTAATTTTTGCGGTCGGTTTTTTTTATGACATCTTCAATTGTCCCTGTCATATAAAAAGCGGATTCAGGTATTTTATCGTGCTTTCCTTCAAGAATCTCTTTAAAGCCTTTTACTGTATCCTTAATTTTTACGTATTTTCCTGGATGCCCCGTAAATATTTCTGCCACAAACATGGGCTGACTTAGAAATCTTTGTATTTTTCGAGCTCTTGCAACAATAAGTTTATCTTCATCGGATAATTCATCAATACCTAAAATTGCTATTATATCTTGTAGGTCTTTGTATCTTTGAAGAACTCTTTTAACTTCTTGAGAAACTTTATAATGTTCCTCGCCAACTATATTTGGATCAAGGATTCTTGATGAAGATGCCAGGGGGTCAACAGCCGGGTAAAGTCCTTGCTCTGCGATAGACCTTTCCAGTGTTAAGGTCGAATCAAGATGAGAAAAAATTGTGACAGGCGCAGGATCTGTGTAGTCATCAGCAGGTACATAAACAGCTTGTACAGACGTAATTGAGCCATTTTTAGTTGATGTTATCCTTTCCTGAAGATTCCCCATTTCTGTAGCAAGTGTGGGTTGATATCCGACCGCAGAAGGCATTCTTCCTAAAAGTGCTGAAACTTCAGAACCTGCCTGAGCAAATCTAAATACGTTATCTATAAATAATAAAACATCTTCATGTTTTTCGTCTCTGAAATATTCAGCCATGGTGAGGGCTGTTAACCCAATTCTAAGTCTGTTTGCGGGAGGCTCATTCATTTGTCCAAATACCATAACGGTTTTATCCATAACCTTTGCTTCTTTCATTTCAAGCCATAAATCGTTTCCCTCTCTGGTTCTCTCTCCAACGCCGGCAAAAACCGAATGACCCTTATGTTCCATAGCTATGTTTCTGATTAATTCTTTAACTACTACTGTTTTTCCTACCCCTGCTCCTCCGAAAACTGCTATTTTTCCTCCCTTTGTGAATGGTGCAATAAGATCTAATACTTTTATACCTGTCTCTAATATTTGCGGTTTTGTTTCCTGGTCGATGAGCTGGGGTGCTTTTTGATGAATAGGCTTAAGAGACACATCTTTATCATTATTATTAAAACTTTTTCCATCTATTGGATTTCCCAAGACGTTAAATATTCTTCCTAGTGTTTTTTGTCCCACGGGCACTTTAATAGGAGAGTATGTTCTTTTTACAACTGTTCCTCTTGTTAACCCATCTGTTGGTCCCATTGCTAAGGTTTTTACTTCGTTATCTCCGATTATAAACGCAACTTCAAGTATTAATTCTTTGTCTTTTGTTTTAATAACTAATGCTTCATTTACGTTTGGGGTTTTACCTTTAAAATGTACGTCAATAACAGGTCCTTGGATACGAATTATAATACCTTCTGATTTATTCATAAGCTAATGCTGCCGCAGCTCCTCCAATATCTAAAATCTCATTAGTTATTCGTTCTTGTCTCTCTTTATTATATTCTAGTTTTAAGTATTCAATTATATCCTGAGCATTTTCAGTAGCATTTTTCATTGATATCATTCTTGCTGCTTGTTCTGATGCATAGCTTTCCAGTAAATACTGAAATAAAGCCATTTCTAAATAATGAACCAAAAGTGAAGGGAGAAGTTCGTTGGGACTTGGTTCAAAAGATGTATAAGGAGAATTACTATTTTGAATAGATTTATGATCTTTATTATCATCTGCATTTATTAAATCCGGTAATTTAATTGGGAGAAGAGTGGAGATTTGAGGATTTTGAGAAAAGACGCTTGAAAAATTTGTATAAAGAATATCTACCTGTGAGACTTTTTTTCCGAGAAATTGCTCGTCAATTATTTTTGCAATAGGGTATACTGTTTCAAAGATTGGCAGTGTCGTTCCAAAATCAAATGACGCGATCACTTCTTTACCGAGCTTTACTACAATATTTTCTGTTTTTTTACCGATTGTTATATATTTTGTATCTTTATAGCTAGAATCAAATTGTATTAGTTCTTTAAGAAGATTGGTAATTAGTCCCCCGCATAAACCCTTATCTGGGGAAATAATAATTAACAATTTATTGTTTTGTTTTTGTGTTTTCATGTATTCGCTTAAATTTTCTTCATTCAGTCTGTCAGTAAGACTCCTTGTTAAAAATGTTAATTTATCAACATACGGTCTTGAAGAAATTGCCGTATTTTGAGCGCGCTTAAGTTTCGACGTTGCAATCATTTGCATTGCTCTGGTTGTCTTAGATACATTCTGCGCTGTTTGAATTCTTCTTTTAATCAATAAAATATTTGCCATAAAACTAATTTTTCAGATTAAACATTTTTTTAAAATCTTGTATTGCTTTTTCTAGTTTTTTAATTGTTTCTTCCTTGGGTTTTTCACCAGAAGATAAATGGTCTATAAGTGTATTATGCTTTCTTTTTATGAATTCGTGAAACTCACTTTCAAATTTTTGACATGATTCAGCCGGAATATCATCAAGGTGTCCATTTGTTACAACCCAAATGCTAAGGAATTGAAAAGCCTCCGGTAGTGGTTGATACTGTGGTTGTTTTAGTATTTCCGTAGTTTTTTTACCCCTTTCAAGTTGAGTTAACGTGGCTTCATCAAGCTCGCTTCCAAATTGCGCAAATACTGCAAGTTCTCGATATTGAGCAAGCTCAAGTCTCATTTTTCCGGCGATTGATTTTATTCCGGGTGTTTGTGCTGCGCCACCGACTCTTGATACAGAATTTCCTACATTAACAGCAGGACGTATACCAGTATTAAACAAATCTGCCTGAAGATATATCTGCCCGTCTGTAATTGAGATTATATTTGTCGGAATATAGGCAGACATATCGCTTGCCTGTGTTTCAACAATCGGTAGGGCAGTTATAGAACCTCCTCCATTGTCTTTGTTTAATTTAACTGCTCTTTCCAGTAATCTACTATGAAGATAAAATATGTCTCCCGGATATGCTTCCCTACCTGCTGGTCGTCTTAAAACAAGAGATATTTGTCTGTATGCCCATGCATGTTTTGTAAGATCATCATACACAATTAATACATCTTTGCCTTTTTCCATAAAGTACTCAGCAATTGCAATTCCTGCGAAGGGTGCTAAATACCAAAGAGCAGCAGGATCAGAGGCAGTGGCAGATACTATTATCGTATAATCCATTGCTCCTGTTTGTCTTAATTTATCAGCTACCTGAGCGACAGTGCTTTGTTTTTGTCCAATAACGACATAGATGCAAATAACCGGATTTAATTTTGATCCTTTTTGGGGAATTTGATTAATAATAGTATCAATTGCAATAGCAGTTTTGCCCAAAGCTCTGTCTCCTATAATTAATTCTCTCTGGCCTCTTCCGATTGGAATTAATGCATCAATCAATTTAACGCCCGTTTTAAGCGGGGTATCTACCGGTTCTCTTTCTACAACTCCTGCTGCAATTTTTTCAAGAGGCATAAACTTGCCATCATTTATTTTTTGCTTTCCATCAAGCGGGTCACCCATAGGAGAAATTATTCTTCCTATAAGCTTTTCCGATGCATTGATGCTCAGTATTTTTCCGGTAGTCTTGATTGTGCTTCCTTCTGTAATATTCTCACCATTTCCAAATAAAATAATTGAAACTGTATCTTCATCGAGATTTAAGATTACACCCATTGTTCCGTCGTCAAATTTTACCTCCTCGCCCATGAATGCTTTTGATAATCCTGACGCAACAACAACCCCATCTGTATTTTTTTCTACTATTCCTATATTTTGTGTTTTGGATATTTGTGAAAACGAAGAGAGATTTTTTTCTAATTGTTCAATTATTTTTTTATTATCAATCATAATTTTTCTGATTAAGATGTAAAAAAATGTTATTTATAGTATTTCCAATATTATATTCATAAATTAAATCATCATTAATTATTTTAATTCCTGCCATAAGTGATTTGTCATATAGGTATTCAATTTTTTTGCCAGGATACATTTTTTTAAGTGATTCAATTGCATAGTCAACCCCATTTTTAATTTTTTCATTTGGAAGTACTAAATATATAGTATTTTTTCTTTCGATTAGTTTTAACGCTTTGATGTATTTTTTCATATCTGAGCTTTTAAGCTTACCTTCAATTAAATTTACTTTTTTTTGATTAAGTATGTTATTATCAAAGCTTTGTAAAGCAAGTTTTTTGGCGTTTTTATATATCATATTTAATTTGATTTTCTAAACTTTTCTATTGCTGTTTTTATAATCTGTTCTTGGTTTTTTTCATCAAATAATTGAACTGTTGATTTTTCCAAGAACTCGAGTGCAAGTCGTGAGACATGTTCGGTAAGTCGTTTTTCTGCATTTATTAAATCTTGATCAATTTTTTCTGAAGCAGTAAGAATGATTTCATCCGCATGTTTTTTGGCCCTATCTTCAATTTGCTTTGATAATTCATTTGCTTGCGTTTTTGCATCATCTAGCATTTGTTGTGATTGATTTTGCGCATTTTTCAATATTTCCTTTTCTTTTTTCTGAGCATCATCAAGTAGTTTTTTTCCGTCTTCTGCCTGCTTTAACCCGTCTTTTATTGTGTCTTCGCGTTTTCTCAATACTCCCAAAACAGGTTTATAAAGAAACCTTTTTAAAACATAAAATATAATTAGAAAGTTTACTATTTGAGCGCCTAGTAGGATAGGATCAAGCCCAAAGTTGTTGATAATTTCCATAGATTATTTTAAGAATGCTAAAATAAGAGAATAAATTGCAATTGCCTCAGCAAATGCCATAGCTAAAAGCATTGCGGGTAATATTCTTCCTGAGCTTTCTGGATTTCTTCCTATAGCTTCCATTGCTTTTGCACCAATAAGCCCGATTGCAAGTGCCGGTAACATTCCTCCAAGAGCAATAATTAAACCACCGGAAATACTAAAATTCATTTAGTACTCACCTCCTTTAAGATTATTTTAATTAATCGATTATATATAAATGACATATTATGATTTATGTACAACTGCATGGTTGGGCTCATGATGTGGTGTTGTAAGAATTGCCATAAACGCCATCGTAAGCATTGCAAAAACTAATGCTTGAACAAGTCCCACGATTACTTCTAAGACTAAAAAGGGGAGAGGAAAGATAAAGGCAAATATTCCCGAAACTGTAAGAAGAACTATTTCTCCTGCAAAGATATTGCCAAATAAACGAAATGAAAGAGAAATAACCTTAGTGATTTCGGATATTATTTCGAGAATTCCGATAAATAAATTAATCGGATTTAAAGAAATATAACGACTTAGGTAATCTTTTATTCCTACGGTTTTTATGCTCATTATATGAGTGGCTACGATTGAGACTAATGATAATCCTAATGTTGCGTTTAAATCACTTGTTGCTCCTCTTACTATTGGAATTAGTTTATGATCTTCAAAAAACCCGATGCTTGATACACCGGGTAAAAGAGCGCTCCAGTTGGAAAGAAGTATAAAGATAAAAAAACTCATAAAGAAGGGAAAGATTAACTTTGCTTTTTCTTGAGCAACAGATTCAGTCATCTCGTAAAATGTTTGGATTATCATCTCAACAACGTTTTGAAAAAAACCGGGAATAAGTTTTATATTTTTAACGATAAAAAAACAGATTGTAATTATTATTGCGTCGACAATTAATGTATTTGTTAATGTATTTGTGATTTTAAAGACTCCGATTTTCACCAATGTCTCTGCGGCAAATGAAGTGTGCATAAATCTATTTTATGTGTAAATCGTGGGTAAGTCAAGAAGAAAAATAATTACTTGGAATGATTTTTTCTACAATTATTACCAATTTATCGTTATTGCTGTCAATACGTCCTTCAATAATTATTACAGAGTCTTTATTTATAAAAGTTCTGTATTGATCATATATTTTAGGAAATATTACGCACTCAGCGGAAATACCTTTTTCATTCGCAATAGTCACAAAAGCCATCTCGCTGTTACTTTTTTTGGTGTAAATTCGTCTGATTGTGTCAATAATTCCACCAACCTTAACTCTTGCTCCTTCTGATTCCTCTTCGATAAGTGATATATCATGGGTAATTTGAGCTTGAATTGTTTTTAGTTGATTAAGCATGGGATGTGAAGTTAGATAAAAGCCTAAAAATTCTTTTTCAAATGCGAGTTTCTCTTCCGGTGAAAAATCATCTACTTCAGTAGTTATACTTTCAGCAGTCATCTTTTCAGACTCTTCAAAAAGAGAGCCCTGTCCTTCACTCTTTTCTTTTTTTATTTTATTTGATTTATCAATTATTTGTGGATAGGCAATCAAAAGATTTGCTCTTTTACCAAATGAATCAAGAGCTCCGGCTTTAATTAGACTTTCCATGGTTTTTTTATTTACAGCTCCAAGATTTACACGGAGACTAAAATCTTCAAAGTTTTGAAAAGAGTTTTTAGCACGGCTTTCAAGAATAGTTTTTATAGCGGCTTCTCCGATATTTTTTATAGCTGATAAACCAAATCTTATATCCGAATAATTCTCAATAGAAAATTCACTACCTGATTTATTTATATGAGGAGGAAGAACCTTGATTCCCAATCTTTTGCATTCTGCGATGGCTTGAGCAATTTTTTCATTTTTTGTCGGGCCGGTAGTTCCTCTTGACTCAGCTGTTAAAAAAGCGGTCATAAATTCAACAGAGTAGTGGGCTTTAAGATAAGCGGTTCTGTAGGCAATTGTTGCATAGCATGCTGCGTGTGCCTTTCCAAAACCATACCCGGCAAATGGTTCAAATAACGTCCAAAGAGTCTCAGCGTTTTTTTTGCCCATTCCATTTGTGATACATCCCCCAACGAATTTATCATGTTGTTTTTTCATTTCAGAAGAAATTTTTTTACCCACAGCCTTTCTAAGTTTATCCGCTTCAAGCCAAGAATAACCGGCAACTTTAATAGCAGTAAGAAGTAAGTCATCTTGAAAAGTTATAATCCCATAAGATTCTTTTAATACGTCTTCAAGTCTTTTGTCGGGGTATCTGATAAGAGAGGGATTGTGTTTACGTTTTATAAATTCCGGAATATTTGCCATAGGTCCTGGTCTGTAAAGCGCGACCATAGCTTGAAGATCAAAGATTGATGTTGGTTTTAGTTCTTTTATGTATCTCCTCATACCTGCTGATTCAAGCTGAAAGATTCCGGTTGTTTCACCTGAAGCAAGAAGTTCATAGGTTTTTTTATCATCAAAAGATATTTTAGAAAAATCCACATCAAGTCCCTGATTCTCTTTTATGAAACGAAGGGCTTCTTGTATAATAGTGAGATTGCGAAGTCCTAAAAAATCTATCTTTAAAAGTCCTACGCCATCTTCACCGACAGTATACATATCGTACTGTGTAATTATCTTTTCACCATTTGGTTCCTTTTGAAGCGGTGTATATTCCATAATTGATTTATCAGCTATAACAACTCCAGCTGCATGTACAGATGCATGTCTGGCAACTCCTTCAAGTTTTTTTGAAACATCCAGTAATCGTTTTGTTTCCGGTTCTATCTGATAGACAATTCTAAGTTCCGGACTTTGTTCAAGAGCTTTATCAATTGTCATTGCGTGACCCTGCCAGCCCGGTGGAATCATTTTGGATATTCTGTCAGGACCAGAGTACGGCATACCAAGCGCTCGCCCGGCATCTCTTACCGATCCTCGTGCTTCCATAGTTCCGAAAGTAATAATCTGGGCTACCTTATCGCTTCCATATTTTTTCGTAACGTAATCTATAACTTCATCCCGTCTGTTATCAGCGAAATCAAGATCGATATCTGGTGGAGAAGGCCTCATCGGATTTAAAAATCGTTCAAAAGGCAGTTTAAAATATAAAGGATCAATATCAGATATGCCAAGTGCATATGAAACAATAGAGCCGGCATTTGATCCTCTTCCCGGACCAACCGTGATGTCTTGTTTTTTCGCCCAGTCTACAAAATCGGCAACAATTAGAATATATTTTTCGTATCCCTTTTTTAGAATAATTGAAAGTTCATAATCAGTACGGTCTTTAATTTCCTGTGTAATTTTTTTATATCTTTTTTTTAATCCCTCATCTACTTTTTCTTTAATATAATCGGATGGTAACTTGCCATTGGGTACATCAAATAAAGGCATGATCCATTGTCCCAGCTTGATTTCCAGATTACACATGTCAGCAATTTTAGACGTGTTTTCTATAGCTTCGGGTGTTTGTAAAAAAAGACCGGTCATTTCTTCTTTACTTTTCATATAAAAATCCGGAGAGTCGATCATAGAAAGTTTTCGATTTTTAGTTTCCAACGTAGTTTGTGTTTGTATGCAAAGAAGAATTTCCTGCGCCTCTGCATCATTTGGATATATGTAGTGATTGTCGTTTGTAGCTACTAACGGAATACTTAATTTTTTTGAAAGATTTATTAATTTTTCATTTAAAAGATCTTGTTTTTCAATATTTAAATGTTTCTGAAGTTCAAGATAAAAATTTCCTTCACCATAAATTTCCAGCAATTTTTCTGCACGTTTTATAGCAGTTTCTTCTTGGTTCTCAAGCAGTGGATCACTAATATAACCGTTAATACAAGCACTAAGACATATAATTCCCTCTGAGCACTCTGTTAGAAGTTCGATGTCTGTCCGTGGTCTGTAATAATATCCTTCAAGATTAGCGATTGAAATTATTTTCATAAGATTTTTATAGCCTATTTCATTTTTTGTAAGTAGAATCAAATGATTTGAATCAGTATCAAGACCTGCTTCTTTTTGATGTCTTGTTCTTTTACTTATATATATTTCACTGCCTATGATTGGCTTTATCCCCTGTTCAATACATTCCGTATAGAATTTTATGGTTCCATACATGTTTCCGTGGTCAGTAATTGCCAATGCTTTCATTTCCAATTCCTTGGCGCGTTTAATCATTTCTTTAATCTTAGAAAGCCCGTCAAGAAGAGAATATTCACTGTGGTTATGAAGATGTACGAAATCAATCATTGTAGTTCATTTTTAAGAATATTTTTTATTGTGTTTATGTCGATTTTTTTCTTTATCTTTTTTAACACCTGCCCGATTAAATAATCCATTACTTGAGTTTTGCCATTTTTATAATCCTCAAGGGATGAAGGATTTGATTTTATTATTTCTTTTACAATTTTTTTTATTTCATCAAGATTAACATCTTCATACAAGGATGAAGAAATAATTTTTTCAATAAGTTTTATTGGTAAAAGATCACTGGGATTTATTTTTTTATTAATAATATGGTTTGCGATTTGTTTTGGAGTTAAGTTATGTTTTTTTCCTATTTTTACAGCTTCTTCAAAAAAATTTGTAATATCTTTATCTTTTATTAGTATTTTAATATCATCGTTCGATAGAGAATAAAGTTTTTTAAATCTATTACTTTTTTCATCGGGCAATTCAGGAATTTGGGATTTAATCTCATTAAGTTTCGACTCATACCATCGAATGGGCGGTATATCGGGTTCCGGAAAGTATCTGTAGTCGCTTGCTTCTTCTTTTATTCTTTGGGTTACAGTTTTTTGTTTTGTTTCATCCCATCCTCTTGTTTCCTGAACCGGAGTTTCTTTTTTTTGCAAAATTTCCGATTGTCTTTTTATTTCATAATCGATTGCTTTCTCAGCAAATCTAAACGAATTTATGTTTTTTACCTCAACTTTATAGTCCGGCAACTTCTTATTTATCTCTTGTTGTTTATCTCTTAATGATATATTTGGTTCAAGTCGCATGTTACCTTTTTCCATATCCGCATTTGAAATATTTAAATCACGAACAATCTGTTGTAGCTTTTGAAGATATTCTTTTACATCTTTTGCATTGTCAAAGTCAGGTTCAGTAACTATTTCAACAAGCGGAACTCCCGATCTATTAAAATCAATTAAAGTTACTTCTTGTCCATCTACAGCTTCATGAATTAACTTTCCCGTATCTTCTTCCATATGGACACGTGTTATACCGATTGTTTTTCCGCTATCAAGTTTGATATTTCCTTTCAGGCAAAAAGGTTCATCGTATTGAGATATCTGGTATCCTTTGGGAAGATCGGGATAGAAATAGTTTTTTCGATCAAATTTTGAAAAAAGGGGAATATTACAATTTAGTGCCATTCCAAGCATTACACACCATTCAACTGCGGTTTTGTTAGGAACGGGAAGTGCTCCGGGGAGTCCCAAACAGACAGGGCAGGTATGTGTATTTGGTTTTTGACCAAAATAATCAGCGGAGCATCCGCAAAACATTTTAGATTTAGTTTTTAGTTCAACGTGAACTTCAAGTCCAATTACCGGCTTCATAATCCTGAATCCTCAACTGCTTGACCTATCTGGAAAAGCCTTCCTTCTGAAAAATGCGGTCCTAAGATCTGCATTCCTACGGGTAGTCCGTCAATAAGTCCAATTGGCACTGAAAGACCGGGTATTCCTGCAAGATTTGCAGTTACGGTATAAATATCAGATAAATACATGGCTAAGGGATCATTTACTTTTTCTCCGATTTTCCATGGCATAGCAGGGGAGACAGGGGTAATTATTACATCAACTTTTTTAAAGGCTTCATCAAAATCATTTTTTATTAAAGTTCTTACCTGCATAGCTTTTTTGTAATAAGCATCATAGTAGCCTGAAGATAAAACATATGTGCCAAGCATAATTCTTCTTTTTGCTTCATCTGTGAAGTGGGTTCTGTCATTTGCGTATCTTATGCCGTCATATCTTGCAAGGTTTGATGAAACTTCGGCCGGCTGAATAATGTAATAGCAGGCGATAGCATATTCCGTATTTGGCAGAGAAATAATTTCTACCTTTGCTCCTCGGCTTTCAAGTGAATTTACTTCTTTTTCTATTTTTTCTTTTATTTTGGTATCTAATCCATTGGAAAAAAATTCCTTCGGAAGTCCGATTTTGATTCCTTTAATATCTTTTTTTAGATAGCTTTCGTAATCATCTACATTTTTCTTAGGAGTAGTTGCGTCTTTTGGATCATGACCTGCTGTAATTGACAAGACAAGAGCGGATTCATCCACATATCTTGTAAAATGACCAATGCTGTCTAAAGAAGATGCCATAGCGATTATCCCATACCTTGAAACTCTTCCGTAGGTGGGCTTAAGTCCTACAACATTGCAAAAACTTGCAGGAAGCCTTATCGAGCCACCTGTATCGGTTCCCATCGAGACAAAAGCCATATCGGCAGATACTGAGACGGCGGAGCCACTACTTGATCCTCCCGGTACATATCCTTCCAGATAATCATTTTCAGTCGGTCCATAGTCGGAGTTTTCCCCGCTTGATCCGTGTGCCCATGCATCGCAGTTAGTTTTACCAATAATTATTGCACCGGCTTCTTCAAGTTTTTCTACAACTGTAGCACTATATTGAGGGATATAATTGTCTAGGACTTTTGAAGCTGCCGTAGTTCTAATTCCGCGAGTTAAATAAATGTCTTTTATTGATATCGGAATTCCCAGAAGAGGCTGATCAATGCCATCTTTTATTTTTTTATCGGCTTTTTTTGCATTTTCTATTGCTTCGTCTTTACATACGGTAATAAACGCATTTAAATGTTTTGAGTCTTCTATCTCCTGAATGCAGTCCCTTACTACATTTTCCGATGAGAAATGTTTTTTCTTTAAACTTGTTTTTAGTTCTTTTATAGTGTATGCAGAATAATTCATAGAATTTTTTTAACCTTAAACATTCCATTATGTTTGCTTTTTGTGTTTGACAGTGCCTTATCTTGGGATAGAGAAGATGAGGCTTGGTCTTTTCTTGTAATATTTTCAAGGCCGGTTATTTGACTAGTTGTTTCGATGTTTTCTGTATTCGCAGAATTTAATTTCTCAATAAAGGAAAGAATTTCATTTAATTGGTTTTCGAATTTTTTTTCTTCGTTTTCCGGTATGTTAAGACTTGCAAGTTTTGCCACATGTTTTACATTAATTTTCATAGACTTATTATATTGGGATTGACTTATTTTAGCAATGAGAAAAGTCTGAAGGATTTAAGATGTTATTCTTGACAAAATCGCCATTTTTGCTTTTTGGGAGAGGGAGTTATCGAGTTTTTCAAGTTTTATTTTCTTTTCATATTTTCTTTCAAGCGCCTTTTCTATTAGCCAATCGGCAATTTCAGGATTCTTAGGTAAAATTGGACCATGAAGATATGTCCCTATAGAGTTTTTATAAATAACACCTTCGGTTTTATCTCCTGCCTGCAACGTCTTGCCGTCTTGCATGGCGGGCTGGTTTCCATTATTTCCAAATCCTTTCATAACTTGCCCAAAAGGTTGCAATTTTTTACCGATAAAAGTTCTGCCTCCGTGATTTTCAAATCCAACAAGAATATTTCCATCTGGAGTTTTTAAGGCAATGTTTCCAATTAGCCTCACAGCCCTTTCTCCGGGATATTCTGTATAGAGATCTAAAATTCCCAGTCCTTTTATTTTGTTTCCGTTTGGTTCTTTATAGTATTTTCCCAAGAATTGGTATGCCCCGCAAACATAAAGGCCGGGAGTTCCATCTTCAACTTTTTTCTTTAAGGCGGAAATTTTAGCAGACGTAAAATCTTTTGTAACAATTTGTTGTTGAGCGTCTTGTGCCCCGCCCATAAATAAAATATCAAAATTATTTAGTAACTTTTCATCAAAGCCCTCGTTTAGATTTAAGATTTCAGTTTTTATTCCGCGCCATTCGCACCTTTTTTTAAGTACTATAATGTTACCTCTATCTCCATATGTACTCATTAGATCAGGATAGAGCCAGCCAATTTTTAAGTTTTGTTTCATAATATTGCTTTTCCGGTGAGAATTTTTCTTAAATCAAGCATCGCTGAGTAAGTGGGGAGAATGTATAGCGTCTCATTTTCCGGGATATGATCGATCGAATCCTGGATGGCGTCACTTAGTATCTCGTTGGACATAAGGCTGTTTTTACCGGCATATTTAAGCCTTAGAGCCATATCGTAAACTCTATCTCCGGATACTGTGATACTTTTAAAATTTTTAAGATTATTTTCAAAATCAATATCCCATATCCATGAAACATCACGTCCATCAGGAATTCTGTCGTTTAGAATAACTAAGAGATTCTTTGCTTTGAGGTCATTTATTGTTGCAAGAGACTGATTAAAGCTAGCAGGGTTCTTAGAAAGAAATATTTGTATTTTTTTACCTTTATATTTAATTATTTCCTGTCTTCCGAACGCAGGCTTAAAGTCTTTTAAAGCTTTTGCAATTTTATCAGTTGGAACTCCAAGTGTTTTTGCGGTGAGAATTGCGGCATGAGTGTTGTATCTATTGTAAAGTCCCGGCAGGGGATAGCCATCAAAAGATTCAATATCCGGTTTTGGTTTTTCCAATCCGCAACTTGTGCATGTCCAGTCACCGAGATGAGAGAAGGTGATGGATTTATAACTCAATTTGTTTCCGCATTTTGGACAATACGTAGAGTCTGAAGCATGATCTATGGATTGTTCTGTTCCTTTAACTCCAAAATATTCTACTTTGTTTTTAATTTTATTTCCTAAATAGGCAATTTTAGGATCATCAGAATTTAATATTAATGAAACATTGGGTTTTATTTTCTTCAGGGCGCTTTGCCATTTATTTGAAACTATATTAACCTCGCCGTATCGGTCAAGTTGGTCTCTGAATAAATTAAGAAGAATAATTATTTCTGGATTAATGTTCTCTAAAATCAAGGGAAATGTATTTTCGTCAATTTCAAAAATTGCATAATTGCAACGTATTTTTCCTGATATATCCGCGTATTTTATAAATGAAGATGCAATTCCGTTTAAAAGATTTGCTCCTTCCTCATTTTGAAGTACTTTTCTATTATTTTTTTCAAGAATTGTTCTGATTAGTTTTCCTGTTGTGGTTTTTCCGTTGGTCCCCGCAATTAAAATGATTTTCAGGTTTTTATTCTTAGATAAAAGATTTCTTATAAAATTTTTATTGTAGGATAGAGCAATATGACCCGGCCATGTAGAACCTGATCCAAGATTAAATAATTTTGATACCGTAATAACAATTTTACCTAAAACAATAAACAATATATCTAACATGAAATTACATTGAGCGGAGAATTTTTATGCGCTCTTCAATCGGCGGGTGTGTATTAAAAAGAGATGAAAATAACTGTTTAACATTTTTTTCCTTGAGAGGATTAACGATAAAAAGGTGAGCAGTTGCGTTACTTGCGGATTTGAGAGGCTTCGGATCATGGGAAATTTTTTCAAGAGCACTGGCAAGTCCTTCGGGATAACGCGTCAGAAGTACTCCTGATGCGTCTGCCAAAAACTCTCTTTTTCTTGAAACTGCAAGCTGAATCAAAGTAGCAACGATAGGGGAAAGAATAGCAAAAACAATTCCAAGAAGCATAAATATAGCTTGTATATTTCCTGATCCTTGTCTGTCATTATCTCTTCCTCCGCCAAACCAAAGGCTTCTCATAAAAAAGTTTGCAAGAATTGCAATGAAACCAACAAGGATTGCGACAATTCCCATAAGTCTAATATCAAAGTTTTTAACATGTGATAACTCGTGGGCAATCACGCCTTCAAGTTCGGCTTTGCTTAATCGTTCTAAAATTCCCGTGGTAACGCAAACTACGGCATGTTTAGGATCCCTTCCTGTGGCAAAAGCATTGGGGGAAGAATCGTTTATGACATATATTTTCGGTGTTGGCGTGCCGGCCGCAATACAAAGATTTTCAACAACATTAAAAAGTCCTGGATTATCACTTTTTTTAATTTGCACTGCAGAAGATAGTCCTAGAATCATTTGATCGGAGAAATAGTAGCTGAAAAAACTTGTTAATCCTGCCAATATCAGCGCAAAACCGACAAAAGGCAAGCCGTAGGCCAAGGCTTTGCTAAAAACATAAACAATTGTAGTTATAAAAACTACAAACAATGTCATTATCAGCCATGTTTTCCATTTGTTGGCTGAGATTGCCGAGTATACGTTCATATTTTAAGTTAAAATTTAACTTTAACAGGTTCTTTATCTTTTTCTTCTGCTCCAAAGAATTCTGCGGGTTTAAAGTTCAGCAATTGGGCAAATATTATATTTGGGAAGATTTTAATCTTCGTATTGTAGTCCATTACATTGCTGTTGTAGAACTGTCTTGAATATGCAACTTTGTTTTCCGTATCCGACAATTCTTCCTGAAGTGAGAGAAAATTTTGACTTGCCTTAAGATCCGGATAATTCTCCGCGACAGCAAAAATAGACTTTAAAGTTTCGGTAAGCTGGTTATTTGCCGATGATTTTTCCATTGCGCCTTTCGCTGACATAAGAGCTGATCTTTCTTTAGTAACTTTTTCAAATAAGTCTTTTTCATGAGTAGCATAGCCTTTTACGGTCTCAACCAAATTAGGTATAAGGTCAGCTCTCCTTTTAAGCTGGACATCAATTTGAGAAAGAGATTCGCTTACTCTTAACTTTGCAGTTATAAGACTGTTATACACAAACCATACAAGAAGAGCGACAACAGCAACTATTATTATAAGTATTGACATATATTCATCTCACCCCCCTTCAGGTTTTAGTTATCCATTTACTAAATTCATTATAGTCTAAAGTATTTAATATGTCACTTTTTTGTGCCCATCCGCGTCTGGCTATTTCCACGCCGTAGTTCATGTTATTCATTTGATCGACCGAGTGACTGTCTGTATTTATGACCATTTTAACTTTTTGCCCTACGGCCTCTCTCACAATTTGATCGGAAAGATCAAGCCGGGTCGGCCATGCATTAATCTCAAGAGCCTTGTGATGCCTTCTACAAAAGCTAAGTATTTTCTGCCAATCCAAATCATATCCCGGTCTGTCATTAAGTAGTCTCCCCGTAGGATGAGCCAGAATTTTTGCTTTTGGATGAGAAAGACCAGTCAAAACCCTTTTGGTCATTTCGTCTTTATTCATTGAAAAAACACTGTGAATAGATACGATAGTAAAGTCCAATAGTTTTAAAGATTTATCATCAATAGCAAGTTTTCCCGAAGGTAAAATGTCAGTTTCGAGTAATTTAAGTATTCGAATACTTTTTGTACCAGATAAAACTTGCTCGATATTTTTGTTTCTTAAATCGATTAATTTATAGATTTCTTCAGGTGTATGTTTTGAGATACTTGGGTTATGTTCTGAAAATCCTAAATACTTGTAGCCCAAGGAAATTGCTTTTTTCGTCATTTCCCCTATAGTATTCTTTCCGAGATCATGACTTGGTTCTATCGGAAAACTTGAGTGAATATGGAAATCTGACAAAATTTCACGGGTTTCTATCAATTTTGGCAGACTATTTTTGGCGGCAAGCTCTATCTCTCCGGTGTTTTCTCTTAACTCAGGAGGTATCCAAGAAAGGCCTATTGCTTGATAAAATTTTTCCTCGGATGAATAGTGTTTTATTTTTGAATTTTTCTCACTTAAATCCTTTATGCCGTGTTCTAAAAGAGAAAGATTTTTTCTTAATGAAAACTCTCTAAGAGCCACGTTATGGTTCTTGCTTCCTGTAAAGTGTTGGAGCAAAGAGCCAAAGTTTTCAATAGGCTGAACCATGAGGTCTACCTGTCGGCCTCCGGAAGTAAGGATGGTCGAAGTCTCTTTTCCTTTTTCAATTACTCTTTTAATGTTAGGGTATGATACGAAATGGGATAGTACTGAGGCAGGATTATTTGAGGCTACAGCGATATCTATATCTCCGACGGTTGGCATACAGCGTCTCAGACTGCCAAGAACGCGGGCATCGGCGACGTCAGGACACCTACTGAGATACTCGATAATCTTGTCTGCTATCTCCGAAGCAAAGGGGAGTACCATACGTGTTGTTTTTCCCTTACCCTCCTCATACTCCGATAGAGCTCTTAGGATATCGCTTTGCGACTTTTCGCCAAACCCCTTAAGAGGGGCAATCTTACCTTTCCGGGCCAAATTACCGAGATCCTTAATTACGGTATTGGGATTTTTTAGTCCGAACTCTTCAACCAATCTATAGGCTTTCTTTGGACCAAATGAAGGAATGTCCATAAGAACGAAGACGGTAGTCTTTATGTCTTTAAGTGCCCATTCAAAATATTTTACCCTGCCAGTTGTGAAAAGTTCTTCCAGGTGGCCCTTCATGGACACTCCGATGCCCGGAACGGCACCAAGTTTGCCGTCTTTGTAGTAGTCCTGTAGTTGTGTGGGGCTATTTCCTATGGAATCCGCCGCTTTTTGATAGGCAATTATTTGAAAATGGAATTTTTTTTCATTTTTAATTATGAAAGATGCAGCTACATTTCTGAAAAGCTTAGAAATTTCCTGATTGCTCATCAAGAGAAACTCTAGCAAAGGATTGACTATAAGTCAATAATTTGTTAGGATACCTTAGGTTTGGGCTCGTAGTGAAGAGGCCTATCACGTCTCCCTGTCACGGAGAAGATCGCCGGTTCGA
>Ga0066639_10000565_pt1 | contig 32499 bp, 23 predicted proteins | sample CryGeyCG2114_010_2_FD_59504 | JGI IMG/M metagenome (GOLD analysis project Ga0066639, IMG submission 59504) | Groundwater microbial communities from aquifer - Crystal Geyser CG10_big_fil_rev_8/21/14_0.10 | ecosystem: Environmental > Aquatic > Deep subsurface > Groundwater | place: USA: Utah...
TAAACCATTTTTTTTAATAAGTCTTGTAACACGGTCTGGATACCAACCGCCGTAGGAAACTGACTTGCCCATAATGAAGTTTCGTCGGTTAATCTGATAGGCATTGCTCTCAGGAGCTTCTAAGATCTTGAGTATTTTTTGGCGCAAAGGCTTACTTACCCTCTCATCAGCATCAACATACAAAAGCCATTCATTCTTAGCCAATTGTGCACCGTAGTTATGCGCATACCGAAATCCTTGCCAAGAATATTCGACCACTCTGGCGCCAAACTCTTTGGCAATCGACACAGTCGAGTCTGTAGAACCTGAGTCCAAAACTAAAACCTCGTCAGCAAAACTTACTGACCTCAGACAATTAGCTAAAAACACTTCTTCATTTCTGACTGGAATAATTGCAGTTAGTTTCATGATTCTCGATTATACTTTAAAGACAGCTCCAGCTGAATTTTCGTATATAGGTTTGTAATCAAAGTTTTTATCTTTAACATATTCTAAGTCTTCTTTATACATAAAGATGTAGTCAATCTTGTAGGTTTCTATAAATGTTTGTCTTTCAGCCGTATTCATATTTTGGAAAAAACTCAGTTCTTGCTCGTATCGAGTATCGAAATCATGGCCAGTAATTACTGACAAAGTCCTGCCTGAATAAAAAGTGTCTCTAGCTGACAAAGCCGCAAATTCAAGCGTAGCCACATTTCTGTGAGAGGGAAAAACTATAAAAACTGAATCAGTTGGGGTTGACTGTTTAATGTAGTTAAAAAGAGTAAGTTCATCGTTGGTTACTAAGCGAGTATCACCGGTGGTTCTGGCTTTAATGCTGGTATAGTTTGAAGGAGCTGATAGGAAGATAGTAAATATCACTATAGGAACCCATGGGAGTTTTATACTAAATTTTTTATCGATCAAATCTGAGGTGTTTTTTACTAAGATTACGGTGGCTATCGATGCCAAAACTAGAGCATACGGTGCAAATTGCTCTATGTCATAGGCCATTCTTCCTTGGTTAAACAGTAGTGGTAAAACAAAAGAAGCAATCGAAATCGAAAGTACACAGATTTCAAAAGTTTTTAGCCGAATAGTCTTTAATGACAGGCCGAGGATTGCAAAAAAACCAATAGCACGAACCCAGTAATTTCCTAAGAAATAGACCAAAACCCATTTAAAGTATAGTTTTGAAAGTTGAAGCCAATTTTGTTGAAAAATAAAGGTCTCTTCTTGCCACAGGTCAGGAATGTTGTTCCACCTATCTGCGTCATTGAGCATTCGGTGTAAACTCCAACCAGGAGCCCATACTGGACTAGCAGAGGTCTCGGGTTGGTAACCAGGAAGAAAAAGACCAGCCGAAATAATTCCTGAAAGCATTAAGGCTACAAATAACTTTGGATCACGATACTTTAGTAATTGCCAAAGAGCTCCTACTCCCAGCATTCCATGGATAAGCAGTCCACCCCAAGCTTTGAAACCTATCATTGAACCGGCAACCAAACCGATAACTATCACATGCCAGTAGTTAGTTTGCTTATAAGTTTTGACTAACAGGAGGACAATTAACATCTGAGCTAATACAAATATCGAAGCTGGATTTTGCAGTATATCTACGATTGGGTTAATTAGAAAGGTATTTGCTCCCCAAGTAAACTCTGTTCCACGAATGTATTGTGCGTAAAAGGATGCATTGGCGGCAAAGATTGTAAAGACTACCGCCAAGTTTGAGGCAATTTCACTTCGAGTTAATCTCCTAGTAAACACAAAAATACTCAAACTAAACACAAGGGAAATAAAGATTGGATAAATCCGATAATAGGTATCATAGAGCGAGACAAAACTGAAGCGTGTCAGGGAAGCTAAACTTGAGTCTATTAAATAGTGATAGTTTTTCAACTCAGCTCCTCCAAAACCCGGATGGGTTACATGTCCGGAGTTGTAGAGTCTTTCGATAAAGCTAATATGTTGCATTGAATCGTGGAAAGATAGCTCTACAAAACTAATTCCTTGTGGAGTTTGAATACCGCTTCGGAAAAGCACTGCAGAGTGTATCAAAGCAGTACCAATTGCAAGTATGACAAACAGCGCTTGTTGCTTAGTAAGCTTGATTTTTTTTAGTCTCAGTCTAACGCCATTTTTTCTTATCATTCCAATAGATAACAAAAGCAAAATTAGTTCACCAAACCAAAAAGGGAGCCCAAAAAATCGAACCCCATATACAAAAATACTGTAACAACCAAACCCCAAAACTAAGCTTATGGTAACTTTTTCAAGTTTTGACACATTTAAATCTCGAACGAAAAGCCAAGCAGGTAGGAAAATAAATAAGTAACCGTAAGTCACTAAAACTGATATTGATACAAATGTTCCCAAAATTGTTTGCCACATAAGTTAGATTATATAGTTATAAGTGAGACTTCGCCAAAACAATGTTAGACTAGTCCAATTATTAATTGTTTTACAAACAACAGGCCGTGCACCACTCAACAAAGTAGGAAGCTCTACTTAGATGGAGTAACTCAGCGGTCTAGTACCAACTTTCATGCGTAAAGATCTCTATTTAGAAATGTACCAACTTGAAGAAGCTTATTGGTGGCATGTAGCTAAACGAATGTTGGTTAAAAAATTACTATCAATGTATGTCGACAATTACTTTCAAAAAAAGTTGGTTGACGTGGGTTGCGGTACTGGAAAATTTCTTCAAGAAATGAATGTCTGGCAAGATTGGGGGGAATTACTAGGTTTGGACGGTTCAGATGAAGCTATTAGGTTTACCAAAGAACGTCACATAGCCAATGTCAAAAAAGCTAACTTCGAAAAAAAACTTCCTCTCCGATCCAAGACTTATGATGTGATTACTAGTCTCGATGTTGTCGAGCATATTAATGACGATCAACATCTAGTAAATGAATTTTATCGAGTTCTAAAACCTGGAGGTCTTGTAGTAATTACAGTACCAGCACACCAGTGGCTATGGACCTACTGGGATGAAATGTTGGGTCACTTTAGACGACACAATAAAAAAAGTGTTACAAGTCTATTTAGTACAGCCGGCTTTGAAATTGAGAAAATAAGTTATTTCTATAGTTACTTGCTTCCAATAGCTATTATCTTTCGCTTACTAAAGTCATCAAATAAACACAAACAACAAAGTTCTGACTTTATTAAAGTCCCATGGATAGTTAATGTTATTTTGCTCATGAAAGCCTTTTTAGAAAAAGAAACTATTCAATACTTCAATATTCCGTTTGGTTTATCTGTAGTCTGCGTAGCCAGGAAAACTTAACTCTGTCCCATAATCTTTCAATTTCAATCCCGGGATGTTTTATCCCGGGATTGAAATGATTTTCAGGTGTATTTAGCTGTCAGGTCATTGATCCTAATTTTTATCAGACCTATAAAGGCATTTATACCGTCTTCTAACATATTGACCTTTGTTCTCGGATCATTTTGCCATTTAACTGGTACTTCTTTTATTTTGTAACCAAATTTTTGTGCCAAAAATAATATCTCTGAATCAAAACTCCAATCGTTTATGACACCAGCAGCAAATAGTTTTCGTCCGACATCTCCTTTAAACAATTTGAAGCCACAAGTCACATCGGATAGGTTTTTGGTAGCCAGTAAATTAGTGAGCATTGTAAAAACCCTACCCAAATTTTCTCTCAGATAATTCTGACGCCTAGTCACTTTGGCACCAGCCATCTTTCGTGAACCAATTATGACTTCATAATCTGAGGCAAATTCCCAAAACTTTTCTAGTTCATTAATTGGTGTCGATAGGTCAGCATCCATAAAAAGGATCCACTCACCTTTAGAAGCACGGAAACCTTCTCTAAGAGCTCCTCCCTTACCTTGGTTTTGCTTGAGGTCAACTATTTTGATTAACTTTGAACTTTTTGCTTTATTGCGTATAAATTCAGCTGTGCCATCGCTCGAACCATCATTGGCTATGATGATCTCTTTGGTATATTTTTGCTTACGAAAGTAGGTCAGTATCTTAGGAAGAGTTTTCTTAAGACGTTCTTCTTCATTATAAGCCGGAATAACAACTGAAAGTTTCATTACATTAATGTTTAAGGTTTAAATTAATCATCAAACCTCAAATCTTGATTCTATTTCTAATAATCGCCAGTTTAGCACGTAGCGACGCATAGCGCATAGCAAAGATAAAACGACTCCGGTCGACTAAATCCCTCTGTTGCTTCGATCCTGATCCTCCAGTTGAGCTGGCATTTTTGTGCCACATCTTAGATTGAGGAACATAGCCGATACTAAAACCTTGTTTTTTTGCCTTCATACAATAATCATTGTCTTCAAAGTAAGCTTTGTATGTGTCATCCAAGCCACCGATTTTCACAACAACCTTTTTGTGTATAAGTAAACAGCACCCAGAAGCAAACTCTATGTTCTCTGGTTTTTCCCATTGTCCGTGATCAACTTCATTTACGCCTCGATGGTGGGGAATAACATTGGCCCAGTCATTGCGTCCACCTGCGTACCAAATAACTTTGCCTCTCTCAGATTTTGTATAATCACTTTTATGAAACTCTCTTCCTGGATAAAAATAGATTTTGGGAGATGATAGATCAAATTTATTTTCAACTGCACCTAGCGCGAGTTTTTCAAAAGTATCGGCTTTAACAGTAGTATCATTGTTGAGCAAACAAACATAATCAGCGCCATCTTGTATTGCCTGATTGATACCGACATTATTGCCACCAGAGTATCCTAAGTTTTTTTTATTTTGAATATAGTGGTAATCAGGAAACTTGGCTTTAATTTTACTAAGTTCCTGGTTCCCAGAAGCGTTATCAACTATATATACCAACAACTCTATCTGAGAAGTTTTACTTTTTGAAATTGATTCCAAACACTCAAGTGTATCGGTTAGTCCATTCCAATTTAAGAGAATAACGGCAATTTTAAGTTTTTCGGCCATAAGAGGACAACACAGCAAATAATAAATGTAGCCAAGGTTATGGCTGTACCAATTTTAACAGAATCAGGCTCGTATCTGAATGTAACTTGGTGCACACCAGATTCTAGGTCAATTTGACGAAAAGCAGTTTCAAAAGGTAGTATGTCGGTTTCTTGACCATCTATATAAGCTTTCCATCCTGGATACCAAGAATCTGTTAGTACTAGTTGATCGGATTGTTGATTATGGACTTCAAGGTTTATGGTAGTGGGCGTATATGAATTTAAGGTGACACTGCCTGCTCCTTTAATAAATGCCCGGTTTAATACATGATCATTTTGATAAACTTTAACTTCCTCATCCCAAATTTTGTTGTGTGAGTCTAAGTTGGCAGCATAGTCTTGTGGAAAGCCAGTAATAATATATTTCACGCCAAGGTTGCGTAGCCGATAGTCGTCTAGAGATTGAATATCAACTGAATTAATTTCTTCTGAATGCCAATAATTGGCATAATTTTCCAGGACCACTGCCGAATAACCTGATACGTTATATTTTTTATTAAAAGTATTTAAATTCGCTGGTAGCATAGACACTTCTTTACTTAGTCGGTTAAAGGAAACTAGTTCAGTTTCATCTAATTCCGGACCAAATGGTTGACGCACTCGTAGATGATTCCAATAAACATGTGGTCCAGTAAAATCTTGAACATCTGAACTGGAAATATATCTATCCATACCGAAATTGGGAAATACTGTACTTACCTGGGCGACTTCAAGTGGGGCTGTTATTAAATTACCTCTACCAAACAAAAATAGTTCCACAAGAACTACCAGAATCAGGACAAATTCAAACCACTTTCTCCTGAACTTCCAGCAGAAACTGAGCAGGAGTAACAGTCCCACTTCGATACCTACATTAGTCACTAAAGTTTTGACTATTAGGTTAATTTTTTCGGGTGTATATATATTTGGATCTAACATATTCAAAACCATAAGCAGATAAAATAGAAACAGAAAAAGTATATATCGTTAGTATTCGAGCAGGAGATCTGAATCGATCAAATAAAGGTAGTACATTTCTGACTAACACATACAAAGGAGTAACTGATCCAAGTGATAAAACCAACGATAAAAGTGCAACCCCTATCCAAAAAACAACCACTTTATTCCTTTGTTTGATTATCTGGACTAAAGCCAAAATTAGAGCAACGATACCTAAAAAGCCTCGGCTATGAGCCCGGCCCGTTTCTAGCGGTGCCGAAAACCCCCAAGAATTACCATTCTGCCATGAGCCATAAAAATGGCCCAATAAAAATTGTGGTAAGTCATATATTTCTATGGCATTAGTATTGGCAAACTGATCTGAGTCAGGCCGATGAATCAACTGTGTCAACTCTACAAAAGGTACTAGTTCTACGGCGATTAACATGACAGTTAATCCAAAAATTAGAACTATCGAAATTAATTTTTGTCTAAGTCTTTGTCGGCCGAAAATCAAAAGATTGCCCGTTAATAATAACCAGGTATAGTAACAATACTGAGGATGCCCTGAGACAAATTGTAAGGCTAAAACAAAAGCTAAAACTATTCCAAGTTTGACTCGGTTGTTAGCAACTATATACCGCTGAGATAGCCATAAAACCCAAGGAATAAACACTACTGCCTGAAGTGAATTAAGATCATTAATGTTTGATAGGGTGGTTCCAGAAAAAGCAAATAAAACTCCTCCTAAAAACGCAGCCAAGGTCGGCAATCTTAGCTCTTTGAGGAATAAGTACATGCCTACAGCAGCAAAAGGTATCAATACAACTACAAGAACTGCCAAGCCACGATATACATCGTTAAAAAGAAAAAACCAAAAGTTTAGTGGCGATAAAGTATTTGTCATTGGATTGGCAAGCTGTGGTACACCAGCAAAAATATAAGGATTCCACAAAGGTGCTTGACCTTGACTTATTTGATCTCGCCAAAATTCCATATTGGGACCAACATGGAGCAAATTATCTCCAAATATGAATACTTCCTGATTGAATACAATTCTCCAGAAAAACAGGCCACTGATAAATAAATACAGTAGAATAACAAGTAAAGTAACTTTATGAATTGCAAGGCTCAATTTAAATTTTGACTCAAAGGAATTAATGTGGCGTAAATTTTTCGGCATAACACTAGCTTTAATTATAGTTTCTTGTCAGTCCAATACCAAGCTTTTGGCTCAAACCGAGTCTACAAGTGATGCTTATGTTACTCTAGTCACTTTGGTTAGAGGCAAATCTCGCTGGATCAATCAAGAACAAAACTGGCTGGCAAAACATCAAGATCTATATCAAATACATAATTTCCAAAGTACTTGGTTGCTAGACTACGACGCGATTATAGATAAGAGCATAACTACTTCATTAGCCCCACTCGAAACAAAAAGTGATATAGGATTGTTTCTTGAAGTAACTCCAGAGTTGGCTCGAAAGCTAAACTTGAGTTACGACTTTGCTTCACCACCTCATAAACCTCATAATGCCTTTTTGAGTGGGTATTCTCTTGCTGACCGAAAGAAGATAATCGACTTTTTGGTAAGCCAGTTCAAACTTGAATTTAGTCGTCAGCCAACCAGCGTGGGGGCTTGGTTTATAGATAGCTGGAGTTTGAAGTATTTGAATAGTGTTTATGAAATTGATGCGGTTCTTCTGGTAGCCGAGCAATATGGTACTGATCATCACACAATTCGCGGACATACTTGGCAAGAAGCCTATTACCCCTCTCAAACAAACGTATTAACACCAGGTTCAAAAGATAATCAACTCGAAAGTGTAATTGTTCAATGGGCGGCTCGTGAACCCCTTAGAGGATATGGATTTTACAGGGAACATTCTAACTATAGTGTCCAAGCCAATGATTACACTCAGCAAGGTTTAGAGGTAGATTACTTTAATGAATTAATCGACACCTATCTTATCAATAAAGATGCCCCACTAAAGCAACTAACAATCGGTATTGAAGTAGGCCAAGAAGGCGCCGAGTATTTTAAAGAGTATTCAGACTTGATTGAAGCCTTATCTTCTAGAGATAATCTCCAAGTCACAACTCTTAATTCCTTTGCCAATACTTTCAAATCGACCTTTGATCAAAATCCCGCACTCCGTTTTAGCCAGTGGCAGAGTGAAACTCAAGATGAATGGGCTGGTTGGATAACTACCACATCGTACCGGCTTGGAATTACGGCAAAAGATGGTGACTTAACGATTAGAGATCTGCGGGTTTATAGCCAGAATCAAGACGACAGCTGGATGTATGCTGACAGCCGACATGATTTATTTAGACAGACAGAAGCAATCATTGACCAGGTTGGCTTACAAAACAGTTGGCTCCTAAGTTCAGACTTGCAGGTTGCTTCCCCTGAAATAGATTCCTCCACAGATGAATTATCACTCAGTTTTGGTGACGTGTACCTTCGTTTTAAGGAGAAAAGTGTAGAAACAAACCTCGATTTACTCCAAATGCCAAACCCCTTGATAACGCTAGAAAAAAATAATCTAGATAGTAGTCGACTCCACTTTAACACTTTAGAGGTATCAAAATCTCGTAATTATTTTGTAATTCTTATGCTATTGTCCACCTTCATACTGGTAGCACTGCTTGCCTATCTAAAGGCCGAGTATAGTTGGTATTTGTCAGTGGTAGTTGCACTTATAGGCATTAGTTTACTCGACCTGGAAATTTGGCTACTTACTCCTCTCAATGATCTGGGGTTTAATTACTTTTTTGCATCAAATCCTGCTCTGTTTGTCACAAAACTTATAGCCTATGGACTAACTCCACTTGTACTGACTTCCATAAGTATTGGTCTGTTTGCATATTCAAAAATGAGAACAAAATCTATTTGCTTTAGTCTCAGTTTGCAGTGGGCTTTTCTACTAGGTAGCGGCCTTGGTTGGCTGTTTCCCCTCTATAGGCAACTCCCTTTGGATTCAAGTTTGATTACCGGAACCAAAACAAACCTCACAAGTTTTATCTGGTGGTTTAAACTTTTGGACTTGAGCAGACTTGAGTTTGCTTTTTCTGCCGGACAAATGCATATAGAGCCATTAGCAAAGCTTGTTTCTTCACAACTATTTCTAGTACCAGCACTTGCCTTTGTTATAGCTAACTGGGGTATATTGCTAGTTGGCTTTGCCTACTTAGTCCTCTTGGCAGTTAAAAATAAGTCTTACATCAAACTCTTTGCTTTATTTGCAGTACTAGCTTTGGTAGCCAGTAGTACAAATAGCCTAGATGTAAGGGCTCCAACTGTATTTGATCTTGGACTCTCTCTTATTTGTGTGTGGGGAATTATAGAATTAGCCTTTAGGCTCAAACTCAAATCATGGTCAACTTTCTTCTTATCAATCATCCTGTTTGTCTTTACACTTCCAGGAACTGTATCTCTTATCGAGAGAAACAACGAGCTTTCATTTCGCCTAAATACACACTGGTCCGATAGAGGAAAAACAATTCACGTACTCCAACAAAAAAATAGAGTACAAGATGTCTTTCTCCCGAAAAATAAGGCTATAGATATTTTTATTCCTATGGGAATTCAAGATTATTCGTTTATTGATCCTGTGGAATTAAAAAAAGGAAATCAAATATTACTCGAAAATAGCTATGGAGTAGTTATACAAGACAACTAGTCTCATTTAGATTCTTGATTTCAATTTAAGTTGAAGGCGTTTTAAGAGATTGCTGTCTTTGATTTGCTCGTGAAGATACCAATACTTTATTTGTTTGTTGATATTTTTAAATTCTTGGTTTGCTTCGTCTAGTTCTATTTTTTCTTGTTTAAAGCCTTGTCTTTCCCAAATTTTGGCAAAAACAATAAACATATAGAAAGCTTGCAAGATAGACAGGACTAAGCCATGCAAACCATCTTTGTAGGCTTGCCTGGCAAAATAGTTAGAAAGAAAATCTTGCATCGGAAAACGAATCGCATCGTACCAGTATATTTTCCCCTGTCGATCTAAATACGTGTCGACTTCATTATCTGAATACTGCTTATCAATTTTCTGAACGTATTGTGTGATTGTTTGATAGTTATGGTGTTGAATATGGCCCTTTAAAACTCCAGGATCGCCTGTAATCTCTAAGGCTTCGTGATTGTGAATATCAGGAAACTTTCCTCGGCCTTTACGAAAAAGCCTGAGTTGATAATCTGGATACCATAGCCCATGTTCAATAACTTTCCCAAAAATAACATTGTGACGGGGGATTTTGTAGCCATTTAAGGGAATATCTTCTTTAGATAAGATGTATTCAATCTCTTTTTTGAGGTCGTTTTCGACCCTTTCGTCAGGATCTAAGCTTAAAATCCATTCATGACTGGCTTTTGTAAAGCCAAAATTTTTACTTTCGTTTAGCTGTTTAGGGTTGTTGTGATGTTTGAATACCTTGGCCTGGTGTTTTTTTGCTATCTCGACTGTTTTATCGGTTGACTCGTTATCGACTACAATAATTTCATCAGCAAAGGCAACTGACTTTAGACAGTCATCTAAAAAGTTTTCACTATTGTGAGCGGTTGTGACGATAGATAATTTAGGCATCTTACTTCCCTATCTTAACAAACTTATGAAGTGATCTTAATTCAGAGAAAGTTTTGCGTCTAAATACACCCAACATCATGAATGCATAGGTTAATCCACCAATACCAATCAAGATACCCACTTGAATCAGTGATTGATCTAGATAACCTGATAAAGACTTCACTACAACAAACATGAGTCCTGCTGAAATTAGTGGTGGTAGGGTCTCTCTAAAGACGTTTACCGGTAGATAATGACGTACCAGAGGGATGACAATAAACGAGCTTAAGGAAGTTATCGCCGCGGCAATAGCCACTCCATTGAACCCAAACGGTTTTATCAAAGCTAAGGTCAAAGACCAAGTTAAAACGATCCACATAACCATAAGACCTAAAGTTCTTTTAACCTTGCCGATTGAATTTAAAGTGTTAGTCAGGACTGTCGAAACAGCTGCAATAATCATTACTATGCCAAAATAGTTAATTGCCGTTGTTGCCGGCAACCACTTTTCAAAGCGAGGAAAGTTAGAGAAAAAGGGCTCAGAGATTGCAATCAAACCAAAAACAGAAGGGAAAACACTCAAACTCACGAAAAAGATTGCCTTGTTGATGGCTTTAGCCAGCTCCTCTTTATCATGTTGGAGTCTAGAAAAAACTGGGAAAGTTACTGAAAGAATGCTGTTTAAAAAGGCACTCAAAGGCATCTTTGTCCACTTTTGGGCCCAAGTTATGTAACCCATTTCAGTTCGACTAAAATGGCCTCCAAGAACGGCGATCAGTAAGTCATCTTTGATAAGTGCCAACAGGCTATTGAGTTGAAAAGGGGCACCAAATGAAACGAGTCTTTTGGCTACATCAATTTGTATACCTAGTTTTGGTACCCAAGGTTTTAAAATATAAATTGAGATTACTCCAACAATACCTCGGGCAATAACTGCATAGGTAAAACTAGCAACTCCATAGCCCATCGAGGCAAGCAGCACCGCAATACCGTAAAAAGTAAAATGCTCCAAAATTTGTGGAATAACAACTTTTTCAAACGATAATTCTCTTTCTAACAAAACTGAAGGGATCGTTTTGAGAGAAGCTAAGAAAAATGAAAATACTAGAGAGTAGTATAGAAATACTTCAGCCAGAGAAAAGTCATAGTATCGACTAACAAATCCAGTCCCCAAAAAGGCTAAAAGCATGAGAGTCAATGTTAGTATTTGTTGGATTGTAAAGGTAGTTTTTAGATCATTTTCAGTAAGATCTTCCTTCTTCTGAATTAGAGCTGCAGCCAAACCAATATCTGAAAAGTAATTTAGGATAGAAACAATTGAGAGCACCAAAAAATAGGTGCCATATTCAGAAGGCAATAATAGTACTCCAAAAAATATATTGGCAACCACCGAGAAGCCTTGGAGAACATACTGTCTTGATACAAGGGCCAATACACCTTTAACTGAACGTTGCTTTATTTTATCGGTATCAAGTTTTTCTTTAGATTTGGGCATAGTTATTTTTTCTTCAGATAGATCATTATAGTGGGCTTTATGAGAAATCCAAGCATAAGCCCACAGACAAAGATTGAGATCAGGTTTGCTACTTGTCTTACTGGAGTATCTGTAAACCTAATTGTCATTAGATGAGTACCACCTGTAATAAGTGAAGAAATTAATTTGAGTCTGTTATCATCGTTAATAGCAGTTTTTTGGCCATCAATATCTAGTTGCCAGCCTGGAAAATTAAAGGTATTGAACTGAATCAGTGAAAGATCCTCTGCTGCAACTTCGATTTGTTTGTAAGTAGGAGTGTCTTTTATAACCTGTATGCGAGCTTTGCCATTGACTACCTCGGCGACACTGCCAGCAACTTGGTCTTGTGTAATAGCTAGTTGAGTAATACCCAAATCATTTTCAGTTGTTGTTTCTACTTCTTTTGGCGAAAACTCAAAACTAGTTTTACTAATTTTCCATTTTGTGAACTCATCTGAAGTGTAGTAGTCGTCTGTTACATCCAAATAGAACTGAGGATGAAAAAGCTTCAGATTAGGAATAAAAAGTAATAAGATAATTATCGATGTGTAGGCAGAGTAAACAAGAAAGTTTTTAGACACTTTTTCTAGAAGCCAAACACTTCCCCCAGCTAAAACACTTGAGAATAAACTGGTGAAAGTTAGAAATCTCCAGGGGAACTGTAAAAATTGTATAGGAGAAAAACTATCCCAAATAATGCTAGAAAACCTTGTAGTCATCCAGCTACTAAACAAAAATAAAGAAAAACATGTAAAAATAAAAATATAAGTTGGCCGATATTTTTTGGTAACTGTGCCATATTTTTGAAAGCTTGATATCTTTAGTTTATCCAGCAGTAAAGTAGAAACCGAGAATAGGCCAACCAAGGCTGAAACAACTACATGAACTTTTCCTATCTTAAACGAAAAACCGTCCAGTTGATCCGGAGATGAACCGCCGTATCCCCAAAGCGAATTCCACAACTGAGCCGGAGCGACATAATGCAAGCTGTGTTCGTAACGTTCTTGTAAGAGAATTTTGTCGACCAAGGTAAATTTCATCTCTGATAATGAGGGTAACCAAAAGAAGGCAGATAAGCCTAAACCAAAAATGCCTGCAGGAAACAGTAGCTTAAAGTATCTCAGTCTGTTTTGACCGTCAAGTACAAGTAACTTCGCTAAAAAATACAGCACCATAAGTATTGAAAAAGGTAAAACAATAAGGTTGTGGGTGAGCATTAAACACGCGTAGGCACCACCGAGAACAATAATCCATAGATTAGTATTGGATTGATTTTTTTTTGAAACTACCGCCTCATATAGTTGATCCATGGCCAATAAAATAACAGGCAGCCAAACAAAAGAAAAAGCTTCCGCTAATGCGCCTCGGACATAAGCATCAACAGCCCTATATGGCGCATAGACATAAAAAAGTCCACTGACAATCCCAGCAAGATTGCCAAAATGTTTTTTACTCCACGCAAACATACTCAAACCTGAAGCTATAAATGAAGTCGCAAAGACCAGTTTCATTGCTCCAATATAACTTGTCTGAAAAATCGTTAAGAAAAGTTCACCCAAATAGTAGACAAAGGGTGGGTAGAAATTAAACAAGGGATAGCCGTAACCAAATCCCAGATCATCTACCCATCGAACGGGAAACTGTCCAGATTTTAAAGACTCATCAAGCTGAAACAGCCTTACGATTTGCTGATCGTCGTGCATAGTAAAAAAGCCCGGACGTACCAATGGAAGGATTGCCGGAATACAGGCAAGACAAAGTAGAAAAATGCTAATTAGTTTAGATCTCATTTTATTATTTTAAACATGCTGGCCAGTTTATGTCGGTGTTCAGCGATTAACTTAATCATAAGTATATTTGAAAACGGTAAAAACAAGAGCATGTAGTGTGGCCACCCACCTATCATGGTTAGAAACATACTATATATTCCTAGCCAACTTAACAGCAGAAAATAGCTTGGAATAATTATTTTTTTATTGCTCACCCAGAGTCCAAAGGTTTTTTTTAGGAACGATAACAGTAAGCCTATTGTAACTAGGCCATTCAAGGGCCAAAGAGGATTCCATTCTTTAGCCTTGAGTATGTAAAACTCTCCCCAGGCAGGTCCCCACCAAACTCTCCATTGATTAAAAAATACCAATCGCCAATATGATCCTAAGGGCACCGAAGGAGAACCAGCTTGGTAAAACTTAAAAATCCATTTCTGTGTACCCAAATACTCTCTTATGGAGTTTCCAAGCATAAAAAATCGCCAATATGACACCATATGAACCAAGCCAATCAAGGGCATGACTAGTAAAAATTTGGCTAGGAGTGAAAATCTTTTTGTTACTACATAGTAAGCAATCACACTGGCAGATACTAAAATACCTGTGGCGTAAAACTTGGTTGAAATAACGCCACCAATACATAAACTCGCTAAGATAAGCCATTTCCAATTCCGTTCAGCTTTTAAAATAAACAGAAAAGCTAGAAGTAAAACAGTCAGCTGTATATTGTCTAACATTGTATAGACAATAGAATTTCTATAAATTCTTTCAAGACTAAACAAGGCAACGGGTATCAGAGCTAGTGAATCTTTTCTTAAAACTTCTTTTGAAAGTAAAAACAGACTTGCTAAGAGAGTTAATGAAAAAAACAAACCGACAATGGCGGGTCTATTGGTAAGCACCAAACCGCTGCCTATCAGATATTTGCCTAAAGGTGGCATTTCTGGGTTAATTAGTATCGGATTTTCACCGTGAACATATGCCCAACCAGCCCACATATACAGCCCATGATCCCCTATGGGTCTAATTGATTTCGGATTCACCCACTGTGAATCCAGAAACCGTTGTTCCCATTCTGCCGGATCAAATGATGCTTTCAATTCCTCAGTTTTGAAAAGAATTGATGATCCTAGTGAAAACAAAATAACAATCGCAGATAGAATCCCAGCCGTTAAGCTTTTATTTTTGTTGACAGATAGGTATATAACAAGGGCAAGACACCCAAATACTGATATCAGAGAAACTAGATTGGCAGCAGTTCTCAAGGGTGTCTCTTGCCATACAAGTTTTACCGTACGTATTTTATTTTTTGTGTCCAAGTTACTTACTTGAACATGAATTCTCCCTTGTTCATCGATTGTATGATTTTGAACTTCGTCGTCAACCATAACCTTCCATCCAGGAAAATAATGGGTGTTAAAAATAACTTCTACATCTTCATCTAGAAGGAGTTGTAGGTATTTTTCTTGAGTTGAAATATCTGTTTCTATTATTTGGAAATCGGTGGGTAAGGCATTAATCTCAAAGGCTTTAGTCGCATAGGTATCTGGATCAACTGAGACAGATTTGGGCGTAAACTCTTTTTGATTTGTAGTCGAATCGAAGTTTGATAAAAAGTACGTTTCTGGAAAACGTTGATTTTCAACGCTAAGTCCTTGAAGAGTGCTCAGTAAAAGAAGACCAACGACTGTAAGAGTTGCGAGTAGATGGACTGTCTTTTTGCTTACACGGTGTCCATAGTCCAACATATAGGCAAAAAGAACGGGTATAGCAAAAGTAACGATTGATAAAAGTCTAAAGGGAAACTGAATAATCCTATCCAGATGAAATGTTTGCCAGATTGGCTGTGTCAATTTTAGCTGTAAGAGTAAAGCAATGAAAATCACGCAGATCCAATACCAACCTTTTTTTGTTTTTATGGCTAGGACAAAGGCCGTTAGTAGAACTAAGATAGTGACATAGCCGAGACTCTGACTCAGTTCTAACAGTGGTTGAAACTGATCACCTATGTTTGAAATTTGAACGGTACTTGAACGTGTAAACTGTAAATCGTAAAGCGCGGGTAACCAAAACCAAGCAGACATACAACTTACTAGGGCTACTAATAGAGTGTAGGTTGCTAGCGCTTTTTTTGAAATAATACTTCTTTGAGCAAAATAGTAACCGCTAATTAATAGACTAAATAAAAGAGCTAAGGAGTTGTGTGAGATGATTAGTAGAGCCCACGATATAGCAGTTAAAAAGAAACACAGCTGTTTCTTTGTTCTCAAGTACTTTTCAAGAAAGTAAAAGACAAAAGGAACGATACCAAAAGATACAATCTCACCCAAAGAACCACGGCTGTAGAGATCAAAAAGGATATAAGGTGTTACTAAATACACAAGGCTGGCCAAAAAGGCAACAAAAGGTGTTGTCTTGTGCCTTAAAAAAAGAAACATACCAATTCCAGAGGCAACTGTAGAAAGAATCATAACGGCTTTGACAGATTGTAGAGCTGATAATCCAACTACTTGGAAGGCTTCAGCCACATAAAAAGGCAACGGATATAAGAAATTAGTTACAGGATAACCATAATTTTCATTGAGCCTTTGAATCCATCTAACTGGAACATGACCATCGACAAAACTTTCATGAAATCCTGATGCACGAATCACCATCAAAACGCCATCATCGGTTTTGGGAAGTCCAGGTTTAAGATAACCGATTGACACTAAAAAACTACTAATTACTAGAAGAGTTACATACTTCCCCGTTCTATTGCTAATCTTTGCTAGCAAATTTTGGAAAACAGTTTTTCTTTGATAGCTGTATGCAGGTATGTGGTTCTTTTTTTTTGTATGTGCCATGTGAGGTAAATTCTACTCTATGTTCTACTTGTGCTACTAGCAGAGATCAAAATTAAACCCACTTGGTAGCTGCAATTGTTTTTGCGACTGATTCTCAGTTCAAGCAATTTGAAAGGTACTAGTCAATAAAACTCCTAGACTTCTTTGTATAGTGTAGTCGACAGTTACAACACGCCTATCATCAATTAGGATTTCAAGAGGTTACTTTTCAAAGAGACTACCATTTGGCTTTCTTAAAGCCTACTGCATATAACAACAAGGCTATAAAGCTACCACTTGATAGTAGAGATACTACCAACCCAACTTGAAAGGATTTGGGTTTGTATTCAAATAGTATAGTACTTTCTCCCGTAGGAATTTCAATACTACGAAAGGCGTAATTAGCTCGAAGTATTTTCGTTTCTGTACCATTGACAAAAGCTTTCCAGCCAGGGAAATAGGCATCACTTAAAACAAACAAAGAAGGTTTGTTGGTATTAACTTTAAACTGAATTCGGCTTGCATTGTTTTCAGATACTTGAATTGTATCTGTCTCTATTTCACTGGTAGAAATTATGTTCTGACTTGGTAGGCTTTCTAAAACAACTGACTTGTGGGGATTAAATTCTGGATCATAGATTCTCTTGAGAATCTTAGTATCATCTTGGATAACTTCATAATCATGTACGATTGAAGCTCTATGCACCCCACCTATCCTTTCGTATACCCTAAAAGGTCCCCAAACCCAGTTTAGATCGACTGTGTCATACGGAAATTTATAGGTTTCGATATTATATTCATCTCTATTAGCTTGGTTCTTATCAAACAGAATACGTACTCCTGTCAGATCGAGCAACCGCCTTCTCTGCCAAGTTCCCTCCTTAGAAAAATCTGCATCTGATTTAGAGTATTTTTCTGGTACCTCTCCACCATTGGAGTGCGCCTCAAACAATTCAGCATAGCGCTTAATCCTCAAACTATCGTACCCCTCTGGTGAATAAAGCTGGTACATCGGGGCAAAAGTCTTTTCAAATCGACCATTAGCAAAGCCTATTGTTCTATCTATGCCAGCTTGATCGATGGCTGAACTGATCATCGGATGCTTTGGGTAAAAATACTCTCGAGGTGAAAAGGGTAGAGTTTTATTAGCTTGGTAGAGCCCATGAATTCCAACCATAAATAATATCCCAGCATACATTAGATTTTTAGTATTTTTTTTCCAATAAACCAGAAGAGTGAGGAAGATCGTACTACCAGTAATTCCAATCGGAATAACCAAATTTCTTAATGCAGTTTGTGCCTGAGACGATTCAAAAATTGTTACAAAAGACGTTTTCCAACCAATCAAGGCTATTAAACCCATTATAAAAAGAACTGACAGCTGAAGTATAAATGGTAGCAAAAGTTTTCTAAATTTTCTTTTTTCTGCCAAGTCTATGAGGGTATCCAATCCCCATGCAGAAAGTAATACTAAACAATAGATTACAATAATTAATGTTCTGGATGATAATGTTTCTGCCAACAAGTCGATATGTAACCAATTAACTAGATGGTATATAGGGCCAGGAAAGCCATAAAAAATGTATACTAGGCCAATTACAACCCAAAACTTAACTCTCCAATTCGATCGATAGAGTAGTGCTATGACTGCCAAGAAAACGGCGATAGCACTCACGAAAGGAGTTCCATCCCCATAGATATCTGAAACAAAATTAGCAGTAGCAGGATGACCTAAATAGTCCGGAGCAAATAAAGTAAATATATTTAACCATGGGGTTTTAATTTCTTGGTATACATCCTTGGCAAAGCCTTCGGCTAAGGGACTGAGCTGCTTGAGTTCATAAGTGGGCAGCCATTGGATACAGGTGATGCCAATAGTAAGGATAGGCCACAAAACTAGTATTTTGAAAATTTTTTTTCGATTACCTTTAACTTGTTCAGAAAATAAAAGACTACTCAGAAAATAGCTGCCGGCAACAAGTAAAAAGTGCATGCCAGTTTGAAAATGCCCCGCCAAAATAGTTAATACGCTCGCAGTTACAAGCAAGGCAAAATAGCGCTCTTTTTTAGTTTCTAGATATTGATCAATACTCCAAATAATTAATGGGAACCAAAGTACTGTATGAGCTACGATACCAATCTCCAACCAAATCAAAAAATAGCTTGAACAAATAAAGCTAATTGAGCCCATAAGTGCGGCCCAAACACTCACTTGGTATTTTCTAAGAAGTAAATATAAAAAAAAACTAGCCAACAACGGGGCTAAAATTATGTGGAGTACCCATGCCTCAAAAAATGGAAGTACTAAAAAAATTAAGTTAGCTGGATAAAAAGTAGCCGACTGAGAATTTGCCAGTAAGGGAGTTCCACTAAATGAGTATTGATTCCATAAAGGTATCTGTCCTTGCTTGAGATGTTCTATGACTAAGTATCTCCAGGGGATTATCTGGCGGATAGCATCTGATGCGAGAAACTCTTTGCTGCTAGTAAAACTGTTGTAACCATCCCAACCAGCGTTTTGCCAGGGGAAGTAAAAGGAAACTAGCAAATTGCCTGGATAGGGGTAAAGTTGCGACAATAAACTCTTGCGGAAAATTAAGCCGACAAAAGCTGAAATTATCAAGAGGGGTAAAAGTCGATTCAAGAGTCTCTTTTTTGATGTTTTCACGGCGGTTCTATTTTAACCAATTTGTCCATGTGTTTGCCAGTCGGAGTAGAATACAAGGATGGCAAACATAACCAAACCTAAATCTAGACAACCAATACCCAAAAAAGCTGTTAAAGTTTTTGACGGTGTTATTTTTAGTGTTTATCAATGGGACCAGATTCTTTACGACGGAACCACTGCACGATTTGAAAAGTTAACAAGAGACGATACAGTTAGTGTTTTTCCAATTACGTCAGATAAAAAAATTGTTCTAACAAAACAGGAACAACCTGGTATTGAAGCTTTTATTAGTGAGGCTGGTGGCGCAATCGAAAAAGATGAAGATATCTTGGCTTGTGCATACAGAGAAATGGTCGAGGAAACTGGCTACGAAACCGAAAACTTTGATTTTTGGTTTTCCACCCAACCAAGCTCAAAAATTAACTCTGGGATGTATTGTTTTTTTGGTAGAAATGCTTCCAAAACTAGAGAGACTAACCCCGATGGAGGCGAAAGAATTGAGGTCTTTGAAGTTAGCTTTGAAGAATTTATAGACGTCTGCGCCGATCCATTATTTCGAAACACCGAAGTTGCTATGAGAGTTCTTAGAGCTGCCAGAAAGAGTGATGAATTAAAACATCTCAAAAGACTTTTTTTGGAAGGAAACTAGGTTCGTATCTCATAGTCACCACATGTTTTCCTTGAGGGACAACCACGCCACGGAATGCGTAGTTAGCTCTGAGGATAGGAACTTCATTTCCGTCTAAATACGCCTTCCATCCTGGATAATAGCTATCGGAAAAGAATAGTAACTGGTTATCAGAGCTATCTAGAGAGAAAATTACTTCTGATTCTGAATAGTCAGAGATTATAACCTTACCTTCAATTGGATATTCACTTAAATCTACTGAATCAAACTGAAAAGGTTTTTTTTGAACGACGGTACTATAAGGTTCTAACTCAAGTAAAATACTTTTTGTTGGATCCCAGACCGGATCAAAAATACGATCCAACATCGTTTTAGAGTCAGTGAGAACTTCATAGGTTGGGATTAACATAGCTCGGTCTAAAACTTGAGAGTTTTCGTAAATCTTAAATTTGTTTTCTTGCCAAATAAGTTGGTAGTTATCTGCAGGAAACTTATCTAAATCTGGCTCCCAAGTACTCTGTGGAAAATCATTTTTGTCCAAAATATATTTAATGCCCAATAAATTTTGAAGTCTTTTTCTATAAAAATCGTCTTTGTTAGGATCAAGATTTGCATCAGATCTTGAAACAACTGTGGGTACAAGACCCTGATTACTAGCTGAGCCAAGTAGTTGTCCATAACGACTTTGATAGAGTGAATCATAGCCTTCTACGCTAGATAGTGAGTATGGTAACCAAGTGTTACTTGTTACTGAAGCAGATCCGACTCCAAAAAAACGAAAGTGGCCTTCTTGTTTTTGAAGAAATTCAAAAGCAGAGTTTGAAGGGAAGATTAATTCTTGAGAAGAAAATGGAAGATACCTGTTTGTAAAGTAAGACTGGGTAAAAATAGTTGGCATAAAAATAAAAATAAGTGGCAGTAACATACGTTTTTTTTGAGAACTGAATGCAAAAATTCTAGTTACAAAAAAACAACCAAGAAGAGTTGCCATTATCAGAACTGGTATAAGTAAGTTTTTTAAAGAGACAAAGGTTTGAGCTTTGATAACAATGTCGGAAGTGGTTGTAAACTGTATGAGTGTTATTCCAAGAATAATTGTCAATACAGTTCCCACAAAAAAGGCTGATCTATAAATAGCTTTTCTTTGTTTGTTATTATAAAAAGACTCATATCCAAAGGCTGCTAACAGGGCACCACTGGCATGAACGAGAAATAAGGATCTAGAAGGTGCACTACTCTCTAAGATTGGCATCTTTGCCAGTTTCGGTAAGTATGCAATGGGACTCTTCAAAGCTAAAACCAAACCTACTAGGAATAAAACTATAAAAAAGATTTCATACTTGTTTTTTTTACTTGGAGAAAAACGTGACAAAACTAGGATAAATGGTAGCAACCCAAAGTAAGCCATAAACTCACCGTAATCTTTACCAAAATAATCAGCAGTTGCTGGATTTCCGTAATAATCGGGAGCAATAAATGTAATTAAGTGCGACCAAGGTAGTAAAAACTTATCGAAGATTTCACTATTGACGCCCTGTCTTGGGGAATTACTTAATAACTGAAGTCCAGGAAATAGTTGTACGGAAATGATCACACCAGTAACAATAAAAACTGCCAAAAAGCTGAGAATATGTTTTCTTCTCAGCTTAGACTTTGTTTTAAAAACATTAAAAATAATAAAAAAGATTATCGATACTAAGTAAACATACAGTGTAGTTTGGAGATGGTTTGCAAAAAATGATGAGCAGAGGCCGAAGATGGTTAGCCAATAATATAATTTATTTTCTCTGGCTTTGTTTATTGTCCAAAGGATAAAAGGTAACCATAATCCAGCGTGAACCACTGTGTTTAATTCAAACCAAACCATCATATAGCCACTAAAGGCAAAGACAAAACCAGCAAAAAGACCAGAAATTTTTGACAAAAAAACCGACCTGGCAAACAAATACATAAATAGAATGGATAAGACGGACTGCAACAAAACTTGAAAAACCCAGCCGCTACGAAAATCTGTCACGAGATAGATGACATTTAGTGGATAAAAAGTCGCGTTTTGCATATTGGCCAAGAGAGGCGTTCCACTAAAAGCATACGGATTCCACCAAGGGATACTGTCATTTTTAAGCTGACTGATAGCTAAATATCTCCAGGGGTAGGTTTGCCTTACCGTATCTGCCGAAAGATATTCAACTCGTTGTTTAGATTCAGGTAGGCCTTCACTTTGGCTATTCCAAGGAAAAAACCGATAATTTAATAAATCTCCAGGAAAGGGTAGCTCCTGTTGAAGTGGAACTTTCCAAAAAACTAACAACGTTAAAACGAGACAAATACCAACAATAGAGACCGATTCAATTAACTTTTTGTCTATAAACTTAGAAAAGTTCTTCATAGATATTTCGACTTATTTCAAAGCATTTATTCACCCTCTTCATCGAAGATATCAACATACTTCATAAGTGCATCAGTGTTTTGGGGATCTTCTGTGAAAGCCCATTTTTCGACACCAATCCCTCCAGGAATTGAAGCAGAAGCTGTCATCTCCCCATAGTGAGTGAAGTTATCTTTCCAGCCTAGCATGTCGGCTTCGAACTGAGCTGGTTCTATAATTAAGTAGATTAGTTCAGGATTACCTTCTTGTGGCATTCTATCGTAAGGACTTGGTAGGTAGCCATACTTTTTCTCTGCATACCACCATAGTTGATAGTCCCAAATCCATGGGTAAACTGGAGGTGTATAAACATATAATGCAAAAGGTTCTCCCTTTGAATCTTTATAAATGTAATCGAGTGCCTTTTGTTGATTTGAGAGTGTGGAAACGTAACCCGCATATTTACCTCGAGCAATTGAAATACGATCTTGGGGTCCAATAGCAATAATAGATAAAAGGACTACTATAGAACCCACAATAAATTTCCCCCATCTCACTTGAGACCATATTTCAGATAGAGCAATACTCAGCAGTAAAACAAAGATAAAAGGTAATCCTGCTCTATACCATGACCAAACAGGACCACTGTATAAAATAAATCCGCCATAAACAAAGCTAACAAACAGAAGTAAAAAAGTCGTTGTTTTTTTGAGTGTAGTTTTTTTTGATTGATAGAGGATGATCAACCCGTTGAATAAGGCAGCGAACATTAGTAGAGACATAAATTGATATTTATCCCCAAAAGAAATATTTGTAACTAAGTCTTCAACTAATGTTTCAATTCTAGAGATAATCCTACCTAGAAATCCAACTTCAAGTTTTCCTAAACTAGTATTTGTTCCATTTATATAGCCTAGGATTGATCTTGAAATAATAAAATAGTTTCGTATGTCAAAAACAATCTGAGGTAAAAAGGGAATCACAAACGCGAGAATAGAAGGAATGAAAATCTTTGGTTTTAGAAAACTTAGTTTCAAATAAATTAAGCACAGCAGTCCAGTAGCAAATAGAGAAAAAAGAGCATAACCAATTTCAAATTGAAACAAAATACTTAGAAAAAAAGCTAAGATTGGAATCAACCACTTTGATTTTCTAATAATAATCAGCCACAGCAAATAAACGTGTATGACTGTTAAAAAAACCAGAGGTGAAGGGCTTAAAACATTTTTTGAAGAACTAACAAAAATAGGACTGATAGCGGTAAGAAAAGATGCAATCAGCGCTGTCGGTTTACTCGAAATTTGTTTTACAACAAGATAGGTAATAACAGTAGAAAGTAAACCAAGCAATGAAAGAAAGATTACATTGGCATTGGGGTTGCCATTTGAAAGGTAAAAAGGAATTGCCATAATCCAAGTAAACAAAGGTCCCATAAATACGCCTTCTAAACCTGAATACCTAGATACTAGGGTGATATCTTTGTCTACCACTAGTTTTTTGACCAGTATCTGATCAAGACCTTGGTCAAAACTAAAGTGTGAAATGTTAAAGATAGCAGGCTCTACCCGCAAGTAAAAACTTATAAGCAGTACTACCAGAGAAAGAAAAATTTCTAGTTTAGAAAGTTCAAGGTTTCGTATGAATTTAATAAAGTAGTTACTTTTTCTTTCGTTGAAGTTTTTTTGCAGATTTTTTTTGTGCATAGACAACCATGTTATCGAACAAATTTAGATACAAGGGTATTGTTCCCAGCGGACTTACACCAATAGTATTGTATAGCAGTTTACCTAATTTATTGGCATAGATCTGCTTATATAAGTTTAAAAGGTAACGAACACTCACCCATTTTCCTTTGTAATCAATCTTTATAACTTTAAAACCTGCTTGTTCTAAAAGCATTGTAATAGTTCTTCTAGAGAAAAAGAAAAAATGTTGTGGAGGAATAAAAAAGTGCCAGTTTTTACCTTCGATTTTTGCTAGCCAACTACCAACATCTCCAGTATTAATCATAAGTAGTCCATCATCTTTTAAAAAACGCTTGAGTCTTTTAACCGCTTTGCGTGGGTCGTCTAAATGTTCAATTACATCAAAAAGTGTGATGACATCAAAGGTCTTTGGTTCAAAAGAAACACTTTGAAGTGTGTCTTTTGTCACTTTATTAGGGAGTTTTTTTTGAGCTATATTAACAGCATAGTCCGATACATCAAAACCAAAAACATCAAAACCAACTTTTTGTGCCTCTACCATAAAGATGCCGGTCGCACAGCCACAATCTAGAAGCTTACCTCCATCTTTATACCGCATTACACGCTTAAGATAACGTCGCATATTTTGCGTTTCTGGCCAAGAATCACCTTCATAGTCCACGTATCCAGCTCTATCTTCTGAGCCTGTAAAGAATTCTTCGTTATAGTACTCCTGAATAAATTCTTTGTAGTTGCCAGTAAATTTTAGTGAGTAAACTGCACAAGCCGGACACTTGGTAATATCGTACCCCAATTTACGAAAGTCCTTTCTGGGGACTCTCTGCTGACATAAATAACATCGTGGTCGCTTTGCCATAAGTTAGAAGATTGTAACAAATTACTTTAAAGTGAAACAATCTATATTTCTCAGAAGATATATGTTATTTTTTTTGTGTGAATTCTATTTTCACTGAAACTAGTAACACCAAACAAAAAATGACCGCTGTGAGGATGTTTCTTGCGAGGTAAACCTCACTGGGGTAACTACCGACATAGATAAAAGGAGCATACCGAACAAGTAGGGCTGGTGTTAAAGCCAACATCAGTTTGAGCAAAGTTTTCTTTCTGGGTACCAAACACGTTAATGAAAACGGTACGATAAAATACCAAGGCAACAATTCTCTCTGGGAAACAACTATCGCAGTCAATATATAGCTAAGTAAAACTGATCCAATAACCATTGTATCAAAGCTAATCTTCTTCTGATGAAACAAAAATAACAAAGGAGTAACCGCTCCACTGACATATTTAATTCCAATAGAAAATAAAAGCCCAAGCCATCCATGCCATCTTCTCTCTGAAGCATAGAGACCTATTCCGAAGAGCATAATCCCAGCCATGGCCATATCTAAATGAGCTGAGATAAGACCTTCAATCAAGATAATTGGATTAAACAAATATAGTATTAAAGCCAATTTCACATCTTTGGGGCTGTGTTTTTTTAGTGTTAGATAGATACCTAGGCCTCCTAGCAAGTATGATAAAAATCCAATCAGCTTAAAACTTAAAAGCGTTAATAGAAACTTTCCTTGACCTAAAATATAAAAAGGCACGGTAACGACTAACCAAGTAGGCCCATACGGATAAGTTCGATGAGTCCAACGCATAAATCTTGTCCATAGATCATCGGGAAAATCGAGCGCTGTATGTAAGTACGGATTATTGTTGTGTTCAACTAAAATTCTTGCATCAAAAATATAATTAAAAATATCATAAGAAAAGGCTGGATACGATAGTGTGAGTATAATTGATCCAATTAGCGCAACTTTGACCACATTGCTAAGTTTTGTTTTGCTCAAATTAGACCGATATATCAGTGATATATAAGACATAAAAAGAGAAACAACTAATACTATATATATCAAAACAGATGTAGGCCGATTAAAATAACCAACCTGAGTCAAAGATGCCTGAAATAGTTGATAATACTGGTTAGAGGAAAGCGTTAGATTTAAGTCGACCTGAGAAAAAGAATAAATAAATAATCCCAGAACACTGATACTAAAGACAATAAACCAAGTGTAAATGTTATCTAGATATTTCATGTTTCAGCCCTGAAGTACTTAATGCAAGATTATTATACTTTTAACAAAGTGGGTTAGGTTACTCGCAGAGGCTGTTTGAATAAATCAAGAAATACACTGCGTTCATGATTGACTCAGATCAAGATCTCAAAGAGATATGATTCGACTTAGCAACTCAGAGAGATCTAGAAAAGATCCTTTGTTACTTTTTATACTTACCCAACAAGTAGGCCCAACGGATTTTTAAAATATCCCACAGCATTCTTAGTGAGTCTTTTGCAGGGCTTACTCTAGATGAGTTAACGTATTTCCACGTCACTGGAATTTGAGATATTTTGTAACCACTTTTTCTAGCTAGAAATAAAAGTTCAACATCAAAGGCCCCTGTGTAGGCATCAGCCACAACTCTGTTTTTATAGACAATCATACGGTTAAACAGGTCTTCAGTAGCTTGTGCAGAAAAGGCTTTAAAACCACATTGAGAATCGTTGATTCCATGCAAAGCAATAATCTGAACCAGCAAATTAAAAACTCTACCCATAACATGCCGTAATAATGGTTCTTCTTCTCGACTAGAGCCTTCTCCTTCTCGTGAACCAATAACGATATCAGCTCCTTGCTCTACTTTATCTAAAACCTTAGTAACTTCGTAAATTGGAGTGGCTTGGTCAAAATCAGTAAAAAGTCTTACTTTGCCCGTGGCTTTTTTCATACCGGTCTCGACTGTTTTTGACTTGCCTGCATGTTTATTTCGAATCAGTTTCCAACCAGGTTTATTGTTTATCCAGTCTTCGACTAAATCTGCAGTATTATCAGTGGAGCCGTCGTCGACCACAATAACTTCCCAAGCATAGGTTTGCTTGGTTAAATAGGTATCTACATCGGATAGCTTTCCATTATGGAAATTATCTGCTTCATTGTAGGCTGGGATAACGACTGATAAAGTTATAGTTTTGGCCATAAGATTATTTTATACTCTTGCCCGTCACAATTAAACACACAGACATGAGTCAGGCTATTTTCTTGCCGGTTCGCCAATCATATCTATTGATTCAGCGTGATGTTCCATCCTGTAAATAGTTGTATTTGGGTAGACCTCGACTTGATCAACTATTTCAGAACGTCCAAAGCCAGCAATTTCCCAAAGAGGATTACCTAAAGGAGCACAGTTCTCTTCTGGCCACTTTTCGCACACAATAAGTAATTGTTCAGTGACTTTGTCTTCAAGAAGAGTGGGTTCGGCTTTATTAATTTCTAAAAAGAAACGATACGCATGGTCTGAGTTGCCTTCTGTAATCAGAGCAAAATTGTAGGGTTTACCTTCAGAAAGTTCTATTACTTGGTTGGATATTCTTTCGGTTTGATCAATAAGCTTTGAACCTTCTTCCCACGCTGGTGCACGCAGTACTAAAAAAAGGCTAGCCATGCCAGTAAAACCCGAGAGCATGATTTTGGCAGAGTTATTTTCTACCTTAGAAAGTACAAAAGCTGTGAGCATATAAGGGGTAATAAACAGAAGTTCAAAGTAGTGATGGTAGAGTTGACCTTTATAAAGACTCATACCCAAGACAGCTATTAGCCAATAGATGAAAATTATTTTGGTCTCTAAACGAAATAAGTGTTTCTTTTTCCAAGTTATAGCTAGGGCTAGAGCTACCGAGCATAGAAGAATAAGTGTAATTGGATGACTGATCATTTTTGACCAACCCCCTAAAACGGCTTCAATGTTGAAGCGATTTGCTTCGTAAAAAAGCCAGGGGAAGTTCAAGTTTCTAGGTCCGGTGGCACCGCCTTTTCGGGTAATAAATTCTAGGACAGCTCGAATGTTTAAGAAGTTGTGTCTTAGTTCAAAGGCTAAATACATCGACGATCCTACTAAGAAACCTAGCAATTCCGAAGCTAGTACTTTTATCCACTTGCCCGGTTTGACTAAAAGTAATGTCATTAAACCAATAGCTCCACAAATAATTAAACCGAGATAGTGCAACTGAATAAGAATACCTAGAAATAACCCCACTAAAACAAACCATCTTAGTCGAGAGTGTTTGATTCCCATATACAAACTAATCAGTGTTACCAAAGTAAAAAAAGGAATAGGATTAGGATTCCAGGATGATCGAGAGAATCTAGTCACTCCTGGAGAAACTGCATAGAGTAATGAAGGAATTAGCGCAGGAAAAATTCCATAGGCCTTTCTCAAAAAAATATACAGTAAAGCGACAGTCAGTATTCCTAGGACAGCAACCATAACGGCTGCCCCTGTAGGATCCATAGCAAAGAGAATCATAAAAGGAGCTATCATATAGTAGTAAATTGGCCCTAAATAAAAGCCTCCGACTGAAGCGGTTGGACCTAAGAGAGTTGGATTTAGATCTAGAACAATTTCTTTAACAGCCAAAGCATCTCTGCCTTCATCACCAAGAAAAACTACTGTATTGCGAATATTGTAGAGGCGGAGAAAAGAGGCCAAGAGTATCAACAACACAACAAGAAGAGTTTCTAATTTATTATTTCTTATCCATACTTTAGATAGTTCGATGATTTTTTTTAGTTTACTCATATTCACTTACTATAGTATCAATTATGTTACTTATTTCTTTTGGAGTCTCGTAAGTATAAAGCTTTTTACAAATCGACAGAGCAGATTTGGAAGGTTGAGTATCTTTTTTGTATAGTCCAACAATTGGAACTTTCATCAATTCGGCCCACCCTAATTCAATTCCCATACCTGTAGAAGGATAACTAATTTCAGCTATTACTAGATTACAAATAGCAAAATACTCTTTTGAGTCAAACAATTCGGAAGTTTTTTCATGCGGTAAAACAATGTTGTGTTGTTTATCTGAGCTACTCTTTTTTATTGGTAGATATAGCTCACTAGCAAAATCAAAAGAAGAAGAATGAGAAATATAGAGGTTCATACAAAAGAACTAGTCTTTCTTGCGCCAAATAACTTTGTTATAGATAGCGTAGTTAAAGATGAGTCCGATAAAAATACCTGTTATATAAGCTATCCAAGTAGCGATATCTGAACTGCTTATGAACGTTACAACTGATGTAATTGTGGCCCATTGGATAATTGGTGACCCAAAAGATAAAACATTGAAACTCAAAAATTTGGGAATCAAAACTTGTAAACTCAGCTCTAACTTCCTATCTGAAAATGTCCAAAAGTTATTAAGAATAAAATTACTCATTATTGCAAACTCGGCGCCAATAATGGTGGCGATAGAGGGATCAACACCAAAATTCTTCCAAAATATAGTAAAGATAACTGTTTGAATTACAAAACCAGTACCACCAACAATAACAAATCGTAATTGTCGTGGTGGGTTTTGAATGGTAGCAATAAACAAGTACTTGAGCAAATTAATTATATATTCGCCACCAATTTTAGATTCACCTTTAACACGATCCTTAAAATGAATTGGTGTTTCGGCTACCTTTGCACCTTTTAAAAAGGCCTTATGTAAGAATGAAACCTGAAAGGTATAACCTTTGAAATCATCAAGCTCTTTTCTCACTTTTTTATAAAGTGAAGTTCTAATAGCCCGATATCCTGTTGTCCAATCATGGTGTTCAAAATGAAATAAGGTAATACGAACCAACCAATTACCCAAAACTGAAAATAAAATTCGATGAATTCCCCAGTTTGCAGGTATTGAACCACCAGGAATGTATCTGCTGCCTATAACCAAATCGTTGCCTTCATCTATCTTGGAAAGAAAATTTGGAATTTCCTTAGGATCATGAGAGAAATCGGCATCATGTTCAAACATGACTTCAGCACCAAGCTTTTTACTAGCGTAGTCCATTCCACGCATGTAAGCTCTACCTAATCCCTCTTTCTTACCCGTAATCATGTGTAAGTTTTTAAATCTCTTTTGTAAACTCTCGACAACTTGTGCAGTGCCATCAGGTGAGTTGTCATCAACAACTAAAACACTAATCTCATGATTAGAAACTTTTTTTGAAACTTTAAAAATTTCTCGTATCAACTCTTCTATATTATCTTTTTCATTGTAAGTAGGAACAATTACGACGACTTTCACGACTTTTTCTCCAATTCAATATCTGCCTCGACCATAATTTGAACTAGTTCGTTAAAGCTTACTTTTGGTTTCCAGTTTAGCTTTTTAAAGGCCAATTTTGGGTCGCCAACTAAAAGGTCTACTTCGGCAGGTCTTAAGTAATCTTTATCTTCACTGACAACATACTTTGACCAATCTTCAATACCTATGGCTTTAAAAGCTTCAGTTACAAATTCACGAACTGAGTGGGTTTCGCCAGTAGCAACGACATAATCTCCTGGTTTGTCTTGTTGGAGCATCAACCACATGGCTTCGACATAGTCAGGGGCGTATCCCCAATCTCTTTTAGAATCCAAATTCCCCAAATGTAATTTCTCTTGTTTTCCAAGCTTTATTCTAGCGACGCTGTGGCTAATTTTTCGAGTTACAAATTCAAGCCCTCTACGTGGAGATTCATGATTAAACAAAATTCCCGAGACCGCAAACATATCGTAGGACTCGCGGTAGTTAACTGTGATCCAATGGCCGTAAACTTTTGCAACACCATAAGGGCTTCGAGGATAAAATGGCGTATCTTCAGTTTGAGGCGTTTGCTTAACCCGACCAAACATCTCGCTTGAGCTAGCTTGATAAAACTTAATTTTGGTATCAACAAGTCGAACCGCTTCAAGGATTCTCGTCACCCCTAATGCTGTAAATTCACCTGTAAGTACTGGCTGATTCCAAGAGGTCGGTACAAAAGACTGTGCAGCCAGATTGTAGACCTCATCTGGTCTAATATCGCTTATTGCACTGGTAAGTGAGTGTTGATCGAGTAAGTCTCCAGGAACAAGGGTAATATCGTCTACAATGTCTTTAATTCGGTCATAATTGGGAGTACTGGTTCTTCGAGTAACGCCAAAAACTTGATAGCCTTTTTCCAACAAAAATTCTGCTAAATAAGAACCATCTTGTCCTGTGATACCTGTAATTAGTGCTTTTTTTGCCATGTGTGTCTCCTTTTAAGTAAGGGCAGTTCTCGATTAATTAATGTAACGAACTTATACAAGTTCAAAGTACTTTCTCAAGACAAATCTTGATTATTTCTGGTTCTATGATGTTTGTTCTTTTATATCATGATCCACCATTTTAATAATCATCTCTTTGAAAGACACTTTAGGATGCCAGTTTAGCACTTTTTGTGCCTTCCGTGCATCGCCCAATGGAGCCGTACTTTTTTCCTTACGAATAAAGGATGGGTTCGTAGTCACATAATCTTGATAGTTTAACTCCAAATGTTCAAAAGCAATTTGACAGATATCTCTGACACTATGGTATTCCCCAGACGACAAAATATAATCATCACCACTATTTTGTTGCAACATCAGCCACATGGCTTCGACATAGTCAGGGGCGTATCCCCAATCTTGAGTTGCGTCTAAATTTCCCAACTCTAAAGTGTCTGCTAAACCTAGTTTTATTTTTGCAGCAGTTTGGGTGATCTTTCTCGTAACAAATTCTGGACCTCGACGTTCTGATTCATGATTGTACATAATCGCAGTTGCTGCAAAAATACTAAAATGATCTCTCATAACTTTGAGCAACTGGTGGGCTGCCACTTTACTAACTGAGTACGGCTCCTGAGGATTAAACGGAGTTGATTCTGTCTGAGGTGATTGCTCGGCATTACCAAACATCCTTGATGAACTAGCTTGAAAAAAACGTGTTTTAGGGTAGTTTTGAGCAATAATCTCAAGGAGTCGAGAAACTCCTAAGGTATTTATGTCGATCGTTAAAGTCGGCTTATCCCAAGAGGCTGGAACAAAGGTGATGCCAGCTAGATTATAGACTTCGTCTGGTTTGTGTTTTTCAAAGATTCTTTCTAAAGAAGCTTTATCTAAGAGATCACCATCTTCTAGCACAAGATGCTCTTCAATGTGGTCTATATTTTGATTACCGATCGCGTACTTACTACTAACTAGACCAACTACTTTGTAGTTTTTTTCTAAAAGCAACTCGGCTAAATACGAACCGTCTTGTCCAGTAATGCCCGTGATAAGTGCAGTCGGCATGAGTTAATGTTTAAGAATTAATAATTAAGTTTTAAAGCTATTTATAGGCCAATTATCTGTACGCATGCGCCACTACTACCTGCCTACTCCAATATATTCTAAACCAGCTTTTTTAACATCATCTGGTTGGTATTGGTTTCGAGTGTCTATAAAGACATTTCCTCTCATTAAGTTTTTAAGCTTATCTAAATCTAGAGCTACTAGTTCTGACCATTCAATCAGTAACAAAACGACATCTGCGTTCTTAACCGCCTCATAGGGGTCTTTGGCTATTTGTAATTCAGGTAGTACAGCTGATATTGCCTTGTTAGCCTTAGGATCATAACCAATGATCTCAGTTCCATAGTTTTTGAGCAAGGGGATTACCTTTAAGCAAGGAGCTTCTCGAATATCGTCGGTATTTGGTTTAAAGGAAAG
>Ga0066639_10000567_pt1 | contig 32413 bp, 32 predicted proteins | sample CryGeyCG2114_010_2_FD_59504 | JGI IMG/M metagenome (GOLD analysis project Ga0066639, IMG submission 59504) | Groundwater microbial communities from aquifer - Crystal Geyser CG10_big_fil_rev_8/21/14_0.10 | ecosystem: Environmental > Aquatic > Deep subsurface > Groundwater | place: USA: Utah...
TTTTTAGCCTCTTTTACAGGAGTTGTTATTTTTTCCTCCAGGACAATCCTAATATTGCTTGTTCTTTTTTTATAAGGATGTATTCTTCCTCTGGTTGAAGGCCTAAATCTTTTGAAAAAGGTTCCTTCATTTACATCAATAGTTTTAATAATTAAATTATTTTTTTCCATTTTTGAATTATTTACAGCATTTGCAATTGCACTTTTAAGAGCATTGCCTAAATCAGTGGCCCCTCTTTTATTCAATACTGTAAGAGCATCCTGAGCCTCATCCACGGAAAGACCGCGAATCTCATCGGCTACGATTCTTACTTTTCTCGTACTTGTTCTGACTTCGTTTATTCTTGTTATTGTTTGCATACAAACTCCCTTCGGCCGTAATTTTCAATTTCAAATTTAAAATTTCTAATACCCGAATACTTATTTTTTTATTTGATATTAGATATTTGATATTGGTATTTATTCATAATTAGGTTTTGCTTATTTCTCTTGCTACAACTCTTCCATGAGTTCTAAAAGTTCTTGTAGGGGAAAACTCTCCAAGCCTATGTCCTACCATTCCCTCCTCTACAAAAACATTAATAAAAGTTTTTCCGTTATGCACTGAAAAATTATGACCAACAAACTCTGGCGGAATTTGGCTTGAACGCGACCACGTTTTTATCGCGGTTTTATCTCCACCCGCTTTTTGTAACATAACTTTTTTAACCAATTTTAGATCTACAAATGGACCCTTTTTACTACTTCTTGCCATTTATTTTCTTCTTCCTCCCCTTTTACTTAAAATATATTTACTTGAATTTTTCTTTGGATTTCTTGTTTTACCAAAAGCCGGTTTTCCTGCATAAGTCTTTGGCCTTTTAAGTCCAATTCCCGACTTTCCTTCTCCTCCACCGTGAGCATGAGACCTGGGATTTTGAGCTACACCTCTAACCGTAGGCCTAATTCCCATATTTCTTTTTCTTCCGGCTTTTCCAAAAAATTCATTCTTCCAGTCGATGTTAGACAAAACTCCGACCGTAGCCATACACTTCTCATTAATTTTCCTAATTTCGCCTGACGGAAGTTTTACATGAGCATATAATCCTTCTTTTGCCTGAACAACGGCTCCTGTTCCTGCACCCCTTGCAAGCTGTCCACCTCTACCGGGAGTTAGCTCCACATTATGAATTACTGTTCCTACGGGAATATCTCCAAGCGGAAGCGCATTTCCTGTTTTTATACTCGCTCCAAGTCCAGAAGAGATTTTATCGCCAACCTTAAGCTCAAGAGGAGCTATTATATATCTTTTTTCTCCATCTGCATAGTGAATCAAGGCAACATCTGCAGTTCTGTTTGGATCATATTCCAAAGAAACCACTTTTCCCACTGTACCGGTTTTTTTTCTTTTAAAGTCAATGTTTCTCAAAAACCTCTTATGCTCTCCTCCTTGATGCCTAACCACAAGCTTTCCATAACTTCTTCCAGACTTTTTCTTTTTTATAGTTTTAAGTTTCATATTATTATTAAAAACTTGAGCTCCTTGAATAGATTATTTATCCCCCAGCTCAAACATACCTATTTTTTCACCTTTTTTTAGAGTCACTGTGGCTTTTTTTATTGGAGTAAGTTTCTTCTCTATTCTTTTAGCTCCAACCCTCGCAGACCTACCCTTTAAAAGGCTAGTTGAAATATTAGTCACATTTACTTTAAATTTTTTCTCAATAGCTTTTTTAATATCTTCTTTTCGGGCAAATCTATCTACTCTAAATGTAAATTTTCCATTACCTGCATCAATCATGGATTTTTCAGTTATTATTGGTGATATTATTATATTCATCATTAATTTTTATTCCCTTCGCCGGTTAAAACATCTACAGATTCCTTCATCATAAATAAATTCTTATACTTTAATACTTCATAAGTATTAAGTAGATTTGCGCTCATCAGTTCTAAATTTTTAATGTTCTTTCCAGCCCTAAATACGTTCGGTAGGTCTTTAGACGAACCTGAAGTTACAAAAAGAATCTTTTTTTTGTTTTTAGGATCTTCTGTTATTTTTATTAAAACTTGGTTCATTATTTTTGTTTTTGGTTCAATCTTTGTAAAACCTGAAAGTACAGTTATTTCTCCGTCTTTAGCTTTTTGAGATAGCGCAGATACCAAAGACACCCTTCTCATTTTCTTTGGCAAAACTAGTGAAAAACTATGCTTTCTAGGACCATGTGCTACTCCCCCGCCTACAAATATAGGAGCAGATTTCGCTCCGTGTCTTGCTCTTCCTGTCCCTTTTTGTCTATACCATTTAGCCTTTGTTAAATCTATTTCACCTCTAGTTTTAGTATGTGCATTTCCCTGTCTTTGATTGGCTAAATAAACTCTAACTGCCTGAGCCATAAGTACATCGTTAATTTTAGCGCCAAAAACTTCCTTAGGAAGAGCAAATGTACCATTTTTTGTCCCTTTTACGTCATACATAGGGGCACTAAGTGAAGTTTTACTTGTCACCTTAGTCTTAACTTTTTCATTAGGCTTTGAAGCTGATTTTACTTCAGTCTTTTTTACACTAATCTTCTTAGCTTTTGGTTTTTGATTACTTGGCATCCGTAGTATCTCCTTTCTCTACTTTTTGCTCAGATTTTTCCTCTTCAACCTTAACATCCCCAGCTACATTTTGATCATCATTTATTTCTGATTCTTTAGAGTTATCATCGTTCACGTCACCTTCAGCTTCTTTTTTCTCGTCTGATTTTTCTACCTTTATATTTGTATCCATAGATTCAATCGGCTTTTCCTCATTCTCAACTTCTAATTTATCTACAGCCTGCTTAGCAGAATCTACTGCATTCTCTACTTGTTTTTCTGTATCCTTATTTTCAGCTGAAGCAGAAGGTGACTCGGGACTCTCATAAAAAGGTACAAAGTTCTTATCTTTTCCGGTTTTAAAAATCATAAGAGGTCCATTTAATATTCCGGGAACTAAACCTTTTATCGTAATAGTTCCATCGCTTGTTACATCAAGTACTTCAAGATTTTTTATGGTCACATTCTCATTTCCCATATTTCCTGCCATTTTTTTACCCTTATATACTCTTCCTGGGGTTGTGCCTTGACCTATGGATCCCGGAGCTCTGTGCCTATCTGACTGGCCATGAGTTTTTGGTCCTCCATGAAAACCCCATCTTTTTACTCCACCCTGAAATCCTTTACCTTTCGAGAAACCACTTACATCTACCATATCACCAGGCTCAAATACTTCTTGAGGATTAAGAACTGTTCCTATTGCGGGTAGCTCGACATCATCTTCTTTAATTTTCACTTCTTTTAAAAATTTAGGGGCTTTTTCTAATTTTGCCCCTTTTGCGTGTCCTAATTCTGCTTTGCTTGCATGTCTTTTCATACTAAAACCAAGCTGTACAGCTTGGTATTTGTCTTTTTCTTGTGTCTTTAAGGCAACAATTGTGTTTCCCTTCACATCAATAATCGTAACCGGAACTCTATTTCCGTTTTCTAAAAATCTTTGACTTTGTTCTTTTTTTAATCCAATTAACGCCTGCATAATATTATTAGCTTCATAAAACAAAAAAAGCGACCACATAGTGCCGCATTAATTCACATAAAATGAATTTAATTTAGACTAAAACTATGTAGCTATCACCTCCATTATTAGTAAAGCCATTTTGTACTTGTAATTATAGCCAAACTCGTGCCTAAATGCAAGGGGAACGGTAAGTTACTTTGAAATTAATCTCTGAATTTTATTGGGAATGGGCCGGCATGCACAAGCTTTCGCATGAAAAGTGTGCCACTTAATACGCTCTCTCGTGGTAGCTCTTTTGGGCATTTTGTTTTTATCATGCCAGCTCCTGTTTACTTTTGCCATGCGTTAATATTACAACAAATATCATTTATGCTCAAGGCGCTGTCATAAAAGAGTATAATAGGCATATGGTTAAGCTTCAGAACAATTTTAAAAAGGGGAGAGAATTTATACTTTTTGAAAGAGGTAAAACTCAAGCAAATAAAAATCCTGAAGGCAAGGAAGATAAAAAAGAACATATATTAAGTGGCTATGGGGATGGGGATGGGGATGAAACTGAAATTAAGAAAGATCAGAAATACAAAAAGAGTGACAGGAACACAGAGTATAGTGAAATGGCTGAAAACAGAAAATATAATAAAGAAAAGCAAGGCGGAAATGTGATTCTAGATAAAGAAGTAAAAGAGAATCAAAAAGATAGAAATAACAGAGAAGTGGCCAAAAACAATAAAGATAGAAAAAAAGCTAAACACATGGCAAAACTTCAAAATAGCATTAAAAAGGGTAAGGAGCTTGTAATTCTTGAGAAAAGTAAGCTTTTTAAGAAAAAATCAAAGAATACCAAAGAAGAGAAACAGCTAGATAGGCTAGCTAAAATGACAGAAAATAGACTTTTTATGATGTCTACTGTCTGGCCATTTGATTTATTTCGAAATAGAGTCTACATCGAAGAAAAGCAGGTAATCTTGGTATTCAAACAGTTCTTCTTTATCACCCAGGAATATAATATACTTATTCAGGATATTCTTGTGCCAGTAGTTGAAAACAGTCTCCTTTTTTCCACTTTAAAAATTCAAATGGGTCCTGGTGGATTTCAGCAAGATCCACCACCCGTTAGGTTTCTTCCCAAAAACGATGTACTTAAAGCAAAAAATATAATTATGGGTCTTCTTGTGTGTCATAAGGAGGAAATAAAACTAGATGATTTAGAAAAAGAAGAATTGTTAGAAAAATTGATAGAAATCGGAAGATTTAGAACAGATTAATTCTAAAATTACATTTTAATTTCAATATTTACCCCAGCAGGAAGCTCCAAATGGCCCAGAGAATCCATAGTTTTTTCTGTAGGACTAACTATATCTATAAGTCTTTTGTGAACTTTTATCTCGAAGTGGTCCCTGGCGTCTTTATCTATAAATGGAGATTTATTTACAGCATATACTGATCTTCTAGTAGGTAAAGGAATTGGACCCACGACCTTAGCTCCGGTTCTTATCGCCGTATCTAAAATCTGCTGACATGATGCATCGATTACTCTAGCATCATAACTTTTGAGTTTAACTCTAATTCTTCCTTTTGGCATACTAAAAAATCAAGGTGCTCTTATTTTAGGCAATAATCTTGGTGACTACGCCTGCTCCAACTGTTTTTCCGCCTTCTCGAACAGCAAATTTTACACCCTGTTCTAGAGCGATTGGTGCAATTAACTTTACGATCATTTTTGTTGAATCTCCAGGCATAACCATCTCTGTTCCACTAGGTAACGTAGATTCACCTGTTACATCTGTTGTTCTGATATAAAACTGTGGTCTGTAACCTGAAAAGAAAGGAGTATGCCTACCGCCCTCTTCTTTTGTAAGTATATAAACCTCAGCTTCAAATTCCTTATGAGGAGTTATGGTTCCCGGTTTTGCAATAACTTGTCCTCGCTCTACCTGATCTTTTTCAATTCCCCTTATTAGAATTCCGACATTATCTCCAGCCTGACCTTCATCAAGCATCTTATGAAACATTTCTACTCCGGTTACTACTGTATTTTGAGTTTCTTTTACTCCTACTATCTCAACCGGATCATTTATTTTTATCATTCCCCTATCAATTCTTCCCGTTACTACAGTCCCTCGTCCTTTAATTGAAAATACATCTTCTACAGGCATAAGGAATGATTTATCTGTATCTCTGACAGGTGTTGGGATATCTGCATCTACTGCATCCATGAGTTTCATTATGTTTTCTTCTTCTTTTGCATCTCCTTCAAGAGCTTTAAGAGCTGATCCTCTTATGATTGTTACCTTATCTCCAGGATATTCATATTTGGTTAGAAGTTCTCTTACTTCCATTTCAACAAGATCAAGAAGCTCTTCGTCCTGAACCATATCACACTTATTCAGAAAAACTACAATTGCAGGCACATCTACCTGCTGGGCTAAGAGTATATGTTCTCTTGTTTGGGGCATAGGTCCGTCTGGGGCACTTACTACGAGGATAGCTCCATCCATCTGAGCTGCACCTGTAATCATGTTCTTTATGTAATCTGCGTGTCCTGGAGCGTCAATATGAGCATAATGCCTTTTTTCTGTTTCGTATTCAACGTGGGTAATATTAATCGTAACTCCTCTTGCCTTTTCCTCGGGAGCATTATCAATATCTTCATACTTCATAGCTTTTGCTCCGCCTTTTTTAGCAAGAACTGTAGCAATAGCTGCTGTAAGAGTAGTCTTACCATGATCTACGTGACCAATGGTTCCGATATTTACATGTGGTTTACTTCTTTCGTATTTGTCTGCCATATTTTCAAAAAAATACCACCAGTCATTTGATGGTAAATGAAATATACTACAAAATTAAAAAATCGTCAAGAGTTAAATTTACTAACCTAGATTAGATCTACGATAAAATTACTCTAACAATTCCCTAAACACCCTGCTTATTTTCCGGGGATATGCCCATTACCATTATTTTCAAAAATAATTCCATCACTTTCCACATCTTTATCCCCTACAAATCTCTTCACACCTGGAACCTTTTTTAATCCTCCTTTTAACTTTTCAGGAAATCCTTTTTGATCATTTTCTTCAACATCTAGATCATAATTTTTTCTATTTATAACATGAATATCATGAACTAATTTTATCCCAGCCTCGTACCAACCGGATAACCTATGATGATTATCTGGATCCACTAACCTATCCACAGCGGTATATCCTTCTTCTTTAACCGCCAAAAGATCTAGCTCTTTTTGACTTAAAGCTTTTTCTTCCGGATCATCACCAAATTCTAAAAAACCATCTTCATTAGCTAAATCAAGACTAGAATCGGGACGTATTGGATCTGACTTATCTATCAAATCCTGATGTATATTTACTTGAGATTCTTTTCTGCTCACAAATGTGGATTATATAGAAGAAATAATAATAGTGTCAACTATCTCTCAGGTTCTTTTTCATGATTAAAAATTTCAACTCCCTGAGTTTCTACAAATCTTCTCTTAAATGGAGATCTGAATACTCTCTTTTGTCTTATACCTGATCCGGGCATATCATCCGGCTCTATATATTCACGTCCAATAATTTCATTTAATTCATCTTTAGCTTCAGGATCTATGAATGCACGTCCTATTGCTTCTCTTGGGGTTTCATATCTAGTCAGGAGTTTTCTTGCTAAACCAATTCCTCTCTCAAGGTTCATATTATCTTTTTGGCTCCTTTTTTCTTTTTTCGATTTTTTTAAGAGAGTACATTATGGAATCATGAAGATTAAGATGCTTTACGCGGGCAAGTCTTAGAATTGTCACTAGAATATCTCCCATTTCCTGCTTATACGTTTCATCAGCTTGTGCTGCCAAATTTGATGGCTTTCTACCGTGTTCAGCTAAATACGCTCTGGCCATTTCTCCCACCTCTTCCATAACTTGAAGAATAAGAATGGATCCAAATTCCTTAGAATCTTTTTTACCCTTATCTATCTCATCCAGATATTTAAAATAATATCCAAAAGGCTGAATCTTTTTTCTTTTTTTCATTAGGCTATTATAACAGATGATATAATTTACCAATATGAACAAAGGATACAAACAAAATGAAATCTCCCAAAGCTACTTAAAAAATAAAAAATCTGATTTAGCTATCCGGGAAAAGAAAATCTTAAATGAAATCTCAAGTAAATTAGGATTCATTCCTCAAAAATCCGGATCCAGATCCAGATGGTGGACATCTAAGGCAATTGGCGCATTTACATATCAAGGAATTTATGAAGGTAAAAAAGCAATCATAAAAATACAGGGAGTAAAGCCAATTACTAGTGAAATAAATTTAATTAAATCTTTTGAAAAAAATAATCAAAGCAAAATTATCCGACCCCCATATCTATACGCGTATAGTAAATGGGATGAGAAATTAAATTATGAAGCATTAGTCCTTGAAGATGTCGGTCATAAAAAAGTTATAAATTCACCCACACAAAAAGATGAAATTGCAGAGTTTTTTAAAATTTATTATGAATACAAAAACAATTGTTTGGTTAACCCTTGGACTTTAAAACCAAAAGAAAGTTTATCTGAAATGACCAAAAACAGCTTTGATTCTTGGAAAAAAATAACTCTTGACCTCTTCCCAAATCATCCTTTAAGACAAGCTATGGATCTAGAATTAATTAACAAATCAATTAAATTACTTGTATTTAATTACCAAAATATAGAACCTGAATTCATGCACGGACATTTTTCAGCAAATGATCTAATTAAGGTTGGAAATGAAATAACTCTTCGTTCAAATCTTTACTGGTCATGGAGAAATCCATTTAGAGATGCAGTTTTTGCATACCATTGGTTTTTTTATTACCTATCTTCAGTTGAAAATATTACAGAAAAACAAGTCGAAGAACAAAAATCTATGTGGCTAAATATAATTTATGAAATTCCAAAGAATAAGAATGAAGTAAAACTAATAAAACTTGCCCTTTTAGAAAGAGCTACTGCTGGACTTAATCTTGACGCACTAAGTATAGACCCTAAAAAAAAGATTTCAGCCTACCTGGTTTCGCAAACAAGAAAAGATGTAATAAAACTCTATGATGAGTTAAGTTAAATACTCTGAAATTTTGGTTGAAATTAGATACTTATTAATGCTACGATGAATTCATGAATGAAACTCGCATACTATTGGTGGAAGACGAACAATACCTTAGAGAACTGTATCAGGAAATCCTCTTAGAACAGGGATTCAAGGTAGAAACCGCAGCTGACGGGGAAGACGGTTTTAATAAATTAAAACAGGGTGGATGGGATTTAGTGATTATGGACATAATTTTACCAAAGATGAACGGACTGGAGATTATGAGGAAAATTAGGTCTGATCCACCACTACGGCCAAACAAAAAAGTAGTTTTCTTAACAAATCTGGATAAAGATGAAGAAATAAAAGAAGCTCTTCAGCTAGGCGATGGTTATTTTATTAAAAGCCAGATAACTCCCGGAAGCCTTGTAGATGAGTTAAGATCTTATTTAGTAGCCGATACTACTACTCCAGCTCCCGAAGGACCTGAAGGCAATACTGCTGCCTCCTGATGAGCCTTATTTTCATTATATGGAATAGTAAATGAAAATTTTGCTCCTTTATTTTCACCTGCGGATTCTACACTTACCCTACCTCCATGAAGCTCCACTAGGGACTTTGAAAGATAAAGTCCCAGTCCGGAACCCTGATTCTGCTGTTTTTGCAAAAATGCATTTCCCATAGTCTGAAACTTTTGAAAAAGCTTCGGCATATCTTCTTTTTTAATTCCTTTTCCATTATCAGCTATGCTAATTAGAATATCTTTTTCCCGCGTTTCCAATTTTACCTTTATAAACCCTCCCGGAGGAGTAAATTTAAGTGAATTACCGATGAAATTTATAAGCACTTCCTCTATTCTGTCAGCGTCTCCATTTACCATTTTTACTGCTTCTGTGGGTTTTTCATATGTGAGTGTCAATCCTAACTCTTTAGCTCTTGAAATCAGCTCATCAACTACCGTATTAACCAATTTGGCTATATCTAGATCCTTCATCTCCAGCTGAAGTCTTCCTGACTCAATTCTACTGACATTTAACATGTCATTTACCAGCTTTATAAGTCGCTCGGTGGTCGTATAAGCTCTTACCAGATATGTTTTCTCTTTTTCATCCAGATCATCACCTTTTTTATGCAAAAACATCCAAATATAACTTTTTATAACTGTCATTGGAGTTCTAAGTTCATGCGAAGCCAGCGACACAAATTCGTCTTTCAGCTTATCCAAATTTTTAAGCTGTTCATTTGCTTCTTTTAGTTTAAGCGTGGTTTCATTCAGCGATGAGTAAAGTTTTGCATTTTCAACCGCAATACCTACTACATCCGTAAAGCTAGCCAAAAGGTCTTTTTCCTCAGGCGATACTTCATCGGGTGTTTTTAATAAACTGAAAATTAAACTTCCAATAATCTTTCCCTTTGAGGAGACAGGATAAACCATGGTCCCCTTTATACCTAATGAACGCTGTACGCTGGTAACCACATCCGGTGATAATGGCGGGCAGAGTACTTCATATAAACTGGTGGATGTCATAGGTGTTTTTGAATTTAATGCTCTAATTAATAAATTCTTGGTTTCATTCAAAGGAATATTAATTTCATTGAATGGAATAGGTGATGCTTCAAGCGCTTTTTGAGCTTGTACGGTTTTTGATATAGATACTCTTTTTAATATCCCTTGTTTTTCATCAATTAATGTAAGAACTATAATGCAATACCCTAAATTGAGGTAACCTAATTCGCTCAATACGCTATCTACTATTTTCTGTACTACATCATTGAAATCCAATGTATCCAAAATAATTTTCTCTAATTTCCAAAGAGATGTTATAGTATCTTGCGCTTTTGGAGTTGTTGAAAAACTATTCATTTATTTGATGATATATGATATTCTATGAAACATTCAAATCAAGTTTTTTATGAAAAGTAAGTTAATTTACAAATGGGATAAAAAATCAGCTTCAAACATTAAAAGAAATATAGAATTAAATGATGAGACCTTAAGAGACGGGCTTCAGGGTACATATGTAAAACATCCATCAATATCACAAAAGAAAAATTTCCTAGAACTCTCAGATAAATTAGGCTTAGATTCAATAAATATAGGTTTTCCTATTTCTGGAAATCAAGCTAAAAACGATATTATTACCCTAGCAAAATTTGCTAAAAAAGAAAAGTTAAAAATCCAGCTAGAATGTGGTGGGAGAATTCTACAATCAGACATAGATGCAATGATAGATGTAAGTCAAAAATCTGGCGTCAAATTATTGGCTGGATTATTTATTGCAAGCAGCAAAATTAGACATCTTGTAGAAAAATGGGACTTAAAAAATATGGGGGATTTGATTCAAAAAAATATTGCATATGCAATAAAAAATGATCTCGAGGTTATGTTTGTTTCGGAAGACACTTCCAGAGCGCATCCTAAGGCAATTTCATACCTTTATAATAAAGCATTAGAAGGTGGCGCAAGAAGGTTGTGTATATGCGATACTGTTGGTGAAGCTACCCCTGAATCTACGTATAATTTAGTAAATTTTGTAAAAAAAAATATAGTTAAAAATCATAAAAATGTGAAAATAGATTGGCATGGACATAATGATCGTGGTCTAGCTACAGCAAATTCTTTATCAGCTATAAAAGCAGGAGCAGATTGTATTCAGGTTACTGCTTTGGGAATTGGTGAAAGGACTGGTAATGCTTCCACCGAAGAAATACTAATAAATCTACATAAAGAAGGGCTAACTAATGCTAACTTGAAATATCTACAGCAGTATTCAGAATTAGCAAGTAAGATGTTAAAATTCAAAATAAGTCCAAATACTCCAGTTATTGGAAAAGATATTTTCAAAACAGCAACAGGCGTACATGCATCTGCTATAAAAAAAGCTCTAGATCTAAATGATCATTATTTGGCAAATAATATCTATACATCTATTAGTCCCTATGAAATTGGGAGAGAGCATGAAATCCTAATTGGTCCTAACAGCGGAAAATCAAACGTGGAATTCTTTTTAAAAAAAATAAATATAAAACCAAATAATCAATTGATAGAGGTAATTTTGGAAAAAGCCCGAATCAAGAGAAAAATTTTAAGCGCAGAAGAAATTATTGTTATCGTAAATTCCGAGAATTAATTTTTTTTAATTTGTTTCCTATTTCAATTATCTTAATGCAGGCTAAATCTATTATTTCTTCAGGCACACAGAAAGCTATTCTAAAATAACCTTCTATACCAAATGGCTTTGAATTAACCGTGTATAAACCATTCCTATTCATGATTTCAGTAAATTTTTCTTCTCTTATCGGCAATTTAACAAAAAAATAGAATGAACCGTCAGGAATTAGATATTCAAAACCAGATTTCTTGAGAGCACTTGCAATTTTTTTTCTGGCTTTAATATATTTTCTGTTATCAAGTTCTAACGGTAACAGATTGGGAATTATTCTTTGGAAAAATGAAGGAGCATTGGCAAATCCTGAAGTACGGTTTGAAAGTTTAATTAACTCATACAACATTTCACTATTTTTAAGCTTTGGGTTTATTGCAGCATATCCTATTCTTTCTCCGGGTATGTTGAGTGATTTTGAAAATGAATATACCATAATTGAGTTATCATAATATGCACATGGAGAAAAAAATTCAAAATCATCATAGATTATTTCTCTATATACCTCATCAGAAATTAAATAGATAATATTTCCTATTTCCCTACTTTTTTTATTAAGTAGTTTAGCCAGCTGTATCAATTTTTCTTCAGAATAAACTTTTCCTGTAGGATTATTTGGTGAATTAATTACAATTGCTTTTGTCTGCAATGTAATTGCCTTACTAATCAAATCAATATCGATATCAAAGAAAGGGGGCTCTAAATAAACTATTTTTGGAACACTAAAGTAATTTAATACATATTTTGGATAATCTACAAAATAAGGAGACAGAATGATTACTTCATCTGATGCATTAAGAATAGAAGAAAAGATTGAGTTAATAGCCCCAGATGCACCTGGGGTCATTACAATATTTTTTTCGGTCAATAAGGAATTAAAGTATTTTGACTTATTTAAGTCTTTACTAACCGCTTTTCTTGCTATCTGGTGGCCAGCATTATCAATATATGCAAAAAAGTTGTTTGGTATTTTACCAGAAAGGGCTTTTTTTAATTCCCTAATCATCTTCTTTGAAGGAGGAACTAATGTGGGATTACCTAGTGAAAGATCTACCTTTTGGGTAGCTATATCTTCTCCAGCACGCTCCCAGGCAGATCTTATTGAACTTTCCTTAAGCCACTTGTCCTGTAAAATATTAAAATCGTTTCTATTATTCATATTATTTTTTATTCATTGTAATTAAAACCTTTATATTTTATAATATAGGCCTATGAAAGAGCAAGACTCTACATTTGAAATACCTAATAGTGCTGAGAAAGATCTTAAAATCCAAAAACCTCTATTTTTGACAAATAATCCTGATTTAATAAGAAACCAGCTAGAGGGATCTATTCTTTCTTTTGTACCACCTAATGAACTTATGCAAAGAATATCTACGGACGAGATCATACCAAACAGAGCATCTTTAGAGTATACAGGAAATGAAAAGGATCATCTAGGCACATATGCATTAACAGGAATTAGAGGAGGAATTGTAAAAACTGGAGAAGTTTCTGCTGGAAATTTTGATACATTAGTTGCTGGAAGTTCATTCGCAAGAGGCTCTTCTAGAATTCATGCACCTCTTGCGCTAAAAGAAGCAGGCTTTAAAATCGTAATAGCTGAAGCTGAGAGAATATTCTTTGATAATTGTATCAATACAGGTATTTTCATAATAGATCCAAAATCAGAAGTAGCTAGAAAACTATTAGAAAATGAGGCTGTAAGCATCGATCATGTTTTAACTACTTTGTCAAAACAATCTGGCGAAATTATGAAGGCAGGAGGACTTTTGCCATATTTTCAAGCAATAGAACAGAGGCAAGTTGAAATCCCAGAACACATTACAGAACCTAGGCCTATGACCTTAGCTGAGAAAATAATTGCTAAAAAGGCACTTAAATCAGACGGAAAGACTGGTGTAAATTATGTAAAACCAGGCCAGGAATATATTGCTGTTCCAGATAAATATTATGGATATGAGCTTCAATCCTCGGCTGTAATAAATTCACTTAAAGCTGAATTTGGTGAAGAAATTCCGGCAAAAAGGCCTGATAAGGTTTCTTTAGACAACGATCACACCGCTCTTCTTTCTACTGATGTCACTAAAAAACTAAGAGAAGGACAGTCAGAATTTGCTAAAAAATTAGGTATTACTGTTTATGAAGCAGATCCTGAAAAAGGAGCGCCAGCTATTTGTCATACAAGAATGCTTGAAGGACATGCTCTTCCAGGAGAACTAATTTTAGGAAATGACTCCCATACCTGCACTGTTGGAGCAATTAACACATTAGCTGTTGGGAAGGGTGCAATTGATCTCGCAGGCGCAATAGCATTTGATGAAATGACTATAAAAGTCCCTGAAACAATTAGAATAAATCTTCAAGGAAAACTTTCACCGGGAATAACCACAAAAGACTTGATGCTTCAATTTGGTGCAAGAGATGAATTAAAAATTGACAGAATAGGCAGTGGTAGAGTTTTCGAATTTGGTGGTGAAGCTTTAGAAGAAATTCCGTTTGACGATCAGATAAAACTTACAAATCTGTCTATTGAATTACTCGGCTTTACAGGAGTTATAGAGCCTAACTCACAAATGATAAATTTTCTGGCAAAAAAGCGAGGGATGAACCCGGAAGAAATTGAAAAAATGTTAGTAAAAAGTGATGAAAATGCAGAGTATTCACATATTTTTGATATAGATCTTTCAACAGTTGAACATACTATAGCTACACCAGGAGATACGCAAAACGGCCGACCCTTATCTGAAATTATTGAGCAAAAAATTAAACCGAATAAAATATACATCGGTTCATGCACTCACGGAACTGTTGGAGATCTTGAACAAGCAGCTTCTGTTTTAAGGGGAAGAAAAATAGCTGATGGGTTAAAACTTTTTGTACAAGCAAGTTCTATTGATAATCTGGAAGAAGCTAAAACAAAAGGATACATAAAAGATTTAATCGATGCTGGAGCAGAGCTTTTACCTATTGGATGCGGTGCTTGCATGAACGCTGGTCCCGGAGCTACAGAGGAAGGAGAAATCGGATTATTTGCTACCAATAGAAACTTTCCGGGAAGAACAGGCAAAGGAGAAACTTATTTAGCATCTCCCATAATAGCAGCTGCTAGTGCTGTTGAGGGTTATATTTGCGGACCGGAAAACTTAAATAAGAATCCTGAATATATAAATTTTGAAGGCGTTAATATTCAATGGAATAAAGTAGCTAGAAAGTTTATTCATCCTGAAAATGGAGAAAAACTAATAGACACATATTCTATTTGGAATCCTCAAAATCATGAAGAAATTGCTGAAAGACTGGCCAGAGGAGAAAGATGTGCTATATATATGATGGGGACATTCGGCGTTGGTGAATATTTTTCTGCTGAAAAGAATAAAAATTTTAAAATACTAGATAAAGTTAAACAAAGAGATAGAACTCAAAATTTAGTAGTTTTTGCAAATCCTGCTGATCTTGATGAATATATAGATACAGAACGATTACCTGAGGCATTTGTAAATCTAAAGAATCCTCATAGTAGAGCTGAAATTTACCCTGGCCCATTACATGCAATTATGCCTGTGATTGCCCAAAAATTCCCAAACGAAGGATTGGTTAGAAATGAAGATCAGAGCGCATCCTTTTTCTGGATTCCGGGACATTGGGGATATGAGAGATTAGCGCAAATATTAAGTGAAAAGAAAAAAGGAATATTTGCAGGAGGATCTCTAAATATCCATGGACAAGAACCATCTTTTTCAGCCAAAGAATTAATAGATAGAGAGATGGCTTCTCATCCGGAATGGATTGAAGGAATTAATTTTATAATTTTAGATGAAATATCTGAAGCTTCTAACATTGGACGTTCTCATACTCAGGTATCATTTATGAAAGAACCCGCAGCTATGATTAGAGTTGGTTCACTAAGCAAGAATAAAATAAGGGCACATCTTGGTTATAACTTAGAATTGCCTCATGATGCTAAGAAAGCTTCCAGCAAAACAAAATATTCCCTAGCTAGTAATATTGAAGCAGACCAAAAAGTCGAAATTGCACTAGCAAGAATGGCCAGATTTAAATCAAAATTATATGGCACCAAATCCCCAGCAAAAAATTAATGCTTGTTTGACACCTTATCAATATTTTTCGTATTCTAATATTAGCTAAAATAAAGGAGGTGATAATATATGAACTTAGTACTTGCCTTTCTCGCAGGCGCATTTATAACAAATTCTATACCTCATATTGTATCAGGGATAATTGGCAATAAGCATATGACACCATTCGCAAAGGAATCAAGCGCTTTGGTAAATATTGGTTGGGGTTATGTAAACTTTGTATTGGGTGCTTTTATTTTTAGTCTTTCAGAAAGAAGCTTAGTTAGTGTTTTATCTTTTGATAATTATTCAATAGCTTTCTTATTGGGATCTTTCTTTATGGCTATTGCATCTGCATTTCTATTCTCTAATCCAAACGCAAAATTCCCTTGGTTTAAGTAATAATCTGAGGTAATTTTAATTTTATTCAACTCTACCTGTGAAGGTGGAGGTGGCTTTCATCTGCTCTTGAATGTTTTTTGGTACCTCGTCATAATGACTTGGCTCCATATAGTAGCTTGCGCGACCCTGCGTCATGCTTCGGAGTATCGTAGCATAACCTGACAGCTCTGAAAGAGGTACTGTAGCATTTACTATCGTTGCTTTTCCATGCTCATTAGTTCCTGCAATTTGTGCTCTTTTTGAACTCAAATCCCCTATAACATCTCCCAGAAATTCCGATGGAGTTGTAACTTCTACTTTCATTATAGGCTCAAGAAGTGTCAAGTCTGCTTTTTTGGCAGCTTCTTGAAGAGCCTTACTGGCTGCTATCTTAAACGCCATCTCTGAAGAATCTACCTCATGGAAAGAGCCGTCATAAACCTCTACCGTCATATCTACTACCGGATATCCTAAATAAATTCCATTATCTTCACTCTCTTTTACACCTTTTTCTATAGACTTTATAAACTCAGCAGGAATCGCTCCTCCTTTTATGGAATCTACAAATTCATTTCCTTCACCTCTTGGTTTTGGCTTTATTCGAAGATAACAATGCCCGTACTGACCACGTCCTCCGGACTGCCTAATATATTTTCCTTCTCCCTCAGCATCTTTTTTAATAGTTTCTTTATATGCCACCTGTGGAGCTCCAACATTTGCCTCAACTCCAAAATCTGCTTTCATGGTATTTACTTTTACCTCGAGCTGAAGCTCTCCTACGCCTGAAATAATTGTTTGGCCCGTCTCATGATTTGTCTTTACCTGAAATGTAGGATCCTCATCCATAAGCCTCTTCAGTGCAAGGCCCAGTTTTTCTTGATCTGATTTAGTTTTTGGCTCAATTGCAAGAGAAATAACTGGTTCCGGAAATGTTATTTTTTCAAGAACTATTGGATTATTATCATCACAGAGAGTATCTCCCGTGCTGGTTTCTTTAAGTCCCACTATAGCTACTATTTCTCCTGCATATGCTTCATCAATTTCTTCACGTTGATTTGAATGCATAAGAAGAAGTCGTCCAACTCTTTCCTTAGTGTCTTTTGTAGCGTTATAGATATAGCTTCCTGAAGAAATTTTTCCTGAATATACTCTGAAAAATGTTAGCTTTCCAACGTGAGGGTCATTTTGTATTTTAAAAGCAAGTCCTGACAATGATTCATCTATAACCAGCTTTCTTTCTTCTTCTGCCTCAGTCTTTGGATTATGTCCTTTCACACTTTTTAAATCCATTGGGCTAGGAAGATAATCTACTACTGCATCTAGTAAGGGTTGAACCCCTTTATTTCGAAGAGATGTTCCTGCGTAAATAGGGACCAATTGATATCCAATCACTGCGCGTCTTAGCGCTGCCCGAAGCTCATCAATTGTAGGTTCTGTACCACCTAAATATTTATCGAGTAATGTCTCGTCTGTCTCAACAATTTTCTCTATCAACTTATGCCTATATTCCTCAACTTTATCTTTCAAATCTGCAGGAATATCATCATTTATGTCATATTTAGCACCCAGATCATCACCCTTCCATCTAATAGCTTTGCGGGTTAAAAGATCTACATTACCTTCATAAGTCTGCTCTGCGCCGATCGGAAGAACCATAATAGCTGTATTTGCTCCGAGCCTATCTTCAATAGACTTTACGGTAGCCAAAAAATCAGCTCCCAGCTTATCCATTTTATTTACAAAACAAATTCTAGGAACTTTATATTTATCAGCTTGTCTCCAAACAGTTTCAGACTGAGACTGAACACCTTCTTCAGCATCAAGAACCGTAATTCCACCATCCAAAACTCTAAGAGATCGCTCGACTTCTGCTGTAAAATCTACGTGACCCGGGGTGTCAATTATGTTGAATCTATGCTCAATTCCCTTCTGAAACCCGTCAGTTGGGGTCCAGAAAGCAGTGGTAGCAGCGCTAACTATAGTAATTCCACGCTCGCGCTCTTCAGCCATCCAATCCATTACGGTATTTCCCTCATCGATATCTCCGATCTTATGAGTTTTTCCAGTATAGTAAAGAATTCGCTCTGTAGTCGTGGTTTTTCCCGCGTCAATATGAGCGATAATTCCGATGTTTCGGATTTTTTCTAAATCAAAATGTCTGTTACTTGAATCTGCCATAGTTTTTAATTTTTAATTTCAAATTCTCAATTTTCATTGAATTTTCAATTAATAATTTTTTAAAATTTAAACATTTGGATTTGATTAAAAATTTAAAATTTCAAATTGAAAATTTCTAAATCTTGAACGTCTCCGGGAATATTTCTAAAACACCCAAACGTTTATTTTCTCAAAAAAACTTCTTTACTCACCTTAAGGCAAGTTCAAGAAGCTAAATGAGTATAGCATAAATGAATTCTATTTTCTAGAGATTATGTATTCAAATCCGGTGGTAATGTTTTTTCTCCTGCTTCGGTCATGAGGCCATGGGCTTTTAATCTTTTAGCAAGCAAGCGATTAGTCGGGGACCAATTTGAACCAGGACGGCGAGGTGAAAATCTCTGAACAGAACTGTTTTCGTCATGCTTTTTTTGAACGCTATCAATCCACCCGAAACAAATTGCTTCCTCGACTGCCTCGTCACGAATTACGCCATGAATTCCTGATGCTTTCTTATAAAGAATCAGCCAGATTTCATCCCTTTTATCATGATTTTTCTCTAGCCACGATCTCCATTCTTTTCGATTCTTAGCATAAAAAGTCCGCATAGAAATATAAGAATATAACCAGATGCTTAATTTTGTCAATTAAATTCTGAAACGAGAAAAAGATTTGCTTTACCCCACAAGGGCTTTAAGTGTTTTTAAATGCGGAAATGACTGAAAGCTTTATTGGCTTCGGCCATTCTGTGGACGTTATCTCTCTTTTTTATAGCTGCCCCTTCATTTTGAGCTGCATTTATTATCTCATCAGCCAATTTTTCAGAAAATGTATGAAATTCTTTGTTTGATTTTGCCCTACTTGCCTCTATAATCCATCTGAGAGCTAGTGAAGTTCTTCTATCTCCTCTTACTTCAATTGGAATTTGATAAGAAGCTCCGCCTACTCTTCTAGCTTTAATTTCTGTCTTAGGTCCTACATTTTGAATTGCTTTTTCAAAAAGAGACAGTGCTCCATCGGCTTCAGTTGCTAGGGGACTTTTAGCTAAAATCTCAAATGCACCATAAACTTGAGCTTGGGCGGTCGTTTTCTTTCCGTCCTTCATAATATAATTCGCAAGCTTATTTACGAGCATACTGTTATATACTGCGTCTTGTCCTATATTTCTTTTTTTTGTTACTTTTGAGTGTCTCATGGATTAATTTTTAATTTACAATTTACAGTTTTCAATAAAAATTTAAAATTTCGAATTATAAATTACGCAGTCGCTCCTCCTTCCGCTGGTGCCGAAGCTGCTGCGGGTGCAGATTTCGCGCCCCCTTCATCTCTTTTTGTGCCATATTTACTTCTGGAAGATTTTCTTTTCTCAACTCCGGCAAGATCAAATTTTCCTCTAACTATATGATATTTAACTCCAGCCAAATCCTTTACGCGCCCGCCTCTTACCAAAACAATTCCGTGCTCAGAGAGAGAGTGCCCTTCCCCCATAATATATGCTGTAACTTCTGTTCTGTTAGAAAGCTTTACCCTAGCTACTTTACGAAGCGCAGAATTAGGCTTTCTTGGGGTCATAGTCTTGACCAAAGTTACAACTCCTCTTTTCTGAGGTGAATTGTATTCGGTATAAGTCCTGTCTTTTGCATTATAAGACCGTCTCAGGCCAGTTACTCTGACCTTTTTTATCTTTTTTTGTCTTCCTTTTTTTGTAAGCTGACTTAATGTTGGCATTGGATTAATTTAAAATTTCAAATTTAAAATTTAAAATTGTCATGGTATTATACAGTATCTGGGGCATTTGCTTCAACTGCTTCTGTATTTTTTTTGTCTTCTGTAGGCTCATTTGGCTCTTGGTACATACCAAATACTCTCTGACCCGGTCTTTCTGAATCATCAACTTCTACAGGATCTATTCCTTCAACAGGGATAAGTCTTCCTATAATTACATTTTCTTTTAATCCAATCAGCTTATCCTCTGCGCCTTCCAGAGATGCTTCGGTAAGCACTTTTGTAGTCTCCTGGAATGAGGCTGCAGAAAGCCATGAATCTGAGAACAATGATGATTTAGTTACACCTAAAATGGTCTGTCTTGCAGTAGCAGGCTCTCCGCCCTGACTTAGAACTTCAGCATTTATTTCCTCAAAACGAGTTCTTGTTATAAAATCTCCCGGAATAAGCGTGGTGTCTCCTACGGTTTCTACCACTACTTTATCAGACATTTTTCTAAGTATTACCTCAAAATGCTTATCATTAATTGGAATTCCTTGAGATTCATATACTTTTTGAGCTTCAGTAATCACATATTTCTGAGCATCAATTAATCCTGTTATCTTCAAAACCTCTTTAGGATCCATGTATCCTTGAGCAAACTGTGTACCTGCCTTAACTTCCTCTCCGTCTTTTACAATAAGAGTAGAAGCTTTTGGCACGAAATATTCTCTTTCTTCTGAAGGTTTTCTATGAGTCTTTACTTTTAGAAGATGTCCATCATCGCTTGTCTCAACTGTTAATTTACCTGATAACTCAGAAATAGGTGAAAGCGCTTTCGGTGTTCTCATCTCAAAAAGCTCTTCAACACGTGGAAGACCTTGGGTCACGTCACTCATAACAACTCCTCCAAAATGCCTTACTCTCATAGTAAGCTGAGTTCCCGGTTCTCCAATTGACTGAGCTGCAATAACACCTACAGGCACACCTAGGGCCACTTTTTTCTTATCTGAAAAATCCCATCCATAACACGCTGAACAAATACCATATTTGAGCTCACATGTAATTACGGATCTGACTACAACTTCCTCAACATCATTTGTAATTACTTCAGAAGCCTTTTCCTCAGTTATTTCTTCACCTGCTTTTACGATTACCTTCTTGGTTTTAGGCGAAACTATATTCTCAGCAGCAAATCTACCCGTAATCCTATCTATAAAACCTGCTGTTCTATTTTCATCAACCGCACTTACCGTAATTCCACGTTTTGTGCCACAATCTTCCTCACGGATTATCATGTCATGACTTACATCCACCAATCTTCTTGTTAGATATCCTGCATTTGCTGTCTTAAGGGCTGAGTCTGTTAATCCCTTTCTGGATCCTCTGGCTGAAGAAACGTACTCAAAAATAGATAGACCTTCTCTAAAGTTGGATTTGATAGGAAGCTCCACAATCTTTCCAAGCGGATCAAGAATAAGTCCTCTCATAGCTGAAAGCTGTTTTAGCTGTTCTTTTCCTGCTCTGGCTCCTTCTGAATCTATAATAGTTCTAATAACATTTTCCTGAGTAAGAAGATCCCAAGTCATATCAGCAATTCTTTCAGTAGTCTTCATCCAAACCTCATTTGAGAGCCTCTTTCTTTCATCATTTGTAATAAGACCTTGCTGATATTCCGCATCAATTTCAGCAATCTTACCTTCTGCTTCATCAATCAAATCCTGCTTTTCTGCTACAAGCGCTGTATCAAACACTGAAACTGAAATACCTGAAACGGTTGAACCATAAAATCCAAGTGTTTTTATTCTGTCAATTAATTTTTCAACTTCCAGTGAATCAGCTACATTCATAGCTCGTGTTATAAGATTTTTAATTCCGCTTGCCTTTACTGCTTCATTTACAAACCCTAGTTCGTTTGGAAGATGCTCATTTAGCATAAGTCTGCCTATAGAAGTCTCCAAAATCTGATCATCAGACATATCTTCATTTTCAATTCTCACTCTTATTGGTTCTCTTAATTTTACTATTCCAAGATTAAAAGCAAGAAGCGCATCATTCATGCTGGAGAAATACTTTTGCTCTTCTTCTGAAACTCTTAATCCCTCATCAAGACTGGTTATGTAGAAAATTCCGATAGCCATTTCTTTATCAGGAAGTGTAATTGGGGCTCCATCTGCCGGTTTTAGTAAGTTTTCCCTAGGCATCATCAGTTCAACTGCTTCCTTTTGTGCATTATCAGAAAGAGGGATATGAACAGCCATCTGATCACCATCAAAATCAGCATTATAACCTTTACATACACATGGATGTAGCTGAATAGCTGCACCTTCTATCAACTTTGGATAAAAAGCTTGAATTCCAAGTTTATGAAGTGTAGGAGCACGGTTAAGAAGTACCGGATGATTTTTGGTAATTTCTTCAAGAATATCGAAAACCTCAGGAGGTCTTTTCTCTATATATCTTTTAGCACTTTTTATATTAGGAGCATAACCTCTCACAATTACCTCTCGAAGAACAAAAGGCTTAAACATTTCAAGTGCCATTTCTTTTGGAAGCCCACATTCAGAAAGCTTTAGATCAGGTCCAACTACGATAACTGAGCGTCCCGAATAATCAACTCTTTTTCCAAGAAGGTTCTGTCTAAATCTACCTTGTTTTCCTCGAAGCATGTCTGAAAGACTTCGAAGAGGAGATGAAACAACCTGACTACCTCGCTGACTTGCATCAATAAGCGAATCCACTGACTCCTGGAGCATTCTTTTCTCATTTCGAAGAATTATTTCCGGAGCTCCAAGACTCATAAGATGCTTAAGTCTATTATTTCTGTTTATAACACGTCTATATAAATCATTTAAATCTGATGTGGCAAATCTACCACCTGAAAGCTGTACCATAGGTCGCAAGTCCGGCGGAATTACAGGCAAAACCGTATAAACCATATCTTTTGGTTTTACTCCTGCTTTTCTTATAACTTCAAGAAGTCTAAGTCTTTTTATTAGTTTCAGATATTTCTGACCTTTTGATTTTTCTACTTCTTTTCTAAGCTCAACAATCATCTCGTCGAGATTTACTTTTTCAATTAATTCTAGGAGTCCCTCTGCGCCTGTCTTTAGAGAGAAGAAAACAGGTATATCATATTCCAAAACCTTAAAGTATTCATCTTCAGAAAGAACTGATCCGGGCTTTAAGCTTTTTACCAAAGTGGAAAGTGCATCGAAAATTTCATCAATTTTCTTTGATTCCTGCGTAACACGGTCTGAAATTCTGGCGAGTCTTTGCTTTCTTGAAAGCTCAAGCTCCTGCTCCATCAATTTCTTCTGCTCTTCATTTTTTGTTTTTATTTCTTTAAGCTTAGTATCAGTCTCGCTATTTATCTCTTCTTCTTCTTTTTCGGAATCTTTTTTAAGATTATTTTTTCTCTCTTCAACATTTGTAGCAAAACCCTCTAGTGCTTTTTTCTTTTTCTCATCATCAATTCCTGTTACCAAATAAGAAGCATAATAAATTACAGACTCCAAGTCTTTTTGACTCATATCAAGGATTAATGATAACGAAGAACTAGATCCTTTAAAGTACCAGACATGAGCCACCGGAGCAGCAAGCCCAATATGTCCCATTCTTTCACGCCTTACTCTAGAAAGAGTTACCTCTACGCCACACTTATCACAAATTATTCCTCTATATCTAATTCTTTTATATTTTCCGCAATAGCATTCCCAATCCTTTGTGGGACCAAATATTCTTTCATCAAAAAGTCCGTCTTTTTCAGGCCGAAGAGTTCTGTAGTTTATGGTTTCGGGCTTTGTTACTTCACCATAGCTCCACTCCATTACCTCTTTTTCTCCTGCAAGAAGAATTTTCAAGGATTGAAAATCCAATATACTTATGTCTTTCATTTTTTTATTCTTATCCATTATTTACTTCCTCTCCTCCTATGTTTTCAGGTGATGGTACAGATTCAACCGCTCCTTTTTCTACAGTCATCTCTCCCACACCTCCGCCAAGCTCTTTTTCCATTTCTTTCGCCTCACGTTCTACCTTTTCATCAATTTTGGCTTCCTCTAAAGGTTCTGTCAGTGTTGGCTCAGCAGTAATTGTAGCACCCATAGGAACAACATTAAGACCCAAAGCTTGAAGTTCTTTTATAAGCACCTTAAATGATTCAGGTACTTTTGGAGTAGGAATGCTGGTTCCTTTGACTATAGCTTCAAAAGCCTTAGCTCTTCCTACTACGTCATCTGATTTTATAGTCAACATTTCCTGAAGGGTATAACGAGCCCTATGAGATTCAAGAGCCCAAACCTCCATCTCCCCAAGACGCTGACCACCCATTTGCGCTTTTCCTCCGAGCGGCTGCTGTGTGACTAGGGAATAAGGACCGGTAGAGCGGGCATGTGTTTTATCTTCTACCATATGAATAAGCTTCATAATATAAGAAACTCCGACCACTACCGCATTTTCAAAAGGTTCACCACTCCTGGAATCTATTAGCTTAGTTTTGCCATTTTCGGGAAGATTCACGCTTTTTAATTCCGCAACTATTCTTCCTTCATCAACTTTTTCAAATACAGGTACTGCTACTTTTTTATTTTGTTTCATAGCTGCCCAACCTAAATGAGCCTCAAGAAGCTGTCCTAAATTCATACGTGCCAAAACCGAAATTGGAGAAATTATAATATCTACCGGTGTTCCATCTTCAAGATAAGGCATGTCCACTTCAGGTACAATTTTACTAATAACACCCTTATTTCCGTGCCTTCCTGCCAGCTTATCTCCTACCACAACATGCCTAAACTGTGCTACTTCTACAATTATTTTTCGAAGAGTTCCCGGCTCCAGCTCATCTCCCTTTTTCCTATCAAGAATCTGAACAGAAATAACAGTTCCGCGTTCTCCGTTTGGCATTCTTAAGCTGGTATCTCTTACTTCCCGGGCCTGTTCACCAAAAATTGCACGAAGCAATCTCTCTTCAGCTGTAAGCTCAGTTTCACCTTTTGGTGCTATTTTTCCAACTAAAATATCTCCGGGACCAACCTCACTTGATAAAACTACTATACCTTCCTCATCTAGATTTAATAACTGATCTTCACCTACGTTTGGAATATCTCTGGTAGTTTCTTCAGGCCCTAGCTTAGTCTCTACTACTGCAGCTTGATATTTTTCAATATGAATCGAAGATAAGACATCTTCTTTTACCAACCTATCTGAAATAACTATAGCGTCTTCATAGCCCAATCCGTCATAGGGAGCATAAGCTATTAATAAATTTTGACCCAGAGCCAACTCACCATCTTCAGATGAAGGACCATCAATTAAAAGATCTCCTTTTTTAACTTTTTCTCCGGTATCAACCATAGTTCTTTGAGTATAAGCTGTAGCCTGGGAAGTTCTTTGGAATGCATCTACTTTATATATTTGTTTTCCGCTTTTACCACTAAACTCTACCTTTTCTCCATCCGCATAAGTAACTACACCATCCTCAGGTGCTGTAACTACTCTTTCCATAACATGCGAAACCACTCCCTCCATACCCGTACCAACTATTGGTGAATGAGGATTTACCAAAGGTACTGCCTGACTCTGCATATGTGTTCCCATAAGCGCTCTGTTTGCTTCATCATGACTTACAAATGGTATAAGTGAAGCTGCTGTTCCCACAACCTGTCGTGGAACTACATCAATATATTCTACTTTCTCTTTATCAACCTCAATAAATTCCCCTTTATACCTAACAGGAACTCTGGTTCCTTCTATTGTTTGATCCTCATTTAGAACCCCTGAATGTGTTATGTAATACTCCCTCTCATCGTCTGCTGCCATGTACTCAATTTCTTCTGTTGCCACTGACACAACCTTATCTCCTTTTTTTACATGGGAGACTTTTCTATAAGGGGTCTCCATAAAACCAAACTTATTTACCCTTGCATAAAGAGCAACATATGTTACCAATCCGATATTTGGTCCCTCAGGACTTCTAATCGGGCAAATTCTTCCATACTGACTAGAGTTTATGTCTCGAATAGAGAATGCTGCTCTCTCACGGGAAATTCCACCTGTTCCCATAACGGTAAGACGATTAAGGTTGTCAATTTCCGAAATAGGATTTGTTTGATCTAGGATAGTAGAAAGCTGAGATGTTCTAAAAAATTCATTAATTGAAGCCATAATTGGTCTGGCATTTATTAACCCTGCTACTGTAACGGGCACTTCCGGTGTGATAAGAGACATTCGCTCTTTTATGCTTCTCTCAAGTCTTAAAACACCTACCCTAAATGCAGTTGAAGCTACAAGTTCTCCGACCCTTCTAACCCTTCTGTTTGCCAAAGAATCTATATCATCCACACCATCTTTGCCCTTAGATAATTCAATTAAAAATGCAATAGCAGCAACAATATCTTCTATAGTTAATATTTTTTCTTCTGATGGACTAAATCCCGGAGTATTCTTAAGCTTTTTATTTATTTTATATCTACCTACTTCACCCAAATCATATCTTCTATTGTTAAAAAACATTGCAAAGAAATTTTCTTTAATCTTATCCAGCACAATTGGCTCTCCTGGGTGCATTTTTTTGAAAATTTCTACAAGAGCTTCATTCTGAGATGTGGTTTCATCTTTTACAAGAGTGTTATTTATAAATTCTGTTGAACCATCAGATTCAACTTCTTTAAATTTATCCCTAATTACATCATTATCACTTACTCCTATTGCTCTTAGGAAAGTTGAGGCCAAGAACTTCCTTCTTCTGTCAATTTTTACAGTGATGGTGCCATATCTTGTGGTAGTAAACTCAAGCCACGATCCGTGAACCGGTCTGATTTCTGCTGTATAAAGAGTTTGACCTGTTACTGCATCTTTTGTGGCTGTAAAAAATACTCCGGGAGATCGGACCAATTGATTTACAATAGCTCTTTCAATTCCATTAACTATAAAAGTGCCTCTGTTGGTCATTTTAGGAATATCACCTAAAAATACTTCCTGATTTATCTCTGCTTGGGTTTTTTTATTTAAAAGTGTTGCTTTAACATATAGGGGAGCATCGTACGTGAGGCCTTTAATGAGGCAAAGTGAAGGTTCATTACTAGGCTTGCCGATCCTGTAATCATTAAAAGTAAGTGTCCAGTTTTTACCTGTGAAATCATCAATAGGAGAAATTTCCTGTAAAACCTGACCAATCCCTACTTCTTCAAACCATATATATGATTCTTTCTGAATCTTAAGTAAGTCAAGTTCTGGAAGTACTGGAAATTTATTTCCCCAATCCTCGCGGATATTATACTTGTTGTCTTTCGTACTTGCTTTAGGCATTTGATAAATTCAGCGGGCAGTATTATCTCGACAAAAAAATGCACGCAGGTGCATCAACCTTAATAAGGGATTTGTCTAAAGTATTAAATTTATACCATAGTAAGATGGCTATGTCAATGAGGAAAATCTACTAATATTTAAGCCTATAGCCATAAAGTCTTAAACTTTAAGCTTCGTGTAAAGGTCGCTCAATGCGTTATCTACTAAGTTTGGATGAATTCGGTAAAACTCCCTTGCATCTCCTTCCTCTGTCTCTAGTTGCCTCTTTATTTTTTCTTCCGCTTGACTCATGTTTACTGTTCTGGGGTTTTCTCTGTTTTCGATATCCGTTTTTATTTGACTCATTAATCTAATAATAGTAACAGGTACAGCCTTTTTACTTAAATTTGGGTTTAGGTAAAGGATGTATCTATCAGCTTTTTTTTCTGTTTTTTTCCATGTTGCTGGATCTATAGGATTAAAATTTTCCTCAAATTGAGCTTGAAAAAAACTAAAAGTTCCTTTATCAGGCGTTTTGGGATTTTGAAGGTCAAAATGATCAACTTTTTTCATTATTGATGAAAAATCATCAGGGGTCATAAAAATTTCTCGGGAAGAGCTATTCGAACCAGCTTCAATATGACTAGAAGACTCTATAGCCATAAAATTATTATATCATTTTTTATTTCAATTCTGCATCAGACAAACCGAAATAATGGCCTATCTCATGAATTACCGTGGCACGGACTTGTGCTTTTACTTCTTCAGGGGTACTACTCACCCGAAGAATTGAATATTTAAAAATAGTTATCTTGTCAGGGAGAACTCCTGTATAATTTCCTCGTCTTATCGCTGGCACTCCTTCATATAATCCAAAAAGCAAAGTACCCGGACGAAGGCTCATTTTTCTCAACTGATGTTCTGTGGGACTATCTGCAAAGGTTACAGATACATTATCCAGTTTCTTTACAAATTCCGCAGGTAAAGAACTTAGGGCCTCTGCTACTAGTTTTTCAAATTCCTCATCATTCATAAGGCTTGAGGTTTAGGAGTCTTTTACACAATCTTCGTAGCTCATTTCACCATTTTCTTCTACAAAAGCTTCATTTCCTGAATTAAAAAATACTATACTCTCATCAGAATTTGCATATCTGGCTCCACTTGCAGATTCTACCTGATAAAGAAGAACCGAGGTTCCATCACTCATTACCAAATTTGCGCTTGGAAAATCTCCTTCGTTGTAAAATGCGACCTCAAGACTCTTATTATCATTACAAGTGAAATTAGCTTCAAGTGACGGAGTGCGGGTTGGCTCAGCTGTCAGTTCGGCTAAATCCTCCTCTGCTATGGTTTGTGCTGCAGATGGGGTATCATTATTTAAATTATTAATTAAAAAATAACTACCCACCGAAACCAAAAGAATTATTAATACCAGGCTTATTAGAGCAAATACAATTCTTTTATATGATTTTTTTTCAGTGGATATGGGTTGGTTTTGCTCTTCCATACATCTAATTTTACTTACTTTAGGTAAAAAATCAAGTTTAATAAATTTTCCCACAAAAAAAGCTAGTCCGGATTACAAATTCACAGACTAACCTTTTGTTTCATTAAGGAAGTAATACTGCATCTATTACATGTATCACTCCATTTGATCCTTCAATATCAGCCTGAACTACGGTTGCACCATTTATAGTCACATTACCGTTTTCATCAGTATCGATTGCTAAAGTTCCCCCTTGAACTGTAGTAGCTGTTTCCAGATTTACTACATCTGCTGCCATTACTTTTCCGGGAACTACGTGATATGTAAGAATATCTGCTAGATCTTCACTAGCAAGAAGTTCTTCTGCAGTTAGTCCCAAATCAGCAAGTGCTGTTTCAAAAGCGGCATCTGTTGGAGCAAAAACCGTGAATGGTCCTTCACCCGATAGTGTTTCAACCAAGCCCGCAGCTTGAACAGCTGCAACTAGGGTATTGAAATTTCCAGATGCTACTGCCAGGTCAACAATAGTGTTACCTGTTTCCATTGAGTCTTCTGTTTCAGGTTCAGTAGCTGTAAGCGTTTCATTTACTTTAGGTGTTGCTGTACTGTTATTTTGATTTAGCAAAAATATTCCTGCTCCACCTATTACTACAACTACTATTACGGCAATTACAGCCATCATCATTTTATTGTCTTTCATTTATTATTCACCTCCTTTCAAAGCTCTTATTAGAAAATTGTAAATTCTTTGCACCAAATCATACTTTTCCATTCCTTTTGGTTTATAGGGATAATATTCTAGTAGAAAACCATTTATTGCATGCGTCATCACTTTTGCATCATCCTCTAGATCTTTGATTTTAAACTCTCCTGTTTTTACACCATATCTTAAAACCTCTTCCATATGTAATGCTGATTTATTAGGAACAAAACCATTTTTGAATTTTTTAAAGTTTTTTCTATAAGCCATGTAATATTTTAAAACTGCAACTATTTCCTCAGAATTATCAACCTGAAATTCTATTCTTTGCCTTAACATTTCAGACGCTGTTTCTGGTTGGGAAAGTTTTTCACGTTTTTCTCCAAGTAGAGTATTTGTAGATAGATACATTTCTTTAAGAAGTGAATCCTTATCTTTGAAATAATGATAAATAACCGAGGGGGCTATGCCAATTTCATCTGCCAAATGCCTTATACTAAATGCTTCATATCCCTGAAGGGCAAATATAATTCTAGACTTTTGTAAAATTAAATCTTTTGTGTTTTTCATAGAACAACTGTTCTATAATAGAACACTCGTTCTATTTTGTCAAGGGGGTAAACTCAGATATTTCTGGAGTCAATTGCCCAGTGGAGAAGAGCTTGACGCTGTCGTGGCCGACACCGCAGGTCCCCTTTATAACAATTTTTCTTCACCTGGGCTATGTGACGTTTTATTGCTTTCCAGCGTTTTATCTGCCTATCATCATCTACTGATCGCCTTCCCATATAGTAGCGACAGTACCACTGAAACCAACCCCTAGGATCCTGATCTCTAATCCAGCCTTTTTTTCTCCAAACAGACAAGGGCTGACTGGCATTTGCCTCAAAGAGGTTTATGCTCTTGTTGGGCCCTTTCGGATCCAGCTTCGCATCAGTAAACCAATCTTCCGGAAATTCTTCTCTGCAGTCTGTCATGTATCTCCCGCCAAAAACACCAAGTTTTAGCATTTCCTTAGACGTAAGTTCCGGTTTAAATTCAGGGTCAAAATTTTTACCCATAGGCTCGCTCAGCAGATAGGAATAATTTTTTTGCATTTTGTCATTTACAACTACGCATTTTCCTAGATTCATAAATTAATTATACCAGTAACTTACTTTGATATAATAAGTTCCATGAAACATACAGTTTTGCTTTACTACAAATATGTAAAAATTAAAAATCCCCATGAAGAAATGGTTCGACAGCGCGCATGGTGCGAAGCGCTTGATATGAAAGGAAGAATAATTATAGCCGAAGAAGGAATTAACGGAACGCTTGAAGGAACTAAAAAAGAAGCAGAAAAGTATATAAAACTCATGGATAGTGAGAGAAAGTTCAAGGAAATTAACTGGAAAAAAAGCGAAGGTACCGGAAATGCTTTTAGAAAATTATCAGTTAAAGTTAGGCCTGAAATAGTAACCACAGGAATACCAAGTAAAGATTTTGGGCCATTAAATAAAAAGACCGGTAATTATTTAAGCGCAGATCAATTAAAAAAATGGTACGAGGAAAATAAAGAATTTTATGTAATAGATATGCGAAATGATTACGAATTTGAAATCGGAAGGTTTAGAAATTCTATTTGGCCCGAGGGCCTTGGACATTTTAAAGATGTACCGAATACTATTAAATCTATTTCGCATCTTAAAAATAAAACTGTGGTTACAGTCTGCACTGGAGGAGTAAGGTGTGAAACAGCTTCAGGACTTCTTAAAAAATACGGCTTTAAAGACGTTTATCAACTCCAACATGGAATAGTTACTTTTATGGAAAAGTACCCTAATACTTATTTCGAGGGAAAACTGCTTGTCTTTGACGGTAGGCAAACAGTGGGATTTAATATAGACGATCCCAAACACAAAATAGTAGGAAAATGCAGGATTTGCGGAAAAAAAAGCGAAAATTTAGTTAATTATTATGATAAAGGTAAAAATACATATGGAATAATTTGTACGAAGTGTTGCGAGTCAGGAAAAATAGAGCTTCAAAGAGTCCCTACAAGTCAGCTTAAAAGCCTAATGAGCTAATCCGTAAATTAATCGACAACTTATAACGTTCAATAAATTCTAATTATCCGCAGTTTTCACTTCTTGCCTCAGCTTTCAAAATTTGTTCTCTTGAAACTGCCTTTAAAACATGCTCTTCTTCTCTATCCGAGTCAACAAGAATTACTATGCTATCATAGGCTTTTATCGGTAATTCTTGAAAATTTTCAACTTTCTGACCATTCAGATATGCTGCAGTTTCTGGGTAGTTAATGTCATATTCTAAATTTGTAAACAAGTCTTTCCAAATGGATCCTTCTCTTTCTACATGAACCACATCACCTATCTGATTATGTAAGTGTGCTTTTTCAATCTGTTCATCTTCCTCTTCCTCATATTCTTCACCTATGGTACAGGGTTTTATAAACATGTATTTGGGGTCTGAAAAATCAACCTGCTTATTATCTTTAAAAACTACAAATCCTGCGTGAAGATGATAATCTTCCATATGTTGAGTTTTATTATTTATAATAAAATACGCACCAGCGCCTGTTAATATAATAATTGCAAATACAAAAATTAGTTTTAGATATTTTAAATTCATTTTTCTATTGATTAATATAATTCAATTTTACCAGAATTGATAAACTACTCTAAAATAACCTAATTTACGCTAACAACAGTCATCATTCCAGCTTCTGCATGTTCTAGCGTATGACAGTGACTTACCCACTCTCCTTTATCGAGCGGTACCAGTCCAATATCGATCGACTCTTTAGGTTCAATTAGAACAGTATCTCTCCAGAAAGGTTCATCGATAAGATAACCATTTTTAGATAATACCTTAAAGAACTGGCC
>Ga0066639_10000573_pt1 | contig 32272 bp, 26 predicted proteins | sample CryGeyCG2114_010_2_FD_59504 | JGI IMG/M metagenome (GOLD analysis project Ga0066639, IMG submission 59504) | Groundwater microbial communities from aquifer - Crystal Geyser CG10_big_fil_rev_8/21/14_0.10 | ecosystem: Environmental > Aquatic > Deep subsurface > Groundwater | place: USA: Utah...
CGCCGCGCCCGACTTCGCGCCGGAAGTCGTCGTCGGTACATCAACGTATACGTCGAGGTCCGCCGAGTCGTTCAGAGGCACGTAGAAGGTAAGGCCGGTGAAGGTCGCCGTCGCGTGCGTCTGTGCGCCCGAAGAGAGCGCGAGAGAGCGAGTGACGGTCTGTTCCGCACCAGACTGATCCTTGTACTTGAGGGTGACGTTCGCAACCGAGGTCGCGGCGTCAGCCGGTACCTTGACCGCTACTTCCTGGACCGTGTAGCTCGAGTTCGCCGCAGCGAAGTCGAACTTGCCGACATGCACCATGGTGCTGCCAGCGATCACGTTCGTGTTGACCGGCGTGCCAGGGTCACGAGTGACCGTGAGCGTGCCGCTTCCGATCGTGATGGTCTGGAGCGTTAGGTCCGAACCAATTGTTGTAGATTGGCCCGTCGTCGCGCCCGTACCGCCCGTGGTGTCGTCAAGATCCACGATGATCGTGCCTGCACCTGCGCCGGACTTAATGTTCGCGTAGATGTCGATGACCTTCGTCTGCGACGCGCCCATGGCGAGGTTCACGGAGAAGGTGTTCGCCGTCGACGGCGAGGACTTCGCCGTGCCGATCTGCTGGCCCGTAGCGTTGTCCACGAGACGCAGGTCGGTGATAGAACCTGATTCCGTAGACGAGAGGTTGAGGACGATGGTGTTCACGTTCACCCCCTCGACGGAACCCGTGGAGAGCGTGAAGGAACCGAGACGGGCGTTGTTGGTGCCCGCGACCATCGTCTGGTCGCCGTAGCCGGAGAACTTCGTTCCCGTCAGCGTCGAAGACGAGACCGTGAGCGAGTTACCCTCGACCTCCGCAATGGCAGACGAGATGCGGTCGCCGGAGCTGATGCCCTCGGTGTCCGCAACCGCGACAGATACTCCTACGTTAACCGTGTCACCGTTGGAGTAGTTCGCACCTGCCGTCGTCTTAGCATCGCCATAGATCTCAACGATGGCCGTCTGGCCTGCGGTGAGAATCATAGACGATCCAAGTGAGATCGTTGTGCCTCCTTCCGCAACATCGGCGGTGGAGCCAACCTGCGTGCCGTTGAGCATGATACGGACGTTGTCCATACCTGCACCTGCGGTCGTATCTACGTCAACCGTAAGCTGTTCGATCTTGAGGTTGTCGCCAGCTGCACGGAACTCGAAGCGCCCCCAGAGGACGTTCGTTGCGCCGACCGCGACGTTTCCTGTCGGCGAGTTAGCCGCCTTGACGACCGAGAGCGATACGCCCTCTATTTCGTTGGCGGTAACCGTCGACGGTGCGCTCGGCTTCAGAGGCTGATTCAACTCCGTGTCCACGAGATGGATGTCCGTCCCGCGGCGGATCTGGAAGTCGAAGTTCTTGCCCGAACCGGCAACAACATCCGCAACGAGACGAATTTCATTGCCGCCCGTCGCGAGGCGAACAGGCGAGCCCGAGAGATCGAAGACGACCTTGCGGCCGGAGATCTGCTGGACATTGCCAACTTGCACGCCCTTCACGAAGAGCTTGAAGTTTTGGAACGCGCTGTCGGATGCCGTACCGCGGTTCTCAAACTGCACTGAGCGGAGATCCGCCGCACGGTTGTTGACCGTAAGCGTGTTCTGGAAGACGGTCGTGTCATCCGCCGGAGCGAATGTGCCGCCGTTAGGAGTCGTGGAACCCCATGTCGCCGTCGCGATAGTCGCGGACGAGATGAGGAAGTTCGTGCCCGTGAGCGGGAGCGAAACCGACGAATCAAGTGCGCCGGAAGCCGTCACGCTCGTGAGCTGGGCTCCGATCGTCTCGCCGCCCGAGCTGCCTCCAAGGTCTGCGCGAAGCGAGACCGTTACCGAGCCGCCCGCAGGGACTTTGAAGATGCCACTCGCGTCATTGAAGCTGATGACAGAGCTTGAGATACCCGCAGGATCAGTGAGGCGCGCGCCGCCCTGGTACATGTACACGTTGCCAAGCGACGAGTCCGTCGAGGCACCCGTCCGGTTGAACGAGAGGCCCGTTACCGAGATCTCGGAAGCCGTCGGGTTCGAGAACGTGAGCCGCATGAGCTCACCGATACCCTGGCCCTGCACGAGCGTGCCCGCCGTCGGGTTGTCCGATGCGAGCATGACCTTGAGGCCGTTGCCCGTTACCGGAGGAGTACCCGTGCCGCCGCCCGGAGGCGTTGTGCACATCGAGTTCGCCTTCGCGCGAGTGATGGGACCCCAGTACCCTGCAGTCGGCGAGATGCCGTTGGCTGCCTGGAACTTGGAGACCGCCGCGCGCGTCAGCGCACCGAAGTACGACGTTTCGTTGCCCGGAGAACCAGCGCCGCTTGCCGCGACCTGGAAGCCGTTGTTATTAAGGAATTTCTGAATTTCCATGACTTCGCCGCCCGAGTGTCCCACAGTGTGGTCACGCGTGAAGGTGAAGCATGCGCCGCCGGTCGTTCCCGAACCAATCTGGGCCTGGAGCGCCGCGATCTGTGCGAGCAGTGCTTGGATCTGCGCCTGCAGGTCTGCCATCGTCTGCGCGCCCGCCGGTGTGGCGAAAGCGAACGAGAAGATGAGACCGAGACCGATCACAACTGCTGCGATATTTTTTGTTGCTAAACTCATATGTTTTGTTTGACCTTTGTAACCCCGAACGCTTCGCTTTCGCGATGCGCTCAAGATCGCATCCGCACCCTTTCGACGAAGGTGCATTTGCATTTGTTGTGTGCCACGGCGCGAACCGTGACAACTAATAACTTGCTAGCCCGCCTCCTAACTTCTAATAGATGAGAGAGCAGGGGTAGCAACAAGAATGTAGTACCGAGTTTCGTTCGTGCATCCATTACCGTACGTAGCAGCTATTCGGAAGGTGATCCTTTTTTTCCGGCCGGATCAATGCGGCCGTTCAGCACGAGCGTGTCGTGCTGCGTCATGCGCTTTTCATATCGCATTCGTTTTTCCCACTATTCAAATGTCAACGAACACCGCACGCAGACATCGCTGAGCTTGCGGAAACGCGCCTCACCACTACGACGGGCGAAGACGCATTCCTTACGATTATACATCAGCTGTGAATGAGCGCAGTACAATGCGCCACTGTGTCTTTGTGGATAACTGGTGAACAGAAAACCGCCTGGCTCAGGCACATTTCCCGCTCCAGCTATCCTCATGAGAATAGCTCGACAGGCGGGTAAAGTCAAAGGTGAACGAGCCACCCGGGACGAGGCAAGAGAGCCAAAATCAAAACAGGGTGCTCTCGTCGCCGAACGGCAGCAGCATAACTACGCGGGCCTGTGTCCGATAGGATTTACGTCGCTTTAGCGAGCGAGTATTGGCTCCAGCGCTTCGCGCCACTCTTTCGGACAAGACCAGATTGGACAAGGGTCGCGAGCTCCCGCTGTATCATTTTTTCGCTATACTCGGGTAGATTCAAGGATATCTCTCTGATTCCGAGCGCGTTCCCACTTGCAAGAATGTCCAATATACGGGTAGCACGGTCCGACTGTCCTTTTGCACTATCTGAAATTGTAACGGACACTTGTTTGTCCGTTTGTACTTCCCCGTCCTTTACGCTGATCGGGCGTTCTATAGGACGCTGCGGTGAAGAGCGTATCGCACGCGGCGGCGGTACGGGCCTTGGATTCAGGGTATCGCGGCTTAAGGAGAGGTCATCTGCGAAAACTGACCTTTGGGCACTTGTGAGATAAACGCCGAGTTCATCCAGTGCGGCGACCACTGTTTCGGCGTTTGCAACGGACACAAATCCTCCCACGGTGGAGAGGCGTGTGAGCGATATAAGCTCCCGTATGAGCGCTTGCGCTTCGTTGTGCGTCTCTGAGCCAGATGCACGGAAGCTCCGACGCAGATCCAAAAGGACGTGGAGAAGCTGGGGCGCCATCCTTCTTAGAGCTATTCGCAGCGGCTCATTCGCGTCCACATGACCCGTCACCAGAAAGAGCGCGGCTACAATGCGCTCCGCCCTTCTGTACGCATTCTCACCCGCAATGTTCCGACCGAAAGGGGTCGTCTTGACCGTTTGTTCGTCGGAAAATATGGGGAAATTTTGTACTGTACCCGTGTCCTTTACACTGTCCGACACGTTGGCTCCCGCTGTCCTTTGGGTGACCGATTGGCTGCCGGATGGCATATGGACACATTATACATAAAAGACACACCACGCAAAACTTCAGGTCTAAACCTAATACACATCAAACATCTTAATTTCCAGACCCGGGAGATGGCCGCTGTTTTGAGTTGCGAATTTGGTGCTTGGAATTTACTCAGCGTTTTGTGTCTCAAATTTCGCACTTTCCCAGAGGTGGTATCATTCCCCTATATTCAATCCGGTAAAGATACGACATACATGGCACGACACAAACGAAAAAAGAACGCGAAGAAGGAGCGCGAGGATACTGAGTGGGAGAGCCCCATATCCTCCGAGGCGCTTCGGGGGGTCGCTGCGATACTTCTCGCCGCGCTTGCACTCTTCCTCATTCTTGCGGCGCTCGGCCTCGCGGGAAACGCGGGGACATTCATCTACGAAGCACTGACGGCGCTCGTCGGCATCGGGTATCTTCTCTTGCCTCTCTCCCTCTTCCTGCTCGCCGTGGTGATTTTCCGCTCCTTCGAGCGCGCACTCAGTGTCGTACAAATCGGCGGTACCGTAGTATTTCTTTTCTCCACGCTCGCGCTGGTGAGCGTAGCGTTCGAGGGGCAAGGAGGCATCATAGGCGGCGTTCTCGCCGCATCGCTCATATCGCTCTTCGACACTGCGGCAACGACGGTATTCCTGGTCGCCTTCGCGCTCGCCTCGCTCATTATTGCATTCAACGTGCATCTTGGCGCACTTGCGGCATCGCTGCGGTCGCGCACGGCCGGCTCGGGGGACGCGCCCACCGTTGAGAGCGTACAGATAGGCGGGCTTACGGCAGAGAACGAAGAAGAAGACGAGGAGGAGGATACCGTGGAAAAAGAGGATGACGCGCCTCAGGAGGAACCCGCTGCGCCGCGCGCGCCGGTCATTGCGCGCGCGGCACTGGAGAGCGACGAGAGCGGCGGCTTTCCCATCATCGCCGCGGAAGGCCGCGCGTATACGCCGCCGCCCCTTTCGCTTCTCGGTAAAAATAAGGGGCGGCCGGAAGTGGGCGACGTGAAGGCCAACATGAACATCATAAAGCGCACGCTGCAGAATTTCGGCATTCAGGTGGAGATGGACGAAGTGTCCATCGGGCCGACGGTAACGCGCTATGCCATGAAGCCCGCCGAAGGCGTGCGCCTCTCTAAAATCGTCGCGCTCCACTCCAACCTCGAGCTCGCCCTCGCTGCCTCCCCGGTGCGCATCGAAGCGCCCATCCCCGGCAAGTCGCTCGTCGGCGTGGAGGTTCCCAACATATCCCGCACGACGCTCGGGCTCGCTCCCCTCCTCTCCGACAGCGCGTACACGCAATCGGACAAACCGCTCCTCCTTGCGCTCGGCCGCTCCATAACCGGACAGCCCCACTTCGCGGACCTTGCGCGCATGCCGCACATGCTGGTGGCCGGCACGACCGGCGCGGGCAAATCGGTCGTCATACACGACTTCGTTCTCTCGCTCCTCTACCGCTGCGGCCCGGAGCGGCTGCGCTTCATCATGGTGGACCCGAAGCGCGTCGAGCTGACGCTCTACAATTCCATTCCCCACCTCCTTACGCCCGTCATCACGGACGCCAAGAAGGCGATACTCTCGCTCAAATGGCTCGCAAAAGAAATGGAGCGGCGCTACAACATCCTTGAGGCGGAATCTGTCCGCGATATCGCCTCCTATCATGAAAACGTCGTCGCGCCCTCCTTCGCCGGCGCTTCAGAGGGGAAACCGTCGCAGGGAAAAAACGGCGGCCCCGTCGAAGCCATGCCCTACATCGTGGTCATCATCGACGAGCTCGCCGACATCATGCAAGCGTACCCGCGCGAGCTAGAGAGCGGCATTGTGCGGCTTGCGCAAATGAGCCGCGCCGTGGGCATTCATCTCATACTCTCGACGCAGCGGCCGTCCGTGAAAGTCATCACCGGCCTCATCAAAGCGAACATACCCGCGCGCGTCGCATTCCAGGTCGCTTCACAGATCGACTCGCGCACGATACTCGACTCCGGCGGCGCGGAGCAGCTCCTTGGCGCAGGCGACATGCTCTTCCTCTCGGGGGACATGTCGAAGCCGAGACGCATCCAAGCGCCGTACACCGGCGAGACGGAAGTGAAGAGGGTCGTGTCGTTCATCGCTAAGTCGAACGCCGGAATGCTGCCAAGCGAGATACAGCTTACCGAAAGCGGCGTCGGCGGCGGAACGGACGCTATTTTCTCCTCGCTCTCGGAGAGCGACGAGGACGAGGACGACCTGTACGGCGAGGCGAAGCGCGCCGTCCTGGAAGCGGGCAAAGCATCGACCTCATATCTGCAGCGGAAATTGCGCATCGGCTATGCGCGCGCGGCGCGGCTCATGGACATTCTCGAAGAGCGCGGCGTCATCAGCGCGGCGGACGGCGCAAAGCCGCGCTCCGTCGTGGGCGATGGAAACGCGGGACCGTCTTCCAGCGGAGCCGAGTCGGATGAATTCGCGCGAGAACCCGTAGAGGACGAAGAAGACGGCGGGTACGGGCGAGAGCGCGTATGAAGTACAGGACTCCCGGTATCGGGCAAATGGCGCGGGTAAAACAGTGCTCCGCTTCCAGCGCACACTCGCTCGCACCTGCCTTATGATCCCCTATCGTGACAGCTGGCTCGTGCGTCTCGCCATTCTCGCATTTTTCGCGCTTGCCATCGGATACGCATACTTTGAGGCGCGCGGCATGCTCTTCGGCCCATCGATAGCCGTCCCCTCTGAGGTGCTCACGACGGGCGAGCAATACACGGTCATTCGGGGCAAAGCGGAGCGCATAGCGGAACTGCGCCTCAACGGTATGGTGATTCCCGTGACGGAAGAGGGGGAGTTTGAGGAACCATACCTGTTGGCGCGCGGCGTCAACCGGCTCGTCCTCGACGCCGTCGACAAATACGGCCAAAACAAGCGCAGAGTCGTTACGATAGTGTACGCGCCGTCGGGCGCGACCCCCGTTTCGCCCCGCGCCACACCGTCGCGCGAGGCGGACGACGCATCGTCCACGCCTGAGGCGCTGGCGCCGGGCACATAAGAAGGTATACTTTTCTCTTATGGCTCCCGGCACAAAAAAGGCAAGGGTAGTAAAATCAACGGAGGCACTACCGGCTTCAGGCGCGCAGAATAAGGAAATAGAGCGCGCAATCTCGGAGATCAAGACAAAATTCGGCGACGAGGCGATAATGAAGCTCGGCGACCAGCCGAAAGTAGACGTCAATGCCATTCCCACCGGCTCCATAGGCGTAGATTGGGCGCTCGGCATCGGCGGCCTCCCCCGGGGCCGCGTCATTGAAATTTTCGGGCCAGAGAGCTCCGGCAAAACAACGCTCTGCCTTCATACCATCGCGGAAGCGCAGAAAAAGGGCGGCATCTGCGCGTTCGTTGACGCAGAGCATGCACTCGACCCCGAGTATGCAAAGAAAGTGGGCGTCAAGATAGAGGACCTTCTCGTCTCCCAGCCGGACACCGGCGAGCAAGCGCTTGAGATAGTCGAGAGCTTGGTGCGCAGCGGCAAGATAGACGTCATCGTCATTGATTCCGTCGCAGCGCTTACACCCAAGGATGAGATAGAGGGAGACATGGGGGCGCAGCACATGGGCAAACAAGCGCGCCTCATGTCGCAGGCCCTGCGCAAACTCACCGCCATTGTCTCCAAAACGAAGACCGTCGTCATCTTCATCAACCAGATACGCATGCAGATAGGCCAAATGTTCGGCAACCCCGAGACCACCACGGGCGGCAAGGCGCTCAAATTCTACACGTCGGTACGCATCGACATTCGCCGCATCGCGCAGATCAAGAAGGGCGACGAGGTGATGGGCGGCAGGCATCGCGTCAAGATCGTGAAGAATAAGGTCGCCGCGCCGTTCCGACAGACCGAGTTTGACATGCTTTACGGCGAAGGAATATCGCGCGAGGGCGAGGCACTCGCACTCGGAGAGAAGCTCGGCGTTATCGAAAAAGCAGGCACCGGGGCGTACTCATATGGGGAGACGAAGCTCGGGCGCGGCTACGATGCGGCACGCACATTCCTGCGAGATAATAAGCCCGTGTTAAACCAGCTTCTCAAAGACATTCGCGCAAAGCTCGCGGACGCATAATTTTCCAGAGCCGCCCTCTCTTTTTCGTACCGGTTCGCAGCGGCCGCATCGCAGGGATTCTCATGCGTGCGCGAATAGACAAATACCCGATTTCCACTAGAATGGCCGGCAATATCTATGCTTTCCTACAGCAACATAGCGCCGAAGCACATCATCGTCCTCGATGGAGAACCGTACGAAGTCGCCTCGACGAGCGGCGTGGTGAAAAAACAGCGGCAAAAGCCGCACAACACGGCGAAGTTGCGCAACCTGAAGACCGGCTCCATTGTCGAGCGCACCTTTACGCAGGCAGACAAGATAGAAGAGGCCGATGTCGTGACGAAAAAAGTAACGTTCATCTACACCCGCCCCGAAAAAGACGAGTGGTGGTTCCATGAGGCGGGCAATCCCGCAAAGCGTTTTTCAATAGGCGCACGCGTCATCGGTGACGCCGCGAAGTTTTTGGCACCCAATACCGATGTCGACACGCTCTGGTTCGAGGACTCCTTGATACAGGTCCGCCTGCCCATCAAGATGAACTTGAAAGTAAAGGAAGCGCCACCGAACGTGAAAGGCAACACGGCGCAGGGCGGCGTGAAGCCGGTCGTCCTGGAGACGGGCGCATCCGTAAATGTGCCCATGTTCATCAACGCCGGCGACGTAGTCCGCATCAACACGGAAACGGGCACGTACGTGGAGCGTGCATAACAGGAGCCGAACTCCCAGAACAACTGCGCAACTCTCTCCGGAACACCAGCTATGTGCATATTCGCGCGAATATGCACATAACGCGACGGCGTTACTCCACCGCATGCATGCGTATTCATGTGCCTACCGGCATACTCATTGTCGCGCGTCGTGATACACTTTTCACTAATGGAACTCGTTCTCTACGGAGGAATGTTCCTCGGCAGCGCCGCAATACTCTACCTCTCCGGCGAGTGGGTGGTGCGCGGGCTCATGCATCTGTCGCGCCACTTGGGAATCCGGGAATTCGTCGTTGCCTTTTTCGTCATGGCGGCGGCGGCCTCGCTGCCCAACCTCTTCGTCGGCTTAACGTCGGCGCTCTCCGGCGTGCCGGAACTATCCCTCGGCGACATATTCGGAAACAATCTTGTTGCCATGACGCTTGCGGTGGCAGCGGGCGTCCTCTTCTCCCGCCGCGGCAGTATCGAAACCCGCGGACGCACCATCCACACCTCCATGCTCTTCGCTGCCGCCGCAGCGATGCTTCCCGTTCTCCTTATAGCGGACGGCGAGCTGAGCCGCTTTGACGGCGTCATACTGATGGGGCTTTTCCTCATCTACATATATTGGCTTCTCGGCATGAGCGACCGGTTCAGCCGTACCTATAAACAATCCAAGCCGCACGATAGCGCGCTGAACCGCGCGCGTCGCGCGATAGGCGATGTTCTAAAAGTTACGGCGGGCGTCTTTCTCATCATCATTGCCGCGCTTGGTATCGTATCCTCCGCCACGTTCTTTGCCGACCACTTCGGCGTACCGCTTGTTCTTATCGGCCTTCTCGTCGTCGGCTTTGGCGGCGCGCTGCCGGAAGTGTACTTCGCCATCGCCTCAGCGCGCCGAGGCGATACGAATCTCATTATGGGCAATATCATAGGAGCGGTGATACTGCCGGCCACGTTCGTACTCGGCCTGGTCGCCCTCATCCATCCGATACACGTGAACGGCTCCCAATTCCTGGTCGGGAGCCGCATTTTTCTCCTCGCGGCGGGCGCTCTCTTCTTCATATTCTCCGCAACCAGCAGGCGCATCGGCCGCGTAGAAGCCGTCATTCTCATGCTCGTGTACGTTGCATTCCTCGCATTCGCCTACCTCACTGCCGAATCCGGCGGCCTCTAGGAGAGGGTGCCACAAAAAGCGCGGCCGGAAGGCCGCGCTCATTCGCGCACAGGGCCTGCGCACTATTTCGCAATGTACGGAAGGAGCGCCATGAAGCGCGCACGCTTAATGGCCGCCTCGACCGCGCGCTGCTGTTTTGCCGTCAGATTCGTGCGCCGCCTTCCCATGATCCGGCCATGCGGATTAACGAACTGCTTCAAAAGATCCACGTCTTTGTAGTCAACGTGCCGTATATCGTTTTGCGTCAAAATGTTGTTCATATTGTTGCGTGTATTGCTTTTACTGTTCACTGTACTGATTGCATGTACCAACGAACTAGAACGGGATATCCTCGGGGTTAATGTCTTCCTTAGGATACTCTATGCCCGCGCCGTTGCCGGAGTCGCTCGCTCCTTCCGCCTCCGCCGCTTGCTTCCCCCCGCCGGCGCCGGCGCCCCGCGGACCGAACTGGACGCGATCCGCGACGACCTCGGTGCGATACTGCTTTTGCCCGTCTTTGTCCCAGCTGCGCGTCTGCAAGCGCCCTTCGATGAACGCCGCGCTGCCTTTCTTGAGGTATTGCGACACCGTGCCTGCCTGGCGACCGAACACGACGACGTTGTGGAAATCCGTTTGCTCCTGCTTATTGCCGTCGCGGTCGCGGAACACCCTGTTCGTCGCGATGGAGAAGTTCGCCACATTCATGCCGCTTGGAAGCGCGCGTAGCTCCGGATCGCGGGTGAGATTGCCGTACAACATTACTTTGTTCAAATACATAGATCCACTGTAGCATTCTAGTCGGCGGTGAGCACGTCGAGTGCTGCGTCGAGCTGCTCTTCCGATACCGGACCCTTCTCGGCCGCTTCGCCGCGCCGCACGCTGGAGCGGATAGTGTCGGTCCGCTTGACCTCGCGCAATGTCGGCGCCTTCATTTTTGCGCGTGTGTCTTCGCGGACCGTACGGAACACCAAAGAACGAATGATGTCTTTCTCGTTCTTGACCGCATGCGACACTGCTTTCGCGCCCTCGGTGGTTACCTCGAATTTTATCCAGCCGAAGTGCGCTCGGTCGTAGCGCGTGCGCTTTCCGTTCTCCCGAACCTCTATTTGATACGCCAGTTTCAACAGACTCGGTGCGCCTTCCGCAATGAACGAGCCGCCCGACTTTTCGATCGCTGCGCGGATGCCGCCCACCACCTTCTCCACCTCCTCATCCTTGACCGTCGGGGCGATATGATAGCCGACTTCGTACACGCGCAGCGCGTCCTCAACCGCCTCCGCCGTTGTTTTCTGCTCTGTTTCAGCCACAGCTTCTGCCATAACCCGCGCACTGTATCACAAAGGCGATAGCAGGGGCAATAGCAGCGAAAAAAGAGGCAGTGCATGACATTGTATGCAAATCTGTTGCATGTATCGGAACCATAGGGTAGTATCCACATGCAAACATTTTGCATATGAAAATCGCATTTCTGGGCAAGGGAGGCAGCGGCAAATCGACACTCGCCACTGCGGCGGTACGGCACCTGCACGACAAGGGCTACACCACTCTTGCTATCGATGCCGACCACAATATGGATCTCTCTTTTAATCTTGGCGTTGATTCCCCCGCTCGCACGCTTGGCGCCGACCCCTCGCTCATAAAGCGACACATCGGTCTCGAACCTGATGCGGACTTTTCCGAGGCTCGACGCACGGCGGAGGCGCGCGGGATCGTATTTCGTCTGGCGCCCCCCGATCCGTTCACATCCGGCGTTTCCGTAACCCTCGCGGATCGCCTGCACCTTATCGTAGCCGGACCGCATACAGATGCGGTGCGCTCCGGCGATAATTGCAGCCACTCGCTCGCCGCCCCGCTTAAAGTGTACTTGCCTTGCTTGCAGCTCAACGCCAATGAAGCAGTCGTCATCGACGAGCGCGCGGGCACCGATCCGGTCGCAACCGGCATCCTGTGCGGCGTCGACTGCGCCGTTATCGTCGTCGAGCCAACGGTGCACAGCGTACGCATCGCGACACACATAGCCGGCGAGCTCTCGCTCTCCAGCGTGCCCTACGCATTCGTGCAAAACAAAGCGAGCGGAAGTGAGGATGTTTTTGCAGCGCTCCCCAAACCGGCCACCGCTACCGTGCCCCGCTCTCCGGATGGCCACGTCTCTTCACCGGCAATAGAGAGTGTATTGAGCGCTCTTTCGGCGCGTATGTGAGCGGCGTGCGGCGGGAGATGCATACCCCGCCGCACGCCGGTTGCAATAGTGCGCCGGTGTAGCTCTTTGGGAGAGGTCACATGACACTCAACGCACTGCGTCTGCAGCAGACGCGAAACGAGGTTGGCGATGCAAAGGAAGCGCTCTGGCGCGAAGTACAGGAATCTCTGCCGCTCGCTGTCGCTCACTGCCGCGAAGGCGCACGGAAGGCGCGCGAGTCGGGAGAGGTTCAGTTCGACCCGATCCCGATCCGGAAGAATCCGGAGCTTGCGCGGCAGGTTCAGGCGCTTCTCGGAGTCGATCTCTTCCGCGAACTCATCGAGGAAGACACCGGCATGCGCTTCATGCTGGCGGCCTGTTGCGCGCCGGTCATCGGGCCGCGTTACGACCTCGTGCGCGAGAAGTGCACGTGGGAAATGCAGTTCTTGCTGCAAAGTAACGAGATCTACATGTGCTGAGCAAAGCGCGCCTTGCGCCACAAAAGCCCCGCCATCGCGGGGCTTTCTTCTTTCACTGCCGAAGGCTGAACATGCGTCGCGCGTTCTCCATGAGCTGCGCGGCCACCTTCTGCTCCTCCTCGCCGCGTATTCTTGCGATCGCTCGCACCACCTCTACGACATACGCTGGCTCGTTGCGCTTTCCGCGGTAAGGCGCGGGCGAGACATACGGCGCGTCGGTTTCCGAGAGCAGCATGTCGAGCGGCGCGTTCCGCACCACGTCGTCATAATCGCGGGCGAACGTGATGACGCCGGTAAATGAGAGCGTGAAGCCGAGCTCGAGAAACTGCTTCGCATCGTCCCAGGTGCCCGCGAAGAAGTGTACATTGCCTTTTACACTTGCGTGCGCCTTTACGAGCGCCAGCGCATCGGCGTATGCATGTGCCTCCCCCGCGGTTTGCGTAGAGCGAATGTGGAGCATAAGTGGCTTGTCGAGACGGTTGGCGAGCTCGATTTGCTCTATGAACGCCGCCTCCTGACGCGCGCGCGAGTGCTCATCGAGCCGGTAGTAGTCGAGTCCGCACTCACCTATCGCTATCACCTTCGCCGAGCGCGCTAGCTCTTCATAGGCAAGCGGGTCGAACTCCTCGCCACGGGACGTGAATGCTTTCGCCCCGCCGACTCCCAACTCCTGCTCGTCGTGATACGAGCGACTTGTATGAATGGGGTGCAGCCCGACCGTCGCATAGACGCCATCATGGCGCTCGGCGAGCGCGAGGGCGGCGCGCGACGTCTCAAGCTGCGTCCCGACGATATTCATGCCCGTGCCGCACCCACGAGCGCGCGCAATTACCGCATCCGCGTCCTCACTGAACGCGGCGAAGTTCACGTGCGTATGCGCATCAAAGTAACGCATGTCCATACAGAGCTATTCCTTTCTCGGGAAAAGCGTTTCGGGTTTTTTGTTCGATAGCACTGCTTCCTCAATTTTCGCGCTCGTACCAGGCATGAGTGGATTCAACATACGCCCTATCGCGTAGAGTTCGACGGCAAGCTCGGCGATGAGCGCCCTCCCCTTTTCCACATCCGCTTTCACGAGCTTGAACGGCTCTGTCTCCGTGATCTTCTGGTCGAGTGCCTGCACGCGCCCCCATACGTAATCCGCCGCGCGATTGAATTCGAATGAATCGAGTGCGGCCCCGTATTCAGGAGGAAAATCGGCCGGTTCCGGTTGCACTCCTTCGGAGAGGTGTGCCGCCGCAAGCGCCATGATGCGTGCGGTGAGGTTGCCAATGCCGTTGACGAGGTTTGCCGTATACGCCTCATGGAAACGTTCCATTGTAAAATCGCCGTCTTCAAACGGATGGATGTGCCGCGCAAGAAAGTAGCGCAGGGCGTCCGCACTGTACGCACCTACGATGGCGAGCGGATCTATCACGTTGCCGAGGGACTTCGACATTTTCTTGCCCCCGCTGGTGACAAAACCATGGTAGACAACCCTCTTCGTTGTCGGCAACCCCGCCGACATGAGCATCGCCTGCCACATGATGGATTGAAAGCGCACTTGGTCCTTTCCCGCCAACTGGAGCGTCTCTCCATCGACCCAAAACGTGTCGAATAAGTTCTGGCCGGGTTTACCCTGAGCGGAGTCGAAGGGCCAGCCCAACGTGGAAATATAATTCGTAAGCGCGTCGAACCATACGTACATTGTCTGCGTATCGTCGTCCGGAACAGGCACGCCCCACGGCATCTTTTCCTTTACGCGGGATATGCTGAAATCTTCCAACCCCCGTTCGACGAACGCGAGTGCTTCGGCGCGCCGCCACTCGGGAATGACGGCACTGTCGCGAGAGAGATACTCGCGCACCCTGTCGCCGTACGCGCTAAGCCGGAAAAAGTAATTTTCCTCCTCTATCTCGATCGGTTCCATCGACGGATGGTTCGGACACTTGCCGTCGACGAGCTCACTTTCTTTTATGAACGCCTCGTCGCCGACGCAGTAGAGACCTTTGTACTTTTTCTTGTAGATGTCGCCACTGCCGCGGCAGCGCCGCCATATTTCTTGCGCCGCCGCCGTATGGCGCGGATCGGTCGTGCGGATGAAGTGAAGTCCCGGGTAAAGCCCGAGGGTATCTTTCAGCGCGCGAAACTTTGCGGCATACTCGTCAACGTATGCCTGCGGATCTTTACCCTCCTCGAGGGCCTTTCGATATATCTTGAGGCCGTGTTCATCCGTGCCCGTATTGAAAAACACATCGTCGCCCTGGAGCGTCCTGTAGCGCGCGTACATGTCGGCCTGCACCAATTCCAGCGCGAAGCCCACGTGCGGCTCCGCATTAACGTACGGAAGCGTCGTGGTAATGTACACGTTTTTTGAGTGCATACGCTCGCCTCAGGCAGTCTCGTGCGGCGGAGGGGGCGGTGCCGCACCAAGCGGAACGCGCCGCTCAGTCACATCGCGCACCAACTCCTGCAGAGTAGCCGCGACAGGCACGGAAAGCAAAATGCCTAGAAATCCCGCGAGCTTCGCTCCAATTATGAGCGCAAGAATGACCAATAAAGGGGGCACGCCGACCACTTTCGTTACCACAAGGGGATAGATGAGGTGGTTCTCGAACTGCTGAATGATGATGTAGAGCGCGACGACGAGAAAGCCGATAGTCGGTCCACCGTCCACGAACCCGATAATTATCGCGGGGATGGCGGCAAGCGTCGGGCCGAAGACGGGAATAAGCTCGAAGACCGAAGCGACGACCGCAAGAAGCAGTGCGTGCTTCACGCCGAGAACAGTCAGGCCCAGGTACACGAGCGTGCCGATAATGGCCGCGAGTATGAGCTGCCCCTGCATCCACAAGCCTATCTTGCGCTGCGAGCGCCGCCACAGATCAAGCACATACTCCACATATCGCGACGGGACAATAATGCGGAGGAAGTCGTCGACGCCGGTCGCGATAACGGCGAAGTAAAAAGAAAATACGACGATAAGGACGAACGAGAGCACGCCGCCGAATACGTTGGTGGCGACGCTGAATCCCTGCCCGAAGAAGCCGCCCACATCGGTTCGGAACGCGGCCATTAATTCATCGGCCGATTCGGTGGTTACCGGCGCGAAGCCGAACAGCGAAGTGTACTCATCGACAACACCGATGCGGTTCAAAAGCTCAAGATATGCGGGGAGGGACGCGAGAAACGCCAAGATGTCTTCCATGATGGAAGGCAGGAAAAAGTAGAAGAGCCCGATGAAAAACGCGAAGAGCAGCACATAGATGAGAAGGACGGCCAAGAGGCGCGGCACCTTTCTGCGCGCAAGCCCGTTGACCGCCGGCTCTATCGCGGACGCTATCACGACGGCCGTAAGCACGATGAGCACGATGTCGCGCAGCGCGTATATAAGCCACGCCGCGGCGAGAATGAGGACCGCTTTAAGTATCGTGCCGGTCGTAATGGAGATGGTCGTCCCCTGCATGCCGCTATGGTACCACGGCGCCGGCGCCTGTTAGCGAAAGAGGTCCGGAAGCTCCGAAACTGCAACGCGCTCTTGCGCTCCGGCGTCGCGGTCGCGCACTGTTACTGAATCGTCCTCGAGCGTCTGGAAATCGATCGTGATGCAGCGCGGCGTGCCAATCTCATCCTGCCGACGGTAGCGCTTGCCGATATTGCCGTTGTCATCCCACTGAATGGCATGTGGCCCGTAGCCGGTTGCCTGTAGCAACGAGTCGTGCACGCCTCGGGCTTTTGCAACGAGCTCAGGTTTGTTCTTAAGAAGCGGAAACACGGCGGCTTTGACCGGTGCGATATCGCCATTGAGTTTGAGGTAAGCGCGCATTTCTCCGCCGAGCTCGTCTTCAGTGTACGCTGAAACAAGGAGCGCAAGAACGGTTCTGTCGACCCCAAAAGACGGTTCGATGACATGCGGTATGAATCGCTCACCTGTTGCCTCATCGGGATACGAGAGATCGACGCCCGAGGCGGCCGCATGCGCCGAGAGATCGAAATCGGTGCGATACGCGAGACCGGATAGTTCTTTGCGGCCGAAAGGAAAATCAAACTCGAAGTCGATCGTACGCTTCGAGTAATGCGCGAGCTCATCTTTCGGCACGTCCAGCTCATGCACCGCGCGCGTGGAGATGCCGACGGCGTTGAAGAATTCGTGGGAACGGCGGCGCCACTCTTCGAATGCGCTCTCCCATTCCGACGGTCGGATAAAATATTCCACTTCCATTTGCTCCATTTCCCGCACGCGAAAAATAAAGTCGCGTGGCGCGATCTCATTCCGGAACGCCTTGCCTATCTGCGCGATGCCGAACGGCAGTTTAGGATGGAACGCATCAACCGTGTTCTTAAAGTTGACGAAAATACCGCCCGCCGTTTCCGGCCGCAAATATGTCTGCACTGCGTCCTCCCCGGCTCCGACGGACGTCTTGAACATCGTGTTGAACATTTTTCCGCTCTCCAGTGGATCGGCGAACCCGGCGACGTGGCCGCTTGCCTCCCACGCCTTTGGATTCATAAGTATGGCCGCATCGACGCCATACACATCCCTCTGCTCGCTCACGAACATTCTCCACCACAGCTGTTTGATGTTGTTCTTGAGCATGAGGCCGAGGTGGCCGTAATCCCACGTTCCCGCGAGTCCGCCGTATATTTCAGAACCCTGAAATATGAAGCCCCGCCGCTTGCACAGCGATACGATCTTCTCCATCAATCCGTCGTCGGCCATATGAGGATGAGTATAGATAAAAGCGGCTGCATCGGCTACTGCGCGGGCTCGGGCGCCGGTGCCGGCGCTTCCTCCCGCACGACGGTCGCATTCGCAGCAGAGAAACCCGGGTCTCCGACTATATTGGTCGTCACATCCGGCACAGTGCGCGTCACGATGAGACCTCCTCCCTCGTCCACGCCGGTAAATGAGATAGCACGTATCAGCGGCGGCTGCTGCCCTATCTGGCTTGTCGACGGATTGAAGCCGATAGCGATAGCCGCCTGCCGCGGCAGGGTGCCATTGAGGCCGACGCCCGGCTCGATGGTCCCCACTCGCCATGTAACGGTGCTGTCATTCTGATTAAATATGAGCTCCTCGGAAGACGGGCTGTAGATGCCTATCCAGCGCACATAAGGGGGGAGCGTGGCCTGCACGACGCCGTTCGTCACCCTGTTCGTCGTGTTGGTAAGGGAGAATACGATAGCGTACGTCGTTTCGCGGCCGGCTGTCGGCGGCATGGGGCCGGTCGAACCGAAGGGGTTCGCGTAGTACAGCCCCTGCGCGATAAGCTGCAGGTCGCTCGCGACCCGGATCGTATGCCGCGCCGTAGACTGCAGGGACTCCGGCACGCCTGACTGAGACACGCGACGGCCGGCCGCATGCACCGTTATCTCAAGGCGCGGGTCGCGAAACGCCTTCATCACCTCGCTCGGCGGCATTTGAAATGAAAAGTTTACGCTTCCGGCAGCTCCCGGCGCGAGCATCTCCAACTCGCCGTTCGTCGTCGTTTTATCCCACAGCATGGCATTATCCGATGAGCGGTAAAAGCCATCCGTGGTGCGGACGCTCGAGCCGTCAATATCAATACCGGAGAGGCGCGCGACGATGACCGCGTCCGCCACCGGCGTTGTAAGATTGTTCCTATAGGTGACTGCGACGTTCACCGTTTCGCCGGGACCGACGGTAACACCAGTGCCGCTATCGCGATTGACGAGTATCCCAAGGTCAAGGAACGGCCGCGAAACAGCGACGGGGTGCGCGTAATCGGCAAGCGTCGTCGTTATCGATTGCTCCGTCGCGTCGCGTCGCGTTCCCGCGCTGAAGCGGAATACCCGCTCATCGCCGGACTCGCCAGAGAGCGTGCCCTGCAGCGTAACCGAGCGTTGGCCTCCCGGCGCGAGATCGCCAAGGTGCCATGTGTTTCCGCCGGAAGAGGCGGCGGGCGTGGCGTTTGTCAAGGTGAAGCCGAAAGGAAAATCAGCGGTGAGCAGGATGTCCCGTATCGGCGCGGCCGCAGCGGACGAAACGGTGACCGTAAACTCGAGCGGCTGGCCCGAGATGGTTTCTCGGTTGGCTTCGACGGAAATGGTAAGCGGCGAAGATGCAAAGACAAATTCGTATTGCGACGACGCGACGAAAATGGCCGACGAGCCGCCGAGCCGATATTCGAGCTCTATCACAATGGTCGCATGCGTGCCCTCAACGCCCGAAAATACGGCCGAGACGGTCCCTTGCCGCCTGCCGCCCGGCTCTATCTCCCCGAGCGGAATGCGCTGTACCGGCAGGTCGGTAACGAGGTCGGTCGGAGAGCGCGTACCCGGCGGATACCGCACAACAAGATCGGCAAGCTCGAGCGCGCCGCGGTTCCTGTTCACCACCGCTATTTGCAACTCTGCCGGCTCGCCGCTGGTCACCTGCAGCGGCCCCGCGACCGATATGTCGATGTGCCCGGGAGAAACCGAGCCGCCTCCCCCGCCTAAGGTAAAGTAGTAGAGGAAAAAACCTCCCGCGCCGATGAAAAAAACTATAGAGAGACCGAGTATCCACTTGAGTGCGCTTCGCATGAGGCCGATACCGAACGGTGCGACCGTCGCGACCGCCATTTCCGGTTCTGGGCGCTGCCAATCTTCACCCACGACAGCGCGGTCCAGTTCAAGGACGCGCCGCGGCTTGTCCTTTATGTTGGGGGCGATCGAGCGCGAGTACATTGCGCGCTTCAGCCGCTCTATCTTCTCGACTTCATTCTCTTCGGGAGAATGCTCCATGCACTGATTCTACCACGCTCTTCGTTCTCACAGGTGCGTTTCCGCCATCGCGCCGTTCACTGTCGCGAGCAGCTGTTTGCGCAGCGCGCGCGCCTCCACTATGTTTTCGGATGCAAAGCCGGTGTGGGTGAACAGAAGGGAGCCGAGCGCCTCGGGAGAGAGGTAGCCGAGGCCATACAAAATCCGCGCCACGCACAAAAGCTCGATGACCGCATGATCCTCGCCGTACGTGGCAAAAAGCGACGTGCGCGCCTCCGCAAGCGTCCGGTATATGTACTCATTTCGCTCTTCGCCGCGCACCAGGCGCTCCACCAGAAGCGCGATGCGCGTAAAGGCCGCGAGCCCGAGCGCATGTTCGGCGGGAGCCGTCGAGAGCGCGAGCGCGCCCGCGGCGCGCCAGCCCCGCTTGCCGCGGACCAGCGACACGTGCGCGTGGGAAAAAAGCTGGAGCGCTGCACGCATGCGCGAGCGCTCCAGCCGCACGGCCGCGGCGCGCGCGCGCACGAGCCCGAAATCTGCGGTGTAGAGCGTGCACTCCTTATCCGCCTCCCCCCGCTCCCGCGTGGCAAGGACGAGTGCATCGGTATGGTACTTCGCGTACATGCGTCAGGAGCGGTCTTTCCGCGCGCGGAACTCGATAGTGGTCATCGTCACCTTCTCTATGTAATTCTTGTGCTTTTCAATGAGGGGGCGCTCGCTCTCCGCCGGCTCTGCCGGGTATGCGGCTTTTTCTCCCGGTTTCAGATTTTGCGCTTTCCGGAACGCCTGTACCTCGCGGATAAACTCCCGCACCATGCCCTCTTCTTTCAGCTCCGGCGTCAGCTCGGTATCAAGCTCCACAGTGTCCGTGGGCATATCCGCGCTTACAAGCACCTCTTTTACATTTACCTCGTCCCGTATCAATGCAGACAACGCCTCCATGTCACGCCCGGACCACGCGGCGCCGCCCACGGAAAGACGTGCCAAGGGCTGCCGAACCTTGATGCCCGCTTTGTCGCGCGCTTCGAGTGCGCGAGACACGATGGCACGCACGCGCGCCATGTCGGCAAGCAATCGGGATTCCTCGTCGCGGCCGATGAGCTTCCCGAGCACGCGCGCGATAGACGCTTTGTGTTCCGGCCATGCCTCAAGATGCACGCTCTGCGCATGGCCGAGCCCGCGGTAGATGCTCTCTGCAATGAACGGCACGATGGGGGCCGCGAGCTTCGCGATGCACAAGAGCGCCTCGTGCTGATTCGCAAGCGCAAGGCGCTTGTCCGCCTCATCTTCGCCTTTCACGCGCTCGCGCGAGCGCCGCAGGTACCACGTCGAGTAATCATCGACGAGCGCACGGAGTTCGCGGCATGCGCGCGGCGTGTCGTACGCATCGAGCGCGGCAGTTACGTCGCGGACCGCCTTGTTCGTGCGTGCGCGCATCCACCTATCGAGGATGTGCCCACTTGCCGCGGCGCGCGCCGCCGGATCATACGCGTCCTTGTAGAGCTCGTAGAATTTGTAGCTGTTCCACAGCATTCCCACCATTTTATTCGCCGCATCGCGCACGTCCTCGTCGCGAAAATTCAGGTCCTCCGCCTGCATGACGACGCTCCCCATGAGATAGAAACGGAGCGCATCCGCCCCATAGCGCTGCATTATGTGGAGCGGGTCCGTATAGTTCCCTTTTGACTTCGACATTTTGGAGCCGTCCGCGGCAAGAATCGTGCCTGTCGTGACGACGCTCTTGAACGCGAGCCGCCCGAAAAGCAGCACGGACATCGCGTGCATGTAGTAGAACCACGTCCGCGTCTGCGCGATATATTCAGCGATGAAGTCCGCCGGCGCGCGCGCCTCGAATTCTTCCTTCCCATTGAATGGGTAGTGGTATTCCGCGAACGGCATAGAGCCGGACTCCACCCAGCAGTCCACCACCTCCGGCACCCGCTCGTACTCGCGCCCCTCATCATCGAGCAGTACCAGTGCATCCGTGTAGGGGCGATGCAGGTCGAGCTCGAAGTCGGCATTGACCGGCAGCGGCACGAACGGAAGCTCGCGCGCCTCTCCGGGTTTGAGATACTCGTCGTGCAGCCGTATCGTCTCGTCTTTCGACGCGCCATAGGCAGCCGCCTGCAGCATCCAGAGGGGCGTGCCATGCGAGATGATAAGAATGTTCTTGCCTTGCTCCTTCTGCTCGAGGTCGTAGAGAAACTGGCCGAGCCGCCGCTTGACGTCCGTGTACGTCTCGCCGCCTTCCGGGCCGCGGCTGAAGTGTTCGATCCTCTCGGGGAATTTCTCCCGGTACTCGTCGAGTGGCGTGCCTTCGTATTCGCCGAATTTGCACTCCCCGATCCCCGCATCGTAGTAAATCGAATCGCGCGCTATGCCGAGTTCGTCCGCGGCGAGTTCGGCGGTTTCTTTTGTGCGCATGAACGGAGAGGCGTACACGGCGTCTATAGTGCGCCCGCGCGCCAGCGCCCGTACCGAGTCGCGCACCTGCTCCCTTCCTTTCTCCGTGAGGTGGTACGCCGCGCCTTCATCGGAGCTGACGATGCCGCGCACATTCGTTTCGGCCTCGCCATGGCGCATGAGAAAGTAACGATTGCCCGATTTTTTTACGCGCCGCTTCAGCTCGTCGAGAGAGCCGACGACCATAACGCCCCTGCCTCCCCTCTCTTTCCAAATGGGGAGCGGCGAAGCCCAAAAGCGATTGCGCGATATTGTCCAGTCGGGCGCCGACTCGACGATGTTCCTGAACCGTCCATGCTTGAGGTGCGCCGGGACCCAATTAACCTTCTCGTTCTCTGTGAGCATCTTTTCCTTCACCGCCTGGATACGAATGAACCACGACGCGACGGCGTTGTAGATGAGCGGCGTCCCGCAACGGTAACAGTGCGGGTAGGAGTGCGTGTGACTCTCGCGCGCAAAGAGAAGGCCTCGCTCGCCAATATCTCCCTTAATGTCCTTTTCTGCCGTCTTGATGTACTTCCCGCGCAAGAATTGCGGGGCTTTCTCATTATACGAGCCGTCCGGCTCAAGGAGCTGCACCATCGGAAGCCCGAATTTCTGCCCGAGCGCGAAGTCGTCCTCACCGTACATAACCGCCGTGTGCACGATGCCGGTGCCTTCCTCCGTCGTGACGAAATCAGCCACGTACACTTTGTAAGAAGCCTCCGAGCGAAGCGCGGGAATATCATAGAGCGGCTCATAGGACAGTCCTTCAAGCTCGCGCGGCTCGACGGCTCGCACCCTCGCCCATCCCTTCGGGCTGAAGCGCTCCGCGGCAATGACGTGCTCACCCTCCCTCTCATACAGCGCGTACACGCTGCCGCCGCCTACCGCGAGCGCGACATTGCCGGGGAGCGTCCATGGCGTCGTTGTCCAAGCAAGGAGAGATACCCCCTCGGGCAAGCCGCGGCTCTGCGCCTCCTTTACCTTAAACTTCACCGTGACGGCCTCCTCCGTCACGTCCTTATACGTGTTGTCCATCGCGATCTCCGCCTTCGCGAGCGGCGTCTCGCAGTGCGGGCAGTACATGAGCACCTTGCGCCCCTCGTAGAGCAGGTCCTTTTCGTGCAGCTCTTTGAGCGCCCACCACACGCTCTCGATGTAGGAGTTGTCCATCGTCTTGTAAGAGTTCTCGAAGTCGACCCAGCGGCCGATGCGCTCGACATACCTCTCCCACTCGCGCTCGAATTCCAACACGGACGCGCGCGCCGCTTCGTTGAACTTCTCGACGCCGACGCGCTCGATGTCTTTTTTGGTTTTCAATCCGAGGCGCTTCTCCACCAAACTCTCGATGGGGAGCCCGTGGCAATCCCATCCCCAGCGGCGGCGCACGCGGTACCCGCGCATCGTCTTGTAACGCGGGACGACGTCCTTAATGATGGAAGAGAGCAGGTTGCCGATGTGGGGAAGCCCTGTGGCAAAAGGCGGACCGTCGTAGAAAACGAACTCCCCTTTGGGCGCGGGCTTCTGGAGCGAGAGTTCGAATACCCTGTTCCTGCGCCAAAAATCGAGGACTTCCTCCTCTCTCTTCGAAGCATCGGGCTTCTCCGCCTCTTTAGACATGAAGCGCATCGTAGCAGAAAGCGAGGACGGATGCGACGAGTTTCGTTTGGGGGAATTTCCGGAATTCTTTTATTTGCCGTGCTTTTTTCGCTTTGTCCAGTAGTCCTCGATAAGCCCTAAGTGGCCGAGTCGCGCATTGATGGCCGAGGGCTTTCTGCCGAAGTGAGCCGCTATTTCCTTGTGCGGCACGTTGTCAGTGAACATGTTTTTCAAAAGCTCATCGTCGACTTTGCTCCATGCTTTGCCGAGGTTGGGGTATTTCTCCCGGAGTTGTTCGATGCCCGATCTCGATACGGCTTTGACTTTAGCGACGACCTCGGGCTCCTTGGCGCCGATCGCTCTCAGAAAATTCCGATGCAGCTTCCCTTTCTCCTCGGCAGGGAGCGTGGAGAACTTATTGCGCGCAGCGTCGGAGTACGCACGGAAGTACTTGTCGGCCGCCGCGACTTTCGGATGCAGCTGGAGCGCTCGCTCGTTGAATCCTTCGAGGAAGAGTCCGCCGAGCGTGCGCACGCGTGAGATGGCGACGTACCCTTGCCCGTACTCGAACGCTTGCGCCAAGTCGATGATGGCGGCGTCGAGCGATATGCCTTGCGACTTGTGCACGGTAATCGCCCACGCGAGCCGCAATGGCACCTGCGTGATACGTGCGAGAATTTTGCTGCCGTCCTGCACCGCCCACTCGGCCGGCTCGGCCTCGATGAGCCGTCCTACGCGGGTGCGCACGAGCGGGTAACCCGCATCGGAGAAATCTTCCACGGTGCCGAGCGTGCCGTTTACATACCCCACCTCGAAATTGTTGCGCGTAAACATGACCGCTGCGCCGACTTTCAGCTCGAGCGTCTCGGGCGAGAGGCAGTTGCTCTTGAGCGCCTCGACAAGCGCGCGGGCGCCGCGCGACTGCATTTCATACACCCTGGCGGGCTTTGATATTTTGCCGAGCGAGTCGCTGTTGATGCGGTCGACGTCGGCGTTGTGCGTATAGAGCCGCGTCGCCACTTCTTTTTTCGGCAGTATGCCCATGCGGCTTCGCAGGCGCGTCACGTGCGCCTTGGTGAATGCATTCGCACGCAGCGCGCCGAGAAGCTCCAAGAAGTCGGCGTCCTCCTGCCGGTGCTGTTCGGAGAGGTAGCATGCGATGGGGTTCGCCTCGCGCCACGCGGGAGACTCAAATGCAAATTGCGACTGCTCTCCTCTTGAAACGGGCGGCAGCTGGAAAAAATCGCCGACGAATATCACCTGCAACCCGCCAAACGGCTCTTCCTGCCGCAGCACTTTGCGCCGGAGCGCACGCAAAACCCGATCGACGCTCGCGAGCGTACGGCCGTCGAGCATCGAGACCTCGTCGATGATAAGCACCCGGGCATCCACGAGGCGACGCGCCGTCTTTTCCCTGCCATGTATCATCTCGATATCCCAGTCGGAGACGTCGCGCTTTACTCCAATGCCGCTCCACGAGTGGATAGTCATACCGCCCACGTGCGTCGCCGCGATGCCCGTCGATGCCGTCACCGAGGGCTCCACGCCGCGCTCTCGCAGCCAATCCACGTACCTATTGATGGTGTGCGTCTTGCCGCTCCCCGGCTCACCGGTGAGAAATACGTTCACGCCCGTCTTCAAAATCTCCAGTGCCTCATCCTGCTTCATGCAGGCAGTGTAACAAAAACTACATCTTCGCCGGTGCGGGCCCCCACACTAATGTGATAATTGTGCTTATCTGCGAAGCGTACACGGTACTGCACGAAGCGAGACTCGAAGGAACATGGGCTTCTGATTTGCCTATACTGCACGAAACACGTTTGCCATTGTCACATTAGTGTGGGGGCGGGAATGCCGAGGAGATAGAGGCCGTTTTTGAGGGTTTGGCGGACGGCGTCGGTGAGTGCAACTTTATGTGGTGAGCTTGTCGAACCATCGAGTATGTGCACCTGCGCGTAGTAGCTGTTGAACGCTCCGGCAAGTTGCACAAGGTAGGTGGTCACGATATGCGGCTCGCGCATTTGGGCGGCGCGCTCGACGATGTCGGGGAAACGCGAGACAAGGCGCGCCACATCATTTGGCTCTGCAGCAGCGTCGGCTTTGGGCGTGACACCCTGCTCGGCCGCTTTTTCGAGAATGGCAGAGGTGCGCGCGTGTGAATACTGCAAATACGGCCCCGAATCACCCTCGAGCGAGAGCGCGCGCTCGCGGTCAAAAATGATGTCTTTGCCCGCCGCTTGCTTGAGTATCTGGTATTTGATGGCAGCCACCGCCACTTGCTGTGCGAGCGCGTCGGTGTCATCCGCCCTGCTCTCTTTTGCCCGCTCTTTTGCCGCCTCGCCGAGGTCGGCCAAAATCGACTCACCCGTGATTACATTGCCCGCGCGCGACGACATCTTCCCGGTGGTCGGCGTGAGGAACCCTGTCGCCACGTGCGCGACAATCTTCTGCTGTGCCTCCGGAAAGAGCATCCGTATCGCTGCGATAACGACTTTGAAATACTCTTTCTGTTCGGCCCCTGTCACGACAAAATACTGCGTCCATGACTTGTACCGTCCCGTCTTGAGCTTGAAATTGCCGATGTCTTTCGCTTCGTAAGTCGGCCAACCAGCAGAGTTGAGAAAAACTCGTGTGTGCAACCCGTGTTTCTCACCGGGAAACACGACCGCTCCCTGACTCTCCTCAAACACCTCGCCGATTTTGTTGCGCACGATTTCCGCGCCGACTTTCCCCGCCTCGCTTTCGAACAGCTCAAAGTCAAAAGACGTGCCGAGCTGCTTACAGATCGCATTAAGGTGTGCGAGCGATGTTTTGACCCCTGCCTCACGCACTGCATTTAATTCTGCGTCCCCCTCATATATGCGGCGATTTAGATCGTCTATCTCTTTTTTTGCGTCTCCACCTTCTTCGTACGCCTGATTGCCCGCTCTGTATGCTTCGCCGAGCGCATGAATATCCGACGGGTCGGCTCCTGTTTTCTGAATGCCCCACACCCCCTTGGCCACAGTGAGGCCGATATCGGATGGATAGTTGATGCGCGTAACCTGCGCGGCGGAAAAATCGAACAATCGTGCGAGTGATTCACCCACAATGTTGCCGACCAGGTTGCCCACGTGGAGCGGTTTGAAGAGGTTGGGGCTGGTGTATTCGAGCAGCACGTGTTCTCCTTCGTACAGTTTCGAGCGCCCCCATTGCTCATCCCGCGCCGCCTGGAGCGTCTCGGCAAGCGCGGCGGAGGAGAGATGGAAATTAATGAAACCGGGACCGGCGATTTCTGTCTTGGCAACGCCCTCCACCGTGCCGAGTGCGGCGACTATTTTTTCAGCCAATTCTCGCGGCGCAAGCCCCGTCTGTTTTGCATATTGAAGCGCCGCCCCGGTCGCGTAGTCTCCATGCGAGAGCTCGGCAGGATGCTCAAGCAAGATGGCATCGCCTCGCGCAATGCCGAGTGTACCAAGCGCGTCCGCAAGCGCCTTCTTGATGTGCTCTCTCGCGTGCATGCGTAGATTGTAGTATCAGCGCGGCTTATGCGCGAATGATACTTGTTACAAGGGTGAGTATTGCCCGATGCACGTCCTCGGGCGAGCCGGACGCGTCCACGCGGTATGTCTTGGAGTCCTCTGCCTTGAATGCGCGGAAGCCGGCAGCTACCCGCGCTCGGTGTGCGTGCGACGTTTTCTCGAAGCGGTCCAGCTCGCGCGCCTTGTCTTTCGCGCTACTGCGGCGCTCCAGTGCAAGGCGCGGCGCAATGTCGAGAATAATATATGCATCCGGCGTTGCGTCTTTCAAAGCGTCTCGCCGCGCGGCGCGGAAAAGAGGCAGCAGATGTTTTTGATTTTCGCCGCAGAGCTGATACGCGAATGTCGAGGAGTCGAATCTGTCCGATATAACATGCGTGCCTTTTTTAAGCGCAGGGGCTATCACTCCCTCCGTGTGCGCGGCGCGTGCCGCCCAAAAGAGAAAAAAGTCAGAGAGCGGCGTATGCGCCGCGCTTTTGTCCCGTATCACGTCGGCGATTGCTTTGCCCGCGCCCTCGCACGGCGGGTCGTGGGTGAAAAGCACCCGCTTACCTCGCAGCGCTTTTTGCAAGAGCCGCGCTTGGAGCCCCTTACCTGAGCCGTCGATGCCGTCTATAACGATGAACTTGCCGCGCCGCATTACACGAATCGTGCCACGAAGCAGGGGTGTCCGCCAGCGAGCTTTACGCGACGTCTATCCCCATCGAGCGAGCGGTGCCCGCAAGGATTTTCTTCGCCTGCTCTATGTCGTTCGCATTGAGGTCTTCCATTTTTTCCTTCGCGAGCTCCTCGAGCTGCTGCTGCGTTATTTTGCCCACCTTGGAAGAATGCGGTTTGCCGCTTCCCTTTTCCTGTCCGATTGCCTTAAGAAGCAAACGCGATGCCGGCGGCTTTTTGAGGATAAAGTCGAAACTGCGGTCGCTGTAGACGTTGAGGACGACCGGCAAGATGCTACCGGCCATTTCGCGCGTCTGCGCATTGAACTGGTTGACGAACTCACCAATGTTGACGCCCGCGGGCCCGAGCGCGGTGCCGACGGGAGGAGCCGGCGTCGCCTGTCCCGCCGGTATCTGTAGCTTGATCACCTTTACTATTTGTTTTTTTGCCATGTTTTCCTTAAACACTAATTTCTAATTTCTAATATCTAAATCCAAAACAAATTCAAAGTTCCAATCTCGAAACTCTGTGTGGTTTTATCATCTCTTGTGGTTTGCATTTTGGTCATTGTGATTTGTTTAGGAATTAGGACTTCGTGCTTCGAGCTTACACCCTTTGTACTTGATCCGCTTCCAACTCAACTGGCGTCTCTCGGCCAAACATCGGAACCAACACCTTAACCTTTCCGCGCTCTTCGTCAATCTCGCCGACCTTCCCTTCCAGGTCTTTGAACGGCCCGTCGGTGATGATGACCGCGTCGCCCTCGGCGAGATCTATCGCGTGGCGCACCGTGTCGCCTGCAACGCGCTTCAGTATCTGCTCGACTTCTTGCGGAGAGAGCGGCACTGCCTGATTCGCCGTGCCGACGAACCCGGTGACCTGCGGGGTGTTGCGAACGACGCTCCACGCGTCGTCAGACGCTATCATGTCGACGAGCACATAGCCGGGAAAGGTTTTTTCCTTCACCTCCGTCTTGCGGCCGCCCTTTATCTTTATCTTTTTTTCTGTCGGAACGACGACGTCAAAAATTTTGTCCTTCATGCCGAACGACTCCACGCGCTGCTTCAAATTGCGCGCCACCGCATCCTCGTAGCCGGAGTACGTGTGGATCGCATACCACTGCCGCTCGGAACCATACGTTTGCTTTGCCATAAGGGGTAGTTATTACTCTATAGTCGTACGTCTTTAAAAAACTACTGGATTTCTACATCTACGGCACTTTCCGGGACCGCTTCGGTGCCGGTTTCGCTTCCGGTATCGCCGTCCACGGGGAACAGTCCGCCCTCAGGAATGGTGCTTTCGCTGCCTAGCATCTCCAGAAGCTCTCCCACGCCCGTTGTGAAAACGTAGTCGAAAAGCCCCAGGTACAGCGCGACAAGCGCCGAAATCGCAATAACAAGCACTGTGAACACCGTGGTCTGGAAACTCGTCGGCCATGCAACGTGCTTCAGCTCGCCGCGGGTATCTCGAAGATATTGGAAGAAACTCATAGGTAAAGTGTAGGAATAGGTTGTAGGTGATAGTAGAGAAGGCGTCGGAACAAGTGCTTTTTCTTCTCTCTTATCCGTACGGTTGGGCATTTTTAAAACCCCTCGCGGGGCTTGAAAGCATGCTACCAGAGCACGCAAAGAAGTCAAGCTGGTATACGTGTACGGGTCCAGCACACTCAGAATCCACATCTGACTCTTTCGGACTCCCGGCAACCCGGTGGGGGAGCTTGTCACACATACTCAACGAAACTGCATCCCCAAGACGTACATGTTATGTTCGTACGAACATAATGTGTACGGCGTGGACAGATTGCGGCTGTCCGCCCAGACTGCACACCATCGACGCCACGCCGGAGTCGAGCGCGGCGTCTGGCGTTCACCCACCACTTACCTGATCTCGTACGTCACGCTCACGTTGGACACTATCTTGTTCTCCCCCACCGGCAACTCCGGTGCTTTCATCGCCGCCTCGCTCCGTACCATCATGTCGCCGCCCATGCCGTAGGCATAGGGCATCGGAGGGTAGCCGTAGTCGCTTTCATGGAAGCCGACGATGCGCACAAGCCGAACGTTTAACGAATTTGCGAGCTCCGCCGCCTTGCCCCGCGCATCTTCGATCGCAAGCGCGCGGGCCTCCGCCCGCAGCGCGTCGTCGTCGTCCGTGGTGAACGTCAGGCCGCTCACATCGGAAGCGCCCCGCGAACCGACGCCCGAGAGAAGGTCGCCCGCTCGTTCGGTGTCGCGAACTTTTACGGAAATCGTCTGGTGAACCTCAAAGCCCGTCATGACCGACTTGCCCGGCGGGCAAATGCGCGAATCTGCGGGACACGGAGCTTGCTGCCACTCGTACCGCGGATACACGTTATACGAAACCGTCTTGATGTCTTTCTCCTCCACTCCTTGCTGCTGCAGGTACGCTATGATCGTGTTCATTTTATCCGCTGCTGTTTCCTGCGCGTCCGCCACCTCAAGCGCTTCCTCGCGGACAGAAACCGAGAACGTTGCCAGATCGGGAACCGCAAACACTTCGCCCATTCCCGTCACGGTGATGGTGTTCGTCGCCGGTACGCCCGTACCGATGTAGCGGAACGCCCGCAGCTCTGAAAGCGCGGCGATAAAAAGAAACAGCGCAAGCATTCCGAGCGCGATAGTCGCGGCCTTTACCACCATATCCGGCGGCATGATGTGCAACTCTCTCTTCTGCATGTCTCCTTCCATATGTGACTTGATCCAGTGGCAATCACTGGTGTTCTAAAATGTAATGTGGCAAGTATACCATTTCTTTTTCATGGCTAAAAAAGCAAACGGTCCTTATACTGCTAGCACCTTGAAATCGAGTGCTATCCAGTGCGTCCGCTTGCCTCCGTGTTTCCGGTGGACGTCTCGATACCCCTGTGAGGCCCACGAAGTCCTCGCCTTTCTTCATGGGCGACTGGTGGGACTTGAACCCACGACCGCCTGGACCACAACCAGGAGCTCTACCAACTGAGCTACAGCCGCCACTCGACTCTCGATTTATAGCAAATTGCGACCCGCGTGGCGAGGAATCAGAGGACTTTTTCCTGCACCGGCACAGGTGATTGCGCCTCCACAATGCGGAACGATACGCGGCCGATGATGGCCCCGCGCGCGGTTTTTACGTTCACGCGCCATTTCCCCGCTGTGGCGTTGCTCTTGAGCGAGTAGCCGCGATAGCCCTCGTCGCGGCCGCCGTGTATGGGAAATGCGACCGTGTTCGTGGTCATCCACCGCTCGGAAGCTTCATCGTATAGCTGCCACTCGTGCACGATATTCGCCGTCAGCCCCGCCGGCGCGAAAATCGCGGTCCACACATATACCGCCTCGCCTGGCGCGCGGTTGTAGACAGGAGTTTGCAGGTAGCGCCTGTGCCACGGCTTTTCTTCATACGTGACGCGATACTCGCTCCCTATGCGCACGACGTCGTGGTATACGCCCGCATCTCTCAGGGAGAGCGGAATAGGCGGCATGATATTGGTGAAATAGAGCACGTTCATTCCAATAAATATCCCCGCTATGGAGACGAGAGTTATCGTCCTGCTTGCGCCGTATCGCAGCGGTGCAAGGTGCGAGAGGATGTACAAAAAGGCAAGCGCCACGCCAAGGCTTGCGAGACCGCTCGCGAGGAACACCGCGGTCCCCATGTCGCGGATAAGCAGAGGCAATACGAACACGGCATAGAGAAAGAGCGCTATGTAGAAGATGCTTGTTTGGAACGCCATGCGCACGTAGCGCTGACGGAAAAACTCGTTGCCGATGAGCAGGCCGATCAAGAGGAGGAGCAGCGGCCAGCTTGCCGCGAGAGACCCGCTGCGGGAATAAAAGATGAAGAATCCACTGAAGAGCCCGCCAAAGGAAAATTGCACGATCGGCGGTAGGATGGGGCGGGTTTTTTGATAGAGCCATCCGCTCCATCCCTGCCTCTCCTGCATATTGATAAGCACGATGCCGAGCGCGACGATCGCGATGTGCCCCGTGAGCGCGAGCGCGGCGGTCTCGACTTGTATCCGCGAGAACATGATGTTGTCGAGGATGAAGCCGGTCACCAGAGAAATTGATGAGATGCGGCGCTCGTAGCGCAGGAAGAGTTCGCGTGCGCGGCGATATCGCGCCCGTAGCCGCTCCATGAATGTGAGTGGTCGGTCGGTGTGCTCGTGCATGCGCCCTTCTCCATCTTGCATGCGCGTGAGAATAGCACGCGACTCCGCGCATGAAAACGAAACAGTGTTGTGCCCTTCTCCGTATACTCCTCCCATGTCCGGCCGGACATGGGAGGAGTATAGGATAGGTACGAAGAGTTGGTTTGCTATGAACCCTGATACGCAGGCGGGTTTTCGGATACTCCCGCGCGCGCATTCGCCAGCCGGCCAAGCGCATACAGAAGCGACGATAGCCGATTCGCATACGCTCGGCTGTGCTCTCCCACCTCGCGCTCGCCCGATTCATGGAGCGTCACCAGCCGCCGTTCGACGCGGCGCGAGATTGCGCGCGCAATGTCGAGGCGCGCGGCAAGCTCCGAGCCGCCGGGCACGAGAAACGATTTTATTTTCGGTAACTCTTTTTCGATCGCGTTTATGTGCTTACTCATCGCTTCCACGCTCTCGGCTTGTACGCTCTTCGACGCGCCCGCAACCTCTGCCTGGATCGTAAAGA
>Ga0066639_10000576_pt1 | contig 32195 bp, 31 predicted proteins | sample CryGeyCG2114_010_2_FD_59504 | JGI IMG/M metagenome (GOLD analysis project Ga0066639, IMG submission 59504) | Groundwater microbial communities from aquifer - Crystal Geyser CG10_big_fil_rev_8/21/14_0.10 | ecosystem: Environmental > Aquatic > Deep subsurface > Groundwater | place: USA: Utah...
AAAAATTCCTTGGGGCAAACACGAGATTGACGTAGTGATTGAGTCAACAGGTGCTTTTACAAATGAGGAAGGTGCTAAAAAACATGCTAAAGCCGGAGCAAAGCGAGTTGTAATTTCTGCACCTGCTAAGGGTGATAATGTGGGAACGTATGTACTAGGAGTAAATGATTATGATGGTGAGGCAACTGTTTTATCCAATGCTAGCTGTACGACAAATTGTATTGCACCTGTTACTGCTGTAATGTTATCTGCATTTGGGATTGAGAAGGCTATGATGACGACTGTTCATGGCTATACGGATGATCAGCGTTTACAGGATAACTCGCACAAAGATATGCGTCGAGCACGCGCTGCTGCTGCCAACATTATTCCAACATCAACAGGTGCCGCAATAGCAACAACTGAAACAATTCCTGAGCTTAAAGGGTTATTTGACGGGAAAGCACTTCGTGTTCCTGTGATGACTGGTTCAATTACTGACTTTACTATGATTTTGAAAAAGCATGTTACTGTTGAAGAGGTTAATGAGGTACTTGCGAAAGCAACTCAAAACCCTCTCTTTAAAGGAATTTTGGCTGTTACAGATGAGCCACTTGTATCGTCTGATATTATTGGCAGGAGTGAATCTGCTATTGTTGATTTGGGAATGACTCAAGTAGTTGATGGTAACATGGTCAAAGTGTTTGCCTGGTATGACAACGAGTGGGGGTATGCAAATCGATTAGTTGAGCAAGTTATTCGTGTTGGAAATACACTAGGATCTGAGACTGCTCCACATGATCCTCTTACACTAAGCTTTAATGAGTAATTCGATTGATATAATTCCTAGTATTTTGACTGATGATCCAGATGTTCTCGCAGATATGCTTCATCGTGCAGACACTGTTGTTGATAGAGTGCACATAGATATTATCGATGGAGTATACGCAGATAACGAAACAATTGATCCTACAGCGCTTAACATGATAGATAATGGCTTAATGCTTGACTTCCACTTAATGGTTAATGAACCAGAGAATTGGGTGCAAAAATGCTTGCGTGCAGGTGGAGATCGCATTATTGGTCAGCTAGAAATGATGGAATCACAGAGAAAGTTTATTGAAGCTGTTACTTCTGAAGGAGCTTCTGTTGGTATTGCTATTGATGACGATTCCGATATAGATGATCTTGATTCTGATTATTTAGATAGTCTTGATGTTATTGTTGTAATGAGTGTGCCCGCTGGATTTGGAGGACAGGAATTCCGTCTGAGTGCACTCGAAAAGATAGATAAGCTTGATCGATTACGCAAGGAGAAAGGTTATAGATATGCAATTGCAGACGACGGTGGAATTACACTTGATTTGATTGATGATGTTAGGCGAGAAGGAGCTGATGAGGCGATAATCGGGAATAGGATCTTTAACGGAGACTTAAAAGCAAACATTGAAAACTTTTTAAAAAACGCTTAGTATGATGGTCATGGAAAAAGACTATAACCTAAATGGTAGACATAAACCACTCATAAAGAATATTGCGTTTTTTGGAGATGCTAACATTTCTGAAGATCATCCTACGTATCAAGATGCATATGAACTTGCCAAACATGTCGCTGAGGCTGGATTTACTATTGTGAATGGCGGAGGCCCGGGCGTAATGAATGCATCAACTCAAGGTGCGGAAGTAGTAGGTGGTGAAACATTATCTGTTACTTTCTCTCCGACAGATGCTCCAGGGTTTGAAGGAAAATATTTAGGAAACGTTACTGATCAAGAGATTACTACAACCAATTACATTGAGCGCATGTTTAAGCTCATGGAACATGCTGATTTATACATAATTTTTAAGGGAGGATCTGGGACAATTAGTGAGCTTGGTACAGCTTGGGTTTTGGGAAAACTATATTATGGTCACCATAAGCCATTTATTTTGTTTGGTGACTTTTGGCACGAGATAATTGAAGCAATCCAGAAAAACATGCTTATTGATGATCAAGAACTGGATGTATTCCGCATTATTGAGAGAAGGGAAGATGTCCTGCCTACAATTGAACACTATGAACATGTGCTCGAGCGCGTAGATCACACTAAAGACTGTAAAGTCTGCAGCGACTCCAGCCTTCACAAATAATCTTCAAACTGATAGTCTGATTGTATGGAGAAGCTTCATTCTGAAGAGGACTTAGAAAAACGAGCAAATGATATCCGCAAAGATATTATAAAGATGCTTCTTGCTGCTGGGAGCGGACATTCCGCTGGACCTCTAGGTATGACCGATGTCTTTACGGCTCTGTACTTCAATATAATGAATCACAAACCCGATGAGCCTGACTGGGAAGATCGAGATAGATTATTTTTATCGGCAGGACATATTGTACCTGTGAGATATGCGACAATGGCTCATGCTGGATATTTCCCAAAGTCAAAACTCAAGACATTACGGCAATTTGGATCTGATCTTCAAGGTCATCCAGAGCGAGTCAAAATGCCATCACTGGAATCTACATCAGGTCCCTTAGGTGAAGGTCTTGCCCAAGCTGCTGGATATGCACTTGCAGCTCGCATGGACCAGAAACGATTCCGTGTGTATTGTGTGACTTCCGATGGAGAGCATGATGCTGGGAATCATTGGGAAGCGGTGCTTTTTGCTGGGAAAAATAAACTATCTAATCTAACAGCGTTTGTCGACCGCAATAACATTCAGATTAATGGGCATACTGAGGAAGTGATGCCTCTTGAGCCTTTGGAAGATAAGTATAGGTCTTTTAATTGGCACACCTTACACATTGATGGACATAACATGCGTGAGATTATTGACTCTGTAAATCATGCAAGAGCAGTGTACGAGAAGCCAACTGTCGTGATTTGTCACACTGTACCTGGTAAAGGGGTAAGTTTCATGGAGAATATGGTTGAGTGGCATGGCAAGCCACCAAACAAAGAGCAAGCTAATCAGGCGTTGCATGAACTAAGGACATTAGGAGGAAAGATAATGAGTGAGCATGAATAAAATAAAATAGTATGTCACTAAATAAAGACTCTAAATTAAACAAAAAAATGTTTGTGAGGGGAGTAGAACAAATTGCTACTCGTGACGGATTTGGCAATGGGCTTGTTAAGGCAGGCGAGCTAAGTGAAAAAGTTGTAGCCCTCTGTGCTGATCTTGCGGACTCCACACGAGTAAACTGGTTCCGTGACAAGTTTCCTGACCGGTATGTGGAGATAGGTGTTGCAGAGCAACTTTTGGCCACTGTAGCAGCTGGAATGGCCAATTATGGTAAAGTGCCATTTATTGCCTCATATGCGGCCTTTTCTCCTGGTAGAAATTGGGAACAGATACGAACAACTGCATGCCTTAATGACGTGCCAGTAAAAATAGCTGGATGTCATGCTGGTATTTCTGTTGGCCCTGATGGAGCCACACACCAACCACTTGAGGATATTGCAACAATGCGCGCGATGCCCAATATGGTTGTAGTCTATCCTTGTGACTCGGTTGAGGCAGAAAAAGCAACTGTAGCCATATCAGATAATGGCAGTCCTTCATATATACGACTTGCCAGAGAAAAAACTCCTGTAATGACAACACAAGAGACTCCTTTTGAGATTGGAAAGGCTGAAGTATTTTGGGAGCAAAAAGATCCTCAAGTCGCAATTATCGGTGCAGGGCCGTTGCTGCACGAAGCAATGAAAGCTGCATACAGACTAAGTAAAAAATCAAATATACCTTCAATTGTTATTAATAACCACACAATTAAGCCAATTGATGAGCAAGCGATAGTTAAAGCTGCAAAACTTGCTGGATGTGTCGTTACTGTTGAGGAGCATCAGGTCAATGGAGGATTGGGTGGAGCAGTCTCTGAAGTACTTGCGAAAAATTTCCCAGTTCCAATTGAGTTTATTGGAGTACAAGATCGATTTGGTCAGTCAGGCAAACCTAAAGAGTTGTATACAGAATATGGATTAACGGCAGCGGATATAATAAGTGCTGTCAAGAGAGTAATAAAGAGAAAAACTTCTTAATCAAATAATGTCTGTTAAAGTGAATACATGAAGAAATATTTAGTATTAGTTCTTTCCATCGTGTTTTTGTTGATTCATCCAATGAGCATATTAGCTTATTACAACAATATGCCTGCAAGCGTTGTTGTTGGACAACCCAATTTTGTTAGCAGTAGTGCAAATCAAGGTAGCAGTACGTCTGCATATGGACTATCAAGCCCTTCAAGCGTGCTCATTGCAGAAGGAAAGTTACTTGTATCTGATACAGCCAATTATCGAATACTAATCTGGAATAGAGTACCAACTCAAAATAATACACCAGCTGACGTAGTAATTGGCCAGCCAAATATGGAGACAGGAAGTAATTACGGTTGTACAGCTAATTCTATTAACCTAATAGATGGTGGTATGGTGTATATCCAAGGTAAGCTTGTTCTAGCTGATTCAGGAAACAGACGTTTGTTAGTATGGAATCAAATTCCTACAGTTAACAACAGTCCAGCAGATATTGTTATTGGTCAACCAGATTTTACAACCTGCGCAGATCAAGGTACAACTGCATACTCTGTTAGTGGTGGGAATTTAGGGAGCGATGGGACTCGTCTTTTTTTCTCAGATCAGAACAAAAATAGAGTTCTGATATTCAATCAACTGCCTAGTCAAAGCGGATATACGAATGCTGATCTAGTATTAGGGCAGCCTGATTTTACATCTAGTTCTAGTGGTACAACTTCATCACGTTTCAGTGGCCCAAGAGAGATTCTTTATTTTGGAGGAAGATTGGTCGTCGCAGATCAAGGTAATAAACGAGCACTTGTATGGAATAGTATTCCCACTGAAAATAACTCACCTGCTAATGTTGTTATTGGCCAAGCTGATTTCACCTCAGCTACTGCTCACGTTGTGTCATCTCGGAGCATATCTAAACCACTCTTTATGGCTGTCGATCCTGATGGCAGATTGTTTATTGGTGATGCTGGCAATTCTCGTGTATTAATTTGGAATAGTATTCCCACTCAAAATTATGCAGAAGCAGACATTGTTCTGGGACAGCCTAACTTTACAAAAACGACATATGATGGAGTATTAAACGCAACAATCACTAGTAACGGTGCCTCAACGAGAAACGGTTTAGATGCAGGAAGTAATTATTTGGTAAGCGGACATCTCTCTCTAAATCGTGTATTAATATTTAATAATATAGTTTCGACGCCAACTGTAAGCATAAATTCTGTGGAAAGCGTAGAAGATAGTCGATTAAGAATTTCAGGCTCGGTGCATTTGGGAGAAATAGGCAAATATGTACTGGATGATGTGAATGTTTCAGTAAACAGTGGAGGTAATCAATTTGTAACACATTTAGAACAAGTAAAAGAAGACGTCGATTATGGAGAAACAATATATGAGTATTATCATATATTTGAGCCATGGAGTAATACAGGATATGACTCATCCTCTTGGAATGGTGAAAAGGGTTTTAGTCTTAAAATAACAGCAGAGTCTCAGAATGCAGATGATACATCTCTTTTCTACTTCTCACCATTTAACCTCCTTTCTGTCTCATCTGGAATTACTTTTTCTGTGCCGGCTGATCAGGTACAAACAATAAAAAATAATATCGATCATTTCGAAGTGTGGAATAAACAGAGGTCAGATTCAGAATGGACACAAGTGAATGGAGATATCTCAACGAGTGAATTAGATGAACATGGAGTAGCAACCCTCTCACTCACATCAAGTGGTGAAACAAAAATTGTTGCGGTATCTAAAGAAAGTGGATGGAGGCAAGACTCAAATACCCTAGAATCAGAATACTCTGGAAGCTATATAAATCCAACTAAGTCACGACTCTCTGCAAATTGGTATCCTCTTCAGATAGACTCGATTACTGGTGTGACAAAGTATATATTGTCGAGTTTTGCTCCAGAAGGTATTGAATCAATTTACTATAGTAGTACTTATACTCCAGTTTTTAGAGGAACAGCTTTTAGTAATTCTACTGTGGCCATGCGAGTAACAAATAAAGATAACCTAGATGAATATAATGATTATTCAGTTCAAGCTGTAAATAGTTCGTGGAGCATTACACCAAGACTTTATAGAGAATCTATTATTAATGTAAGCGTCTACGATGGTGGTAGATATAATCAGCTACTGCCTTTTATTATAAAAATTTAGTTAACTTCAAAGCTTGAGAGAACTTGATCCAAAAAAGATACTGGAGTAGAGAATTTTGCCGTAATTTCATACATGGTGTCATCTACGAGAACAAAATACACAACGCTATCATATGGTGGGTCAAGTGGACCTACTCGAAGCGCGTCATACTGTCCAATAACAGTAAAGCCGTATAGATCACTAGGGTCTTCTGGTATCAGATCTGTAATACTTGTAGCTTCAGTCTGTTGTGTTGCGATTGAAAGAGTGAGCGTCTCTTTAGACTTTGGATCTGTTATAACAAGGACGTTTTGGTCTGGAGTATCATTGTCTAGCCTCTTAAATTCTGGCAATTGTAAAGAAAAATTATAAAAATATGCTCTTTCCCAGCTGTCACGTTCCTCTAAGAGAGCAGTGAGATCATTTTCAGTAATCAGTGGTGTGGATGTCAAAGTATCATTTGAGGTGAAAATTGAAAAAAGAGGGAATAGTAGTACTCGAAAAATTCCATATAAAATAATAACTGTTAGCACTAGTGAAAATATCAAAAGTGGTTTGTCTATTTTTCTCTTAGATTTTTTGCTTACCATTTGTTAAGCTAATTATATAATGCTGCCAAACAATTTACACGAAATAGCTGAATATTTAGTTGCAGATTCTAAAGGAATACTTGCAGCGGATGAGTCTTCTGGATCTATAAAGAAAAAATTCGATAAAGTTGGCATACCAGATAGTGAGGAAAATCACCGTAAATACCGTCAAATGTTATTCTCCTCACCTGGCGTTGAACAGTATATCTCTGGTGTTATCATGTTTGATGAGACATTTAGGCAGAAAAATGATCAAGGTATGCTTTTCCCTGAATTTCTAGCTTCAAAAAATATACTACCTGGTATAAAAGTTGATTTAGGCAAGATAGAATCTCCAAGTTTCCCTCAAGAATTCTATACTGAAGGATTGGATGGGCTCGGACAAAGATTTGAAGAATATGCATCCCTCGGTGCAAAATTTGCCAAGTGGCGTGCTGTTATCACTGTTGGGTTAGGAAAGCCTTCACAGGCTGTTGTTCGTGTCAACGCAATGGCTTTAGCTCGTTATGCAGAACTTGCACAAAAAGCGGGAATTGTTCCAATTGTTGAACCTGAGGTTATTGCTGATGGTGATCATTCAATTGATGATTGTGAAATTGCAACGCATACAACACTAGATATCATTTTTGAGGAGTTACTGCGGCTTGAGATTAACTTATCGGAAATGTTACTAAAGCCGAATATGGTTATTGAGGGAATACATCATAGCGAAAAAGCTGCTCCAGAGGAGATTGCCGAGCGAACTGTTAATGTCTTTCGTAAAACTGTCCCAAAGGACGTTGCTGGAATAGTCTTCCTTTCAGGAGGTCAAACAGCTGATCAAGCTACACAGAATTTATGTGCAATCTCAAAGATAGAGAATAAGCCTTGGCCAATGAGTTTCTCATATGGACGTGCCCTTCAAGACGATGCACTAGCAGCTTGGTCTGGCAAAGATGAAAACATAGAACAGGCACAAAGGGTTTTTCTTGACCGTGCTCAGAAAAATAGTGCCGCAAGACAAGGTAATTGTTAATTATGGCTAAACATCAACTTATCGTAATAGGTTCTGCTCGCATTGACTCATTCATGGATATCCCAGATGATCGAGCAAAGCAATATTGTGACTTAAATACTAAAAAATGTGTTGTTGAGCTTTCCTATTCTGCAAAAATTCCACTAAAAAGAGTTGAATTTTTAGTTGGAGGCAATGGTGCAAATGTAGCAGTGGGAACAAGAAGACTTGGCATTGATAGTTTATTAGTTGCTGAAGTTGGTACTGGTCCGATGGGGAATTTAACAAAGTCAGAGCTTGAAAAAGAAATTGATGTGTCCCATATTTCTCAAGCTGAAGGTGTACCTGCTGGGTTTGGAGCTGTTATTGTCTATCAAGGTGAAAGAACGATTCTTTCGTATTATCCACCGTATACTCCAGAGTTTCCTACGGATATTGAAAGTGAATGGGCATATCTTACATCGACGGGAGAAGCTTTTGCTGATTATTACGAAGATGTATATCGTTGGCTTCAAGAAAAAAAGCCTAAGCTCGCTTTTAACCCCGGTGGGCGCCAAATTAAAAAAGGAGCTCAATGGATGAAGAAATACTTAGAGGCGACTGAGTTACTTATTGTTAATAGACAAGAAGGAGAGTCTATTGCAGGTCTTTCAGATACATATGGAAAAGAAAAATACTTAATAGATGCATTGCGTGAATATGGTCCAAATATGGTTGTTGTGACAGATGGGACAGCAGGGAGCTTTTCCTTTGATGGAGAAAGCTATTTACATTGCGGAGTGTTGCCAATAGATGCGATAGAGCGAACTGGGGCCGGAGATGCAAGTTCAGCCGCGATGCTATCCGCATTGATAAAAGGAAAGCCAATGCGCGACGCTCTATTGTGGGCAACATCAAATTCCGCTTCAGTTATCGGTTATGTAGGTCCACAGCAAGGCTTGTTGAGGGAGGACCAGATGCAGGAATGGCTTACCCGCGCACAATCTAGTGAGGTAAAAGTTGAGAATTTCTAGTATTATTAAAAAATGGCAAGAGTATACGTAACAAGAAAAATTCCAGGTGATGCACTTGATAGACTGATTAATTCAGAACATGAAGTGGAAGTTTCTCCTTTTGATCGTGTAATTACTCCTCAAGAAATGCTTGAGAAGGCAAAAGATGTGGATGCAATTCTCACACTTCTTTCTGAAAGAATGACACCTGAAGTAATGGATGAGTTGGGTGGAAACTTAAAAATAATTTCAAATTATGCAGTTGGCTTTAACAATATTAATCTTGATGCTGCAACTGAGAGGGGGATCGTTGTTACAAATACACCATCTGACGAAGTAAATGAATCAGTCGCAGAGCATTCATGGGCATTGCTATTGGCATTAGCTCGTCGAGTAGTTGAGGCAGATGAAGTTACTCGTGTTGGGATGTACAAAGGTTGGGAGCCAGCACTTTTTTTGGGAACTAATGTTGTGGGAAAAACTTTGGGAATAGTTGGAATGGGGAGAATTGGTGAGATGATGGCACGGCGTGCGGCAGGGTTTAATATGCGTGTGTTATATAATAATCGTTCTCGTAAAGAAGAGGTAGAACAAAGTCTAGGAGTTGAATACAGAGAGAATCTTAAAGATCTTTTAGGTGAGTCTGATTTTATTTCTCTTCATGTTCCTCTTACAGACGAGACACACCACTTAATAAACAAAGACACATTGGCTGCTACTAAAAAGGGTGCATATATTATTAATACTGCTCGTGGACCTGTCATTTATGAAGCAGATCTAGTTGATGCTCTTCGCAGTGGTCATTTGGCAGGAGTGGGTCTAGATGTATTTGAAAATGAACCTGCAATCAATCCTGAACTTTCTGGTATGGAGAACGCAATCATGACACCGCACATTGCTTCTGCGACTTGGGAAGCAAGAAATAAGATGGGTGATCAGGCAGTAGATGCAATTCTCAAAGTCCTCTCTGGTGAACGACCAGACACTATTGTAAATGAGGATGTGTGGGAGAAAAGGAGACAATAATCGTTATCTTTCTTCGGTCTCTGTAGAAGTGAACTCAAAAGTTTCAAGGATATCTCGCAATAATTCTTCATCACTTGAGAGCCAGAGTATAGAGAGCTTCTTTTCACCCAAAGGTAATTCTACTAAATAATAGATTGGGTCGTTTGTGACGCTTTTTTCTTCTGACACTTGGTACTGGCTAATGTTGCCGACTTTATTACCAATAAGATAATCTTCAACACCTAGAAGTGCCGCATCTTGAGCATTGCTTTCAAGTAAATCCTTAACAATAATATTAAAATGACTCATTGTGTCATCATCAAGTATGGCTGGACATTCGGGATAAACTCCTTTGTAGAAAAATGCAGCAACGTTTTCAGAATTATATAAATCACAATGTGAGAATATATCTTGCGGATATCGCAAACTATAGCCCCACTTGTTATTTGTATATGTTGACCATTCATCTTTTGGTATTTCTATATTCTGAGTACTAGGTGAGGTAAGTTTGTGATTTGTGAAATACTGATACCCACGATATGCGGTAAGTGCAAGAGCAATAAGAATACCTACAGTAATAATATTTTTCATCGTAAGCTCATTATACATGTAAATATAGTAGAATTGATTGATGTTACATCGAAGCAAAGATAAAAATCTAACTAAGAAAGAAGAAGAGCTTGAAAAAAAAGATGCCAAACAGACAAAACGTGGTAAGAAAAAGGATGAGAAGAAAGAGAAAAAGCCTTGGGGAAAGTTTGAGCGCTATATTGTTTTCTTTACCTTGCTGGTTACAATAGTGATTTCTGGTATTCTTGCAATTGCTGCACGAAGCTGGAAACTGCCTAATATCCCACGAATAAACCTGCCAGAGTCAGCCTTTGAAGAAACTTTTGTTATCGAGAATAAAAAAACTAACAATGGTCACCAGAATATAGAAAAGGAGTTTACTAACAAAACTCAAAGTCTATCTGGGGTGTATGGGTTTAGCATATTAAATCTAGTTGATGATGCAGAGTACGGACTCTTTGAGAATGAATCATTTCAAGCAGCATCACTTATAAAGCTTCCATTGATGAGTTATGTCTATGAGCTTGCTGAAGATGATCGGTTAAATCTTGAGAGTATTTATACACTTACAGAAGACGATAAAGTAGGTGGATCAGGAAGTCTACAGTATGCCGAAATAGGCACTGCAAAGACATTCAGAGAGCTTGTTGAGCTTATGGGGCAACAATCAGATAATACTGCATATAACATACTTGTAAATAAGGTGGGAGAAGACAAATTACAGAATTATATTGAAGAAATTGGTATGGCACATACAGATGTTGAAACAAACCAGACAACGATTTCTGACATTACATTATATTTCAAGAAGCTCTGGCAAAGACGCCTCATCAATGAAGAGAATAGAGATGAGTTATTGAGTTTTTTGACAGACACGATCTATGAGGAGTATCTACCTGCACGTTTGCCTGAAGATATTGATATCGCACATAAATATGGGAGAGAGCTTCATGTTATTAACGATGCTGGTATAGTGTTTACTGGAAGACCATTTGTAATGGTAATCATGACAAAGGGAGTGGTGGAAAAAGAAGCTGACCAGGTATTTGCCGAGCTGGCCAGCTTGCTATATGACTACGAAACTTCACGTTGAAGACTGATATATCCCCATGAGAATCTTTTGGATACTTAGTTTATAGTATGTTTTTCTATTTTTTTCAACTGGCCAGGTGGTAGATTGTTTTTATCTACTATAATATTTCCAACAGTTGCTATGCATGGAGCGGCTGTTCCCTCTATAAACCATTCTTGTTTGCTTGATCCACAGACAGCTTGTTTAGCTACATCACTTGGAATATTCCAAGCAATTGGTTCTGCATCGCCAATAAGGCTCGTCATTATCTTGTTCCAGATAGGAGAGGCACCTGTAATTCCAGATGCAATACGGGACATTGGAGAGTTATCATTGTTGCCAACCCAGACAGCGACAACGTAGTCTTGGTTATATCCAACTGTTAAATTGTCTCTCAAATCATTGCTTGTTCCGGTTTTAACAGCGACTTCAGGATGTTTACTAATTACAAGTGCTGAGTGAGAGCCAAAGGCTGGTGTACGTGCGTTATTGTCTGACAAAATATCTGTAATTAAAAATGCAACTGATTCATCAAGAACTCTTTCTCGTCCACAGCCGACATTTTGCTCGCAGTCTGCCTCAAATAACGTTGTACCTTTAATATTTGAGACAGTTTTTATTGCAGTTGACGTAATCTTTTCTCCGTAGTTTGCAAATACTTGATATGCTTGTGCTAGATCATAAAGAGTAACTTCACCGCCACCTAATGTGAGAGATAACCCAAACCTATTTGTTTCATTCCATGTTGTAATACCCATCTGTTTTCCTAGCTCAATCATTTTGTCAACTCCATAAGAATTAAGTACTTTTACAGCTGGTATATTTCGGGATTCTGCAAGCGCAGATCGTAAACTAATCTTGCCACGATATGTACCATCATAATTTACTGGTTTATAGAGTGGCTGTCCGTCGTCAATGAAAAAGGATGTAGGTACATCATCAATAATTGTTGCCACATTCATGCCATGACTAAGAGCATACGCGTAGTTAATTGGTTTGATAGAGCTACCTGGTTGCCGAGCTCTTATTGCAACATTCACATTGCCATCGTTTGTATCATCAAAATAATCTTTAGAACCAACCATTGCCAGAATTTCACCAGTATGTACATCAAGTACCATTGCAGCAGCGTTTGTTACATGTAGTCTCTCAAGTGAATCAATCTCATCTGTAATAATTGATTCGATATTTTTTTGAAGTGTATAGTCTAGTGTCGTCGTTACAGACAAGCCAGCATTTGCAAGAACTTGCTCTCCATATTTATTTGCAAGAAGTGAGCGAACATACATCACAAAGTGAGGGGACTTAATACTATCTCTATTTTGTGCATAGACTGGTTTTTCAAATGCAGATTTTTGTCTCTGTGTTTCGGTGATAAAACCGTTCTCATGCATGAGATCAAGAACTTCATTACGTCGCTGAATAGTTAATTCAGGATTGGAACCAAAAGGTGAAAGAGTAGTAGGGCTCTTAATAAGTCCAGCCAGAGTAGCCGCTTCAGCGATAGTAAGCTGGTCAAGTTCTTTATCAAAATATGTTTTCGCAGCTTCTTTTACACCATATGCTGTACCACCATAATTGACTTCATTTAAATACATAGTAAGAATCTCGTCTTTGCTATACATCTGCTCTGCTAATATTGCGAGGGCCATCTCACGGATTTTGCGTGAGACTGTTTGCTCGGGTGTGAGCAATGTATTTTTTATAAGCTGCTGCGTGATTGTCGATCCTCCAGTAATTTTTCTTTCTTTAATGATCTTAATAAGTGCACGACTCATACCTTTCATCGAAAATCCTTTATGAGCATAAAAGTCTGCGTCCTCAGCGGCAAGTGTTGCGAGCTTTACATGCTGTGGAATATCACCACTTGAGACAATGCTTCTATTTTCATCTTCATATACAGAATATAGGAGCTCGCCATTGCGGTCATATATTTTTGTGGAAGCGACAAGATCTCTATCTGCTAGTTCACCAGGAGAGGGGAGGTCATAAAAAAGTGATACAAATGAAATGCTACTAATGGATGAGAGTATGACTATAGTACTTACTGTTACTATTAGTCGCTTTTTGGTGGACCAAAGGACATGGAAACGTGGCAATGTTGGAAGATGAGAAATGATAAAAATTATTACTGAAAAGACAGAAATTATCGCAAGATAAAGGGGTTTGCCAAGTAGAATCAAGAGAGAAGACATCACCTCATAAATAAATAAAAGAGGACGACTTAAAAACTTGCTCACTTATTTATGATATCAATAATTTTGAATTCAATAAAGAAGAAAAATATTTCACGCAAACTGTATTCACATGGCCCATTTATAAGTAATTGAGGATAAAAATTGTTTAATGTGACAATCTTATAATAACCACACCACAACTGGTATGATGTGGCTATTATTGCTTAACGTCCGCAAAAGTTTAGATCTTGGATCGGAAAGTGCGTATTAAGTGGCCAATATTCAGGTCCGTCCAATATACCTTGCTCGGTACTGAAATACTCAATCGGAGCATTTATCATAATAGTACCTTTTGCTGTTTCTAGTTGGGCAGCAAGATATGTGGTATTTTTACAAGCACCTAAGTCATCTGGAACCAATTTACCTACTAGTAGAACTTCCGTGTGAAGATCTATATGAATACCCTCGTCGATAGCATATGTATAGTCGTAACTGTTAGTAACATTGTTATATGTAGCAATTACAGCGACATCATCAATGTCTGCTCTATTTACTCTGGCTGGTGCCACATAATATGTTGATCCTCCTCTCGTCGGCATGTAGCTTCGGTCACAGATAAGAGGTAGAATGTTTGTTCTCCATATGACTCCATCAGATGTCTCGAAACCAACCATTGAAGCGCCAATCTGTATGTAGTCAATGTTCTCAAGTACAGAAAGACATAATGTTCCGTCTTCTTTTACAAGAGGTGAAACAACTTTGTGCATAAATAGTACAAGTACAACTATGTAGACAGTCAACTTTATTAATTTGTACATGTGCTTCTATCTCCCAGAGATTACTATATGATGAGAGAATTATACTATCGGTTTATTTAAATGTAAATTACTGAGCAAACTCAGAGTAGGAAACGGAGACTTGAGGCATGGGACCACTACAGTCAAGACAAATAAGAGTATCTAGGGGATCTTGAATAATTAAGTGATTCTCTGGGTGTACTTGCTCTGGGAGAGCATCTGCGTTTGCTGGCATACCAGTGTCATTAAAAACTAATACATCCTGTCTATATGCGCCGCCTTCAGGTACAGTCCCTTCTATAAAGTACTCAAATCGTTGAGGACAGTCTGCAGTATCACCACTTGGAATATATCCAGTGTTTGCACATACTGAAGCGCCTATCACGCCTTGTGGCTGAATTGGCCAAGAATGTGACTTTTCTTCACCATCTGAATATTCGCCAGCTTCTACTTTATCTAGTACTTCTTTCATTATTTTATTCCAAATTGGAGAAGCGCCAGAAACACCTGAAATTGCTCCACCCATTGGGGAATTATCATTATTTCCAACCCATGAGAGAACAACTGCTTCTGATGTAAAGCCTATTGTCCAATTATCACGAAGATCATTTGTTGTACCGGTTTTAACACTTGCCTCAGGATGTCCAGAAACATTGAGAAAACTTGAAGGGCCAAAGGCAGCAACTCGTGCATTATTATCATGTAAAATATGAGCGATTATAAATGCAGGTTCTGGGTCCATGACACGCTGTCCTTCAGTATTATCTGTATCCCTCTCAAAAAGAACTTTACCTTTCCAGTCAGTAATTTTTAAGAATGCAACAGGTTCTATTCGAACACCTTGGTTTGCCAATGTGGAGTAGGCGACAGCCATATCAAACGGACGTACCTCACCACCACCAAGAGTAAGAGATAAACCATATCGAGCTGGATCAGTAAACGTAGTAATACCAAGCTTTGTCGCAAAATCTATAAATTCCTCAACGCCATTTACAGCAAGCACTCGGACTGCGGGAATATTAAAAGAATTCCCTAATGCAAATCTAAACTGTACTGCACCATGAAATTGTCCATCATAATTAACTGGGCAATAGGGCTTTTGACCCACAATAGTAAAACATGTTGGTATATCTGCAAGTGCAGTAGATGCTGTAAGTTTTTTATTTTGAAGTGCTAATGCGTAGTTAAGTGGTTTAATTGAACTGCCAGGCTGTCTGTTCGCAAAGATAATATTAACTTTTCCATCTTCATCTTCTGCAAAATAGTCTTTCGAGCCTACCATCGCAAGTATTTCTCCAGTTGATGGCTTTATAACAACTGCTGCGCCATTTCCTACCTTTCTGTCAGATAATTTTTCAACTTCATCACGTACTGCTTCTTGAGCGAATTCTTGAAGATCTAAGTCAAGCGTTGTTGTTACTCGAAGTCCACCTTTTTCGACAACTGCCTCACCATATTTTTCAGACAACTGATCTTTTATCCAAAGCGCAAAATGAGGAGCAGTTAGTCCTTCTTGTTGTACAAGAACAAATTCTTGCGCATACGCCTCATCTGCTTGTTCTTGTGTAATATATTCTTGCTCAACCATTCTCTGGAGCACCGTTTTTTGTCTGCCTTTTGCATTTTCTGGATACGCGCCAAACGGAGAATAGCGACTAGGAGCTTGCGGAAGTCCAGCAAGAAGTGCTGCTTCTCCCAGAGTCAAATCGGTTGTTTTCTTGCCAAAATAAAGCTCACTTGCGGCTTCGATACCATATGCTGTTGATCCATAAGGAATGCTATTAAGATACATTGTGAGAATCTCGTCCTTAGAAAATCGTGCTTCGACAAACAATGCTAATGCAAGTTCTCTTATTTTTCGTTTGATAGTACGCTCAGGAGTTAAAAGCGAGTTTTTAACAAGTTGTTGTGTGAGTGTTGAACCACCTTCTAATCTTTGTCCGGTAAGTGTTTTGTACGCAGCACGAGCAATGCCTGCAACTGAAAATCCAGGATGATGATAGAAATCTTTATCCTCAATTGCGACAGTCGCTTCTTTAACATATTCTGGGATTTCATCAAGATTTATCGGTGTACGTCGCTCGTCAGCAAATATCTCATAAATAAGTTTCTCATTTCTATCAAATATTTTTGTTGATACAACTTGCTGATCATCAATCTGATTGGGTAGAGGAATACCCCAGAAAAGCCAGACACTAGTGATTGTGAGCAGAGCTATCATTAACGCGACAATCTTCATTAGTAGACCTCTATTCAAGTGTGGCAATCTCTGCTTCAATCGTGTCGATTTTTTTGAATTTGTTACTTTTTTAGATGTCTTTTTAGAACGTTTTTTTGCCATATGGATAGTATACCTCAGATTTTATGTGTAAGAGGAGTGGAGATGATATAGTGGATAAATGAGCATACATATTGAAAATAAACCATGGTTCTCCTACCTTGATGAAGATATCCAGGAGTCACTTAAGTTATCAGTGCAGCTTGCAGAAGTGTCTGCTGAATGGAGTAGACGTTATCATGACTATTCTTTTTTAGTGTTTCCTGCTGCAAAGGCATATGAAGGGTTTTTAAAAAATTTGTTTTTAGACATGGGTTTTATTAGTAAAGAGCAGTATAAAGGTAAGCGATTTAGAATCGGGAAAGCACTTAATCCACACTTGGATAAAAAATACCAAGACGATGGATGGGTGTATGATGAAATAAGTAAATATTGTGGAGGACCCGATTTAGCTGATACACTATGGAAGACATGGAAGGAATCAAGGAATGTTCTTTTTCACTGGTTCCCGGACGAAAAGAACGTTGTTACTCATAATGAAGCAGTAGAGAGATTGCTTGCTATTATTGGTGCGATGGATGAAGTTTACACAGCTTGTGAAGTAGATTTAACAAATGTCAAAAAATAATATCAAACTAGCAAAAACAGTTATCGGATTTTATGCCTATCTTTTTGTTGTTTGGGGATTTTATCGACTTTTGTTCCAATTTCCGGGGGCACTGGAAGAATTACTTTTTAAGCCTGTTGTATGGCTTTTGCCACTTTACTTCATAATAAAAAAACAAAAGATACAGTTATCAGAACTTGGTGTTAATGCAAAAAATCTTTTTCAAGTAATTTATTTCACACTCTTCTTAGGATTCTTATTCTCACTAGCAGCACTACTCGTTAATTATTTGAAGTATGGTGAACTCAATTTGGGGGCATATATAGGTGAAGATGCCTTTGCCTTGAGCATCTTTCTCTCTTTTGTCACTGCTATTGTTGAAGAAATACCTTTTAGAGGTTTTATCTTCAGCCAGACAAATAAGATTTTAGGGAGTGAGTTTAAAGCAAATGTTTTAACCAGTCTGGGATGGGTAGGAATTCATTTACCAATTGCATTCTTTGATTGGAGATTGGATCCAATATCCTTAGCTGTATATCTTGCACTAACCTTTACTTTTTCATTTGCAGCAACCTATCTCTTTGCACGAACAAAAAATATCGCGACCCCAATCCTACTTCATGTGTTCTGGCAATGGCCAATCATTCTTTTTAGGTGAATTTGGGTTATATTTGCGTTGACTTGCGATAGGGGAGTTTATATTATGTAATAACCGCATTATGAGACATCGGTTACTGCTGCCCGCACTAACAATAGTCTTTGGAGGATTTATCTTATTTGTATCTGTGATACATGCTTCAGAGATAAGTTTTGACGTTGACGATCTTGCCACACCACTTCCATTGGGCCCGACTATGGCAGAACATTATTATGTCGACTACGATCTACCTCAAGCAAGCTCTTCTTCAACTCTTCCTTTCTTACAGCAAATTCAAGCAATCGGTGACAAACTGCACATATATACTACACTTTCACCACAGTCACGAGCACAAGCTATGCTTGATCAATCAAACAGAAGAGTTGTGTTAGGAGAGTTGTTTATTCGAGAAGGGAAGATTGAGCAAGGCTTGATTGCATTAAGTAAGTCTCAACAATATCTTGATGAATCGCTTGAAATTTTTGTTGGCAGTGATGATAAGAGTTTTCGCACTAAACAAATTTTAAAAGAAATTGCTCTTGCATCTTTGAAACATAGAGAACGGATGGAGAATCTTTCACCACTAATGCCAGATGAATCCCGTACAATTATTGTTCAGAATGTTGATCGATCAAAACTTGTCTTCAATGGTGCGCGTCTAGCCCTTGAACAGCTTGGAGAGTCTGCTCCCCTCAACCCCTTCGATCAAAAATGATCTAGATAATCACAGTTGACAGATCATATCTAGTGTTGTTAGATGTTTCTTGTACCTATCAGTAGTGTTTTTAGGTTTCACTTGTGAAACATGATTTTGATGATATAGTGGATATATTATGAAGTGTCCCTTTTGTGGTAAGACCCACAATCATGTGCTTGAGTCTCGTACAAGTGATGATAAAACTCAGATACGTAGACGCAGGTTTTGTGAATCTTGTAATAAGCGATTCACGACCTATGAGAAGACGACGCAAAGTGTCTTGTGGGTGATAAAAAAAGACCAAAAGCGAGAGCTGTACGATAGAGAAAAAATTAAACGAGGTATCTTGCGTTCAATCGAAAAAAGGCCTGTTACCGTAAAACAGGTTGAAAATTTACTAGATGAAGTTGAGCGCCATATGCTTTCAAGGCAAACAGAGGAAGTACCCTCAAAAGAGATAGGGAAAGAGGTCTTGAAACTAATGAAAAAAATAGATACAGTGGCATGGTTAAGATTTGCAAGTGTGTATTTAGAGTTTGAAGACTTGAAGGATTTTGAGAAAGCAATTTCAAAAGCATTAAAATGACAAAAAACGGAAAAGATAAAAACGAAAAAGGAGAATTCACGGATGCACGAAAATCTGCATTATTTAAAATTGATGTGAAATCCCTATCTTCAAAAACAGAACTTGAAGGGCTTCGAAAAACAATTCTCACAGATCGTTATTCCTTGAAAGACAATGATGGCAACTCTATGGAAGAGTATCCTGAACAACTATGGCGTCGTGTATCAAAAGGTATTGCACAATTTGAAGAAACTTCAAAGAAAAAGAAAGAATGGGAGGAAAAGTTCTATGAGGTTATGGAAGACTTCAAGTTTGTTCCTGCCGGTAGAATTTTATCAGGTGCAGGTACTGGGTATGAAGTGACATTTTTTAATTGTTATGTAATTCCTTCTCCAAGCGACTCTCGTGGTGGCATTATGGAAAACATTACACAAACAGTCGAGATACAGTCTCGTGCAGGAGGAGTAGGTGTTAATCTCTCATCTCTCAGACCAAGAGGTGCTCGTGTTCATAAAGTAAACGGAACATCTTCTGGACCAGTAAACTGGGCCGCGCTTTACTCAACAGCAAATCACGACGTAATCCAACAAGGGGGATCAAGAAGAGGGGCTCTTATGTTAATGCTTAATGATTGGCATCCTGATATTGAAGAATTCATTACAGTTAAGCAGGATCTCACAAAAATTCCTGGTGCAAATCTCTCTGTGTGTATATCAGACACATTTATGGACGCTGTTAAAAATAATAGCGATTGGGATCTTGTTTTTCCAAAGGAGGTGGGTAGTGAAAAGTATGACAAAGAATGGGATGGCGACATACAAACTTGGATAGAAAAGGGAGGTCAGGTAACTGTTCACAAGACTGTCAAAGCGCGTAAAATCTGGGATATGATTAGCGAGGCAGCTTGGCGCTCTGCTGAGCCTGGACTCCACTTTATTGAAAGGTCAAATAAGCGCTCAAATACATGGTATTTTGAGAGGCTCATTGCCACCAACCCATGTGGTGAGCAGCCACTTGGAGCATGGTCAGTCTGCAACCTCGGTGCAATGAATTTAACAAAGTATGTTGTTGAAGGAAGATTTGACTATCAATCTCTTTCAGATGATGTAGCAATCGCGATGCGATTTATGGACAATGTTGTTGATGCTAACTTTTATTTCTACCCGGAGACATGGGATTCACAATCTGAAATTCGCAGGACCGGACTGGGGACAATGGGTTTGGGTGATGCGCTAATTATGATGAAAATTGCATATGGATCTGATGAATCAATTGATGTTATCGATAAAATTTATCAAACTATTAGAGATAGCGCATATCGTGCATCAAGTGAGATTGCCGCAGAAAAAGGAGCATTCCCCAAATTTGATAAAAAGAAATACTTAGATGGCTGGTTCATAAAACGATTACCAAAAGATATCCAGAGTTCCATTAAGAAAAATGGTATCCGTAATGCCGTATTGCTGACACAGGCACCAACTGGAACAACATCTCTTCTAGCTGGCGTGTCATCAGGAATTGAGCCTAACTTTAATTTTGAATACAAACGAACTGATCGCACAGGTGAGCATATTATGTATCACCCATTGTTTGAAGAATGGAAAAAACAACATCCTGACGCTGAGCGCCCAGAGTACTTCGTGTCAGCAATGGATTTGACCCCCGAAGAGCATCTAAAAGTTCAGGCAAAGATCCAGGAATATACAGACTCATCGATTTCAAAGACTGTAAATGCTCCAAATGAGTATACAGTGGAAGATGTCCAAAACTTGTATGCAAAGGCATACGACTTGGGCTTGAAAGGAATCACTTTCTTTAGAGATGGATCGAGACAGGGAGTATTGGAGAATGTTCCCCAAAAAGCAGAAAAGAAAGAAGCTGAAAGTGATGCAAAGGCGGAATCTAAAATAGAAAAAAAATCAAATGGAGTAAGTTTGCCAGCAACTAATGGTCAACTTGGATTACCTTTATCACCTGAGGCAGGAAGCACTATGATTAACAGGCCAACAGTTGTTCATGGGTCAACATATAAAGTAAACACTCCAATGGGTTCTGCGTTTATTACAATCAATCAGGATAATGCTGGTGAGCCAATTGAGATATTTATCAACATTGGGAAAGCAGGGTCTGATATTACTGCGATGGCAGCAGCTTTAGGAAGAACTATTTCTTCAAGTCTTCGTTTTAGAAGCAACTTGTCACCGAAAGAGCGTGCGAAGGAGATTGTTGATCAGCTTTCTGGTATTGGCGGTAGACGCTCGGTTGGTTTTGGTCCAAACCGTATACGATCACTTCCAGATGCGGTTGCGATGGCGCTAGCTACTCATTTTGAATTCAACAGCACAGTGGGTAACGGTAATGGGAATGGCCATTCACATACACACCTTGATTCCGAAGACGAAGATGAAGGTGCACACGATTCAACGCATCCAATGATGTTTGCAACCGCGAATGACTCTGTAGAAGCAGATCTATGTCCTGAATGTGGTGAGCACGCATTGATTTTTGAAGAAGGTTGTGCAAAATGTTATTCATGTGGACACAGCGAGTGCTAGACCATTTGCCTCATGGGAGTATATACCAAAAAAGGAGATAAAGGAGATACTTCAACCTTAGATAAATCTAAAGGGAGAATGAGTAAAGATTCACTAACAGTTGAATCACTTGGATCTATAGACGAGCTGAATTCATTTTTGGGGGTTGCTAGATCATTTTGCGATAACCCTGAACGGGACGTCTTCATTGCTGATATACAGGATAAGTTATTTACAATTGCTTCAATACTTGCAGGATCAAAATTAAAAATTAATAAATCACGTATCACTCGTTTTGAGAAGGAAATAGATGCGATCGAAGAAAAGATAGGAGCTATTGATAGTTTTCGTTATTCTCAAGGAACACGTTTTGCAACGCATCTAATGTATGCTCGTGCACTTGCCCGTAGAACAGAACGAAGGGTCGTTGCATTATCTCATGAACAAACACTTCATCCAAATATATTGCAATATTTAAATAGATTATCTGATATGTTATTTATGCTTTTTCGTGAAGCTAACTTTGATGCTCAAGTTTCTGAAGAAAGTTGGTCTCCAAAAGGGTTGACCGTACGAGATGAATAAGCGCAAAACTGACCGGCAATATTAATAATGTGCTCATAAACTGCATTTTCAGAAAAGGTAATCCATTGATATAGCTGTGCATCAGACCTGACAGTGTTTTAGGATACATAGCTCCATTTCCTAATGCCCATACTCCAAAGTTTGTCCACAGATAGAAAAACATATTTGATCCAATTCCAGTACCTGTTGCTAATAGAGTCGACTTGTCTTTTTTTAGAATAACACTTGCTGCAATCGCAGGGATAAGAAACCCCGAGTAGGTAAATATCCAGATAGTACTATTGCCGATTATCAGATCTGAAATAATCATAGTTGCCAGTATAAAAAAGATTGAAGCACGACTGCCAAAAAATGCTGCTAGAATAATCATCCCTGTTGTAACAAGCTCTACATTAGGGCCAAGATCAAAGAAGAGTCTTTCAGAGAGAGCTAGGGTTATTAAGATGGCAGTAATGAGATAGTTATTCTTCATAGTCTTCTATTGGCTTAAATTTCCATTCAATTGTATCACCATCAGAGATGGTATATGCATCAGCTGCGACTTGGCCTGTTTCACCATTAACAGAGTAAAGCCAACTATTTTGTGCATTACTATCAAGATCTCCAATAGAAGTAACAAAGACACCGAAATCATACTGAGTGACCTCATATTCAATGTCGTTTTGGTTAAGTAATAGAGTAAGAAGTTCATATGCGTTTGTATCATTTGTAAAGCTGAGAGTTTCTTCTACAGTGTTGAGTGTATTAAAAACAACTCGAACTGTTGCTTGTCTTTCGATATTCTCATTTTCCACTCCTGCTACTTGAGGTTGGTTGGTATGACTAATTTCTTTGGCCAGAGAAGTAAGTGAGAAGAGAGTGGCTGTAAGAATTAGTAATGTTAGAAATAACTTTTTCATCTTGCTCGAGAACGGTTTCGTTGTTAGTTTTCCGACTTATCTGCTTATAGAGCAAGAATTACGGTTGCGGCACAGCACTGGATTTACACCAGAATTCCTTTAACACAACGTGAGTACATATTATATTGTTATAGATTAGTGTCAAGATGAAGATGTGAGTAGTGCCCACTTAGTGATGAATGGTGGGCACTACTAGTGTTAATCTAGTTTCTCAATTTGCCTGTTAGTCTGATACATACTACTTCCGTTGTATCCTACTCCAAAGAGGAAAGGAAATATGAGGATCAATATGAGACCAGTATCTTCGATCTTTAGCGCAATGCAAAAAGCTGCTATGAGTGCGACACATAGTACACAGACAACCGCATTCCAAAAATATTTACCGAATCTATAGTCCAATGATTCTTTCTTTTTCATCACATCATTTTTCATGATGAACCTCCTATAGACTATTCTTCTGTTGATTTTTGTAGGCTCTCCAAGTAAGGAAACAACGAATGATCCCAAAGAGTGCTCCCACTGAACTCAAAAAGGCGAACAGGCTCATGGTCACTATATATAAAGGTGGACCGCCAGTTCTCGATAAGAGTATCAATCCAATAGACAGAGATACTACAAGGAGTGCTTCCAGTAGTTGGTGTTTGTATCTTTCCTCTAGCTTTAAAAGCTCAGACATAGCAATTCTCCAATGTGCACTGTTTTGAGGGTATTATCCCATAAAGGCTAGCTGACTTCAAAAAATAAGATGCTAGAATGAATATATGGCCGGACCAGAATATGAACCAGTTCAACCAAGAGTTCCAGAAGGAGTTGTTGAGACACCAACTCAGCATGAAATACCACGAGATGTAGAGCAGGCAACTGGGGCGCAAGCTGTTCCTGCACAACCTGCTCAAATCACAGATCCAGTGAGCGGTCAGGTTGTTGCACAACCAACCATCGCTCCTGCAGATCCACAAGGTCCAAGTATTACAATTCCTGTGTATCATGATGAAGAGGAAATTGAAAAAGCAACTCATGGTAGTGTGGTCGATTCTTCTACTTGGAAAGCTGTTGGTTTATTACGAAAAATTCATATGGCAGTCCGACGAGGAATCGGGATTATTTTTAATCAAAATTAATGAATATTTTGTCTCAAGTTTTAGTGCTACTATTTTTAACAATTTTTTTGTTTATTTTTATTGTCTTTGGAAGTGTAGGTCTTATCTTTTATTACATGCAGCGAAGACGATCTCAGTTTCGCGAAGAAAGATCTCTTGACTCAGTTTTGTTATTAATTTCAGTTCCTCGCACAAATGAAGTGAAAATTGATGCAATGTCTCAAGTTATTGGAGCGCTTGCTTCACTCAAAGAAAGTGGTTGGGAAACGCGTTTCAAAACCCAGCCTGTTGTCTCTTTTGAGATTGTTGCTCGTCCTGAAGAAATTAAGTTTTATGTGTGGACTCACAATGAATTTCGAGATTTGGTCGAGAAGCAAATTCATGGTGCGTACCCAGATGCTGAGATTAGCGAAGAGGAGGAGTATGAATTATTTACTGATGATGGAAAAGTTGCATATAAATCTTTTCAGCTTAAGAAAGAAGCGTTTTATCCTTTAAAAACATACAAAGATATTCCTACGGATCCACTTTCAACAATTACAGCAAGCTTGGCAAAAATGCAGCAGGGTGAGTCAGCAGCTATTCAAGTATTAATTTCTCCAGTTGATACTAAGTGGCAGGATGCTGGAAGATCGTATATTTCTGAGACAAAAAAGGCCCAAGCAGATCCTGAAAAGGTCAATTATTCAATTTCTGGCAAAACTCTTGAAGCCGTTGAAAATAGTCTTACTATGCCTGGATTTGAAACATCTATCCGAGTAGTTGTTGTTGCTCAAAGTGAAGTCCAAGCTAACTCTCATCTGGCAAACTTGACTAGCGCATTTGCGCTCTTTTCGAGTGATCTTAACTCTTTAACATCTCGTAAAATTCGCAATAAAGGAGCTTTAGTTGAGAACTTTATTTATAGATACCATCCGCTTACATATATGTTTGGTGCAAGTCAGATGATTTTAACGCCTGACGAGATTGCATCAATTTTCCATTTCCCTAATAAACTTATTACAACACCGCATATTCATTGGCTGAAAGCAAAGTCTGCTCCGCCACCTGCAAATATCCCGATGGAAGGGTTATATGTAGGTAACTCCAAGTTTCGTGGCCAAAATAGGCCAGTGTATGTAGGACAAGAAGATCGTCTTCGACACATTTACATAATCGGAAAAACTGGAACTGGTAAATCAAAGTTTTTAATGGAGCTGATGAAGCAAGATATCAATAACGGAGAAGGGTTATGTTTTATGGATCCTCATGGAGATGCCGTTGAAGAGCTACTTGAATTTATTCCTCCAGAGCGTGCTGAAGATGTGATTTACTTTAAACCTTCTGATGTTAACCGACCAATGGGTCTTAATTTACTTGAGGCGAAAACAGAGGATCAAAAACACTTTGTTGCAACGGCAGTCATTAACATGATGTATAAACTGTTTGATCCATATAAAACTGGAATAGTTGGACCAAGGTTTGAACATGCTGTTAGAAACGCCGTTTTGACAGTCCTTGCTGAGCCTGGGACTACATTTATTGAAGTAATGCGTGTACTAACTGATTCAAATTATGTTAAAGAGTTACTTCCAAAAGTAACTGATCCGATTGTCAGAAGGTACTGGACTGATCAGATCGCTCAAACATCAGACTTCCACAAATCAGAAACGCTTGACTATATCACTTCGAAATTTGGTCGTTTTGTGACAAATAAAATGGTTCGAAATATTATTGGCCAGTCATACTCGTCGTTTGATTTTCGCAAAGTAATGGACGATGGAAAGATCTTGCTAATTAATCTATCAAAAGGAGAATTAGGAGAAGAGAACTCAAGCTTTTTAGGACTTATTATTGTTCCACGGATATTGATGGCAGCAATGAGCAGAACTGATATTCCAGAAGAGCAGAGGAGAAACTTTTATTTATATGTTGATGAGTTTCAGAATTTTGCTACTCCTGACTTTGCCCAAATTTTATCTGAGGCACGTAAGTATCGATTATCCTTAACCGTTGCAAATCAGTTTATTGGTCAGATAGATGAGGAAATTAAAAACGCAATATTTGGAAATGTGGGTACATTGATGTCGTACAGAGTTGGTGTGAATGATGCAAATTATTTGGCTCGTGAGTTTGCGCCAACATTCACAGAAGAGGATTTGCAGAATATTGAAAAGTATCATGTGTATATGAAGACGTTGGTAGGGAATGAGCAGACTGTACCGTTTTCAGTAGATTTAACACGAGATTATCAGGAGATACGGAAGCAAAAAAATCCAAAGATTGCCGAGGTTATTCGCGAGATGAGTCGATTGAGATATGGGCGAGATCTCAAGCTTGTCGATACTGAAATAACAAGACGGGCAAAGTTATAAATTGAAAATGCCCTAAGACAGACAAGTCTTAAGGCATCATTACTGCAACTAAGCTTTTATTATTGTTAACTTGCCACCGGAATAGACATCATGCTTTATTGAAGAATATAGAGCTAGTTCGATTCTCTTCTTAGGACTTTTTACTCCTAGCATAGCAGATGTCTCAAGAGACCCTAGTGCAAACGCCTCACCACTGCCGATTGCATAGTAATCATCTTCTGGTGACCAGACCGAGAAATTATTGAATATAACACAAATTTCCCCTGCCTTAGCTACAAGAAATAACCCATCAAAGTCATCCGCTGATTTATCATTCTTTTTATATCCCTCTTTGCTCATCATCTCTCTTAGGCTGGTAATCCAAGTTTTTAGTAGATGAATTCGCAGTGAAATATCTTTGGGTTTCGGTTCTATCTCAGGCATATGGACCTGTAATATATCGCAAAGACGCGTAGGTCCAGAAGATCCGACTAAATATCCACCAATCTTCATGACTTTCGGTTGACTTCTTAGTTTTATGGATGAATTACTTGTAGTTTGTTGTTCTGCACCCATCCAACTACTATTGCCTTTTGTAACCGCTACTATTGTAGTCATTGCTAACTCCTTATGTGCTATATTTTTGTGAGGAAATTATATCTTATAGCTAATCAATCTCAAAATAGGTGTAAATTTTGTTATAATAGTTTTCATTGTTAAGTACGGCCAGTAAGTAAATCTTGCTGTGCCAAATGATTGGCCCAGTAGCTCAGGGGTAGAGCACCATTCTTATAAAGTGGGGGTCGATGGTTCGAAACCATCCTGGGCCACAAAAAAAGAGGCTAATTAGCCTCTTATCGCCATTTGTACTAAAGCCATTATTAAAGCTCTTCTAGTTTTTGTTTTTTGCCAGTTTCTTTGACACCAGCAAGCTCTAGATATCTTTCTGTTGTTGATAGTCTTTTGTGACCTGCAGCTTGTGAAATTGTTACGAGATCAACGCCTCTTTTTAGGTTTTCTACTATAAATGTATTTCTGATGTCATTTACTGAATACTCAGGAATATCAGCACGCTGCATATATCGATCAATTGCTGCTCTAATATTTCTTACAGCGAGTGGTTTGCCATTTTTGCTAATAAATAGGTAAGGGGAATCACTTGTTGGACGCTCTTTAATATATTCTTCAACAGCGTCTTTTGCAGGTTCATTAAGTGGGATTTCACGCTCAGGTTGAGTTGCATATTCCTCAATAACTACTTTGTCAGATTTTACATCTGCTTGCTTAAGGTTTGCTACTTCTGAAATTCTCATACCAGTCTGCAAAATGAGCTCAACAATAGCAGCAATTCGCACATCTCCGCGTACTACATCTCGAAGTGCACGATACTCAATTTGATTTAAGAATTTTGGTGTTGAAGACTCAATCTTTGGATGGCTAACATCTTTTGATGGATCGGTTTCAATAATTTTTTGATCTTTTACCCATCTAAAAAATGTTTTTACAGCATTAAGCTTACGTGAGACTGATTTTGGGGTATACTTTTTTGCGAGAAGATAATCTCTAAAACCAGAAAGATTCCCAGGACGTACGTCGCCAGGACCAGCTATATTTCGTTCTTTTAGGTAATCTGCTAACTGTTCCAAATCTGATCTATATGCAAGAACAGTAGAAGGGGATCGACCTTTATCTTCTAAACTTGCTATAAAATTAGGAATAATTGCTGCAAATGTTTTTTCGTTTTCCATGCTATAGTTTTAGTTATGATATCACAATATATATGTTTTGAAACCTCAAAACATATATGTATTATAAGATATTATTGTGACCGATGCAAATTATAACAGAATTTGCGCGAAACACAAGAAAATGTGCTTAATTGTCAGACACACATATAAAACTATATATAGTATACCATGGTGTTATAGGTAAAATAAATGCATATGATTAAACAAATTTTGAGCTCAAAAATGAGGATTCTGACTAGCATACTTGTTGGTTTTGTTATGCTTGCGTACTTATCCTCCTTTATAAAAAGTTATATACGTCTTCGTGCATCAGATCAGCGATTATTTACAGCACAAGATGAATTAAAACAGCTTGAGCAGCAGAAAAAAGATCTATTACGACAACTCGAGCTTGTTGAGACAGATGAGTATAAAGAATTTCAAGCGAGAGAGAAGCTTGGACTTATAAAAGAAGGGGAGTTGGTTGTGATTTTACCAAGTGAGGATATATTACGTAGGCTGTCACCTAGAAAAGCTGATAGTTTCCAGCTTGAATTACCTCAGCCAAACTGGAGAAAGTGGGTTGAAGTACTATTTAATGTCTAATAGTGTTTTGTCGTGGGGCCGGCCTGCCTGCGCAGGCAGGGAGTCGAACTCATTATGAAGTTTTGTCGCGGGGCCGGGAGTCGAACCCGGTCTGCAAGATTATGAGCCTTGCGTGCAGCCGTACACTACCCCGCATCATACAAAAAACTTGTATTCACGTATTGAAATTATATCTCTTTAAGCTCAAATAGCAAATTAAGAGAGACAATTTGAGTTTAGAGGTAGAAGAATATAAAATATGTAAGTTCAGAGATTAAGTAGGTTTTCAGTCTATTTATGATTCACGTCAGTGTAGGCAAAGCCGGCGACTTCGTCGTAAGCAATCTCGCCTGAATAATTTTTACGCGCCAGGGTAGCTCAGTTGGTTAGAGCATCGGATTCATAAACCGAAGGTCGTGGGTTCGAATCCCACCCCTGGTACAAAATTTAGTCTTATAGTATAATTAGTTTAGTAGTTTCGTAATCTAAGGAAGAGTAAAATGGATAAAAGTAGCTCCTCTCTAAGACTGCTTTACTGGGTGTTGTTCTTCTTGGTTTTATTGTTCATTATAGGCGGCATAAGTGCGGCAGCGTATCTTGCTCACCAGAATGTGGTGTCTGCGGTGTTGATCTTTTTTGTCACAATGCTGATTTCACTTCGTGTGATTTACCACTTAGGTCGTTTTTCTACTTGGCTCAGTTCAAGAAGTGAAACATTTAGCGATGAAATACTTTCTAGCACTGAGGAGTTTAATCGATCAGATTTTAATGAGTATGTTGAAGCGAATAGTTAGTTTTTGTACGCATTTGAGCGATATCTAGGAGGGTATCGCTCTTTTTTTTGCAAAGAAAAACCCCGGCTGTGGGTAAGTCGGGGTTTACGGTAACTCATATCTAGCTCATCATGTCGTTGGCTTCTTGTATATCATCGTCAATCACTTGATTGTGCTCATCAATTTGGTTTTTGACAATCATTTTCTCCCGATTGCCTCTTCCTCCTCGATCAGTACGCCATTTATCGCGCTGTTGACGGCGAACATACTTACCATCCGAATTTGACCTTGCCATGAGTTTCCTCGTAATAATGTGCGTTGAAGATAGTATATCAGACAACCTATAATTATCAATATCTTTTAATTAAACTCAGCTTAGTTTATTATTGGTCTATGGAAAAGAGAGTTTTTTCTGGAATCAAGCCTTCGGGGGATTTTCATTTGGGGAACTATTTAGGAGCCGTGAAGCATTGGGTAGAAGGACAATATGATGGGTTTAACATGTTTTGTGTTGTTGATATGCATGCGATCACTGTAGAGCAGGACCCTGAGGAGTTGCGTAGACGTACACTTGATTTGGCAGCATTACTTATAGCAAGCGGGATAGATACAGAAAAGTCGCTTCTTTTTATACAATCGCATAATCCTGATCATGCTAATTTAGGCTGGATAGCAAACTGCAATGTTGGCTTTGGTCATTTATCGCGAATGACTCAGTTTAAAGATAAATCTAGCAAAAATGAGCAAGTTACAGCAGGGCTATTTGATTATCCTGCTTTAATGGCCGCAGATATATTACTGTATGACACGACCCATGTGCCTGTAGGTGACGATCAAAAGCAGCATGTTGAGCTTGCACGAGATATTGCTCAGAGTTTTAATAGCCGTTACGGAGAAACATTTGTAATGCCAGAGCCTGTTATTGCAAAGTCAGGTGCACGAATCATGAGTCTTTCTAATCCAGAAAACAAAATGAGTAAATCAGACGAAGACCAAAATGGTTGTATATATGTTCTTGATGAACCAGACAATATTCGTAAAAAGATAATGTCTGCAACAACAGATAGTGGTTCTGACATCAAAAGAGGTGAAGGCAAAGAAGGCATTACTAACTTATTGACGATCTATTCATTAATGTCTGGAAAATCTGTTGAAGAGTTGGAATCTCAATACGAAGGGAGAGGTTATGGAGATTTCAAGAAAGATGTAGCAGAGGTTGTCGTTGACACACTTGCTCCTATTAGAGAAAAATTTGTGGGCATTAGGAATAGTGATGAATTGTTAAAAACTATACGAGAAAGTGGAAAGCGAGCTTATGAAATCTCCAATAAAAAGCTTCAAGAGGTATACGAGAAGGTTGGGTTTGTAGTTTAGCGTGAAATATATTATTTATAAACACAAGCGAAAGTATTACAAATACGGATTGTTTGGTGCTGTCTTATCTTTAATAATTTGTGGAACAATTTCTTTATATTTCTCATTTTCGCAAGGCTTTATATACGGACTGTCAGATTACTTTTATATTTTTGTCCTTTTATTGATAAGTGGATCACCAATCTGGATTTTGATTTCAATTATAATATCATCTCTAGCTAGCTTATTTGATTCAGACAAAGATTCGCTAAACAGGGTGGCCGTTGTATTATTAAATGTTATATCCTCGATATGTGTTTTATTTATTGCTTCAGCAGCAATACTTCTTGGATACACATTTATCCTAAGCTTTTTTCACTAAGGATTACCTATGTATGCTATGATTAAGTGCGATGAAACCAGAAATTAGTTATTCAGATTTTGAAAAAATTGATATCCGAATTGGAACTGTAACAAAAGCAGAAGTTCCAGAGTGGAGCCACTGGGTGATGAAACTCACTGTGAATTTTGGTGATGAAGTAGGAGAGAAGATTATTTTTTCTGGCATTATGAAGTTTTATGCTCCTGAAGATTTACTAAATAAACAATTTCCGTTTGTAATTAACTTAAAGCCAAAGCGAATTGGTCCTGCAAACGAAGATGGAGAGTATGAGTACTCACATGGAATGATGGTAATGAGTGAGGGTGATATTAATGTTTCTTCTGATGACGAAGATGTTGCACCAGCTCTGTTTAATCTGATAAAAGAAGTCCCAAATGGCGCAATTGTGCGATAATCCGCTAGATAAAGCTTTCACCTGGTGTTATAATCCAAGCTTAAGGCAAGCTCACTATGGCAAGTAAAAACAAAAAAAAGAGGGTAGAATTCCGGATAAAAATCAATCTTTGGAGAATTTTATTAATTATCTTGGGAATCCTTATATTTGCTCCATTTCTGCTTTCACTCTTTGAATCAACCTTTGATAGTGGCAGAGTTGAGCTTTCACAAGCATTATCAGATATTCGTGAAGGTAACGTCCGATCAGTAGAAGTAACTCCTGAAAGGTTATTACTTACGTATGAAGATGAATCAATAAAGACTTCAGTAAAAGAAACATCAGTCAGTTTCCCAGAGCTACTCGAGAGAAGCGGTATCGATCCAGAAGCTGTTACCTATACAGTTTCAGA
>Ga0066639_10000577_pt1 | contig 32168 bp, 29 predicted proteins | sample CryGeyCG2114_010_2_FD_59504 | JGI IMG/M metagenome (GOLD analysis project Ga0066639, IMG submission 59504) | Groundwater microbial communities from aquifer - Crystal Geyser CG10_big_fil_rev_8/21/14_0.10 | ecosystem: Environmental > Aquatic > Deep subsurface > Groundwater | place: USA: Utah...
AACTAGTGTATTTTCATTTTGTAAATTTTCTTGATCAACTGTTATAAACCATGGTCTATCTTGCAAATGATAAATAGTTTTAAATGGAGTGTATAGTGGCTCTAGGTTTAAATCACCCCCAAGCACAATTGGATGATTAATCGGTTTTATCCACTGAACTAGATTTTTCATTTGTAGCTCTCTATTTTGCACTGACCATGGATCTAAGTGCAGATTTATTACAGTTATAGTTTTGTTTCCAAGGTTGACATCAACTTTTTGAACTCCATGGGGGTTAAAAAGCCATCTTAAAAAAAATGGGATACCTCTAGATAAGCTGAAAATCTGAGCTTCGTGATTGGATAACGGAAATTTGGATAAAATACAAAGTCCATGCTCTAAAATACCATGATGTCCGTTGATGTCGGGAAATGCTCTTCTTCTCCATAGAGAAGCACTTGCATAGTAGCCATAGACAGATTTATTTGCTAAATACTGACCTTGATTAATTTTATAAGATCTTGATGAGTTAATATCTACTTCTTGCAGCAAGACAATATCTGCATCTACTTTGTTAAGGATATCAGCTATTTTATTGAGTCTTTTTTTGAAGCCATCAATGTCAGGGTCTTTAATCTGCTTATCGTTTAAACCGGTTGCAAAATGAATATTGTAAGATAAAACCTTTAGTGTGTCTCTTGGAAAAGAATTTTTCCTATTAGCTACAGTTTCTATTTTAGGTGTTTTTTCTAACGAAGGGACGTTATTATAAATTGCAGCAGTAAAAAACAAAGCAACAATAGCAATTATAAGCCCAAATAACACAATTAAAAGCTTCTTTAGACCCTTCACCATTTTTTCCTATTGTAGCACTATCAATGCTTAAAGCAGAAAAATTGAATTAATTCAATTAAGAACTGACTTTGCCAGGGTCACGTTATTTGTAATTAATCCATCAATTTGATAACTCGAGAGTTTTTTTATAGTTTTTTTATCATCTACAGTCCAAACCCATATTTTTTTATTTAAATGTTGTATCGATTTTATGAATTCAAAGCTTGCAAGAGACTCTTTAGCTGCGATTATCTCAATTTTTAATTTAAAAAAGTCTTTCAGAAAGTTAATGTTTTCTTCACAGATAATTCCAATTAGCCCTATGTCGGGGCGGATTTTTTTTACTTCAGCTAAAATGGCAGGTGAAAAACTGCCTATTTTTATTTTTTTATGCTGCACTTTGTCAATAACCTTTAAAGTTTCGATAGCAAGATCTGCATCGTTTGCACTGCCATGTTTTATTTCGATCATGAAATTAACGTCTAAAAAAGACGACAGCACTTCAAATAAGGTGGGTATTTTTTCACCCTTTAAAATATCAGATAGCTTTTTATTTTCATTATAATCTCCACCGTAAAACTCAACAAATTCCAGATCATGCACAACAATGGGAATTTTAGAAGGTGATAAATGAACATCTAATTCAATAAAGTCAGACTTTAATTCTTTGGCCTTTTGAAACGCTTTTAGGGTGTTTTCTGGCATCACACTAGAAGCTCCACGATGTGCGATAATTTTGATATTACTAGCGTGAGGGGTTACATTTGACAGCATAAAGACAACTATAAATATTATTTTTTGTATAAAAATCATTCTCCTAAAGAGCAACTTGTTAAAATTAATCTTAATCTAAGACTAGATATTTTAACTGCCTATTATTCATGAATAATAAAAAAATACCCGAATCTTTGCAGTCTACAAATCTCATAAATTTATAGAGTCTTAAAAACTGTAAATTTTCATCGATTTCGCATTCAATTTAAATTTTACCATTACTGAAATAAGAAGTGGGTCCCCTCAAAGTCAGATCAATTAGCATTTAAGAAGCTTTTAAAAAATAAACTTTATGATTAGCATGTAGCGTACCGTAAAGAAATTAATTGAAAAATAAAAATGAAAGAAAATGTGCTAGTAATATTCGCATCAGGTGGGGGAGGCTTAATTCAAGCCGCAGAGGCAAAATGTCAGGAAATTTTATCTCATAACCCACAAGCAAAGATCATTAAGAAGGATTTGATGATTGATTGGGTTGGAATTCCATTTGGATTTTTTGGTGCAAGAGCTTGGGACTATGCACAAAAAAAAGGCGATATTAAAAAGCTTGAAAAAATCCGTTCATGTCAACCCGCTGCAGATTATTTATTCTGGCCGAATGTCTTTTTTAGGGCTGTCTGGCTTTTACTAAAAGAAGATATCACTAGGGTAATTGATACACAGCCAGTTTGTACTGCAGCGATTATCAAAGCAATTAGGTTTGTCAATTACTATAAAAAAAGAAATGTTTATTTAGAAAAAGTAGTTGTTGATTTGCCAACAGATCAAAATACCCATTTTTTTCAGCCAATTAAAAAATTAAGCGTTCAAGATAGAAAATTTATAAAGATATTTACAGTAGATCCACTTTTAAAAGGCAGTGAAACTGAAGAACAATTTTGGAATAGAAATTGCAAACTTTCGTTAGATAGAGTCTGTATACAAAAATACTTTATAAGGCAGTCATTTTTAAAATATCAAACAAAAGAGACTATCAATACACCGGTTATAATTAATGCAAGTTGTTATGACCAAGAAGAAGTCCAAATGACCGAAAATGTATTAAAAGGCAAAAATATAGATTTTGAAAAAAAGCAAATGGATTTTTCCTATCAAATAAAAGCCGAAGACCTCGTGTATACGATACTTTTAGGCTCGCAACCAGCAGGTGATGCAACAATTGCGTATTTGCACGGTTTTTTAAAGTTGTTTGAACAGTCAAAAAAAAGCTCAAAGCATATTATTTTTATTTTTTGCTCAAAGCACAAGATGCAGAAAAAATCTTTGTTTAAAACTGTAGCTGACTTTGCGTTAGAGAAAAACTGCTATAGTAATTTAGTAATTGTTCCACTTTCTTTCCAAAATGAATGTGTTATTTCACCAATATTTAGTCGTAGTAATGCTACGTTTACTAGGTCAGGCGGGCAAACTGTTATGGAGTTAATGGCTGTTATGAGAGGAAAAATATTCATTCACTCTGAAGTAAAAGGTGAACTAACAAGAGAAAAACTTCTAAAAGGAATGTTTGCCTGGGAGTCTGGAAGTGCAGTTTATTTAGAAGAAAAGTTGGGAGCTACAATTATTACTCCAACGATGTTTGAAAAAAAACTAAGCTGTTTTTTTTAATTGTTAACTATGTAGCGCACAAATCCTTCCCAATTTCTTTCTTCGACAAATTTTAGAAGGTTATTTTGATGTTTGGGGCTTAAGTTTATTTCCCCTAGAAAGTCAGGCATATATTTTTGAATTTTGCCTTTTTGAGCTTCTTTTGTCATATTTGCGCCAAGGCCATCAAGGAAGTTTTTCTTTTTAAAGTAATCGTTTAAAATTTCTGGCATGCAGAACTTTTTTAGATGATTGTCTTTAAATACGACAGTTAAGAATTTCAGTGGGTGAACCCCTTGTATTAGTTCTCCTCTTCTTTGTAGTTCTGTTTTATTAACTAAAAGTGATAATTTTCCTTGTTCTCCTAAACTTGTAATAATGTAGGTAATGTTTTCAACATCGTCTTTTGTCAAACGAAGATTTTGAAAGGGCTCATTTTTTTCAGGCTTTACTTTGATTAAACCAGATAGAACAGTAGTTTTGAAGGTGGTATTTAATATAGAATTTGCATAAGTGTTTGAGCTTATCGAAACTAAGATCAAGCTCAAATAAAAAAAAGAAAAGGTTTTGTTGTAATTTTTAAGTCCAAAATAATTCATTAGATGTCTCTTTTTAAAAAAATAACTTTACCAGCAAGGATTTTTATTAGCAATTCAAAAGCTAGCTATTTTCCAGCATTGCTTTCAGCTAATTAAAACAAAGAGGAGGACCTTTTAGAATTTTTAAGCGCGAAGCTAAAAAAGTCATGCCATTTCTTTTCATCAATTAATGACTCCAGTTTATTCTTTTTAGATAGTGGAATTTTAGAAGAGTTCATAAATTCCACTAAATAAGGTTTTAAAAGGTTGTCATTATTCACTTTTTCAAGCTTTTTACTAAGCCCACTCATAAAGCTCATTTTTTTAAATTTATCGCTTAAAATTAATGGCAGATAATCATTTTTTATCTTTTTTTCTGAAAAAACGTAGGACATGAATTTTAAAGGATGTACATCATTGATTTTGTTACCTTGAGCACTTAATTTGTAGCTCATCATCAAAAGCTCAGATTTTCCTTTGGTAGCTAAATTTTCAACTATGAACTTTATACAATTTTTATCATCTGGGCTAAGTTTAAGCGAATTAAAAGAAACCTCACTAGGCTCCATTAAATCAGTTTCGGTAGGACCTGAAAATAGCAGATAAATAAAAATAGCTGCAATCATAGGAATTATAATCATAGAAATTTTTATGACTTTTAAAGCAATCAATGCAAAATAATTTGTTTGTTTCGATAAATGTAAAGCCGTATTAGAATACTGGCTAAGTCGGTTTATATGTATTGGTGTCATAATCTTTCAAAATTAAATGAACATATACTATACATAAATCGTAATTAATTGACACTTGAAGTGTAGGCATTTAGAACCAAATTATTTGTTTAAAGATGAAAAAAATAATTAATTTAGTTATTTTTACGGTAGCTGTATCAGCACTTCTTTCAATTGCGATGCTAACCAAGAAGTACCAAATTGGTGGCTTTCGACTTTCTAAAGTTTTAAAAGTTAAAAATAACAATAGTTTTCCAGAGTTTTCTAACAACAAAAAGCTAGAGAAGATCTTATTAGGTTCTTTTTCTTATTTAGGAAGGGGGACTCAATTCTATGCTTTTGTAAGCCAAGATAATGATTATGTTATTAAGATATTAAGATCTGACCGTATAAAAGTTCCTTTGTATAAAAAGTTTTCTGCTCTGAATGCTTCAAGTTTAAATAGCAAAAACAAAAAGAGAAAAGAAAAATTCTTAGCAGCTTGTGGATCGGCATACAACTACTTTAGGAGTCAAACTGGCCTGCTCTATCTTCACTTAAAATCAACAGCTAACTTACCAAAGGTTGATTTAGTAGATAATTTTGGATTCCACAGAAAAGTAGATCTCAACGACTTTTGTTTTTTAGTTCAGAAAAAAGCTATTTTAATTAAAGACTCCTTTAGGATTACAAAAAAGCAGAATAACTTTGAAGGAGCTAAAAAAAAGATTGATTCTTTTTTTAAACTTTTAGTAAACAGATCTAAAAATGGAGTATCTAATTCCGATCCAAACTTGTTTTACAATTTTGGGTTTATTGAGGACCAAGCCATAGAAATAGATTTTGGAGATTACTATGATAATCCGCATCTTTTAAATAATCATTCAACATATGTGAGTGAAATTGACAAGCATGCATTGGTTTTAAGGGATTGGCTAATAAATTTTTGGCCTGAAACCATTGTTTATTTTGATGAAAAATACAATCAAGCACTACAAAAATGAAAAAGCTGTCTACCCTTGTATTTTTTTATCTGCTCTTTTTTTCCATTTGGTCATTTTATAGACTAGAGGGTTTCCAAGTATCAAAAATAAAAAGACCTCAGTATGTAGGACAAGAAATTGTATCAGATATTGATTCTGAAGAAGTTAAGCACATTTTAGACAAGGAATTTTTTTATCTTGGAAGGGGGCGTCAGTGTTTTGTTTTTGAAAGTGAAGATAAAGACTATGTCATCAAATTCTTAAACTATAGAAGGTTTAATTTACCTTTAATGCTAAATCTATTTACTTTTATTCCACATCTAAAAAAGATTGCAGAAAAAAGGTCTCTAAGACTTCAGCCAAGTTTTATTAGCTATAAATTGGCTCAGAGTTTTCTTAAAGAAGAAACCGGCATAATTTATACCCAAATGCAAAATAGCAGTTTTCATAAAATAATTAAGCTAAAAGACAAGGCAAATATTGTTCACAAAGTTGATTTGTATGATGTGGATTATGTTGTGCAAAGAAAAGCTGAACCGATTTTCAAACATCTTAAAACGCTTTATAGGCAAGATAAAGAGAAATTTAAAGCAGCTGTCAGTTCTTTTTTAGAAGTAGTAGCCTCTCGTATAAAGAAGAATATTATAGATGAAGATACGGATGTAGAGATCAACTATGGATTTTATAATAATAAAGCAATTTTAATAGATCCAGGCCGTATCCATGTTGATAGTAGGCTCTCTAATAAAGAGAACCGTGAAAAAGAAATGCATAAATCTATAAAGAATTTTAGAGAGTGGATCTTGGATAAATACCCCGAAATGCTTTCTTTTTTTGACCAAGAACTGGCGTTGAAAGTAGGTGTTTAAGATTGTAGCCTAGTTGGCATTTCACTGACTTTTTTATGTTCTTCTTTTTTTTCTTTTGTACGAAGTCTTTTAGCATACCACTTAGCTAATGGAAGCGAGCTTATTCCATGTAAGAGTATACTTAAGAAGATAGTAGTTATAGCAATGGAAAAGATCATAGGCGCAAGGTCACTTTCAATTTTTTCAATCATTAAGAATGTAAATACAATTGATGCTATGCCTCTAGGGCCAAACCAGCCTAAATAAAAAAATGTCTCAAGCGTTAGCTTGCAGCCAATTATGCTAAGAAATACTGGGATCATTCGGATGACCGTCAAGCTTAGTATTGAATATAAAAAAACTTTCCAGGTAATTATTGTAAAAACGCTTCCTAAAAAACTAGATCCAAAAAAGAAGAATAAGATTAGAACAAATAGCTGTCCTTCAGCTGCAGCAAAATTACTTATTTGAGAGCATAAGGTTTTTGACATTTTACTAATTATTAACCCACAAACAAAAACAGCTATAAAACCATTTCCATGCATTATTTGTGCTAAAGAATATGTTAAAAAGGCTATAGCTATTGCAAATAGCTCTTCAAAAAGTTTGTTCATCCATCTTTTTTTCATGCGGCTTTCAAATACTTTTCCACCAAAATATCCAACTAAAATTCCAATAGAAATTCCAATAGATATCTGCATGAATATGAATAGCAACCATTCGTGTGCACTTAGACTTTCAATGCTTGTATTAATATAAGATAGTAAACCAATAATAACTGGAACCATTAAACCATCATTTAAACCACTTTCAATATTAAGAGCTTGCCGGATCCTTATAGGCACCTTTGGATAACTTACAACAGTATGGATTAAAACAGCATCTGTTGGTGCTAAGATGGATGCTAATAAGGCAGCTTCAAACCATGAAAAATTGCTAAATAAGAACTTAGCTAGAGCTGAGCCTAAAATCACAGTAAGAGGAAGGCCGATAAGCAGTAATCTAACGGGGATATTATGATGCTTTCTAACTAGGTCAAGCTTCATTCTAGACGCGTCACTATACAATACTAGAATTAAGGCAGCTTCAGCAAAAAAGCGAATTAGTCCGCTTGAAAGAGGAATTCTAACAAAGTTAAGGAGATCAGCTCCAAACACAAAGCCTGTAAATGTAAAAGCAATTGGCAGTGTGATCACAGTGCTATGCAGTTTATTTGATATTAATGAGAAAAATAATACCGTGAAAGATAGGATAAGAATTAACTCGTTAATCATGTTCTAATTCTAAAATTTTTTCAAATTCATCTTTTGTTACGGGTTGAACAGACAATCTTGAATTTTTTAAAAGCACCATATCATTTAGCTTATTGTTATTTTTTATTTCCTCTAAGGTGATAACTTTTTTAAATTTTTTTATAAATTGAATGTCAACCATATACCAAGTTGGATTTTCGGTTTTTGATTTTGGATCAAAGTACTTATTTTTTTTATCAAATGCTGTGAAGTCTGGATAGGCCTCTTTTATAACTTTAGCGATTCCTGCAATTCCTTTAGGTTTAGCATTTGAATGGTAAAACAAAACTAGATCATTAACTTTCATAGTCTTCATGTTGTTCCTAGCTTGATAATTTCTTACTCCATCCCAATAAGTAACTTGGTCTTTTTCTAGCATATTGATAGAATAAACATCAGGCTCTGACTTCATTAGCCAATATTTCATACATTAAATCCTCTTAAAAAGGCTAACATCATAATCATTGATACATTTTCATAAACCCATTGAAATTAAAATATCTTTAAATCTCAAAGTAACTTTGCTAAAAATAAATTAATATGAAAAACTTTGCTAAAAATTTGAAAAACAAATTCGAATCTTTTTTAAAGACGCCTGCCAGCAACTTAAAAGGTTACCGTAAAAGGCTGGTCAAGGTAATTAAGATCTTTATTATTTCTGTACACGCTTTTTTCAAAGATCGCTGTACCTTGAGAGCATCAGCTCTAACATTTTATTCTTTAATGTCAATAGTACCTGTGATTGCTATGTCTTTTGCTATTGCTAAAGGCTTTGGTTATCAAGCTGTTTTGGAGAGTGAGTTAAGAGAGAGGTTTGCCGAGCATCAAGATGTGCTAAACCAGGTAATTACTTTTTCGATAAACCTTTTAGAAAATACAAAAGGTGGGCTTATTGCCATCATTGGTTCAGTTTTACTTTTTTGGAGTGTTGTTAAAGTCCTGAATAATATTGAAATTGCAATGAATGACATCTGGGGAGCTAAAAAGCAAAGATCATTGAGAAGAAAGTTTACAGACTATTTTGCGATGATGCTAATAGGGCCTATAGTTTTTTTAGCAGCAGGCTCTGTCACAGTTTTTATAGTAAGTAGGCTAGAATTTTATATTTCAAGCCTGTCTTTACATGAGACAATTTCAAGTCCAATTTTATTTCTAATTAGGCTTACTCCATTTTGTTTGGTCTGGGTGTTATTTTCTTTTATTTATTATTTTATGCCTAATACCAAGGTTCACTTATCGTCAGCAATATTTGGAGGGGTTATAGGAGGTACCGTTTATCAGATAACTCAAAGGGCTTATCTTGTTTTTCAAATAGGTGCTACTAGATATGGTGCGATTTATGGGAGTTTTGCAGCCCTTCCACTTTTTTTAATTTGGATGCAGCTTAGCTGGATTATAGTTTTAGCTGGAGCTGAAATAAGTTTTGCTTGGCAGAATTTTGAGATTTATGAATTTGGCTATCAGGACAAGCCTTTATCGCATCGTTTGAGGTTAATTATCAGTCTATGGATTACAGCTATATGTGTGAAAAACTTTATAGAAAGAGGTGAGCCTTATACAATTAAAGATTTTTACAAAAAAACCAAATTACCAATTCATTTTCTAGACTCAATAGTAAAAAATCTAAAAGAATGTAATATATTAAATGAAGTTAGTCACTCCAAGAAGGATTTAAAAGGTTATCAACCAGCAATTTCAGTTCTTAATCTTCGAGCTAGTGATGTGCTTGAGAAATTAAGTCATGAGGGACTAGATGAAATTCCTGGACTTTACAACGGACTTGGATTTAAATTTAAAAAGATATTAGATAATTTTTTAAAAATAGTAGATAATTCACCTGAAAACGTACTACTTAAAGATATAGAAGAGCTCCACTTATGAATATTTATCCAATCTGTTTTACTCCAGTTTATAGAGACTATATTTGGGGTGGAGATAGGATTATCAAAAAATATAATAGGAGGGCTCCCAAAGGAAGATATGCAGAATCCTGGGAAATTTGTGATTTTTGCGATCAAAGTAGCATTGTAGAAAATGGCGATTACAAAGGGCTTAGCTTGGCTTCTTTATTATTTGAATGGCAGGATAAGCTTACGGGTAAAGGAAAAGTTTTTAAAAAGTTTCCGTTACTTATCAAATTATTAGATTCAAAACAAAACCTAAGTATCCAAGTCCATCCAGGAGAGTCTTCTTTAAAGAAAATAAAGACAGATCAAAAAAATGAAGCTTGGTATGTACTAGATTCAAAAAAATCTCATGTGTACGTAGGTTTTAAGCAAGATATCAGCAAAAACATATTTAAAGAGGCGGTAGATGAAAAAAGACTGCCTGAAATTCTAAGAAAAATAAATATTAAAGAAGGCGATGTCATAAATATACCTGGTGGTAAAGTACATGCTGTTTGCAAGGGATCTTTATTATTTGAAGTTCAACAAAATACTGATACTACTTACAGAATATATGATTGGGATCGTGTTGATGAGGAAAACAATTCAAGAGAATTACATTTACTCCAAGCTATGCAAGTTATTGACTTTGAAGATGATGTTAACCCAGTAGTTAAACCACAAATATTATTTAGTGATGAGAACTATACTCATTGGCACCTTCTTAAAACTTCTTTTTTCAAAATGGAAAAAATTAATGTGAAAACTAAATGGTTTTTTGATTCAGATCAAAGTAGCTTTCAAATCTATTTTTGCGTAAGGGGCAAAGGGACAATTTCAGCAGATGGAGTAGCAGAAAAAATTGTTAGTGGACAAACTTACCTTGTTCCAGCTCTAGCTAAAGAAACAAAGATTACAAATACAAATGAGGCTTGCGAAATTTTGAAAGTTAGCCTTCCTTAAGACAGCCACTTCAGAATTGACTTTAAAAACTCGGGTAAATCTTTTGGGGTTCGAGAACTAATTAAATTTTCATCTACTACAACTGCTTTATTTTGCCAGATAGCACCAGCATTTTCTAAGTCGTCTTTTATTGCCTCAACGCTTGTAACGTTTTTTTCTTTTACAATTTTAGCTGAAATAGGGACCCAGCCAGCGTGACAGATAAATGCTACCAGTTTATTTTGATTAAAAATTTTCGCTGTAATATCTAATACAGTTTTATTTCGTCTCAACTTATCTGGAGAAAATCCCCCTGGGATGACAAGTGCTGCAAATTCATCAGTATTAACTTCATCAACTGCTATATCAGCCTTGCAAGGATATCCATGCTTACCTTTAAATTCTTTGTTCTTGTGAATAGCTGCAATTACGGTTGAATAGCTGGCCTCTTCTAATCTGATTTTAGGATACCAAAGCTCAAGATCTTCATAGTTGTCGTCTACAAAAAATAAGACTTTTTTCATTTATTTTCTTTTTTGATTGATTAAACCAAAGTTTAAAATTATTTACAAAATTTTTTTCTAGAATGGATAATTAAGCTTAAGATATTAGGAAGCTGAATGCAAAAATTTATTTTATTTTTTTTAATTGCGATATCAATATTTTCAATTTACTTAGCTAACTTAATCTCAAGTAAATTGCTTTTTGGACTATCTATTGCTTTATGCTTATTAAGTTTAGGCTTTTTATTAAAGGCTACAGCTCCATTTTTACCTAAAAGAATACGCAATTACGCCATAATGACACATGTTGTTATATTAGAAGCTGCTGGACTTTTGTTTATTTATTTGATGAGCTTTTTAAGCTTTTTTATAAAAAGCTATAATACTAAAGCAAAAAAAACACCTATTTTACTGATCCATGGATATATTAATTTTTCATCTGTTTGGCTTATTCATGCTATAAGGTTAAAAAGAAGGGGATATGGCCCGATTTTTTTAATTAATCTAGGTTTTCCATTTTATGGAATTGAGACCTACGTTAAAAAAGTTAAAGCTAAAATAGCTCAAATTCAAAAAAAGACTCAAAAAAAAGAAATAATTCTTATTGGCCATTCAATGGGTGGATTAGTTGCAAGTTACTTTGCTGAGAAATATCCAGATTATGCAAATATTAAAGCTATCATCACACTAGGCTCTCCACTTAAAGGGACCTTAGTTGCCAAAATAGGTATCGGCAAGTGTTGTCGTCAAATGGAGTTAAGTAGTAAGTTTATTCAAAAAGCTAAAGCAAACTATCCAGTTAGAATAATGCATCATATAGTAACAAAAAAAGACCAGCTAATCATACCATATACCTCAGGAATTATTAACCAAGAAAAATCTAGAAGTTATATAATAGATAATCTAGGTCATGCTTCACTATTGTATTCAACTAGGGTTTTTAAAAAAATTGACTACTGGCTAGAAGATCTTATTTAAAAACAACAGTCTTGATACCATTTAAAAACACTCTTTTTTCAGCATGGTACTTCACAGCTTTGGCCAATACCTGTGATTCGATTTCTGAGCCAAGCGTTGCTAGTTGTTTAGCATTTAAACTGTGGTCTACTCTAATAACTTCTTGTTCTATTATTGGACCTTCGTCTAGTTCATCTGTTACGTAATGAGCAGTAGCTCCAATTAATTTTACACCTCTTGTATATGCCTGGTGATATGGCTTGGCACCTTTGAAGCTAGGTAAAAACGAATGGTGAATATTAATAGCTTTAGCAAAAAACTTTTTGGTAAACTCTGGGGAGAGAATTTGCATATATCTAGCTAAGACTAAAAGTTCAGCTTTTTTCTCTTTAAAGTGGTTATGAATGAGCTCTTCTTGTTTATTTTTGTCCTCATTTATTGGGAAGTGATAGAAGGGGACGTTAAAGGCGTCGGCCAGTGGTTTAAGGTCTAAATGGTTAGATATGATAGAGACTAAGTCTATAGGTAAGGATCCTTGCTTAGATCTATAAAGCATGTGATTTAAGCATGTTCCATCTTTTGTGACCATTACTACAGTTTTAGGTTTGTAATTTTCAGGTAAAACGCTGAAATTGTCATTAAATTCTAAATAGAGCTCATCTTTTATTTTATCTATATAAAGCTCATCCACTTCAAATAAAGACCGCATAAAAAATGTTTTTGTACTTGGATCTCCATATTGGGAGGATTCTAAGATATTAGCAGAGTTATTCGCTAAAATCGAACTCACCTTTGATATTATCCCTAATTGATCTAGACAAAATAAACTAAAAATAAATTTCTTATTCATAATAAAAATTAAATTAAAATATTGACTTTTTAATTAAAAATGCTAAAAAATCTAATTAAGAGAGGGAGGTGAATAATGAGACATAAATTATTAACATTTTTAGTTATTGCTTTATTTTCCTATACCTCTATTAAAGCTGTATCAATTGTCCCAGTGGAGTCAACGCCACAGCCCAACCATGTTAATGTAAGAATTGCTTATCCACAAGACTTGTCTTATGATAAATCAAACCCAGTATGGGTTCAAGTAAGATTAGAGGGATATTCGCTTGGGACAAACTCATCTTTTCCAAGAGCTAAGCAGATCGCAAATTCTGAAAGAGGACAGAGTTTACATATTGTAGTAGATGATAAACCCTATTTCCCTGTTTCAAGCCCAGGAATAGATCCTTATGATGAGGTGAGTGATTATTTTGTTGAATCATATAAATTTTTGCTTCCATTTGATCTAAAGGATGGAATTCATACTTTAAGAATCTATTGCGCCAGGTCTTTTGGTGAGTCACTGAAGAATACTGGAAGTTTTGATTCGGTTTACTTTTATGTTGGAAGTAAAGACAACCAAAAGTCTGTTGATTTAGACAGCCCGATTTTAACTTATAATGAACCTTCAATGCGCTTTTTTTATGAAGTAGGAAAACCAGTTCTACTGGATTTTTTGATTTCAAATTGCGAGTTATCTGAAGATGGCTATAAAGTAAAAGTAGTGATTGATGATACTTATGAAGAGGTCTTAACCAACTGGCAGCCTTATTATCTTTATGGCCTTAAGCGAGGTAAACATAAAATTAACCTAGAGCTTTTAGGCCCTACAAATGAACCTGTTGGATTACCTTATAATTCAATTAATAGAATTTTTATTGTTCACTAAGAAAGGGCATGGTTTCTTTCCCAAAACTTTATACTATTTAGGATTGTTTTTAGAAAAAGCTCCTTATGATGTTTATCATGAGATTTAAAAATATACGTTGTTATATAAATGTCATATACTTCTAAATGGGATGTTGTTAAGTCTAAAGATTGCATTTTTAACTGAGATAAAGAGCTTTCAACAAAACTTCTGACAGAAGCATTTTCAGATCCAATTGTAACAAAAAGGTAGTTACTCTCGTTTAGGTACTTAAAGAAAAGCTTTTTCTCATCATAATCATTTTCTGAAGCTTCATGTGACATTAAGAAAGGAATTCTTAAAATTTCAGGATTTAAAATGGACTGCATAATTCCAGGTTTAAGAGAATAGAAGAAGTTTTCTAATAAGTAATATTCACCAAAACCATATACAGAAAGCAATTTTCTTAGCTGCGATAGATTCTCGTGCTGTTTTAAGATCATGCCGCCATTATAGTCTCTAAAGTCTCCAATTAGATTAATAAGTTCAGATACGACATATTGCCTTGCTTTCTGTAGGTCTAGCGAGTAATCAGGTCTAAAGAAAGAATCCTTATCAACAAATATTCTAAAAATATTAGCTTCTTTAGGGTATTTCTTCTTTAAATACCCAACTATCTTAACTTCATCTTGAATAAGTCTGATATTTTCAGCATCTTTCTGAAAAAGGTCTTTGGTGTTCTTTTTTAAAAGCCTAAGCAAGATTACCATAAATGAAAGCTGGGTATCAGTTTGCTTATTGTATGTAATAATCACTTGGGGAATATCATTTACATATTTTAACTGCTTGCTCAAGACAATAATATTTCTAATTACTTCTTCTTCATTTCGAGGCATGAACGTTGGATGAACAACATTTTCTATTTTCGATTTTATTTCCTTGGGTAGCTTTTTTCTTAAAAGCTTTATTTCATCAAAGCTGAATTTACTTTCATTTTCTTTTTTTATTTCAAAATATATAGCTCTAATATTTTCGTTATTGCGGTCATTAAAGAATGAGTTTTTGATATATTGAACGCCAACTAAAATAGATTTGATAGCTTCTAATACATGTTTTTTTTCAAAGCGTTCAGCATCAGAAAGTAAATTCATTGTAATTAAAATGCCTATACTATGTTTCGTTAGGGATTTTTCATACCTTACTTTGAAGAGTTTTAAGCTCAGGTGTCTCTCATTTGGATTTTGAGCAAGTTTCCTTAATATCTTCTTTTTAAATAAATATTGAAAACCAATAATACGAGCTAAGTATTTGGCATCTTTCTCAAAGATAAATGGATCCTTTAATTGAACTAGCAAATCTCTAATTTCATAAAAAATCCCTCTATCAAAGAATTTGGGCCTTTTGTTCATCATATAAGAGACATTTTTTTCCACTTCTTTGATTTTTTCATCTGATGCAGTTTTCATAAGAAGGTTTTGCATTTGATCGAATAAGCTCTGGTCAATGAAATTGTTAGGTATTTTAAGTAAGGAGGTTATATTTTCTTGAATAATGGCTGTTTTGTCCTCAAAAGAAAGATTTTTTATGGATACAATATATCTAGCGTGATACACAGCTAAAATATTTATCCTTAACTCATTTAGATAATTTGAGATATTCTTTTTTACTAGATCAAGCTCGTTGCTGTCAGAAAGTTTGACGTATATTTCATGCATATAATATTGATGTTTTGGACAGTGGGTAAAGCTAAATTCCATTGATCTAGTAGAAACAATAGGCAAAGATTTACCTGGAATTAGCCACCTACCCATCATATCATTTAAGTACCCACCAACCCCGTTGGTATACTCTGAAAGGCATAAAAGCCCGATTGAAACAGTGCAAGGAAGACTTTCTGAGAATGAATATTTAAATATGGGTAGGTTGTAATTAAGCCTGCGAAAAGACATTTCTATTGTTTTTTCTGATGGAAAATTCTTAAGATCCTCTAATATCGATAAAGGCAATATTTTTTCTATGTATTGCTTGATTGACATTAGAAAATAATTAAAGCTTTGATCATTTGGAGAAAAATTAGGTTTGATCTGAAAAATGTCACTTTCTTTTAAAAGAGAAATGTCATCAGTTTTCAAGGACTTTAAAATCATATTCTTGCAGGTTCTATTTAGGTTTTTTCTGCTTTATGAAGATATCTTATATAAATCTTAAAGTTTTGATTAAAGAAAAATTTTTAATAATGGCTAGAAATATTAGAAAAAAACTTTTTCAAATAGAAATTGTAAGCTATCTTAAAAACAAGCTAAACATAGACAAAAGATGACCTATTTTAAAAGCCTATTTTTTAATTTTCTGATTGTTTTTTTTGTGAACCACATTCTTCCCGGTGTCGGAATTGATTATTATACAAAACTTCCTGAAATTAAAGGTGATTTGATATTTGCCTTTTCCTTAGGATTCTTAAATTCACTTATATATCCAATTTTGAGGGCATTTCATCCTAGACCAACTCATTTTAAAATTGGATTAATTAGTTTTATTCTAAGTTTTGGGGCTTACTCGATTGTTAATATTTTGCCCTTGGGAATTCACATCTCTACAGCAGGAGCTTATGTCTGGGCTGGCGCAATTGTTTGGGCAGGCAGTTACTTAACAAATCACTTAGAGCTTAAACATTATCAGAGATTAAAAGAGTTAGAAGAAGAAGTTCAGAAAAGATTAAAAGAAGAGAATAAAAAATAATGTTTTTAGTTTACCTTTTTTTCAACTTTGTATTTGTGATGATAGCAAACCGAATGTCACCCGGAGTTACAATCGACAGTTATGAAAAGGTTGTTAATATTGGAGCAGATTTACTGGTTTCATTTATTATCGGTTTTTTGAATACATTGATTGTACCTACATGCATTAGCTTAAATGTTACACCGACAACAAAGAAAATAACAATTTTTTCAGCAATTATTAGCTTTGGTTCATATATTGTATTAGCATTGTTAGGGCATGGAGTTAAAATAGATGCTTTTTATGGTGTTATTATAGCTGGATCAATTGTAACCTTTGGCTCAATAATTGTAGGGTTGTTCTACAGGAGAAAATACACTCGCTGATCTTTAAGCACCGCGAAAGATACCCATTAAAACAGCTATTACAAAAAGAACTACAAATACAAAGAATAAAAGTTTAGATATTGAAGCAGCTCCTCTAGCTATATTTGTAAATCCAAATAAAGCTGCAATTATAGCTACAATAAAAAATATTAATGCCCAGTATAACATAGCAATACCAAATTTCTTTAATTTAAATTCAATATAAACTTACAAGTTAAAAGGTCAATATTTTATTTATTTTTAACATTAGAACTTTCATTATCAGGGTTTTCACTTCTAGGATCTAATTCTCCGACTGAAGGAGTTGTTCTAGGTAAATTGGCATATGGAAGCTTTTCTTCAGGAGGTATTGGAGGTAATCTAAAGAGCCTAATAAAAGCATAAAGAGCTAAAATTCCAGAAATTACAGCAAAGTATATAAACAGACCTTTAGGTCCCAATAACTTAAATGCAAAAGGAGCTATTAAAGGTCCGATAATAGCACCAAGGCCGTAGGCTATCATCAACCCTCCCGTTGCAGCTACAAAATCTTTTGGTTCTAAGTGATCACACGTATGAGAGATACTCAATGGATACAAAGTAAATGAAAATCCTCCAAACAAAAAAACAAGCCCAAATAAAAGGTAAATGTTATAAGCATCAAAAATTGCAATTAAAATACTTGTAGCCGTAGTTAAAAGACCTACAATCAAAAGGATTTTTCGCCTATCAATATAGTCAGAGATATGACCTATAGGCCATTGCAAGACAAGTCCTCCAAAAATTATAATACTCATAAAAAGAGAAATATATTTTAAGCTTAATCCTATCTCCTGAGCATACAAAGGAGCTAATCCATAGACAGCTCCAAGCATTACTCCAGACAGTAGACAACCGATAACTCCTAAAGGAGAAATATTTAAAAGTTTTGTGAACCTCAAGTAAGATGGTTCTGATGTAATTGGTGCTTCAGCTTTAGTTAAGGAAACAGGAATTACTGAAAGACTGGTTAAAATAGCTATTAAAATGTATGGGATCCAGCTAAGTGGATCCGATATATTTAACAAAAACTGCCCCAATGATTGTGAGGCATAAAGAGCTGTCATATAAATAGCTAATACCTTTCCTCTTATTTTTGGAGTACTTTTAACTAGTAGCCAACTTTCAATTGTAATGAAAAGTCCTGCCATCATTGCCCCATTTAAAGCTCTTAAAATCGACCAACTCCAAATACTTATATAAAACCCTTGCAAAAGGCTGACAACAGACAATAATGAAGCAAACCCAGCAAAGGCCCTAATATGTCCAATGCGTTCAATTAAGCGATTTGCGTAGAAAGAGCCTACTAGAACCCCTGCATAGAATGAAGCAGAAACAAATCCAATAGCTTCATTTGAATAATCATCTATTTTTAGCCTTACTGTGACATATGTCATAAATAGCCCATTACCTAATAGTAAGATAATCAAGCTCAAAATTGGTGATATAATGGATTTAAGAGTGTTTTTCATTTGATGCTTTTAATATAAATTTTAATTCACAAGCTAAAGAGGGGGATATTTAGTGCCTCCAAGCTCAAATTCATTGAATAAAACTTTAACAAATTATATGTAAAGGTATAAGAATAGCACCACTAAATATGAAAAAAGAAGAAGAAATAATAAAAATGCACGAAGCTTTGGAAAGCTTAGCATGCATAGCCGAGTTAGATGTTAATTCAGAAAAATTGGTCGGAATTGTCAAGAATCATAAATTTGTCTTAAGTGATTCTGACTATGACTACAAGTCAGTGCAATGGTTGACCAAAGAAAATGCAGAAGAGTTTGTTGAGAGCGTCAAGCAGATATATAAAACGATTTTAAACTACTTAAAAAAGATATACGAAAGTGAAGAGTTTGACTATGAGGATCCAAACAATCGGAAAAGATTAAGGTCCATTTTGTCATTAGCAGCTGAAGCTGCCAATAAATTAGATTTATTTTGTGAAGATATCAGCGGAACGGAAATCACCAAGCTTACTGAAAGTAAACAATTTATAGATTTGAAAGATTTTTACTTAAATAAAATTTCTAAAAAATTTGAAATTAAGCTGGAAGGGGATGAGGCCTGGGTAGAAGACTATTATGATAATGAAAAAATCTTGGATATTGATTCAGAAAAACTAGGCATAAAAGATTTTGATACTGTTCGAAAAGACAAAGAGTATGAGCTTTTTTATATTCTTCAAGAAAATGGACATCCCTACTTTAATTCCTCATTATTAAAAAATATCAAGCTTGTTTGCGATTTTGATGAGACAGTTGATATTCCAATTGAAGAAGATCCATTGTTAAGGGTAAGAGCTATGCAAGATAAAGATTTGCATGGTGGTGCTCAGCAAGTGTTAAAGTTCTGTGAAAATGACATTCAAGTTTTTTTCAAATCAGACGCTAGAAGCTCAAGTGAAGATTTTCCAACTTTGTTGAACAGATGTGTTATGGCATTGATGTTGACATCAAATCCTAAAAACCTAATCCAAAACACAGCTGGTAAAAGCTCTCTTTTATATTTCAGTGATTTTTTGCATTTCTTAAGAAAAACAGTGGAGTCCGAAGGGTATAGAACAATTTTATCATATCCCATAGATGAGTTGGATCCCAAAAATTTAAATATGAGAAATCTTGTTCAGCATTTATGTGAGGGTCTTTTTACTCGGAAAGGAGCTATAAAAGAGGAAATGATAGGTTTTATCTATCACTTAATCCATAGAGGGGTTGAACTTAAATCAGAAAAAAAAATGAAGGTATTTTCAGAGTCTACTTGGAATCAGATCCTTCAAGATGATGAATCTATTAGATCTATACTAAAATGTTATCCGAATGGTCCTTTGTTTAAGATTTTAGATTTACTGAGAGATGAAGATGCTAAGAATGCTAGTATACCATTTGATCCTATTCTTCAAGAGAACCACCCTCATTGGATTTACGATTTTAAAGTTGATCAAAAGCTGGTAACTTTCATTAGGCTGCCCTGCCCATCAACTCAAACTTATATCAACAAAGCAGAGATTGTAGGGGAGTTTTTAGCATGTCTTAGATCTTTATTTTCAGATCAATCCACTTATTTAGTTATTAATTTACAAAATAGAACTTCATGGAAAGAATACGCCAGATGTGAAGCACTAGAGAAACTAACTCAACATGCTGAGTTTTACAAAAATATTAGTGTATTAACTTTGCCTAAGGAAACGGATTTTTACTATCAAATAGACGAGTATTTTAATTTAAATGATTCCAAAGACTTTTTAAGCGTACTCCGAGATCAAATAAAAAGTGAAAAAGAAGTTGGTTTCTTTTATGGAATTAAAGAAAAAAGACAAGATTTCTTAGATAAGTTGATTGACATAACTGACTTTATTTACAAAGATTTTTTTAATTCATCAAAAGAACTTAGCCGCAAACAAAGACTAGACTTTATTGAAACTTTTTATCACTTTATGTCTTTAGAGCTCATTCAAACTATAAATCCAAGATATGTTAGTTTTACTTGTAAAGATGGTGTAGATACATCAGCTGCTGTTAATGCCAGTTTTTATTGTTTTATCAAGCTACTTAAGAGCAAAAAGATCAACAAAAGAGAAAAAGACACAGCTTTATGGCTTTATTATCGAGAAGCATTGCTAATTAGAGAACGGTTGATTGACTCTCAAAGGTTTAATAGGACTTTATCTTTTTTAGATTATGTAGAAGAAAAAATGAAGAAATTAAAAAAAGATACACTGCTAAAAAGATATCCAATATTAAAAAAGATCGAAGTTATTGATTAGCACTTATTTGATCGACCAATTCCTCATTGTAAGTTTTAATGGTTTGTGAAAGATTCTCTACGTGATAAAGAAGACGTTTAAAATCTTTTAAAAAGGCTTTTGAGTTTACTATTTTATTTTTGTTATTTGAATGTTCAGCTTTTTCCATAAGTTTATTCAGTCTAGATAAAGAGGTATTTATTTGATCTACTTCCTTTTCAAAGAATGCACTAAACTGTTTGGGAGTATCAAGTGAATCTAATAAGTTTGCTCTTTTTTCCCTTGTTCTTTGCCATTTTTTGTCATATTGAAACAATATTCCATAGTGATTGACATCATTTAAGAGCGTATTTGCCTTATTCATTAATGAGGCTACTCTTAAATACATGTCATCTTCTTTTATTAGTTTACCAATTGAACCTGTTCCATCTGCAATGTCACTAGATATTAAATTGATGTTTTTTAAAATTTTTCTACCATCTGTGTTAAACAAGTCCAGTGAGCTGTTCAAACTAGCTAGCGTAGTATTGAATTTTGTAATTGTATCTTCATTTTGAAACTCTTCAATCGACGATTGAACCAGTTTCATATTTTCACTAAATACATCAACAGCTCCTTTGAACTTGGAGACAACTTCTTCTTGGTTTAAGCTGTTGATGACAAGATCTAGTTCATTCATAGCAGCTCCGAATGACTGAACAGCAAAGCTTAGCTCCTCGCTATTTTCAATAAACCACCCATCTAAATCTTTCACTGCATCTTCAACACTTTTAGAAAGGTTTGTGAGCTCGTATAATGTATTTTCTAGCGGATCAATCGAGTCTGCATAAACTACTTGATTTGCAATTAATTTAGGCACTTTTCCAACTGGAGCTGCTTTTGGGATTATTGCGATTGATTTTTCGCCCATTAATCCTGTAGTTGAAATTGTGACTTCATCAGTATCATAGACATCGACACTTGAGTCCACTTTTAAGACTAATTGATAAAAGTAAACCCTTCCAAGTTCATCAGTGGGTTGCTCTCTTGCGTTTGTGATCTCATGAATTGAAGTGACCTCACCAACCGGTTTACCTGCAAAAGTTACTCTGGTTCCTACATTTATCCCAGAAATATTGGAAAATCTAACGTTTAGAACTTTTCCGCCATCTCCAATTTTAGGCTCTAAAAACAAGATGATTGAAATGGTTATGGAAATTGCAGCTATTACAAATATCCCGATAATTAAATTTTTTAATGATTCAGAAATCTTCATGACTTATCTGCCCTCGGGTGATGTGATAGATGGTCTTTAAGAAAAGAAATAGTAGGATCATCAATTTCAAAAAAATCATCGGGTTTTGCTACATATGCTATAAGACCGCCACTGTGAAGTGCTAAACGATCGCTAATATAAAGCGCTGAGTGAACGTCGTGAGTAACTACAATGCTTGTAGTATTTTCAAGCTCATTTTGGATTTGAACGATCAATTCATTAATTTGTTGGGCAGTTATCGGATCAAGTCCGGTTGTTGGCTCATCATATAATAGTATTTTAGGACGGTAAACAATCAATCTAGCAAGACCTGCTCTTTTTCTCATCCCTCCGGATAAGTCAGACGGCATCTTTTTTTCAACATTTTCTAGACCAACTTTTTTTAATGCTTCTGCAACAAGATCTTTGATTTCGGAAGGCTTGTATGGTTTTTTGGTCTCGGGGTTGCCATGCTGTTTTAAATAAAATGCAATATTGTCCTCAATTGTCATTGAATCAAATAATGCAGCTCCTTGAAAAAGCATTCCCATGTGCTTTACTGCAGCATAGAGCTCGCTTTTTTGAAGATCTGAAATTTTAACACCATCTACCTCTACAAAACCGCTATCTGGTTTTTCAATTCCAATTATTAGCCTTAGCAAGACACTTTTTCCAACTCCTGACCTACCTAAGATAGCAACTGTTTCACCTGTTTCAACAGAGAGGTTAAGTCCTTTCAAGACTTCATTTCCGTCGTATTTTTTCTTTAAGTCTTTTATATGGATCATTTTGTCAGTCTATCTATAGTTAGTTCCCTGTGAATTGTATTTAAGGCGATGGTTAATAGAAAGTCCCAAATCAAAATAAGGACATAGCTAATTACAACACTATTAGTTGTAGCCTTACCGACTCCTGCAGCTCCTCCTTTAGTCCTCATACCTTTATAACAACAAATTGTCACTAAAATTATTCCAAAGGTCGTTGACTTTACAACCCCTGTAAACAAGTCAAAAAGAGTAATGTGGATGGGCATCGGATCAAAATAAGCAGATGAGCTCATTCCAAAATAATGACAAGATATTAAATAACCCCCAAATACTCCCATGGCCATACTAAATATCGTAAGTAAGGGAACCATGAAAATTCCAGATAAAAACCTAGGAGCTACCAAATAACTATTGGGATTAATTGCCATTGACCTTAGGGCATCTATTTGCTCAGTTACTTTCATTGAGCCAAGTTCTGCGCACATAGCAGATCCAACTCTTCCAGTTACCATAAAAGCAGTTAAGACTGGACCAAGCTCTGTAATCATAGACTTGGCAACTAATACCCCAGTCACGCTAGCTAGCCCTTTTTCATTTAACTGGTAGAAAGATTGAGCTGCCAATACAAAACCTGTGGTAAAGCCAGTGATAGCAACGACAGGAAGTGACATAACTCCAATGTTATAAAGCTGTTCTTTTACAAGTGTCCAGCTAGGAGGCTTTTTAATAGAGGCAACAAGCGCTTCTGAAATTAAATTAACATATTCACCAACAGATGTAAAAAACCTGAAAGTCAAACTTAAAAAGGTGGTCATAATCACTATCTCTTTTGACTCTCTGAATTTTAAATAAGAATTAGTTTCAGGTCAAAAAAAATACTTATCTAGACTTGCACTCTACTAAGATTTGCTGCAGCTCTTGCTAAAGAATCATCAGCTGATGCAATTATTCTGCGTGAGCTTTCATATTGTTTCTGTTCTGCATGTATTTTCTGCTCAATCAAGTTCATCAAACCTTTGACCTCACCTATACTAGCATCATAACCTTTCATCCCAATATCTGATATGGGCTCCACGGACTTTAATATGCCATTGAATAGTTCTTTCTTACTTTCATCAGAAAGCTCTTTGATCTGTGGCATGATAGACATTGTTAAGATAGCAATTCCTTTTGCAAATGATAGTCTAGATTGGCCCAAAGTTCCACCTTTTGACTCAAGAAGTTTTTGCCTTACTTCTTCTTGCAGTTCATTTATTCTAGCACTTTCATTTGTATTTTGTGATTGTTGAATTACAGCCAATGTGTGCCTTACAATGGCCATTAGACTGTTTAAATTTCCATCTAATACTTTTAATTCCTCAGATCCTTTGTATTCTGATCTTTCTAAGTCCAATTTCCAATCTGGGTTCTCATTAATATCCTTTTCAATTTCTGGATCTATATTAGCATTAGAGTTTACCTGTATGACAGGACGGCTACTTTCTTTAGGTCTGTAAGCTTCTAAGTCAGCATCTAGCTTATTTCTTGTTTCATCATTAATGTGATGATCATCATAGGTTTTTCTTTTTTGATCGATTGTTGATGGCTTTAAACGATGAGAAGTGGGGATTGCATCAACAGTTCTATTATTTTTTACATTGCTTGACATTTTGACCCTCTTTATTAATCTATTCTTGTATTAGCTAAAACTTGCTCTTGAAGTTGCCTTGACAACTGCGCTTGTTTTTCTGATGAATAATCTATTTCACGCAAGAGATTTTCTAATATATTATTTACTTTTTGAGAAGCATATTGAATCTCTTGATACTGAGTTTCATAGCCTTTTTGGTGGCTTTCACTAAAGCTTGCTCCCGAATTAACTACTGCACCTAAAAGGGTTATAGCAGACTGAACTGCCTTGGGAGTCATTTTTGAAATCGCATTTGCATAGTTCGCTGAAGCTATAGCTGCAATATTTGATGCAAAGCTTAGTTTTTTTATAGAACTTTGGTATTCCTTAAAAAATCCTGTTAATTTAGCTCCGCTTAAAACAGCAGAAGACAAAAAGATAGAACCTAGTATTGGAGCTCCTACAGACATAAGCTCAAAGCCCATAGCGGCGTTTGCAGAAGCTGATAGGATTTCTGCTAATTTTTTAGCAGTGTCAAGCATAGGTTGAATTTTTTTGGAGTTATTTAGATTTTTCAAGACATCAGATATTTCTCCTTCCATCTTTAGAGCTAGATTCCTATTATCTTGAATAATCTGCACCTGAACTTTCATATGTTCTAATTCAGCTTTTTCATATCTTCTATACAGCTTTGCCATGTTTTCTTGGGGATTATCTCCAAATGAGGATATAGAGCTCTCAACACTTCCCACTCCCTTTGTAATATGTCGATTTTTTTTTGATCCCGACGTAGTTCTTTGAGAGCTTGAAATTGAAGGAGATTTTTCTAAATCTATTTTTTTAACTTCGTTAACAGCCATATTTTTATCTTGCTATTTGGTTATTGACCATCTTTCCTCTTGCATCGTTTTTCAAGCTTGCTTTAGAGGTGTCAAATATATTCAAAAGATCGTTAAAAAGCTTTTGAATAAAAATAAATATCCTTTGTACAGAAGACTCGCACATTCTATAAAATTTGGATGCTTTTTCTTTTATAGCTTCAATCGTATCTGAACCAGAAAAATCGATATTGATCTTTTGCTTTTCGTTTTTTGAAAGGATTCCTGGATGAGAGCTTGTTCTTTCTAGGGTTTTGTTGTTATAATTTTTTGTGATTTCTTTTATTTTATCAAGGTCAGAGCTTCCCATTATCTCGTTTAAATCACTCATTACATCTTGTAACTCTAGAGAATCTTTTATATGGTCTTTGATCATCAGGTTATAATATTGCTCTGTGTGAGCGTATACTTGGAGCAATTCTTTTGGTGGATTATACCCATATTTTCTTATACATGCGGTAGATGCTCTAGCTTCTGCATCTTTTAAATTGTAGGCAAATGTTTTAATTTTTACAGGTGTTGGTTTTTTTTCAACATTTTCGGCCTGTTCTTGTAGGTTAAGAATTTCTTCAGCAAGCTCTAGCTTTGCTTCTTCAATTGGATCCTTGCTATCTGGCATGTTTGCATCTGCTAAACCTGTTGACTTAATTTTATCATTATTATTTTGGGATATAAACCTTTCAAAAATAGACATAATATTACTTTAAGTTAGTGACGGTTTCAAAAGTTTAGCATTAAGTGTATTTTTAAACTATGAAAGTTTAGCCAAGCGACGTGCCCATAGAGAGTTATCTAAAATTTAGAGTATTGGTAAATGAGTTTGCTGAGGTATGTGATAATATAAAAGGAGATTGAATTTTCTAAGGTAAAAGTTCTCTTTTCTTTAGTTGCTATGAGGCCAATTACTATTCCTGTAAATGTTGAAAAAGTATGATGATAAATGCTTTTTACGAGCAGAGCTTTTATAGGGTCTTGACTGATTCCTTGGTACATATCAAAGAAACTAGAGAATATAGAAACAGCTATACCTCCCACTAAAAAACCAATAGCTTCATAATACGTATTGTCGCTGTTAAAAGCACTTCCAACAAAACCTCCAAAAAATGAACAAATCATGTACTTAAATTTTTTTTGTTCGACTAAAATTGGGTCGATATTGTTTGCCAATGCAGTGACGTGGGACATTTATTCACCTTAATTTTACTGAGAATAATGTATATCGCAAAAATTAGATTTTTTTAGAAGTTTCTATTCCACTTTAATGAAAATCGTCCCTGTTCTTCTTGCTGAATTGACTCTGCTGAAAAAACAAAACCATGTTTTAGATCAACTTCTATCACAATATTAGTGCTGCCTTGTTCTACGCCTTGGGAGAAACTAATTAAAACACCTTTCGCAACGTATTTGCCAATTTGAACTGCAAAGTCTTCTTCGCCAGTGCTTCCTGGAGATGAAATAACTGCAAGCCTATCTATCCCTAATTTTTTTCTAGTTGCTTCTAAAATATCTGTTCTACCACCGGCAAGCGATGCTGCGGTGGATGCCAGTGTTACTGCCTGCAGGGCTGAGATCTCGGAAATGTCAGATCCAAAAAGTAAGTAAGATAAAATAGAGCTTAAAGGAAGAGGTGGCAATGATCTAAAATCTAAAGTAGGGGAGTCAAGTTGACCACTTAAAGTAGCTGTTATAGTAACCCCTTGGATATTCGTTTGAGCTGATAAAAATAAAAACGGCAAGGCTCCTTCTTCGCCAAAAACAAACTCGCCTTTGGTCAAATCGAAGGAATGTCCAGAAAATAAAAAATCACCTTTTACTAGGTCTAAATGTCCTTTTGTAACTAGCTTGCTAATGCTGCCCTCTAGTTTTATTTCGCCTTTGAGCTCGGCTGTTAAGCCTCTTCCTCTAACGAAGACATTTTTAGGGGCATTTAGATAAACATCGAGATAGAAGGCGAATTTTTCTTTTTTTATGGGCGATTCGAAATCTTCAGGTGCATTAACATAAGTTACCGGCAGACTCGGAACAGGTGATTTAAAACCTTCAGGAATAGAAAACTCAGCTTCTTTAATTGTTGCATCACCCGAAAGCAAGGCCTGTTTACTATTTCCCTTCAGTTGTGCCTTTCCTTGAAGCTTTCCTTCAACATAATCTAGTTTTACTATTTGAATGGCTTTTAAATCAGCATTTAAAACATAAGGAAAATTTTTATCATAGTCTAATATTAGCTCTCCAGTGGCATCTAAACTACCGCCTTTGACTCCATTTGCGGTTAATTCAACTATTTCCAGTTTATTATTGTTTCCAACTATTTCGGCATCTATATTTTTTAGGTGTACCCCAGCTAAATAGTTTTCATATGTACCTTCAGACAAAGAACAGCTGCCAGTTATTTTAGGATTCGAAAGGGTTCCACTAAAGGAAAGATCACAAGTTAAGTCGCCTCTTAAAAAGTTAAATCCTAAATCAAAGAAATCCAGTAAATCTTCAGCTCTCGCATTATATGATAAGTTGCCATCAAGATGTGAGTTGCCTTTGGTAGATATTTTTAATGGGAATGGTTCGACATCGACACCAAAAGAGAAAAATGCTTTTAAAAGCTCTTCATCATCAGATTGAAAGTTTGAACTGATTTTTAATAAATTATTTTTAAGTTCACCTGAAACCTTACCGATTCCAACAATTTCTTCATTGTCATCAGGCGTATAAAATTTAGTATTTCTTGTACTAAAATCAAATTTTCCATTCACATTTCCTTTATCATACGATATTAACATATCTCCAGTGACCAGACCTTGAATTGATAGTTCAAGTGTATTTAATGTTATAAAGTCTATTGGAAAGTTTTCTGATTCTAATTTTACAAAAGCTACATTAGGAGATAAAGACATTCCAGCTTTTAAATATGCTTCTTCCATTGAAATTATAAAATCAGATATTTTGAATTCCTGGTCTTTTGACCAACTTATGTATGCGGGTTCTACCAGAAAAAATGATTGATTATAGATATTTCCAAGGAAGTCCTGGATATTAATATTAAAGCTATCTTTCCCAAATTTCCAAAATCCACTTATATTGGCATCAATATTTTTTCCGGTGGTAACTATTTTAAATGGCCAATTTTGCTGGTCTATATCAGTGCTGAGCACAACAGATTGGAATGCAGTATTGAAGACTTTACTAGGTCCGAGTTTGGCCTTTATTTCAAGTGTCGGCTCATGAAAAGGTGAGTTAATTATCAGGTCTACGTTGCCAGAAGAAGTTCCAATTTTGCCGTACTCAATGTCTGCGACATTCATTGAAATATCTACTTTGTTGTCTTTAACCGTATCTATCTTTACTTTAGCTTTCAAAGATCCGTCAACGAACACTTTTGGAAAAGCCATTTCAAACATTGAAATATCTTCAATATCTAAATTCAAACGCCCAGTAATTTCATCTTTTGAGAAAAACTCTAGCTTTCCATTTGTATTAAAAAAGTCGCTTTTAAGAGAAATGTTTGAAAGGTTCAAAGAACTATTATTTTTAGAAAAATTTGAAGATAGTTGCAGCTTTCTGTTTTGAAAAGTAGATTCCATCGAATATTTGCCAGAAATTGCTTTATCTTTAATTTTTCCACTAAAATTTATATTAGAATCAAAGATGCTTAAATCGTTTAAAAGAAAAGATGAAATGCCACCTCGATAGGAAAATAGATATTCCTTATCTTTTTTTTCTATATTGAACCTACCTTTTAAAGGACTTAATAATTTTAAAAATTTTAGATCTTTGACTGAATAAGCGTTAAAAAGGAAGTTTGCTTTCTGAAGTTCACTAAATGAGGTTATTGTAAGAAGTCCCTTAGCGTCAAAGTAATCGTTAAAAGCTAGTACGTCGGTAAAAAAGATGCTACCGTCCGGGTTGAGAAAAATATTCCCTTTAACTTCAATATTTGTTGCTATAGGAGAGTTAGCATTATCAATCTCTTCAACAAAGATATTAAAGGTCCCGCTAAAATCAGCTAAATTTTGAGTATTATTTTCTAAAAGACCTATAAATGACTCCCAGGGCCCATTTAAAAAGACTTTAAAATTAGATTTATTTTTTACAGGAGCATCTAAGTAAGGCTTCAGACTGTTGATATTTTTAATATCAGCTAACAAGTTCAATTGAAAAAAGCGATCCTTACTAGCTTTTATTTTGACATCCAGATAGCTGTCTGGAAATCCAACCCTTGAAATTTGAGAGTTGATCGACATGTAACTGAAATCAGTTTCAACCCTAACTTTGCCATTTAAATTAAACGCTCCCTGAATGCCATCTACCTGGAGATTATTTAAAGTAAACGCTTTGATTTGTATACCAAAATCAAGTCGGTCAAACAGATTTTTTTGCTCATTTGTGGACAAATTATCAAAGCCAACCGCACGAATATTTTTGGCCTTTAAACTTTTAAATGAAAGAGTCCTTTTTAAAAGCTTGGAGTACGAGGGTCTAAATGATAATTTTTCAACTTGAATTGACTTATTTTCATCTAATTGAAACTTGACATTGTATAAGGTAAATTTGAAAGGAAGCGCGCCACTCAATTTGTCAAAAGACAAACTTATATCTTGATCTTTTGTATAAATTGTAACTTGTTCCAGTAGTTTTTTCTTACCCCAGGGAGTATTCAGTATAACCGTCAAAGAGGCGATCAGAACAGAGAAAATCACAATAAGAACTGAAAATGCATAAAATAGTCTATTGAAATTTTTCATGTTAAAATGTTTGTCCAATGCTTAAATAAATCCGATAATTCGGATCTCTTTTTCTTTTATCTAACGGAACACCTACATCTAAACGTAGTGGACCAAAAAAAGTAAAATACCGCAAGCCCATTCCTACAGATTTAAACCATTTTCCGGTAACAGTAGGATATTGCTTTAATGTAACGTTACCCCAATCCGTAAACGGGACCAGGCCAATACTTTCTGTTACTCTAAATCTCAGTTCCAATGTACCATAAATCACCCCTCTTCCGCCTAGGGGGTCTCCATTGGCATTGGTGGGAGATACAGTTTTGAAACGATATCCCCTTAAATCATTGTCTGAACCACCTAAAAATCTTTTTGTAAACGGAACATTGAATAAAGAGGTTCCAACAATTGAGCCAAGTTGAACTCTAATAGCTGCAACAATTCTTTTAGAAGGATCTAGCGGCAAGTAAAAAGCCCCAATGATCTTTTGTTTAAAGAAAAAATCTTTATTGTGTGATATCGCTTGGTAAGGGGTAGCCTTATAATATATCGAGTAGCCTGAAACAGGATCCAATATAGAGCTTGCTGTTGAATACTGCAAATAAAGAGGAAGACCTAGTAAAGTAAACTTTCCATTTGAAATACTTTTTATCACGTCAATATATTCAACTTTTGCTCCAAAAGAAACTTTGCTGTTATCTCCAATATTCCACTCAAGTCTATTACCACCTCGGTATGTAAAGGCGAGGTATGGCACAACATCTTCTCTGACTACCATTCCTTGTACGATATAATCACGGTTCAGTTGATAAAAATCTGGTATCTTGTATGTTAAAGAGCCTGTGCTAGCTACTTTAGAGATATCAGCCTCTAAACTTAAAAGCTGGCCAAGATGCATTACATTTCTGTTTTCCCAGCCAGCATTAACCCCTGGCCCGTCAATAGTTGCATAGCTGACACCAATATTGATAGATCGGTGTTTTGTTTCTGTGAGTTTAATTCGCATTGGTAGTTCTTTAGACTCGTCAAGTTCGCCTGTATGTGATACTAAAACAGATCCAAAAAGATTTGTTTTCATCAAACGCTTTTGAGTCAAAGAGATTAAATTGAGATCGTATGGTTCTCCTTCTTCCCAGGCTATTTTCCTTTCAATAAATCTTGGGTCAATGTCTTTTAATCCTAAAATAGTGACCGATCCAAATCTAGAAAAGGGACCCGTGTCAGCACAAATATCTACACGAACACTTTTTTCTTGAACATCAACTAGGACATCTCTTTTTTCAATTGTTGCAAGCGGGTAGCTTTTTGCGGCCAGTTTTTCTAATAAATAATTTTCTGAATCTAAAATATTTGTGGAAATAGCCGGCCCATTCAACTCGATCCCGATCTCTTTTAGTGAAATTTCTTCCATGATTTCCAGCTTGCGCTTTTCGTCGCAAGGCATTCCATAGACATTAAAAGATTTTAATAAATACCTTGGACCTGGATGAATATTTACGATAACATCAACTTCATTTTCAAAAATGATATCGGTATCTATCCTAGCATCATAATATGAGTAGGCGTGCAATATTCTAATTAATTCTGGAATGTCTGAGTTAATTCGATAGCGAAGAGCATTGATTGAAGGTATTTTTTTATTTTCAAATTTTAATAAATCGGAATTTTCTTTTAAGATGTTTAAGAGCTTAGTTTCTCTTACACCACGGAATCTGACGCGATAAAAAAAGTCAGCCGAAACCGAACATGTGATTCCAATAAAAAAAATAATTAAATAAGATACTCTTTTTAATAACATTTATTATTACCGCAACATACTAGTATTGCTCAAAATATACTTGAAGGTCAACACTCATGAAGCTAAAAAGTAGAATTAAAAGCAAAAAGTTATATGAAAAGTGTCTTGAAGTTATCCCATCAGGTGTAAATTCTCCTGCAAGGTCATTTTCTGAAATGGGGATGATCCCATTAGTTGTTCAATCTGGAAAAGGCGATTTAATTTTCGATATCGATGGTAACTCTTATATTGATTTTTGTGGATCTTGGGGATCTTTAATTTTTGGTCATTCTCCTGACTTTGTGGTTCAAGAAGTGGTTGAGCAAATTAAGCTAGGAACAAGCTTTGGGACTATAACTCCTTTTGAAGAAAAGATTGCCAGGCTAATAGTAGATACTTATAAATCAGTCGATAAAGTACGTTTTGTCTCAAGTGGTACCGAAGCTACAATGACAGCAATCAGAATAGCTAGAGGATATACCTGTAAAAAATTAATAGTTAAGTTTAGTGGAAATTATCATGGACATAATGACCATCTTTTGACGAACTCAGGCTCGAGTGCAACTGGCTTAGATGCTGAAGATAGATCTTCAGGCATTCCAGTAGAGACCATTTCAAATACAATTTCGCTAGATTATAATGATTTAAATCAACTAAGAGCGTTTTTCAGCTCAGAAAAAAGCAAGGAAGTGGCAGCGGTTATTATTGAGCCAATTGCTGGAAATATGGGATTAGTTCCAGCTGATAAAGAGTTTCTTTTAGAACTTAGACAA
>Ga0066639_10000578_pt1 | contig 32152 bp, 32 predicted proteins | sample CryGeyCG2114_010_2_FD_59504 | JGI IMG/M metagenome (GOLD analysis project Ga0066639, IMG submission 59504) | Groundwater microbial communities from aquifer - Crystal Geyser CG10_big_fil_rev_8/21/14_0.10 | ecosystem: Environmental > Aquatic > Deep subsurface > Groundwater | place: USA: Utah...
TAGTTTGGCGTTCAAAATCTAAAAATACTACTGGATTATCAGACACGACGAACTCATCAGCACTGTTCTCTGGAATTTCAAGAATATGCAAATTACCTCTATAAATTTTTTCGCTAATATCAGATGCAATAATCAGCGACAACAACAATCGTTGTGGTTTACCGCCCTCTACTCGCACACTAGTAGTGCTGTTTTGTAACTGATCGTATGTAATACCAATATCATTGTGAGCAACTTTTCTTACTAGGACCTCTTTACTGCCAAAATCAGAATGATCTATCAGATTATTGGAATATCCAATCGAGAAAAAGCGTAAAAGATAATGATGAAATAATGGCACCCTTGTGATTTGATGTCCTATGAAAATTGCAAGTGTGCTTTCTTCTAAAAAAGTTAAATCTAAAGATGAGGATATATTGATAAGCTTAATAACATCCGAGGCCTTACTCTCCAAAACTTCAGCAAATAATTTTTTACGAACAAAATCACTAGGCAGCCCTTTTGTTTTTCCAATATCCCAATCTGTCTCTCCGGCTATACCGTTAATTGCTACTTTCTCAATAGTGTTTTTACTTTTTGACCAACAAAATATGCTACCTTTATCCATTCCTGTTTCAGCTACTCGCCACCTTTTTAATAAAAGTCTAGGAACATAATGATCAAATACCCCTGTTTCGCCAGTATTTAAGTACACCCTTGATTCAAAATATCCAAAAAAGTTCATTATTAAAAAAATGAACTTCGCTGACCATTCTTTTCTTCCTAAACGCTTGCGAAAAACGAAATTGCGGAATTTATTTCCCGCTTTATATAAAAACCAAAGAATAAAATTGATTTTTGGTTTTTGTTCGGAAATGACATTTATCATTTCCTAGATTCCAAAAATTTAATTAACTCCATCGTCGCTTTATGAGGAGCAATCCCGATATGTCCAATATCTGGACGACCGATTTCATTTATGTAGCAATTTCCAGCAGCAACTCCAAGAAATAGGAACCGTTGGAATCTTTCGTTTTCCCCATTGGCCGCAACGAGTGCAACATAGTTGAAAAACGCCTTTGTTATCTTTATAGTCTGCTCCGTGATTAATTTCTCGTCATTGATGATGGGGTCATATTCCAAGTTTAATTTGTAACCGTCATCATCTAGTGACAATACACCCTTAATCGTTAATTCTGGCCTTTCATCTTTGGCGCTAGGAGGAATCCACTCTTCTTCAAAAGGTTCGGATTTCCCATTCATATAACCGGTGAACTTTTTATAGACATCGGCAATTACCTTGAGTGCTTCATCATCGTTTGAGATCGATACTGCAATTTTGTCCCAGAAAAATAAGAACAGCAGAGGTAACCTATCCTTATCGATGTCAGTGTCTATGAAAACACCCTTACTGTGGAGTTCGATTGTTAAGTTGTTTTTAGTCATTTTATTGCTTTGATTGTACCAAAGAACCCTTATTCTACTTCGGTTCAAAGTTGCCAATCTGGCGGAGGAGGTGGGATTCGAACCCACGGGCCCCTTGCGAGGCCACGGTTTAGCAAACCGTTCCGTTGGACCACTCCGGCACTCCTCCTTTTATATCTTAAATTAGATTACAAAAAGCATTTGTTTAAAGCAAATTTTTCTGATACCTTATAGAAACTATGAACGCTGATAAAGCCAATAAAACTGAATCTCGGCCGCCGGTGGTTGTGGTGATGGGACATGTTGATCATGGCAAGACTACTTTAATCGACTACATCCGAAAAACCAATGTTGCCAGCCGAGAAGCTGGCCAGATTACCCAATCAATCGGAGCTTATGAGATAGAGCATAATAATCGCCGAATTACCTTCATAGACACTCCGGGTCACGAAGCATTTACGAAAATGCGATCACGGGGAGCCCGGGTGGCGGATTTGGCGGTTTTGCTTGTCGCGGCCGATGACGGGGTAAAACCCCAAACGAAAGAAGCTGCTAAAATTCTTGAGGAGGCAAAAATTCCGTTCGTGGTGGCGATAAACAAGGTTGATCGGCCCGAGGCGAACATTGATAAGGTTAAGCAGGAATTGACTGAGGCTGGAGTCTTTTTAGAAGGGTTTGGGGGCAATATCAGCTTTCAGCCGATTTCTGCCAAGCGGGGTGACGGAGTGTCCGATCTTTTGGATCTCATTATCCTGGCCGCTGACGTTGAGAACTTAACTTATTCTCCCGAGGTTTCCGCTAGGGGGTTTGTTCTTGAAGCCAAAATTGATTCCCGACGGGGAAGGGAGGTGTCGGTAGTTTTAAAAGATGGAGTATTGCGAACCGGGGATGATATTTTTACTCCGACTGCCGAGGGGAAGATAAAAATCCTCGAGAATTTTCTGGGGGAGAAAGCTGGGGAACTTATTCCTTCGGCACCAGCGCTCGTCATCGGATTTGAAGATTTGCCGAAGGTCGGTGAAGAATTTTTCATTGGTAGCAAACTCATGAATAGGGAAGTAGGGATAGAAAAAATTCCTAAGTCCGCTTTGATTCAGGCTAATGCTAACAACAAGGAACCCGAGATAAAGATTATCCTTAAAGCTTCCGATGCTGGCTCTATTGAAGCTCTCGGGTCGGTTATTCGGGGAATTACTCCCGACAACGAGATAGCCGTTGTCGGAGAGTCGGTAGGCGATGTTGGTGATGGTGATGTAAAAAATGCTATTGCTACTAAGTCGATAATTGTCGGTTTTAAAAACAAGATTAGTAAGTCCGCCGAAAATCTAGCTGAAGCTAACGGAATTAAAATTGTTACCTCGCCGGTTATCTATGATCTAATAAAATCAGTCGAGGGTTTGCTGGCCGATATAAAAGAACCACCACCAGTTGGAGAGCTAGAAATTTTGGCCGTATTCAATCAGGAAAAACAAAAGAAGCAACTTGTCGGTGGTAAGGTGGTTTCGGGAATCTTTAAAAATTCTGCCGAGTTCGATATTAGTCGGGGAGAAGAAATTATCGGCCGGGGTCGAGTGGCTAGTCTTCAGAGTCAAAAGCAAGTTTCCGATCAGGTCGAAGAAGGCAAAGAAGCAGGCCTAGTTGTTGAGGCTAGCGTCTTAATCGAAAAAGGAGATCGCCTTATAATCAAAGGAAGGATCAAGCATAAGAAATGAATCATAGATCGCTCCGCTTAGCGGCAGTTATCGAAAAAGAGCTTGGCAATGTTCTCTCTAGGGAACTTGAGTTCCCGGGGGCTTTGGTAACGATTACTAATGTTGATTTAGGCAAGAATCTTGATAGGGCGGTGATTAGTTTTAGTATTTTCCCATCATCAAAAGCGGAAGAAATTATAGATAGTTTGAATAAAAATAAACGAAAACTTAGGCAGATATTGATGCCCCAGATTAAAATGAAAATTATGCCGAATTTAGAATTTCAAATCGACAAAGGATATGAAGATGCGGCGGCAGTTGAAAAAATATTGATAGATGATAAAAATAATTAAGCGATGTTTTCCGATCGTATTTTAGGCCGAGTAGCCAAGTGGTAAGGCAAGAGTCTGCAAAACTCTTATACAGGGGTTCGATTCCCCTCTCGGCCTCAGTTGCCCGGGTGCTGGAATAGGTAGACAGGAGGGACTTAAAATCCCTTGTTCGTAAGAACGTGTGGGTTCGACCCCCACTCCGGGCACCACGTTGGAAAAGTCAAAGGGTTTTGGTTCGCCTCGCTTCGCTCGGCGACTAGTTTGTATTCAATTTTGGGGGTAAAAAAGAATTGGAGATTTCGCATTTTTGGGGAAGAAAATTTTAATCATTGTGTTATAATTTGGGAAGGTCGTAGTCGTATTAATAATTAACAAAATAAAACTATAACTTATGGCTAATCAACAATTGTCTAATTATGTTAGACAACAACTACAGCAAGGAAAAAGTAAAGATGAAATAAAAGGTGAACTTTTGGGAGCGGGGTGGCAAGAGGCAGATATTAACCAAGCATTCAATGTGTCTAATTCTGTCCCACCTGCTAATACTCCCTTACCGCCTAAACCCCCTTCATTTACTTCAACTGGTATGCAATAGCTTGATCCTAAGGCGGTGTGGCTATTCTTTCTTCGTTCGATTTTTGTGTTTCTGTTCATTGCGATTTGGATAGGGTTTGGGGTTATTGCCGAATTAACCGAATCATTAGTCGGAGCTTTTGGAATCGGGTTAGTAATCCTTTTAGTTGTTTTTGTTTTTTCTTTCATTTGGGCAAAACTCACTTATCATTTTTATCGCTACGAGCTAACTGACGCTGGTTTTCGTAAAGAGCTCGGGGTTATCTTCAAAAAGTATGTAACCATTCCTTACGACCGTATTCAGAATGTTGATATCTATCGTGGCATCTTGGCTCGTATACTTGGGCTGTCTGACCTCAATATCCAAACGGCTGGAATGAGCGCGACAGTTGGAAGGTTCGGTGTGTCTGGTGGTGGCGCTGAGGGAAGACTACCGGCGGTCTCTCGAGAAATCGCCGAGCAACTCCGTGATGAACTTATTCAGCGAGCTCGCCAAATCAAGAATCAGGGACTCTAATTTTTTAAAGAATTTGCCATCAAGGAAAAACTTGAAATTGTTGGTGGTGCGGCTCCGCCGCTTTTCCGGATTTTCTTGGGGGACTTCCTCGCCGCCGCAGGCGGCGAAATGTGTTCGGATTAATTCAAAAATATTGCACAACAACGACAATGGAAAAGATAATAAAAAAACTAATCGCTTTTTTTATTAACTCAAGAGTTTTTGCCTTTCCGAGAAGGTTAGCTGAAGCTGTGATGAATCATGCTCTTTCGATAAAGAACGGAGTAGCTGTTTACTACCCCGAAGAAGAAAGGGCCAAAGTAATGGTCTTGGTACGAAAGATAAAAAGGGAAACCGATTTCCTCATTTTTGACAACGAAGCTCAGCAAATATATATGGCGGTAAGGGCGACAAAGAAGATAAAGGGCGATATTGCCGAATTGGGATCATATACCGGTGGTTCCGCCAAACTCATCTCCGAAGCCAAGGGAGAAAGAACCCTTCATTTATTCGATACTTTTGAGGGACTACCTCCTCCATCAAAAAAAGATACCCCCGACCAATTCTACGAGAGTCAATTCCAATCTTCTCTTGAAAACCTCAAAAACTATCTTAAAAACTATCCTAATATACATATCTATCCGGGTTTTTTTCCGAATACGGCAGAGTCGATAAAAGACGAGAAGTTTTCCTTTGTTAACCTCGATGCCGATCTCTATGAGGGCACTCTTAGCGGCCTGAAATTCTTTTATCCTAGGGTAAATAGGGGAGGGATTATTATTTGCCATGATTATTCCCACGCCCAGGGCGTAAAACAGGCCGTTAGTGAGTTTTTTAACGACAAACCCGAAGTTGTCCTAGAGCTTTCCGGAACCCAATGCTTAATTGTTAAAATCTAACCCACCCCTTGATATTATTAGGTAATCCGGCCTTAATTTGATATAATTTCTACGCACCTAAGAAAAGGTCGATTTGCAGAAATAAACCTTAAGATTTGACTACATAAATGACAAAAGAAGGTTTGGTGGAGGCCGTTATGAGCGCTGCGGGCCTAGAAAGCAAGGCCTCGGCTCAGAGATCAGTAGAAGCGGTCTTCGACACTATTACTAAGACCTTAAGCCAGGGAGAGGATGTCACAGTTACGGGTTTTGGGACGTTTAGAGTGGCAAAAGCGGCGGCTCGAGAAGGCAGAAATCCAAAGACTGGAGAAAAAATTCATATTCCAGCATCAGTTCGTCCTAAATTCAGAGCTGGCAAAGCCTTGAAGGACGCTGTTAAATAAGGCAAGGAGAGAAAATTTTATCTGTAAACAAAATACTGCCCTATTCAGGCAGTATTTTGTTTAGCTCTTCGCTTAGGGCGGAAAAGCCATTATAGACGTTTGATAATTTTTCTAATGATTTTTGGATTAAATCCAGGGACACTTCGGGAGCATTGAAGCTTATCAAGTCAGTTCTAGCCTGTTCATTTATTTGTTTAGCCTCAGACAACGAGTTCTCGGCTTCTCTTAGGGTGAATTTGGCTTTGTCGGTTGAGGATTCAAGGTTGTCTGTTATTTTAGTTATTTGGGCAAATCTGTTTTCAGCAACGTTAAAGAGTTCCTGATTGTTTGTCCAAGATATTAAGTTGGCCACCTTGCCAGCTATGTAATTATAATTGCTTGTTCGCCAATCAAGAATTTTTTGAGCCAGCTTCTTTAGGCCTAGGGAATCAAGGTCTCTTATTCCACCCTGATTAATCCGATAATAATTTATTGCTTGGTCTATGTCGGCTGAGAGACGGGTTTTCAGATCTGCTAACCCCCTATCTTTAATGGAGGTTTTAATTAATTCCGTTTTGAGGTCTATGGCTTCCTGAACGGCACAATTAATTGTTTCTAGCAAAACTTCTTTACCCAATTCAAGTTCGGCATCTCTTTTCTCGATGTAATCAATTTCGTTATTATTTTTTAAATTATTTAATTCAGCAACCTTGTTGGTAAGATTGCATACCGCAGTGTCTTCCGCCGCAATAGTGTTAAAGGGAAAAGCCCCTACCAACAAGAGGGTGATTGATAGAAAGATTATTTTTTTGAAAAAGGATTTATTCATTCTCTTCCGTTAGTAGTTCCAGGGCTTGATTTATAGATACCTCGCCGGTAGATGTTGATTCGTCTGTTTGATTTTCTCCAACTTTTGACGGGGAATCAGATTTCCCGCTCGTTATCTGCCCAACTATCATCTTGAGGGTTGTGGTGGGGTTGTCGTAGCCAAATTTTGTTAGTTCAATCTGGATATCGATTGCTTGGGCCTCCGCTCTAATCGCTACCGGGTCAAGAGCTGAAACTGACGATGGCTTTCCCCCGAAGAGACCGCTTACAAAGATAATTGCTATCGCCGCGAGAGAAGTGACTGCCCCAATTCTTATTCCAATCATAACCCGGCCCCAGGTGTTACTCTCGGGCATCAATTGAGGGGCACTAAAAATAACCCTCTTGGATTTCTCCACATATTCTGGGTCGGGTTTGATGTTGTTTAATTTTTTTAATAATTCAAATAGTTCCATAGCTCTTAACTCAACATTGCTTTTAGTTTGTTTATTCCGCGGTGCTGGATTAATTTAACTGCTCCCTCGCTCTTATTCACTATCTTTGCTGTTTCTTTGATTGAGAATCCTTCGACAAATCTCATAATAATTACATCCTGGTATCCTGGTTCTAGGTGTCTTAGGGCCAGTAGAACTTTTTCGAATTCAAGATTTTTGTCCAGATTTGTGTGGGCCACTGCTGGGGTTACAAAAAATTCAGGATTAGTGTCTTCAATCGAAGACTCTTCTCTTGCTGTTCGGTAGTAATCAATGACCTGGTTTCTCGCTATCTTGTACAGCCAGCTTGAGAAGGGATTGCCTCTATTTTTATAACTGCGAATGTTCTGCCAGGCATTTAAAAATACCTGGTGGGTAAGGTCTTCCGCCTCTTCTTTTCGGCTTACTTTTATCAAGATGAATCGGTATATTCTTGGCTGGTAGTGATCGTACAAAGAGCCAAAAGAGGAAGCATCTCCCCTGACAGCTTCCTTTACTATGCCTTCTTCACCATCTAGTGTAGATAACGAAATACCGATCAATTGGTTACGAATTACCTTATGGTTGGCCACGGTTTATGTTTAAGTTATTAGTCCTTTTATTTGTTTAAATTATACGTTTTGGTTGGGACAAAATTGGTGAGCGGGCGAGGAGAATCGAACTCCCGTCTTCGGCATGGCAAGCCGATATAATACCACTATACTACGCCCGCGACAATGGTTTCGGTATTACATTTATACAACATTTTTTTCTTTATTCCCAGTTTTGGGAAGATTGTAAAATAAAGCCGCCCAAGAATTGAGTTCGTGGGCGACTTGATTATGTTGGTAGATCCGTTCGTTATTTTGATGAGTTCTCTGGCCTTAGCCAGCCTTGGCGAGTCTTGGTGTCGAGGAAGGCCCTAAAATAGCCACCTCCTAGACTGCTTTTGGGGTCGCAGAGGCGAAGCTCCCAGCAGTGGCCACTGCCACTTTCGGCGCTGATGCCATTCACCCAGGTCGATAATTTATTTTCTCTGCCATCGCGATTGACGACAGTGAAAGTGACCTGCCTACACTCGTCCCGAAGTCTTAGGGCGTCAAATAGTTCTTCTCTTGACGGACCCTCAATAATCACTGCTTTCTCGGCCATAACGACCTCCTTGTAAATGTTCCATTTTTAATTGGGGAGGAACATTACCCCGATACCCTCGAGGGGGTCACCTAGCTCATACGAGAAGGAATTCTGCCTTGGAGGGTAGCATATTATAGTAGTAATGTCAAGTTTGGTATTGGTTATTTTTCGGGTAGCAAAATTGTCCCACTCGTTCGAATCTTATAATAAAGGGGAAGAACGGATGCAGAACAACCAAGGTCTTACCTTGCTTTTGTTTTACCTGCCCCGAGTTCTGCCCCCCCCGGGGGTTATCGAATAATAAAATAACCCCGCCTGGGGTGGGGTTATTTTATTAGTGCCCCCGGGAGGAGTCGAACCTCCGTTACGAGATCCGCAATCTCGCGTTCTATCCATTAAACTACGAGGGCTTTTAGAATCTAAAAAATCTTTCTAAAGATTCCGTAAGTGATTGATGGGGCTCAACTTTCTCAACTACAATCGATAAGGCCTTGCTTATTTTCTCTGATTTTGAGGTGGGAATTGAGGTTTGGAGGCTTGGTCGGATGCGGCGATGGAATTTAAGCTGAAGAGAGGACCATTCGTTGTTTTCATCCTCTTCGATCGCAAAACTTTTAATATCGGCATAAGGATAGAATTCTCGACCAGCTATTGTCAATCCTTTTGTAGTTATCTCGAAATTAACCAACTCAGGTTTCTTATTTCCCCATACTAGAAGTAATACTTCAGCCATGATGACAAAAAATCCAAAAAGGAAATTTCTTTGCCAAACAGCAACCCCTATTATGATCACGGCTAAGATCATAGTTAACCAATACCAGGAAACATTTTTGGTTCGGTATTCAAACTCCGGCGCTTGCCAAGTTAGTTTTGGCTCTTTTTTCTCGTCCATTTTAGGTTAAGTCTACCATATTTTTGAATAAGTTTTGCCTAGACTTTTGCTACGACTAGGGCGACTATTCTTTTTGCTCCGGATTCTTTAAGAATCCGGGCGGCTTCATTTATCGTCGCTCCCGAAGTGATAACATCGTCGATTAAAATTACGTTTCTGCCAATAATCAATTCTGGTTTTCTAACTTTAAAACATCCTTGGACGTTTTTCTCCCTCTCGGCGGCTTTTTTAGTTTCGCTTTGCGGCAAAGTTTCTTTTGTCCGATAAACAATTTCGGATTGCAGGGGTAATTTTAATTTTTCTGAAATAATTTTGGCAATTATTTCGGCCTGGTTGTACCCCCTTTTTCGTTCTCTTCTCCTACCCAGGGGAATGGGGATTACTAGGAAGTTTTTCCAGATTGGATTAATTGTGGTAGCGTAGTCGGCTAAAATTTCTCCAAGAATTAATCCAGCCGATCTTATGGATTTGAATTTGAGTCCGTAAATTAATTTTTTTACCACTTCATTATCATAGTTACTAGCGGCTCCGAGGGTGTACGGAAAATCACGATGACAGATTTTTTTGTTGTTAGCCATTCTGGCGCGACATTTGCCACAAAAGAGGGAGCTATTTAATTCAATCCCGCTTTGGCATTTGCCGCATATTGCCTCTTTCCCATCAATTTTAAGTTGGCAGTTTAGGCAAACCGATGGGAACATAAAATCAACAAGCGAGTGAAAAATCATCTTCTATTTCATAGTACCTGATTTATAATTTTTTTGCCGCGAAACTAAGCTATGTCGTGTTATAATTATTGAAAATGAATCCATTTGGACTAGTCAGACAAAAAATATTTCCTTCTTATTTGGGAGTTGATATCGGTACGGCCTCAATCAAAGCGGTCGAGGTTAAGCAGGGGAAGCAGTTACCCCAACTGGTTAATTATGGGGTTCTTCAATCCCAGGGCTATCTTGCGAGGGCGGGCGATATTCTTCAGAGTAGTAATCTAAAACTTTCCGAAAGGGAAATTACTGATTTACTAAAAAAACTTATCGAAGAGATGAATCCGGGCACTAAGGAGGCAATGGCTTCAATTCCGATTTTTTCTGTTTTCATGACAGTTTTGGATTTTCCGGAAATGTCTCAGAGTGAACTTGAAAAAAGTTTATCCTATCAAGTTAGGCAGTACATTCCTCTGCCACTCTCAGAGGTTGCCCTTGATTGGATGAAGATAGGGGAGAAACAAGATGAAAATGGCTTTAAATACCAGCAAGTTCTTTTGATTTCCGTCCCTCAGGGGCTCATAAAAAAATATCAAAACATTTTTAAGGCGGCTGGACTTAATTTGCGACTTTTAGAGATTGAAAGTTTGAGTTTGGCTAGGTCATTAGTTGGCACCGATCCAACTTCCACCATCATAGTGGATATCGGAAGTTATTCTACGAGTATTGCTTTTGTGATTAAGGGGCAACTAATGTTTACTGGTCACAGTGACTTTGCGGGTTCTTCTATTACCCAGGCCTTGGCTAATAGTTTGAATATTAGCCCAATAAGAGCCGAAGAATTGAAAAAGGAGAATGGTATTGCTGGTTTTGGTCCCAGCCACGAATTATCCACAATAATGCTGCCATTCGTCGATGGTATAATCAATGAGATAAAAAAGGCTCAGTTTAATTTTTCAAGCCAGTTTCCCGGTGTCCCAAAATCAGAAAGATTAATATTAAGTGGCGGTGGAGCCAACTTGGTTGGTATTGAGAGATATGTTGAAAAAGAGCTGGAACTTCCCACAATTAAAGCCGCCCCGCTATTGAAGTTTGAATATCCTTCCGAGATAGAACCTTTGGTCGGGGAGCTCAATCCGGTTTTCAGTTTACCCCTCGGACTTGTTTTAAAAGAATTTTCTTAATCCTAATTTTTATAATTTAAACTAAATGGCTTTACCCCAAAAAGTAGTTGACCGAATAGGTAGGTCGCCTGCTAAAACTCCCGGAGGATTGCGCCAGCTTTTTATGTTGGCCACAACTGTTTTTCTTATCAGCTTAGCGTCATACTTAGGATTAGAGTTTGGTTATCGACCCTATCTTGAGTCTCGTGTTAAGAATTTGAACGACGAGATAAAAGTCTTCGCTCAAAAAATTCCCAAAGAAGAACAAGACAAGGTTGTTGATTTTTACTCCCAATTAGCCAATCTCAAAACCATTCTTAATAATCACCGTCTTTCTTCGCCGTTGTTTTCTTGGCTTGAAGATAATACCCAGGTTAATACCTATTTTACTAGCTTTAGTTTTCGGTCTCGTGACGAGAAGGTTGTTTTGAGTGGGTTGACTGCTTCCCTTGTTGATTTGTCGGAACAGATATTAGTCTTTCAGGGGTCTCCTGAAGTTGCCGGGGTTACTGTTGGCAATGTATCCGCAGTAAAGGGAGGTCTTTGGCGATTTGGAATTGAGTTGTCTGTTAACTTGGACTTTTTGAGTCGGGAGTCTTTATACGCCGGAATTAATAATATCGAGGAATAATCATGAGGCAGTCAACTAAAAGGCTAATAAACATGTTTGGGGCGCTGATCCTTGTGGTTGCCGCTTTTGTTGTATTCTTCAATTTCACTAAGTCTGTTTACCAGGAAATTCAAGAATTAAAGGGGGAGGCATTTACTCTTCAGGATTTTATAGATAGCCAGAAGGACGCTATAAATCAAGTTGAAAAATTGTCTAACACCTACAAAAATCGTACTCAATTCCAGGAAGCAATATCGGAATCATTCTCGTCTAATCCTAAATTATCGGAAGCTATTGCTCAGCTAGACGGCTTGACTAGGCTTAACAACCTAACGCTTCAGTCATTGGGTATTTCCGAGAGGGATGGCGGCAATTCTGCCAGTTCTGATAGTGTTGCGTCATCTCTTGTAAAGCCTATCAGGATAATTTCTTTTGATTTGTCGTTGGTTGGTCGTTATGAATCGTTGAAAGATTTTATTAAAAATTTGGATACTAATGTCAGGGTTTTTGATGTCGAGGAACTATCGATTCAACCACTGGGATCGATAAACGACATTTATAACTTTAGTGTTAAGGTCGTAACTTATTATCAGGGTAATAAATAGAAATATGGCTATAGTAGTAGAAGAAGGAAAAAATAAAGTTAACTCGTTGAAAATTTTAAGCTGGATTGTGATTATCGTCGTTATCTTTTTCGGAACTTACTATATATTTTTCCGACAACCAGAAGTGATTGACATTGTTACGCCGTCTGGTTTTGAGGATACTAGTCGGATTTCTCGGATAGTTCTCGATCCGGAAACAATAGAAAACGACTCCGTTTTTAAATCGTTGAAATCGTACATAACCGTCCCCGAATCAGGAGAGTCAGGTCGCGCTAATCCTTTTACCCCTTTTTGATTTAATGATTACATATCTCCTCGGTAATTATGAGCGGGGATGGAACAATATATGAAAGACGAAGAACTCTTAAATCAACTTCAACAGAACGGACTTCTTGATGAGGTCTCCGCAAAAAAAATAAAACGGGAAACGATTGTTTCCGGTCGTTCGGTTGAAGAATTACTATTCGAGAAGCAGTCGGTTTTAGATTCTAAAATAGCAGAATTGAAAAGTCGAGTCTTGAAAGTCCCCTATAAAAAAGTTGAGACTGACAAGATTGGTCAAGATCTTTTGAGCTTAATACCAGAAGAAACAGTTCGAACTTATGGAGTTGTTCCTATCTCTAGAGACAACGATCTACTAGTGGTCGGGATGTTACATCCTGATAACCTAAAGGCTCAGGATGCGGTAAAGTTCATTGCTCGAAGCAATCGTCTTAGCCTCGGAATTTATTTGATTTCTTTTGAAGATTGGCACGAAGTAATGAAAAAATATTCTCCCTATAAAAGCGAGATTGAAGCCGCTGTTCGTTCCTTAAACATTAGATCGGGAGAGGGCGGAAGAAAACTTGTTCGTCTGGAAGATACTAAATCAGCTAACGAAGAAGCGCCGGTAATAAGGATAGTTGCCGACACCCTAAAAGAGGCAGTCCAAAATAGGGCCTCGGATGTTCATATTGAGCCGCAAGAGAACTATCTTAGAGTTAGGATCAGGGTTGATGGAGAATTAAGAGAGGAGGCCTCTCTCCCTCAAGAAATTTCTAGTTTAGTAGTCTCGAGAGTTAAAGTTCTTTCGAACCTAAAGATAGACGAAACGAGGGTCCCTCAAGATGGTCGATTTCGGAGCAGGATATTAGATCGAGAAATAGATTTTCGAGTTTCAACTTTCCCGACTCCTATGGGAGAGAAAGTAGCTATAAGAATCTTGGACCAGTCTGTCGGTCTTAAAAAATTTGACGACTTAGGCCTTGAGGGCAGGAATATGGAAGTTATAAAAGAGGGGCTGGCTCGCCCCTTCGGTATGATTTTAGTGTCCGGCCCGACTGGATCGGGAAAGAGCACAACTCTTTACGCTCTCTTACAAACAATGAATACCGAAAAAATTAACATTGTTAGTTTAGAAGACCCGGTAGAATATTTTATGTCGGGGATTAATCAGTCTCAAGTCAGGCCGGAGATAGGCTACACGTTTGCCTCCGGACTTCGGCAGATTTTGCGTCAGGATCCGGATGTTATTATGGTTGGTGAGATACGAGACGATGAGACTGCCGGCCTGGCCGTACATGCGGCGTTGACTGGGCATGTTGTTCTCTCGACAATTCATACTAACAATGCGATGGGCGTTATCCCTCGACTTATTGACATGAAAGTAGCGCCATTTCTTATTCCTTCCGCTTTTAGTTTGATGGCCTCTCAGCGGCTGGTTTCGTTGCTTTGTTCTAGTTGTAAAAAGGCTGTTTCTGCTCCCGAGGCAATCCAAAAAATAATTAAACAGTCTCTTAGTAATATGCCCGAAAGTGTGTCGGTTAAATTCAAAGAACCCTACGAAATTTTCAGGGCCGAGGGGTGCCAAAAGTGTAACGGACGAGGATTTATTGGAAGAATTGCGATTTTTGAAGTTTTGAAAATGACGCCCGAATTAGAAAATATAATAAACTCCGGAATGGATTCGGATAAAATTTCCGAAGAAGCGAAACGTCAGGGAATGACAAGTTTGAGACAGGATGGGATTTTCAAGGCCCTAGAGGGAATAGTTTCGATAGAAGAAGTTCTTAGGGAAACAGAGGAGGCGGCTTAGTGTCTATTCGGATTTTATTTGGTAGAATTAATACTAATGGACGAAAAAGCATTCAAAGAACAGCTTAAGGATCTTTTGGTAATAACGGCAAAACAAGGTGCTTCCGATCTTCACGTTGCTGTCGGAAGAAGGCCGACGTTGAGGATTGACGGCTCTTTAGTTCCCCTCCAAAAAGAAAGTATTGTTACTCCCGAGATAGCTGAGGGTTTAGTGATGGGCCTCCTGACGCAGGATCAAAAAGTTAAGTTTCTCAAAGACCATCAGCTGGATTTCGCATACAGCCTGGAGGATAAGGCTAGATTTAGGGTGAATGTTTATTTTCAGAGAGGGTATGTAGCGGCCGCTCTCCGACTTATTCCTGCTCGAATAAGGACGATTGAAGAATTGAGATTGCCGCCGATCCTTCATGATTTTTCAAGACTATCTCAAGGATTTGTTTTGGTAGTTGGTCCGGCAGGTCACGGAAAATCGACTACTCTAGCGGCCCTTATTGACGAAATCAATCACACTAAAACTGAGCATATTATCACAATTGAGGATCCTATCGAGTATTTGTTTACCCAGGATCATTCTATTATTTCCCAAAGGGAGGTTGGTCATGATACTGACAGTTTTCACTCTGGTCTCCGGACTATCCTACGTCAAGATCCGGACGTTATCATGGTTGGCGAAATGCGTGATCCGGTTTCGATTGCAACCGCAATGACGGCGGCCGAAACTGGTCATTTATTTTTATCCACCCTTCACACTAATTCCGCCTCTCAAACAATTGATCGAATAATTGATTCTTTCCCGCCAGAACAACAAGGGCAAGTCGTGTCTCAACTTGCCGCTACTTTAGTTGCCATAGTTTCCTTGCGGTTGGTTCCTCGACTTGGCGGGGGTAGGGTTCCGGCCTATGAGGTTATGATTATAAATCCAGCCATCAGAAATTTAATTAGGGAACGGAAAGTCTATCAAACCGACTTAGTAGTTGAAACTAGCCTACAGGAGGGAATGATAAGTTTAAATCGATCTTTGGCCAATTTGGTAAAGAATAAAGATATTTCTCTGGAGATTGCGGAAACTTATTCTCTAAATCCCTCGGAACTTAGAATTCTGCTTGAAAAAATTTAAGGCAGATGAAGTTTAAATACCAAGCGAAAACAAAAAGCGGTGAACTCCAGGTGGGTTTAGTTGAGGCTACGGATAAGGATTCGGCGGCCAATATTCTGGCTAGTCACAATCTTTATATTTTGAGCCTGGAAGCCTCCGGGAAAGAAGGTGTTTTTGACCGTTTGGGCAGTTATTTCGGGAGGATAAAAAGAAGGGATATGGTTATCTTTACCCGCCAGCTCGCAACTCTTCTTGAAGCGCGCTTACCCCTAAATAGGGCACTCACAACTTTGTATGAGCAAACCAGACAGCCGAATCTCAAGGAGGCGGTTTACCAGATAGCCGAGGATGTGGATTCGGGACTGTCATTTTCTCAAGCACTTGGCCGTCAGAATGGTATATTTTCCGATTTTTTTATTAGCATGGTGAGAACTGCCGAGGTTACTGGTAATTTGAGTGAAGTTACGGGTTTTTTAGCCGACTATATCGAAAAAGAAAATTCGTTAATTGCCAAGGCGAGGTCAGCAATGATTTATCCCGGAATAGTTTTAGGATTATTTGCGGCGGTAGCGGCGATTATGATAACCGTTGTTTTCCCTCAGCTTCGGCCGGTTTTTGAGGATTCGGGGGTTGATCTTCCATTTCTAACTAATATCCTTCTTAATTCCGGAGACATTATTAGTCGATGGTGGCCGGCGATAATTTTTGGATTAATTTTTTTGATAATTATAATCCTTGATTATATTAAGAGTTCGGAGGGAAGAGCTTTTTGGGATGACCTTAAGGTAAGGTTGCCGATTGTAAGTAAGGTGTACACCCCAATTGTTATGACCAGGTTTTCGAATGCTTCGTCGGTTCTACTCCGAGGTGGAGTGCCGTTAGCCCAATCAATTGAGATAGTTAGCCAGACGATCGATAATATTCTCTACCAGGACATTTTTCGCGAAGTTGCTGATGGTGTTAGGCAGGGAATGCCCTTGTCCGAAGCAATCGAGAAGTACCCCGATTATTTTCCTGCTTTAATTTCTCAAATGCTTGTAGTGGGGGAATCAACCGGTCAGTTGGATAAGATTTTTGACAGACTTTCTTCATTTTATAACCAAGAAGCCGATCGGGCGATTTCTAACGTTGTTGATTTAATCCAGCCGATATTGATGGTTGGCGTGGGAATAATGGTAGGTTTGCTTTTTGCCTCAGTGCTTCTCCCGCTTTACCGCTTAACTGCATCTTTTGGCTAAAAACTAATCTGTTATAATGAGATAAAGATTAATATTCAAAAGGTCGGATTGGAAAAGATTAAATAATGAAAAGGAATAAAAAAGTAAATAAAACAGTTTTCAGTTTGGGTTTTACCCTGATTGAAGTTCTGATCGTGGTGGCGATTATTGGTATTTTAGCTTCAGTAGTTTTGGTTGGCTTGGGGCCGCTTCAGCGACAGGGACGAGATGCCAGAAGAATTTCCGATTTAAAGCAAGTCCAAACTGGCCTTGAGTTGTATTACAACAAGAACGGTTCTTACCCCCAGGGAGTTGATGTTTCAGATCCTGGCAATCCAGCCGGTTGGCAAGCTTTTCAAGCCGAGTTGACCGGAGCTGGAATAGGCGTTTCAAACGTTCCCAAAGATCCTAGTAGTGGCAAGAATTATCTTTACCAAACAGATGCTGGTGGGTCTACTTACGTTTTGGGAGCAGTGCTGGATGATGTCGGAAACTCTGCCCTTGAAGGAGATATTGATTCTAATCCGTTGGGTGGATTTGACTGTGGTGATCCGGTTTATTGTGTTCAGCTTTAGCTAGGGGAATTGTTAGTCGTTAGGATATCATCCTCAAATGTTGGCTTACCTGTTTGTATTAGGTTTGGTTGTGGGCAGTTTTATCAACGTTATTTCTTTGCGATACAATCCAGATAAATTTCTTTTTAGTCGTGAAGTAATAGGCGGTAGATCAAACTGCCCTAAGTGCAAGAACAAGCTCAAGTGGTTTGAGCTTGTTCCTTTGTTGAGTTTTATTTTTTTGCGTGGTCAGTGTCGAAATTGTAGAGAGAAAATAAGTTTTCAATATCCCTTGGTAGAGTTTGCTTCCGGCCTTATTTTTTTACTTGTGTCGCGAGAAATATTATCGGCTAGATTGATTAATAATTTATCGGTCACTCAATATTCAGTTTTGATTATGGCTTACGTTTTAATTTTCTCCATTCTTCTCTTAATTACCCTTATTGATATCCGGCTCAAGCTTATCCCCAATGAACTTAATTTACTACTGCTTCTTTTGGGAGTGGCAATCGTCATTATTAGCGAGGGTAGTTTTGGTTTTACTGAGGGATCGTTTCTGGGATCTTATTCTGCTATCTTTGGTTTTCGGGGGAATATATTCTTGAATCATCTTTTTGCTGCCGTTCTGGGCTTATTATTTTTTGGTCTTTTGGTTGTTGTCACTCAAGGTCGGGGAATGGGAATTGGCGATGTTAAATTAGCGTCGGTTCTCGGTATTATTTTCGGTTGGCCGGATATTATTATTATTTTCGCCATATCTTTTGTTATTGGAGCCATTCTGGGATTGATTGGGATAGTGGCAAGAAGGATAAAGATTAAAGGTCTTTTGCCGTTTGGGCCCTTCTTGGCTATTGGATCCATCATTGTTTTCTTATGGGGAGAAAAAATATTAGCGGCTTATTTTGATCTTTTTGGTTTTTTCTAGACAATAATAAGGAACATTGTAGAAATGACTCTATTTAAAGGCAAAAAATTTTCTGGATTTACTCTCGTTGAGCTTGTTATTACTGTTGGTATAACCGTTTTGCTGACAGGAGTGCTTGTAATCTATAGCCAAGATAGTCGCCGGCAGATTCTCTTAAATGTTGAAAAAGGAAGAATTTCTCAGGCAATTTTGGAAGTTAAATCCCTCGCTCTTGCTGGATACACCGCTCCGCCAACCAACCCCCCACCTTGCTCATATGGAATGAAGATTGATTATGAAAATCAGACGTACTATTTGTTTGAGTATTATCCGCCCTCTGGATGCTCGGATGTTATGGATATATCTTCAATTAGTGAAAACTCGTTATTCTACCGAATTACTAAGGAGGGAATTATTGATAAAGATGTGAAATTCGTAGAGCATGACGATAGTTTTAAATACCTAGTTTTTATCCCTCCAAGCATAAAGGTTATAATTTTTAAAGATGAAAATACTCGGGAAAATTTCGGATCCCTAGCTGTGTATTTAGAGACAAAAGATGGTACGGCTGAGACCAAAATTTCCATTAGCCAATCGGGGGAGCTTTCTTTTTGATTTACAAGAGAACAACTTATTATGAAATTTTCTAATAAATATTATTGCCGGGGGCAGTCCCTGGTTGAGGCCATCATCGCCCTAGGGGTTCTCACTATCGGATTCGTTGCACTTTTGACTCTCCTAAATAAAAGTTTGGGATTAAGTAGTTTTGTGTCCGATCGTAACACCGCCACTTATTTAGCAGCCGAAGGAATTGAGATTGTTAAAAATATAGCCGGAGCCAATATCAATCGGGGTTATGATTTCGATGATGGTTTTGACAATGGCAGTTATGAAGTTAGTTATGATACGCCATTGGACGAGGATGATATAGCTCCCGATAATTTTAATCCTGGCAAAAGACTAGGGGGGGTTGGCCAATTGAGTAACGCGCCGGTTCTGTTCGATGAGAATCTGGGCTATAACTATCTAGGTGGGACCCCGTCTGATTTTATTAGGACGGTTGTTATTTATGTTTCTGATCCGCCGGGCACATGGATAAAAGTTCAATCAATTGTTCGTTGGAAAACAAAGGGAGGAGGAGAGGATGAAATTGTTATGGAGGATTATATATTTAATTGGCACCCATAGACGATAATAGATAATACAAAAATTCATGTTTAATTATTGTTTAAAATTGTTTAACAACAAAAGAGAGAACGGCTACACCATGGTTGAGCTTCTTGTTTCTATCGCTGTATTTTCAATAGTGGTTACGATAGCGGTTGGAGGATTTGCTCGGGCGCTTAGGACCAATCGTCAGGCGTTGGCTTTATTTTCGATAAACAGCAATGTTGGTGCCGCGATTGAACAAATGGCCCGAGAAATTAGGACCGGGAGAAACTTATCTCAAAATCCCGGAGCTTTAGAATTTACCAATGCTGACGGCGAGGATGTTATTTATCGTCTTGGCGGCCCCTTGGGCAAATCAATAGTTAAGGAGGTTGTTGGGGAGGATGGCCAACAACTCACGGACAATAATGTTATTGTTGAAACTTTAACTTTCAGACTTTATAGGTCATTTGACCCACTGGGAAGTGGCGACTATCCACCCAGAGTAAATATTCTCCTCAGTGTTAAGTCGGGAGAGAATGACACTAGTGGTAGTTTGAATTTTATACAAACAACGGTGAGTAGTCGTTCTCAATAGGCAACTTATAATTAATAACCCATGACTAAATTAACAATTAAAAGACAAAATCGGGTTCGCCCGAACGACCGTTCAGCCGGGCAGGCGATGATTTTAACGGTTATTGTAATCAGTAGCACCCTCCTTGGAGTTGCTTCAGTAGGGGGTCTTTTAATTTTGCACCAGATAAGAAATTCTGGAAATTTTACCAACTCCGCCAAAGCAATATTTGCCGCTGATGCCGGAGTTGAGTGGTGGCTTCATCAATATAAAAAACCCGGCGAAGCCACTGCTTCGTCGTCGGTTGTTTTTTCGAATGGTTCTAGTTTTAAAGTTCAAGAATTAAGACCAGACAAAGCTTTGGTTACCGGTCAAGCTGGAAATTCTAAGCGAGCTTTTTTAATCGAAGCTAGGCCAGAAGCAACGATACCTTGTAATACCACACTTGATTTAATGATCGTCCTTGATCGATCTGGCAGTATTGATAATAATGAGCGGGAGAAAATTGCCGCCTCGGCAAAGCTGTTTGTTGAAAAAATAAATCCCTCGTCCTCAACTGCTCATATCGGTCGAGTGAGTTTTGCCGAAGATCCCTCCATTGATCTTCATTTAACGGGAGATATTAGCGCTATTCGAGCTTCTATTGATAATATTGTCTGGACGAATGGCGCGACTAATATGGCTGGTGGATTGGAATTGGCTCACGATGAGCTTGCTAATAGATACCTGAATCCCTTGAGTGGCGAGTTAGAATATGATGATCATGATCGGATAATCCTCGTTCCTGGGGAGTGGGTAGAGGCCGATGATAATTTGTCACCCGATTATATTGTTGTCATATCCGATGGAGAAACAAATTATCCTCCTCCAAGCCCAACTTATGACGCGTATCTGGCGGCTGAAGCGGCCAAGAGCGATGGGATAATTATTTTTGTTGTCGGGGTAGGGACAAATGATTCCGTTTCTTTCTATCTTCAGAATGCTATCGCTACTAGTCCGGATCATTACTATGACGCCGAAGAGGGACTCGATGAGCTTGACCAAGTTTTAGATGATTTGCTTGCCTGTTAGTAGTATTTATGGATAAAAAGTCAGCCAAAGACAGAATCAAACATCTTCGGGAGGTTATTAATCATCATCGATACCTTTATCACGTATTAGATAGACAGGAAATTTCTGATAATGCCCTGGATTCCTTAAAGAAGGAATTATTTGATCTAGAGCAAGAGTTTCCCGATCTTTCCGCTCCGGATTCTCCAACCCAGCGGATTGGGGGCAAGCCCCTTGATAAATTTACTAAGGTCACTCACGAGATTCCAATGCTGTCGTTTAACGATGCTTTTTCGGAGGAAGATATGGGAGCGTGGCTTAAGAGAGTGGAAATTTATTTAGGAAAAAGTATTTCCGAGAATATAAAATCACCTTTTTACTGCGAGTTAAAAATAGATGGATTAGCAGTTGAACTTGTTTACGAAGATAGAATTTTGGTTTTAGGTTCAACTCGTGGTGATGGGAAGATAGGGGAAGATGTTACCCAAAATCTTAAGACTATCGAAGCCATTCCCCTAAAGCTCCCCAACCCACTTGAAATTGAAAGAAATATTAAAAAACTCGGTCTTGATTACCGGAAATACAATCTAAATCTTCGAAAATTGATTATTCGTGGCGAGATATTTTTAGGTCGGAAAGAATTTGAAGCTATTAATAGAGATCAGGAAAGGAGAGGACTTAAGCCTTACGCAAACCCCAGAAATGTTGCCGCTGGTTCTATTCGTCAACTTGATCCCAGAATAACCGCGGACCGAAGATTAGACTCTTACGAGTATGACATCGTGACTGATTTGGGCCAGACAACCCATGAAGAGGAACATATTTTGCTTAAGGCTTTTGGTTTTAAGACTAATCCCCATAATCTGGCTGTTGGATCCCTGGGGGATGTTTTTAATTTTCGAGATGAATGGGACAAAAAGAAAAATCAATTGAGCTATGAAATTGACGGAGTTGTAGTAATAATAAATGATAATAATCTCTGGAGGGAAGCCGGTATTATTGGCAAGGCTCCCCGGGGGGCTATCGCTTATAAATTTTCTCCCCAAGAAGCCACTACTGTCGTTAATGATATTAAGGTTCAGGTAGGTCGTACCGGTGCTCTTACCCCTGTCGCCGTTATGAAGCCAGTGAATGTTGGTGGGGTTACTATTTCCCATGCTTCCCTTCATAATGCTGATGAGATTGAACGATTGGGATTGAAAATTGGTGATACGGTAATTGTTAATAGGGCTGGTGATGTTATCCCAAAGATTACCAAGGTTTTAAAGGATTTAAGAACCGGAAAGGAGAAGATGTTCAAATTCCCTACTCGTTGCCCAGCCGATGGCTCAAGGGTTGTTAAGGATGGTGTTATCCATCGTTGTTCAAACGAAGATTGCGCCGCTAAACAGAGGGAATTTTTATACCACCTTGTTTCAAGATCGGCTTTTGGCATTAATGGCTTGGGGCCTAAGATTATCGATCGCTTTATGGATGAAGGATTAATTACGGATGCGGCCGATATTTTTACTGTTCAGAAAGGAGATATTGCCGTTCTCGAAAGATTTGGAGACAAGTCAGCAAAAAATATAATTGAAGATATTGGCAGGCATAAAAATATAACTTTACCCAGATTCATTTATAGTCTTGGCATCCTTCACGTAGGCGAGGAGACTGCAATGTTGCTGGCAGAAAAATTTCCAGTGAAAGATATCGGGGAATTAATTGAAAAATATACCAAAATCTCATCAGAAGAATTTCAGGGGTTGCCCGACGTTGGCCCCAAAATTGCCAAAAGTATTTATGATTGGTTTCATAATAGTCGCAACCTCAAACTTTTGGAGAAATTCGAATCTGTCGGCGTTTTAATAGATAGTCAAACGTCATTGATTGTCGACTCGAAGTTAATTGGGAAAAGTTTTGTACTCACCGGTAGCCTTAATTCTCTAACTAGAGAGGAAGCTAAAAGTAGAATTAGGGCTCTAGGAGGGGTTGTCTCAAGCTCAGTAAGTAAGAACACAGACTATGTTGTCAGGGGAAAGGATCCTGGTTCCAAAATAGATCAAGCTAAAAAGTTTGGAATTAAAATTATAGAGGAGAAAGACTTTCTAGGTTTTATTAGCCGATATTAGTCGCCTCCGCCCGGGGGAACTTCGGTAATAATAATGCCGCCACAGCTTTGGATGTTGCACTCTTGGGTATCGATGATAGACACATTACATTCTGAATCCACCTTAATTAGATTTTTAGTTCCTCCGCCACAGCTAGCGCTACACGTTGTCCAAGTTTCCGATTCCTCACAAGAAGTGTCTGAATCTTCATCCTGAATATTCACGGAGTAGTTAGTCCAGTCGGATTCTATTTGGTTATCACCGTTGTCGTATGATTTTGCCTTAACCTTAAAGACTTTGGGGCCAGCGATAGTCCAAGTGAAGTTGGCTGTTGCCCAGTCTTGGGGTGGGGTAGAGTTGGTCCAGTAGTCAACTATGTTATTACTGTCCCAATCAAATCCGTATTCTATTTGCCCTGATCCGCCGAGATTACTGGAACTTGAGTTTGCGCTAAAAGTGTAGTTTATATTAACTTTTCCACTTTCCGGCCCTATTACTTCTGGGGGCAGTAGGGCGCTCTGCTCATCGCCGGGTACTGGTGGTTCTTCGTCTCCATCACCATCCTCTCCCGCAATTTCGAAGTTAAACGGGATTGATACTCCACCAACATCGGTCTGGGGTCGGGGCCAGTTAGGATTCCCGCCAGTTACTCCTGGCACCATATTGGTTTCTGCGGCTTGGCAGGAGCTAGGGTTTATGCCGAGAGTCATATAGTGCTTAAAGTAGGTTGGAGGGAAAGTGGCGGTTGCTCTGACTTCTTCGCCAGGCTGACCCGCAACGGTACAGGTGACGCTGTATCCATCCGGCGAACCAATACAAGTACTCTCGTCAATGCCCGCAAATTCACTAAAGGAGATGTTTGGGGGATCAAGTGATAGGGGGGCAAAAATATCCAGACTGGCCGCTCCTCCGCCTGGTCGGTAGTAAACAATATTATCTACCTTATCGGCGCTAGAACAAGATAAGTCAGGATCTGCGTTGGCGTGCCAGTGGCCAAGGTGAATCTCTCCGATATTGCCCAGGGTGAACCAATAGGCGGAATCTGATCCGGAGGGGAGAAAACTGCTTGGGTCCACCGAAAAAGTTATGATCGTCCCAGAGGGAATCTTATCTCCATTTTGAAGAGGAGAACCATCATTTTCAGTTGCTACGGCGTTGTATGAGATCTCGTACATAACGTTTTCTAACTTCAAACGTCCCATTTTAGCTATGGGTGGGGGATTTGGGTTTCGGGAGGTCCAGTGGGTACTCCATTGATCTATGGGGCCAAAATTTTGAGATATGACCTCACCACTGGTAGCCATGGTTCCCAAGAGGAGCGTTGAGGCAGAGAGGATTATAATAGTTACAATCCTAGCGGTTATATTAGGTGACGATGGTGGTCTGATCGACTCTGTTTCCGTTGAATAATTTACAGAGTTACCAGAGGCGGGAGGATTAGACCCCTTCTTTCTAAGGATTAAGAAAATTAATCCGATTATAACAATTATTCCGAATCCGATAAGGACAAAAATTAGAGCTTTCTGTTTGTAGCCCTCTGAGGGAGGAGATTTCTGAAGACATTTGTCAGGGTTTATGTTTTCGCAGTTATAGCTTAGCTCGGTTTCTTCCAGGGGGTTATTGCTACCGTCATAGAGAGTTGTTTTAATCTTAAAATTATCTAAGTTTTTGTCTGGAATGAATTGTCCCCGAAGACCCATAACTGATCCGGTAATGTCTCCCTGATAAGTAAAGTTCTGAATTAATTCACCATAAGGGCCGTTGACAGAAACTTCGAGTTTGCCGGGAGCAGATTCAGCTAGGCCGGTACTACTAAGACAAGCAAATAAATTTACAGGAGTGTCTTTAATTAATGGGAAAGAATCAATTCCTGAGATAACGATTCGGGGTCGATTTACTTCTTCTCGGGCAAATCTGATTCCCAAAATTGATGACAGGTTACCCCACTTTGACTTTGCTACTAGGTAGTAAACCGGGTAAGCATTATTTTCGGTTTCGTAAGTAAGAGTTTTCGTTTCTCCGGGTTTTAGGGTGACTGTTTCTTTTTTGGCCTCAAGGCTCTCCGATTTTAATCCATCCCAAAAATATAAATCATAAGTGATTTCCGCCCTCTGTTCTTTTTGAGTTTGGTTAACCAGGGGTATTTCGATCGAAACCTTGTCGTCTTTGGCAAATTGAGGAGAGGAGGCGTTGAATATGTAATCCTCGTTATTAAGCCTCACGCCATTCTTATCAAAGGATACGGTTTTTGTAGTATCAGATTTTATTTTGAAATTAGCTTTTCCGCCAGTAGCTATGTCACTAAACGCTAGGCCCAGAAGGTCATACTGTTTTGCCGATTGGAAGTAAGTTAATATTTGGTAATCGCCAGCGGAAGCTGAGCCGGGAACATCCCATAGAAAGTTAAATTCCTTGATTTCATTGGCGTCGAGAGACAAGTTGTTCTTCACAAAAAATTGATCAATGACCAATCCGCCGTTTTCTTGAGCCATTACCGGGTCGGTTTGTTTCTTAACAATCTTTATGTAGATTGATCCGTCAACAATTGGATAAGAATTTTCATTGGTAACTTTTAAGAAAAATCTTGCTTGGGAACCAGCCAAGAATTCGTTAAGCTGGGGAGTGGCATCAACTTTAACGCTGTTGAAATTATAAAAATCAAAACAATTTCCTGGAATTAGAGTTATGTCTTGTGCTTGGTTTACCCCAAGGGAAACGGAAGGAAGTGTGATTCCCGCGACTATGGCGACGACGACGAAAGTTTTTATTATTCCCGTTCTCATTATTTTATTTTTTGTATTTATATAGACGAAAACCTTTATTTACATTCTACAATATTCGGGGTTTTATTATCGTTTTATCTATCCACACGAAGAAAGGGGCTTGCTTCTCTTATTGATATTGGACAATTTTATCTTTAAGGTTCATAATATCTTGTGTTCGTGATAATGCAGCCGTAGATCAATTGGTTAGATCGCCACTCTGTCACAGTGGAGGTTGCCGGTTCAAGTCCGGTCGGCTGCGCCTTCTATATACGTTTATCCTTTGATAATATAAACAGGTGATCCCAATAGGACGAAGAAGAATACTGGAAGTCTCCCTTACTATCGAAGCTCCTTTTTCTTTTTCCAAAACGATTGTTGGTAAAGATGGTTGGGTTTGGTCAGAGAATGCCACCCCCGAACTTGGGCTTAATAATCAATATCGTTACAAAATTTCTGACGATGAATTTCGGGAGATGGCCAAAACTATTATCAGTAATGATTTTTGGTCTTTTGGGGTAGAATATATTTCGCTTGCCAAAAATATTGCCGTTTACACAATTTCGGTGAAGGCCGAAGATGGCTCAAGCAATTTAAGGGAGCACATGATTAAATGTGCTGGTAATTGCCCGTTGCGATTGACCAGAATAATTAACAGAGTTCGAAGCTTGAGACAAAGCGGCGGTGTTAGCGATGCTTAATTTATGATTGAGCACATTGTCTCAGGAATAATTCAGGGGATAGCTGAATGGTTGCCGATAAGCTCCGAGGGAGCTTTATTTTTAATAAAAGTTAATTTTTTTCACTGGCAAGGTGAAATTGGCGAACTTGTTCAAGAATCATTGTTCTTGCATTTGGGAACTTTTCTGGCTGCCCTTATATATTTAAGGAGGGAAGTAGTTGTTATTTTAAAAACTTTATTTAATTACCGAGTATCGAATAACGAAAATCAAAGAATTTTGAAGTTTTTGGTAATTTCTACTTTTGTAAGCGGAGTTTTAGGCTTCATTGTTTTAAAAATAATTTCTGATATCTCCGATTCTTATATTCCGGGTAAGTTGATTACCGCGATTATAGGCTTGTTATTACTTATAACGGCTTGGTTGCAGATTAGAGCCAAGGGTGGAGATACAAAAAAAGCTGATCAACTAAAAACTGGCGATGGTTTGATTCTTGGTTTGAGCCAGGGGTTGGCCGCTTTGCCGGGATTGTCTCGATCAGGAATTACTATTGCCTCACTTCTTTTACGAGGTTTTGATAAGAGCTTAGCTCTCAGGCTTAGTTTTTTGATGAGTTTGCCGATAGTTTTAGCCGGTAACATTATCCTTAACGTTTCTGGATTTTCTCTTAGCTATGATTCGTTTATTGCTCTTGCCTTCTCGTTTTTATTTGGTTTGTTGACTATCGATATTTTGCTTCGCTTGGCTAAGAAAATAAATTTTGGTTACTTTGTTCTCAGCTTCGCCGTTCTTACTTTCTTGGCAGCTATTGTCTAGAAAAGAAATAGGGAACTCCTCAGAGTTCCCTACAACGTTTATAAAAGCCGAATTGAAATTCGGTTGCTCGTTCGTCTTCACTTGTCAACCTGCTAACTCTAATTTTATTAGAGTTCTAGTAACGGTCAACAATTTAATTGTGGATAACCTAAAAGGCTGTTTTTCCTTCTGTGCCAATGGTTTTTTCGTAGAGTTGGCCTATTTTTAGAATTGTGGCGTCGGCCCATTTCTTGCCGATTAATTGGAATGATGTTGGTAGGCCTTCTTCGGTTTTGTGTCCGGTTGGAATTGAGATGGCGGGCAGACCGGCCAAGCTTGAAGGAATTGTAAACATATCGGACATATACATCGCTAGGGGATCGGCAATTTTTTCCCCTATCTTAAAAGCGGGGGTTGGGCTTGTGGGAGTCAGGATGACATCAACCTCATGAAAAACTTCTTCAAATTCTTTACTGATTATTGCTCTCATTTGTTGGGCTTTTTTGTAATAGTCGTCGTAATATCCCGAAGATAAAACAAAAGTTCCCAAAATGACTCGGCGTTTTGTCTCGGTTCCGAATCCGGAAGTCTTTTGGGAAAAATATAATTTTTTTAGATTGTCCGATTCTTTATTTTTGATCCGAGAGTACCTAATTCCATCGAATCGGGCAAGATTAGCACTTACTTCGGCCGGCAATATTATGTAATAGCTGGAAATGGCGTATTTGGTGTGGGGAAGGGATATTTTTTTGAAATTGACTTTAAGATTTTTGAATTCTTGAGAAACCATTTCTAGTCCCTTACTGATGTCTTTGTTTATTTCTTTGGGGAAATATTCAATTGGCAGGCCGATTGTTATTGACTCAATATCTTTTAATTTGGGGTTAAGAATATCTCCGCCTAAGTCTAGACCGACACTGGTTGAATCCATCGAATCCTTGCCATATATTGCCCTAGCTAAGATGGCGGCGTCGCGGGCCGTTTTTGCTATTGGGCCTATTTGATCCAAGCTTGAAGCCATGGCGATGAGGCCGGAACGGGAAACGGCGCCGTAGGTTGGCCGGAGTCCCACTAGCCCGCAAAAATCGGCCGGTTGTCGAATAGATCCTCCGGTGTCTGACCCAAGAGCGGCCAGCGCTTGGCCGGAAGCAACTGCCGCCGCCGATCCTCCCGAGGAACCCCCCGGAACTCTTTTTGGATCATGGGGGTTATGCGTTATATGGAAGCTAGAGTTTTCTGTCGAAGAGCCCATGGCAAATTCGTCCATATTAGTTTTCCCAATAAATACAGCCTGTTCTTCCTTGAGTTTTTTTATTACGCTGGCGTCGTAACTCGCCTTATAGTTTTCTAGGATTCTCGAGGCGGCGGTGGCGGGCAGATTTTTTATAAGAATATTGTCCTTGATTGCCATCGGAATTCCAGCCAAAATACTAATAGATTCGCCTTTTGAAATTTTTATATCAACCTCCTCGGTAGATTTTATTGCTCCGTCTTCATCTAAACTCAAATAAGCCCCAATTTTTTTGTCGGTTTTTTTGATGTGGTTAAAAAGATTTTGAACAGCCTCAAGAGCGGTGAATTTTTTTGTCACCAGTCCTTGATGAAATTCCTCAATTGTTAGTTCGCCGAGATTCATATTTACTCGAAGACCGGAGGTATTTTTAAAAAATTATCATCATTAGTCTCCGGAAAACCATTAGTTCCCGATCCCAAATTAGTCCCTTGCTTATCCTTGTCGTCTCGAAACACATTATTAAGATCAGTTCCTCCCGTCATCGGTTCCGTCGACTCAATATCCAACTCTTTTAGTTCATCGAAATACCCCACTATTTTTTGGAGATCTTTAAGGAGTTTTTCTTCTTCCCGGCCGTCGATTTCAAGCCGAGCTAATTCCATTAAGTGTTCCAGTATTTTTTTATTTATTGGAGAGGCCATGTCTTTGGTAAAATTGTATCTAGCTAATCGGGTAATTGCAAAGCAATCCTATTTCAGTGATCGAACTATTTTTTTGAATTTGTCACCTCGGTCCGCATAATTTTTAAACATATCAAAGCTGGCGGCGGCAGGGGAGAATATTATTTTACACTTATCTCTATTATTGACGGCTATCTGATGAGACAATTTTATGGCCTTAGTTAAGTTATCAACTTGTCTTATGTCTATTTGAGATTTGTTAATTACTTTTCTTATCTTATTTTTGTTTTCTCCCAATAGGATGACAGCTTCAATTTCCCTCCCCGCTTTTTCAAGGGCTTCGGCGAGAGGGGAATAGTCTAGGTTTTTATCTTGCCCTCCGGCAATGATTATTTTTTTTGATTTAGGAAATGAGTTGATAGCAGCAGCGGTTGTTTGGGGGTTGGTTGATGCAGAATCGTTATAAAATTCTACGTTGCCAATAGCGCGAATGAATTCCAGTCTATGACTTAATCCCTTAAATCTTTTTATTGTTGATTTTATTACGCCTTCGCTTACGCCGATATTCTTAGTCACCGTTGCGGCCATAACGGCGTTTTGAAAATTGTGAACTCCCTTAATTTTTAAGTCTCTTTCCTTAAAGAGTTTAAAGTTTTTCAGATTAGCCGGTATTTTCTTGCCCGCGCTCATCTTGGCCATGTTTTCTCCCCGAGTTTCTTTAAAAAAGAATACCTTGTCTTGTTTTTTCTGGTGTCGGGAAATGTTAGCTTTTGATGAGTAATAATCTTTTAAATTGGGGTGAATATCTTGATGGTCGGGGAAGAGGTCTAAAATTACGGCTATCTCCGGCGAGGATTCTAAATCTTGAAGTTGAAAACTGGACAATTCAATGACTCCCAGGGAATATTTATTATTTTTTAGTAAAAAATCTATAACCGGCTGGCCGATATTGCCAGCTAAAAAAACTTTCTTACCAGCAGTCTTTAAAATATTGTAAATCAAAGTCGAGGTAGTTCCCTTGCCCTTGGTGCCGGTTACTCCAATTATTTTTAGGTGGCCGTCGGAAATTTCCTTGTAGTTTTCAAAAAAGAGTTTTGTCGAACTCGATAGTTTCACTCCTGTTTTTTCGGCTTTTCTAAGCTCTGCTAGGTTATAAGGGACACCAGGTGATCGGAAAATAATGTCGAATCTTTCAGGGTTTTTTAAGTAGTTCTTTCCCAGTTTTATTTGGGCCCCTTTCGGAACTTTTATTTTTTTATCTCGATCAAGAATAAATATTTCCGGCCGACCGTATTGTTTTAAACCGATTCGGCTTTTTAAAAATTTGTATATTGACCGGCCTTCTCGACCGAACCCTACTATTGCTATTTTCATTTTCCTAATTTTGGATGCCAAAATATTTTTTCTACTTTTCGATTATTCCACCTATGGACTATGGGGGTTCTTTTTCGAGAACTCATACTTATTGCTTTATTTTGACCTAAATAAAAACCAATGTGTTTATGAGATTTCCCATCTCGGCCTATTTTCTCTTGCCAAATGATTACTGAACCTGACTTTAGTTTTTTTATTTCTTGCCAGCCCATTGAATTCATATCTCTTTCTGCTCTATGGACTGTCGGGTGAATATTTTTGATTAGGGAAAATATTTTAAGAACAGCAGTGACGAAAAAAGCGCAACTTAATTGGCCGTTTTTTAGAATGTCGGTTTTCTTTGATTTTACCCGGCAGTAAAGCGTTTGGAACATAGGTGATCCGGAACTCGTTCCGGCGAGAGCTAGGAGGTTATCTTTGATTACGGGTTTTATTTTAGTGTTTCCTGCCATTAAAAATTATCATCGCACTAAGAGGTAAATTTGACAATTGAGTGGCCGCCACTAAAATAACCGTGCGGGGTGGTGGAAGGGTTGACCATGCGAGGCCCATAACCTCGCGGAACCGGTTCGAGTCCGGTCCCCGCAACTATTTGATAATAAGCCGGTGTAGCTCAGTGGCAGAGCGAGGGACTCATAAACCCTAGGTCGCAGGTTCAATCCCTGCCATCGGCACCAAGTTACCCTCCTTGATTCTTTTTGTGCTGGGTGATAAACTTTACGTCGGTATTGGGACCCCGAGAGTCTTAACCAGGATTCCTGTTGAGTCGCAATTCCACCACACCCACACGCAGGTCGCCTCGAAAGAGACGGCCTCGTTTTTTATAAATAACGTCATTTGTTATCGTCGGCTAAATTTTGATAAGATGTTTTGTAATGAGGAAGGAAATATTGATTGAATCCAAAGAAAAAGATCGTTTTCTAGGAGAACTAAAAAAACGAACTGACTTCGAGGCTGCTCGACTAACTAGGCACCTCTCGATGTCGGACCTTTCCCGAAAGAAAGGAAGTCCGATCTATGAGCTGGTTCAACGGATTTTGGTAATTCCCGACTTTAAAGACTTTGATATTATCAATTGCCCCGAAATTGTTCCAGCCAGAGAGAGTTTTGATCTTTTTAATTTTCCTCCCGATCATCCCGCCAGAAGTCGATCTGATACTTATTACTTAAGTGATGATTTTATTCTCCGCACTCATACCACAATAATGTGGTATTACTATTTGATTAGAGAGGAAGCCAAGAAAAAAATTGAGAAAGGAGAACCTATTGGTATCCTTTCATACGGGAAGGTGTATCGAAAAGACGAGATTGATCGAAGCCATATGAATATTTTCCATCAAATGGATGGATTATATATTTGTAAGCGTGAGGATCAGATTATTGGCGCCAAAGAGTTAAAAGATATTTTGATAAAAATTGCTCAGGCTGTTTTTGGTTTGGGCATAAAGTATCGATTCAACGAAGATTCATTTCCCTATACTGATCCTAGCCTGGAGATGGAAATCGAGATTAAGGGCAGATGGGTGGAAGTTCTAGGGAGCGGAGTTGCCCATCCAAAAGTTTTAGAGAACCTGGGCGTTGATCCTAAAATATACAACGGTTGGGCTTTCGGCTTTGGCCTTGAGCGCCTAGCTATTATAAGCATGAATCTCCCCGACATCCGCCTCCTTTGGTCGGAAGATGAACGGGTTGTTCGACAACTTCATTTAGGTAATGAGTATAAAGAAGTTAGTAAATATCCTCCCATAACTCGCGATATATCTTTTGTTGTC